>ERZ835051.100-NODE-100-length-85282-cov-6.002429_pt1 | contig 85282 bp, 74 predicted proteins | sample MGYA00519575_ERZ835051 | MGnify/ENA primary metagenome ERZ835051 (study PRJEB31850, sample SAMEA3708769) | human gut metagenome | biome: human gut; feature: human-associated habitat; material: faeces | place: China | collected 2014 ... | reverse complement strand
GACGTTATTTGTGAAATATGTTATAGTTTTGAGTATAGGTTATATAACAATAATAATTTATTAAAATTTTAGAAAGAGGTATTTATAATGAAAAAAATAACTGCACTTCTCGTTTCACTTATAATGTCATGCGCAGTAATGGCAGGCTGTTCTGACAGCAGTTCTTCAAGCTCATCAAAAGCAGACAGCACATCAAAGGCAGAAACAAGCGCAGCCGCTGACGAGTCAACTGCTTCAGAAGCAGGCACAGCCACAGATCTCGAGGATACTCTCACAGCGCAGTATACAAAGAAGATACAGGGCGAGAGCCTTGCTATCGATATGACAGTGGCAAGCGAATATGACAATTCATCAGCCGTTGTTGAGATAGCAGGCGGCAATATGCACATGAAAATGAACTTTATGGGCGTGGATATGGATATCTATAGTATCGACGGAGTTATGTACACACTTGACAGCGAGTCAAAAACGTATTACACTGTTGATATGGAAGAATCTATCGACGACTTCAAGAGCGAAATAGGCTACGGCATTAACGACAGCTACAAGTTCATAAGCTCTGAAACAACTGACGACGGTCTTATCTGCGAAACTTTTGAAAGCACAGAAGATCCTGATATCGAGCTTGAATCAGGCGTAACTCTCGACACAAGCGATTCTGACGATAATTCTTTCACAACAACATTCAAGTATTACTTCAATGCTGACACAAAGGATCTTGTTAAGATAGAAACTATCTCTGACGGCTCAACGACTACTGTTACAGTAAACTCATTCACAACTGAAAACGTTGAAGTCAAACTCCCTGACGATTTTGACAGTTGGACAGAGCAGTCTTTCGATATGAGCACTGACGATATCCCTTATGACGCTGAACTCGATGTTGAGTCAGGCGCTGAGTCAGCCGAGTGATTCTTGTCATTTTTCGGAGGCAAAATATTATGAACAAGAAAATGGTAACTATTATTGCAGCTTTGGCAATGTGTACAGCAATGGCAGGCTGCTCGGAGAGCGATACTGCAAGCTCTTCAAAGGCTGAAACAACTACTACAACGACGGCTGCCGCAGAATCGGCTGCTACTGTTGAAAGCACAGCAGACGAAAGTTCCGCTGACAGCACTTCCACAAACGCAGGCACAACAGATTATGACGTTGACGGCGATTTCAGAGCATTTGAGCAGCTCAAAGAAAAATATGCAGACGGCTACCTCGTTACCCTTGAGGGTCAGATGTCAAACAGCGGAACAAAATATACTATCTGCGTAAAGGATGGCAAGGCTTACGAGTCAAGCACCATACAGGGCATGAAGTCATATGCTGTTTACCCAGGCGACGGCAAGAAGTATAACGTTTCTGAGGCAACAACTACTTACTCGGTAAATGAAGCTGACGAGAACGCTTGGAAGGACTCTGACATTCTTTTCAGTGCGGCTCTCGATTTCGACCATGCATATGTTGATACAAGCACAAATGTTGTTCACGAATACTATAAGCTCGACAGTGCCGTTGCAGGTGCTGAGGGTCAGATAGTTTACAGCTTTGACGGCGCTACATATGACCTTAAGCAGATAGTTCTGCTCCCAGAGGGTACTGACGAATCAAATGCAGTTTATTTCACTGTAGATTCCATAGGCGAAGCGGACGACAGCCTGCTTGCCGTTCCAGACCTTTCTGCTTATACAGAAGAATAATTATATCGGATATTTTTCCAACATTGGGCGGACAGACCACTGCGGTCTGCCCGCTTTTTTTGCATTTTCAGCAAAGTATTGTGCAATATGACGGAAAAGAAGTTCAAATATTTTTGAGATTTGTGAGAAAAATAGTCTTAAACCCCTTGACAAAATCGTCAAAAGGGTATAAACTATACTTAGCACTCGAGAAGAAAGAGTGCTAACACTTAAATACAATAAGTGCTAACAAGAAGAACGGGTGGTGAGCAAATGGACGACCGCAAGCTGAAAATACTTTCAGCGGTAGTCAATGAATATATCGTAACAGGCGAGCCTGTAGGCTCAAAGGCGATAATGGCTCACGTCAAAGCGTCCTCAGCGACCATAAGAAATGAAATGGCAGAGCTTGAGAAGCAAGGCTATCTCGAACAGCCACACACCTCCGCAGGCAGGATACCAACATATAAGGGCTACAGGCTTTATGTTGACCAGCTCATGGAGCAAAACCAGCTTACAGCAAATGAAAAGAAGATGCTGGATTCAATGATACCGCAGGAATATGTCACAGAGGAAGACCTTGTGAACAAGGCTTCAATGGCATTGGCGGATCTTACGAAATGTGCGGCGGTGGTCGCAAACGCAACGCCAAAGTTCTCGCTTATCTCAAAGGTAGAGGTAATACCTACAGGAAAGAGAATGTACGTTATTTTGATGATAACGTCCAACGGCTCTATTAAGAATAAGGTTTGCCGATTGGAGTTCGACCTCAGTCAGGATCAGCTTGAGTTTTTTGATAACTTCGTAAAGGAAAATCTCAACGGCGTGCCTATCGACAGTCTTTCGGACGCTTATCTTGAAAAGCTCACAGAAGCAATGGGAACGTACATGATGACCCTTTCACCGCTTGTTTCCGAGATAATGAAGATGACAAAGGAAATGAGCAGCGTGTCTATCAAAGGTCAGAGTAATCTTCTCACCTGCAAGGACTTCAACCAAAATGAGATAATAAGCTTTCTTGATAATCAGAAGGAGCTTAAAGGATTTATAGACGAAACGTTCTCAGGGCTTCACGTTATGTTCTCCCCTGAGCGTGACGGATTTGTTATCCACAACTCCTCTATTATAACAGCTCCGTTCTCAAAGGACGGCAAGACAGCAGGTGCGCTGGGGCTTATAGGACCTATGAGGCTCGACTATGCGAAGTTTATCCCATATCTCGAGTATTTCACAGGGAAGATATCGGAAATGATATCCGAGAAGCCACAAGAGCAAAACAAAGAAGATGACGAAAATGAATAAAAAGGAAGGCAGGCGGCGTAAATTGAGTAAGGAAACTGAAAAGGACACCGAGCTTGAAAAAGAGGAAAACACCTCTGCTGAAAGCGAAGAAGTAAAAGAAGCGGCGGATACCGCAGAAAATGCCACTGAGGATACAGAGAAAAAGGCGGAGGAAAGCGAAACAGAAAAGCTGAAAAAAGAGCTTGCCGAAGCAAATGACAAGTATCTCAGACTTATGGCTGAATATGATAACTTCAGAAAAAGAAGCGCAAAGGAAAGACTGGAGCTTACAGACACAGCAAAGGGAAATGTGATAAACGGCTTCCTGCCGGTGTTTGATAACTTTGAAAGAGCGTTAGGCACAGAAACTCAGGACGCAGTTTATAAACAGGGTGTTGAAATGATCTTCAATCAGTTCAGCGACGCTCTGAAAAAGCTCAACGTCGAGGTAATGGAGCTTGCGGGCAAGGAATTTGACCCGAACGTTGCAACGGCTGTAAGCACAGTTGACGACCCTGACCTCGGTGAAAACATCGTGGCGCAGGTGCTTCAAAACGGCTACACCATAGGCGGCAAGGTAATAAGACACGCAATGGTAATAGTAGCAAACCCATAAACAAAGACATCGGGACTTAAGGTCTTGATATAAATTAAGTAAATTTTGAAAGGACTTGATCTTATGAGCAAAATCATCGGTATAGATTTAGGTACAACAAACTCTTGTGTAGCAGTTATGGAGGGCGGCGAAGCCGTTGTTATCCCTAACAGCGAGGGTGCAAGAACAACTCCGTCAGTAGTTGGCGTTTCAAAAAACGGCGACAGACTTATCGGTCAGGTAGCAAAAAGACAGGCTGTTACAAACTATGACAACACTGTAATTTCTATCAAGAGACATATGGGCTCTGACTACAAGGCTCACATGGGCGGCAAGGATTACACTCCACAGGAAATTTCAGCTATGATACTCCAGAAGCTGAAAGCTGACGCTGAGGCTTATCTGGGTGAAAAGGTAACAGAAGCCGTTATCACAGTTCCTGCTTACTTCACAGACGCACAAAGACAGGCTACTAAGGACGCTGGTCAGATCGCAGGTCTGACAGTTAAGAGAATCATCAATGAGCCAACAGCCGCTGCACTTTCTTACGGTATCGATAAGGAAGATGATCAGAAGGTCATGGTTTATGACCTGGGCGGCGGTACGTTCGATGTATCTATCATCGAAATGGGCGACGGTGTTACAGAAGTTCTTGCTACAGCAGGTAACAACCACCTGGGCGGCGACGACTTCGACCAGAGAATTATCGACTGGATGATCGCAGAGTTCAAGAAGACTGAGGGTGTTGACCTCTCAGGGGATAAAATGGCAATGCAGAGACTCAAGGAAGCTGCTGAAAAGGCTAAGATAGAGCTTTCTTCTACTGCTTCATCAACTATCTCTCTCCCATTCATCACAGCAGACGCTACAGGTCCAAAGCATCTTGAAATGACACTTACACAGGCTAAGTTCAACGAAATGACAGCAGACCTTGTTGAGTCAACAATGGGACCAGTTCGTCAGGCACTTTCAGATTCTGGTCTGTCAGCTAACGATCTCCAGAAGGTTCTTATGGTCGGCGGTTCTTCAAGAATACCAGCCGTTCAGGAAGCTGTTAAGAAATTCCTTGGCAAAGAGCCATTCAAGGGCATCAACCCAGATGAGTGCGTAGCACTTGGCGCTGCATATCAGGGCGGCGTACTCGCAGGCGACGTTAAGGACGGTCTGCTCCTCCTCGATGTAACTCCACTGTCACTTGGTCTTGAAACAATGGGCGGTATCTGCACAAAGATCATCGAGAGAAACACAACTATACCTACAAAGAAGTCACAGATATTCTCAACTGCCGCTGATAATCAGTCAGCCGTTGATATCAACGTACTTCAGGGTGAGCGTGAATTCGCTAAGGACAACAAACAGCTCGGTATGTTCAGACTTGACGGAATCGCTCCTGCTCCAAGAGGTGTTCCACAGATCGAGGTAACATTCGATATCGACGCTAACGGTATCGTACACGTTTCCGCTAAGGATCTTGGCACAGGCAAGGAGCAGAATATCACGATCACTTCTTCAACAAATATGTCTAAGGACGATATAGACAAGGCTGTCAAGGAAGCTGAGGCATTCGCTGCAGAGGACGCTAAGAAGAAAGAGGACGTTGACGCTAGAAACGCTGCTGACCAGCTTTGCTTCCAGGCTGAAAAGTCACTGGGCGAGTTCGGCGACAAGGTAGACGCTGCTGACAAGTCAGCTTGTCAGGCTAAGATAGACGCTCTTAAGGAAGCCCTCAAGGGTACTGATATCGAGGCTATCAAGGCTAAGCACAAGGAGCTTGAGGAAACATTCCAGGGCGTTGCAACTAAGGTATATCAGCAGGCTGCACAGGCACAGCAGGCAGCAGGCGGCGCCGCAGGCTTTGACCCTAACAACATGGGCGGAGCAACTGGCGGCAGCAACGGCGGCGCTTCAAACAATGGTGGCGACGACGTTATAGACGCTGAATTTACTGACGCAGAATAAATCATAACGGCTGCCTCTGCTCCGAATTTTCTGAGCAGGGGCTATTGCCGTATTAAAAGGCTGTGTGAAAAGCGTGAAAGGACTATACTTACAAAAAGGAGGCAAGCCCATGCCCCAAGACTTTCACGATCTGCAGCTTACAGAGCATGGGCGTTTATATGGCTGAAAAAAGAGATTATTATGAAGTGCTTGGCGTTTCTAAAACTGCCACAGACGATGAATTAAAAAAGGCATTCCGTAAGCTTGCAAAGCAGTATCACCCTGACCTTCACCCCGGCGACAAAGAGTGCGAGGAGAAGTTCAAGGAAGTAAATGAAGCTTATGAAGTGCTTTCAGATAAAGATAAAAGAGCAAGATATGACCAGTTTGGTCACGCAGGCGTAGACCCGAACTACGGTGCAGGCGGTGGAGCAGGTGCAGGAGGCTTCGGCGGATTTGGCGATATGGGCGATATTTTCGATTCCATTTTCGGTGGATTTGGCGGAGGCTTCGGTGGCGGACGTTCTGCTAACCCTAACGCGCCAAGACGCGGCGAGGATATAAGAGCGAACGTTGTTCTTGACTTCATGGAAGCCTGCAAGGGCAAGACTGTGAAAATTCGCATAAACAGAGCCGAAAAATGTCCTGACTGTCACGGCACAGGCGCAGCCGCAGGTTCTTCGCCTAAGACCTGTCCTGACTGCCACGGCACCGGTACAGTAAGGATAACACAGAGAACGCCTTTCGGAAACATCGCTCAGACCACGACTTGCAGTCGCTGTGGCGGTAAGGGTCAGATAATCGACAACCCTTGCCATACCTGCAACGGTCAGGGCAGAGTAAAGAAGGTATCTGAAAAGGAGATAAACGTTCCTGCTGGTATCGACGATGGTCAGACGCTTAGAGTAGGCGGTGAGGGCAACTGCGGTATAAACGGAGGTCCTAACGGCGACCTGCACATCAACATTACAGTTCGACCTGACCCTATTTTCGAGCGTGACGGCTATGACGTGTGGACAGAGATACCGCTTACTTATGCACAGGCTACTCTCGGTGACGAGATAACAGTTCCTACAGTTGACGGCAAGGTAAAATACACAGTGCCAGAGGGTACACAGACAGGCACAGTGTTCCGCCTGAGAGGCAAGGGCATAAAGAAGGTAAACAGAAACGACCACGGCGACCACTACGTTCGTGTAACAGTTGAAGTTCCACGCAATCTGACCAAAGAGCAAAAAGAAAAGCTCCGTGACTACGAAAAGTCCCTCGGTGAAAAGAACTACGCAAAGCGCAAAACATTCTTTGACAAGCTCAAAGACAAATTCAAATAACAAAAAGGAGAACGGCACAAAGCTGTTCTCCCTTTTTGTTTGCAATAAAAAATGCCGCAGGAAGACCCACGGCAATTATCATCTTATCAAGCCATACCTGTGTGCTTTTTGATAGCCGCAAAGGACTCCGCACTGATAACGTGTTCCATACGGCAAGCGTCCTCTACTGCAACTTTCTCGTCAACACCAAGCTTTATGAGCCACTGTGAAAGCAACGTATGACGCTCATACATTTTCTCGGCTATCTCCAAGCCCTTGTCTGTCAAACGAATATAACCGTCCTTGTCAACAGTTATATAGCCGTTCTCACGGAGATTTTTCATTGCCACACTTACGCTCGGCTTTGAAAACTCAAGTTCGTTTACTATATCTATGCTTCTTACCTCGCCTTTGCCCTTGCGCTGGCTGAGAATAAGTATCGTTTCGAGATAATTTTCAGCTGATTCTCTTATCTGCATTATAACGTCCCTCCCTAGAACAAGTTTGTCATCAGGTCATTACGACTATTATATCACATTTCAAACCGCATTTCAAGTGCAAGCACGCTTTTTCGGCAATTTCGATAAACTTTACATCAATGAATTGTGTTGATATACAAAGGCACTGCTCACAAAAAGCAGTGCCTTTAAAGCTGTCTGTTATTTACTGTATACCGCACTCATCATAGTCTTTCCACTTTTCGGCATACTCCTTATCCTCAAAATATTTGTATACAAAAAGCGCAGTTGACGCAACAACAAGTATCATCGCACCCATTAAAGTCCAGAACGACTTTTTTCTTGAATAGTTTGACATAACAAAACTTCCTTTCTTTCGCAATAGCATACAAAAACTTGCGGCTATCGCTCATAGCTTTGTTATAATTATACTACACAATGCTCTTTCTGTCAATTATTTTCACAGGATTTTCAGATATATTTTTCCGAGTAAAAGTGCAGAAATTCCTCAAGGCAAAGCCCGCCTGCGGCAATGATACGAGCGGCTTCAACGCCCACATAACGATAATGCCACGGCTCAAAATCAATGCCGGTCATCTGCTCTTTAAGGCGAGGATAGCGAAGGATAAAGCCGAAATCTGCGGCATTTGCACAAAGCCACCGTGATTCAGGCGTCTTGTAAAAATCCTCGCTCACATCATTGTCACCCTCTCTGCCGAGATCCACAGCAAGCCCGGTGTTGTGTTCGCTTGACCCGGGGAGAGCGAGAGTTCTGCCCACCTTTTCCACAGCCTTTTCATAACTCAGACCGCCCCACATTTCGTGAGATACTTCACGCTCCCAAAGCATCTGCTGATATTCAAAAGAGCGATAGGCGGAAATAATTTTCAGCTTTATGCCGTCAGCTTCCGCCTTTTTGAGCAGAAGCCTGAGCCTGTTTCCTGCCTGAGATTCCATAAACTTGCCGTTAACCTCTGTCAACTCCACACGATCGTAAAATCCCATATCTATGGGATTGAATTTATCCACAAGCATAAGATAATCCATATACTGACCTCCTTGTCCTGTTGGGGAGAAATGTTTTAACTTAGTATATGCAGATGTGTGTGGAGAGTATACACGCTGAATGAGGAGTGAGGAATGAGGAATTAGGAATTAGCATAGCTGACCAAAGTTGTACACAAGCACCGAGCGTAGCGATTTTGCGACACAACAAACTTGCCCGTTCTCAGAACTTGTAAAAATTCAGAATTGTAGGGGCTTGGCTCAATTTCGGTTTCACCGAAATGCGACAGCCGATATTTCTCGCCCGTTGAATTGTTGAAAAATATCACACAATGTCACCCTAAAATAATTTGGCATCAAGGATATGGCAACCACAGCATCGCTCCCCTACACATTTCAAAAAGCGGTGCAAAATTACATCATATCACAAATTGCAGCGTAAAATGCCCGTCACGGCGAGTGACCTATATCCAGCACCCGTCCACTCTGACGACCTGCCCGTGAATGTAATCTGCTCCCTCTCCACTGAGAAAACGCACAACATTCGCCACATCTCTCGGCTTGCCTATCCTGCCTGCCGGTATGTCATCAACTATCACACGAACATCTTCCTCCGTCAACTCGCCGTTCATTTTCGTGTCTATCATTCCGCAGGATACGCAGTTCACCCTTATACCGCTTATAGCAACTTCCCTCGCCAACGCCTTCGTAAATCCTATAAGCCCAGCCTTTGCCGCCGAGTATGCAACCTCGCAGGAAGCTCCCTTTTCGCCCCATACAGAGGTTATATTTATCACATTTCCACTGTGTTCCCTTATCATCTCAGGAAGCACCGCCCTGCTCATACGCATTGCGCCAAGCAGATTCACGCTTATCATCTCCCATAGCTTCTCGTCAGTCATGTCAGTGAAAAGCTCTATATCCGCTATGCCTGCGTTGTTTACAAGAAGCGTCACCATACCAAAACTGTCCCTGACTTCCGCCACGCATTTATCTATACTATCCTTGTCACCAATGTCGCAGTAAAAAACCTCTGCACATAAGCCACGCTCTTTAAGCTCAGATACCAAAGCTTCCGCCGCCGCCCTGCCATTCTTGTAGCATACAGCCACCTGCCAGCCGTCCTCAGCAAGCGCCCTGCATATCTCCGAGCCTATCCCACCAGAGCCACCTGTTACCAATGCTGTCTTTTTCATAAAAATACCCCCCGCAGATCATGATATACTGTAATTATATCACACCTGCGGAGGTTTTTCAACGGCTACTTTTCGTTCTCGTCTACCCATTTTCTCGCCCAGCCTGCATTCTGCTCCTGACGATTGTATACTCTGCCGTTTGGCGCAGTGTAATTGTCCGTCACAACATATTCCTGACCTGCCGAGATAACGTCATGGGGCTTGTATACCTTTGTGCCGTCTGAAGCCTGTGGGAAACGGCTCTTGTCACGCTTTTTCATGTCTATCACTCTCCTTTTTATGTTATTATCCTGCCCGAAGCTTTTGTGATTATCAGATGAAAAATCTGCATAACAGTTGAAAATATCACGATAACGTGGTATAATCATCTTATACTATTTTTATCGGGAGCATTAAAATGGAAAAATATAATAAACAAAAAGCTATACTCACCGCACTACTGAAATGGGTGGAAACAGAGTTCTTCGGAATTTTCGTATTTCTCTTTTTTATCGCAGTTGCAAAGCCTTTCGGTGCATTGGCAAATATAATTTTCGGTCTTACAGGACTTCTCACAGTGGTCTGCCTTATGGCTGACTTTGGTCTGAAACAGGGAGAGGAAGCGAGAAATAAGGTCACATTCCACGGTGAAAAGGATTGCCCTAACTATGGCTTCACTCTTGGTCTTATTGCAAGCATACCATGCTACATAACAATGATACTGCTGATGATATCAAAATTCAGCGGTTCGTTCAACTTCATGCCTGCCTATAAGCTTCTCGACGCCTGCTTCTATCCTCTTATAGATTGGGCTGCCCACTCTGCCGACGTGAAAGATATGTCCCCATTTGTTTTCATCATGACAGCCATATTCCCACTACTCTATCCATTTGCCACATGGATAGGCTTTAAAATATCCTACAAGCAGATAGACGTAAAAGAGCGTGTGGTCTACAAGCACAAATAAAATCAAGCCTGCCGTATCAGTCCGATACGACAGGCTTTTATCTTTTTATCGAAAAAACTCAGTTCTCCACTACACATTAAACTATTTCATTACTGAAAATCTATCTCTAAATCTTTTAGCGTCACATAGTTTACTACATTGCAGTTTTTATCGCTTGCAGTGTTTGCGATAAGCGTTATCTTTGCCGTGCCTTTCACATAGTCGGCACCAATATCCGTCTTGTAGTCATACGTGTAGCTCTCTCCGGCTTTGAGCAAAGTGTTCATGGTGTTTCTGTCGCCATTTTCGCCATAGCTCGTGGAATTGCCCTTACTGTCCTCTGTGGTGATATACTGGTCAGTCGTGAAGTCAAGCACCATGTCCTTGTCCCAGTTGTTTGTGTAGGTAATATGGCTTATGAACTCGCCTCCGCTTACCTCATAGGAGTATTTCGCCGTGAGCCTGCCGTCCTTTGTTGTAAAGGTATTGTCCCCAACGTCCTCAAAATAGTCGATATATCCAATATCAACTTCGTCGGCCATATCAGGATCGTCCTTGGCAACAGAAGTCACAGCTTTCTCGCTAGGGTCAACATCGTCAGCGACCTCAGCGTTTTTCTTTACGTCAGTGTATTCGCAGTTCTCATTGAGCCACTTTTCTATCTCTGTGACCTTTTCACTGCCGATATTGTATTTTTCTGTATATCCTAGATTTGCATCAAAATACATCCTGCCATCGTGAGTGAAGTATATCTGACCTTCTGTGCCAAGCATATCAATATTGAAATACGCTGTTATGCCGTTTGAAACATACCACTCATCATCTTCAGTGGTGGAAAAATCAATTGGTGTTTCCCCCTCAGAGGTTTCCGATCCGTCATCAACAGGCTCGGCAGTGAAAACGCCGTTTTCGTCCTTGAGCAGGTCAAGAAGTCCTGCAATGTCAACATCAGAATATGTTCTCAGCTTGCCCAGTCCAATATCATTATATACTGTCCTGATCTTTGCGGTCTTGCAAAGGTTCATATTCTTCACTATAGCGTCAAAATCAGACGGCGTATCGTTGAACACCCCATACCACGCCAAAGTGCCGTCATCAAATTTTACTGCCAGATAAAAACTTGATGACAAATCTTTTATTGAATAAATATCCGCTTTTGTTGTTTCCTTTTTGTTTGTTTCATAATTTGTTGTTTCAAGGGTCTGGGCAGTAAGCTTTTCATCAAGATAGCTTTCATCTATAACGCCCATTGAGCTGTACTTCACGCCGTTATATTCCACAAAATCATACTTTGCACCCATAGACAGATACTCCCACGGCGTCACCAAACCGATCTCCGTTGTTGCAAGATCAGTTCCATCATCGGCATAGTCCTGTGCCTGCTCATTTCCCGATGCCGAACTTACTTTTATCTCTCTGTCCGACCTGCCTGCAAACATCATAACACCCGTCGCTGCAGCGAAAACACCGCAGGCTGCAACTGCCGCCCACTTTTTCCACACTGTTTTTATCTTTACTCCGCTTCCGCTCTGCCGACACTCCTCGATAAAATGCTCGTCAGCATTTTCCAAAGCTTTGAAAATATCCTCTCCTGTTGTTTTCATAAAAGAACTCCCTCCTTTTCAAGCGAAGCCTTTAACTTATTTCTGCTTCTGAAAAGGCTCGCCTTAACTGTGTTCAGGTTCATAGCATACTTTTTTGATATCTCTTTTATAGGCGTTGCAAACCAATATCGCTGGAGAAATATATTTCTGTCTCTCTCCTGCAACTCACCAAGAAATTCGTTTATAAGCCACTCAAGATGTCTGCCGTCGCAAAGACTCTCGGTGGTGTCATTGTCAGGTATGCACTCGTCAAGCTCCTCCAAGACCGCCGCTATCTCACCTTTTCCACGCTTTGCGGCCTTTGACGCACGGTATCTGTCAAATGCGATATTTCTTGTTATCCGCCCGAAAAATGCCGACAGCATTCTGGGTTTCTGTGGCGGAATGGAGTTCCATGCCCTGAGCCAAGTTTCGTTCACGCACTCCTCCGTGTCCTCCCTGACTCCAAGAATATTGTAGCCCACAGAATAACAGTATCCGCCGTATTTTATATCCGATTGTGAAATAGCCTGCTGATCTCTGCTTTCATAAAGCTCGATTATCTTGCTGTCCTCCATTTTCCGCCCCCCTATACAATATACTTCAATGAAAGTCCTTTCACCTATAATGACGAGATGTCCGCCAAAAGGTTTTATGAAAACGCAAAATAATTATAACATATGATAAAAAATTATGCAACACAAAAACGACGTCCCGCATCACTATGGAAACGCCGTTTATATGAAGAATGATTTTATGACAACTCGTTAAGAAGATCCATATACAATTCGTTGTAATCTGTTCTGTTATCCTTCAGGAATGCGATAGCCGCACGAGGGTGGCGGTTGAGCGCACCTGTGAGCATATAAGGCACATCATAGCCCCACTGTGAACCCTTTGCCCTCTCCTCAGCAACGTACTTTTCAACAAATTTCAGTGTAGGAGTAAGCTTGTAGTTAGGGTTTCTCAGGAAACTGAGCATCTGCTCCATAAAGCAGTTTCCTGCACCTCTGCCCATTCCGCTCATTGTAGCGTCAGCAAAGCTTGCGCCGTGAGAAATGCTCTCGATAGTGTTTGCAAAAGCGAGCTGCTGATTGTTGTGCATATGAACGCCTACCTTTTTGCCACTTGCCTCAGCCACCTCGCAATACTGAGCCGTGAGTCTTCTCACCTGCTCTGGGAAAAGTGAGCCGTAGCTGTCAACAAGATAGATAACGTCAACAGGGCTTTTTGCCACAAGGTCAAGAGCCTGTGCGATATCGTCCTCACGGCTCGCAGAAACAGCCATGATGTTGATAGTTGTTTCATAGCCCATATCGTGGCAGTAGTTTATCATCTCCAGCGCACCAGGCATCTGATGAGTGTACGTTGCGATCCTTATCATGTCGATAACGCTCTCGCTCTTTGGCAGGATATCTTTCTTGAAATCACATCTGCCAACATCAGCCATAACAGAAAGCTTCAGAGGGCTGTCATTCTCACCAACGATAGCTCTGATATCCTCCTCATCACAGAACTTCCACTTACCGAACCCCTTGACGTCAAAAAGCTCCTTAGAAGCCTTATAGCCGAACTCCATGTATTCAACGCCTGATTTTATATTAGTTTTATAGAGTTCTTTTACAAACTCGTCTGAAAATCCAAAATTATTTACAAGTCCTCCGTCACGGATAGTTGCGTCCAGAAGCTTTATATCAGGACGATATGACATAAGGTCACCTTTCTGATTTATTGTCTTTGCCTGATTTGCCATTGTGATTACTTCCTTTCCAAAAGCAGGTACTTATCACGCCTGTATAAAATTTATCACTTTAAAGATTTTATGCTTTTAAGCTTTTATGTATTAAAGTATAACACTATTTTTCATCCCTGTCAATAGTCCCAAAGCCCTTTAAACACATTTTTTACATTTTAATAATATTTCCCTCCCTCAAGCCTGAACTTTTGTACATTTCCAACTATCAAAACGATGCAGTATTGTGATAAGTACTGAAAAATATCCACGCTCCTTGACAAATCAGACTTATAGTTGTATACTCTAAGTGTACTACAACAGATAATACAGTTAGTACAGCAGAACAAATGAAACGAAACAACAAAATCGAAAGGAGGTATTCAAGGTGATAACGCTTGATCTTACAGGAAGAGCACCTATCTACGAACAGATATGCAGTCAGTTCTCAAGCCTTATATCAAAAGGCGTGCTGAAAGAAAACGATAAGCTGCCAAGCTCAAGAATGTTGGCAAAGGAACTGGGTCTGAATCCAAACACAGTCGCCAAAGCCTACAGCAGACTTGAGCATGACGAGATAATCTATTCTGTGGCAGGAAAAGGCTGCTTTGTGGCAAAGCAGAAAGGCTCTATAGAGAAAAAATTGCTGGAAGAATTTAAGCTCCATGCCGCCGCCGCAATGCAGGCAGGCATAAGCCTTGGATCGCTTACCTCCGTCCTTGAAGAACTGGCGGAGGAACAGAAAGAAAGGAGTGACAAAGAATGATAGAAATAAAAGACCTGTCACTTACATTCAAAAACGCAGACGAAGATCATGAGGCACTGAAAGCCGTCACCCTGGATATCCCCGAGGGCTGCATATACGGCTTTGTAGGCTCGAACGGAGCAGGTAAATCCACCCTGCTGCGTGTTATAAGCGGGATCTACCGCCCCGACAGCGGCAGCGTCACCATTAACAAAACAGAGGTCTATGACCGGCCGCAGGCTAAAGAGAACATCTTCTTTGTGAGCGACGAAACGGTGCAGTTTTCAAGACTGACAGTGAATGACCTGAAAAGCTTTTACCAAAGCAGCTACCCGACCTTTGACGACAAGGTGTTCGATGACCTTATCTCAAAACTTGACCTGCCACGGAAGAAACCGCTGTCCCAGTTTTCAAAGGGCATGAAAAGACAGGCTATCGTTGCGGCTGCACTTGCCTGCCGAACAAAGTATATCCTCCTTGACGAGGCTTTTGACGGCCTTGACCCTGCCATGCGAAAGCTTATCCGCACAATGATAGTTGACGATATTTTCGACCGTGGTGCGACCCTTGTGGTGTCCTCCCACAATATCACCGAGATAGGCGAGCTTTGCGACAAAGCAATGCTCCTGCACAAAGGCGAAGTCATTTTTGCCAAGGATATCGATGATGTAAGAGAGGGCTTTGAAAAGGTGCAGATAGCCTTGCCTGAGGGCGAGCTTGACCGCTCCGCCATAGAAAACGCAGGCGTCGAAGTGCTCAGTTTCAGAAACCTCGGAAGAGTTTCCACCGTGGTGGCAAAGGGCGAAAAAGCGGATATCACCGCAAAGCTTTCTGCTCTCTCACCTGCCGTTCTGGAGCTTGTCCCCCTCACCCTCGAGGAGATCTTCATATACGAAATGGAGGTGCATGGATATGCAAACAGCGAAGAATAGGATAATTGCCGCATCAAGCCGTGATTTCAAGGTAAACAAGCTGCTTTTTGTCATCACAAACCTTGTGCTGTTCATAAACTTCATCATGCAGATGTCCATACGGAATTTTATTACTTACTACAATGAAAGCATAACGAACTATTATCAGGGCTATGACATTGCATACATTGGCGTTGCCGCTGTCGCACTGTGCGGAGTTTTCACTGTGTTCGCTCTTTTCCATGAGAGCTACAGCAAAAGTCACGCAGACCTTGCCTACTCACTGCCCGCAGGTGCAAAGGAACGCTTTTTCTCAAAGCTCCTCACCCTGCTGAAAATACATATCCTGCCTATCTTGTGCTGGAACATCATTCAGTTTATCGCCGTACTTCTCACAACGGATATCGCCCTGAAAATAGTCGCAAGATACTCCGCCGTGCTAATGCTCACACAGCTTGCCACAAGCCTTTTTGTAATACTTGCAGTGCTGCTGTCCATGATATGCTGCGGCAGACTGGCAGAAATGATATACACAGCGGTAATAATAGCAGCCTGCGAGGCGGCTCTCCCTGCTTGCATATACTATTCCACCATTAGCCCATTTACAGTACAGTACCCATACGATATTGAAAATTTCGTTACCTATTGTCCTGCATGGAGCGCATTCCCTGCCCACCTTATGGAATTTGGCTACTCCACAAAAGTCCTGCTTCTTCTCATAGGAAGCGCACTTTTCTCAGCTCTGCTTATCACGCTTTTGTATTTCCTCTACAAAAAGCGTGACGGCAAGGACACGGGCAAGCCGTTCGTATTCAGTGCCTATCGTGAAATTATCCTTATCCTAGCTGTCATAACCGTCACCACCTACGTCCTCTCCGACACAAGCAATACCATACTTCTCCCTGCACTTCTCTTGGGCTATCTCCTTGTGCGGATACTCTCCTCAAACAGAAAGCTCACAATAGTCCGCTTTGTAAAATGGGTAGGCATTTTCGCAGTGTATATGATTGTCATATTCGGCGTGAACATTCTCGCATACTTCTGTGACGGCTTCACAGGCAAGATAAATGGATCAAGACTCAGCGACGCTAACCGTGTGTGTGTAATGAATTCAACAAGCGACGGCGTAACGTTCCACTATCTTTCCGACACACTCTCAAAAGACGAAGCCATGCAGATAATATATATATACAATAAAGCACTTGATACCTGCAAAAAGAGTTTTGCTGACTATATCGACCACTTCAAGCCGCATGAGATTTCGCCAAATTCTGTAGGTGTAGCAATAGATGTTTATACCTCAAAAGATGACCACACTAACCTTGACTTTATCGACGTCTCTTTCGAAGTAACAAATGCCGAAGTGGACAACGTCACAGAGAAGCTTAAATCCCTAAGCTTTGTTGAACCCGAACAGACGTCATATGCCTACTAGAATTATTATATCGGCCACGCAAACCGCTTAAATACGCCACTTGTGTAGGTTCAAACAGCGTTCGCCCGTCGAAGCAACAAACCAACTCCCCTAACTATGTGTAAAAGAACAAACAAGAACCCCCTCCGAGCCAAGCTCCGAGGGGGTAACTTTTTTCTATTAATCCATGACCGCATTGGCAAGCATAAGCTTGATACGGTTCTCCTGATTGACCTTTGTCGCACCCGGGTCATAGTCGATTGCAACTATGTTTGCGTCCGGATAAGCCTGCTTGATAGTTCTTGACATACCCTTTGCAACAATATGGTTAGGCAGACAGCCGAACGGCTGAGTGCAGATTATGTTCTTTGTGCCTGTTTCTGCAAGAGCCGCCATTTCTGCGGTGATGAGCCAGCCCTCGCCCATTTTTACGCCCTGACTGATGTACTTATCAGCACACTTTCTAAGGTGTTCAAAATCATGAGGCGGCTGGAAAATGCCCTGCTCGTTGATGACCTTTATCTGTTGCTTCTGGAACTTGTAAAGCACGTCATAACCAATGCCGTACATAAGAGTGCGGCTGGTTTTCTTGTCATAAAGCTTCTCGTCATTGATAGCGTCCGACGCACAGTAAAGCACGAAGTCCAACAGTCCCGGCACGTTAGGCTCACAGCCCTCAGACAGCAGAAAATCGTTAAGGTGATTGTTTGCCAGAGGCGAATACTTAACGTATATCTCTCCCACGATACCGACCTTAGGCTTCTTCTCCTTTGTCCTTGGAAGTGCCGCAAAATCTTTTAGCATAGCATTGTAAATGCTCTTTGTGTGCATATATCTGCTCGGGGTAGCAAACAGCTTCCCAAGTCTGTGCTGCCACCTTGCCAAAAGCTCGTCCGTAGAATTTTTCTCTATCTCGTAAGGCTTGCACTGATTGTACAAAAGCATGAGCATATCACCGTAAAGCACAGCATAAATAAGCTTCATTGCAATGGCAGGGGTGATATCTATAGAGGCGTCCTTTTCAAGTCCGCTGAAATTCAGCGACAGAACAGGCACTTCAGGGAACTGCGTTGACAGCGCCTTTCTTATAAGGTGGATATAGTTTGAAGCACGACAGCCGCCGCCCGTCTGCGACATAAGCAGAGCCGTGTGTTCAAGGTCGTACTTGCCGCTTTTGAGAGCGTCCATAAACTGTCCGATAACAAGAAGCGCAGGATAGCAAGCGTCATTATGTGTGTTTTTAAGTCCCTCGTCTATAACGTTTCGTGAGCAGTTTTGCAAAAGCTCCATGTTATAGCCGTATTTTTTGTATATCGCCATGATAAGCTTGAAGTGTATAGGAAGCATATCAGGTATAAGTATAGTGTATTCCTCACGTCTTGACTTGTCAAAATAAGACCTTTTCACTCTGTCCGAGCCTGCGTGTTTTATCTCTTTTTCAGCCATTACATTGCCTCCTTGTCCATTTTCTTTTCAGCATTTGCGCTGGCTTCTTTTTCCTCCAGTGCCGCCGCCAAAGACCTGAGTCTTATCTTAGCCGCACCGAGATTCGTTATCTCGTCTATCTTTAGCTGAGTGTAAAGCTTGCCCTTTTCTTCAAGTATCGCTCTTACCTCGTCTGTTGTAACAGCGTCGATACCACAGCCAAAGGATACGAGCTGAACGAGCTGCATATCATCATTCTCGCATACATACTCTGCGGCTCTGTAAAGCCTTGAATGATAAGTCCACTGATTGAGTACGTCAAGGGCAGGTGTATCCACTTTCATCGCCACGCTGTCCTCAGTGATAACAGCAAAGCCAAGAGAAGCGATAAGCTTATGTATTCCGTGGTTTATCTCAGGGTCGATGTGGTAAGGTCTGCCTGCCAGAACGATTATTTTCTGACCCTTTGCCCTTGCCTCAGCGATTATCTCCTGCGCCTTAGCCTCGATATCCCTATGGTATCTCACCTGCTCAGAATAAGCCTTGTTAAGCACTCCAAGCACCTGCTTTGCAGTGATGTTATACTTTGAAAGTGCTCTTGCCATTGCCTTTGCAACGTGCTTTTTGATGTTTATGTCAAGATAAGGCATGATGAAATTATCATCATTCAGCTTGTCATTGTTAGCCTTTAGAAGCTCAGGATAATAAGCAACAACAGGACAGTTATAGTGATTGTCCGACTGACCCTCGTCAGCATTGTAGCTCATGCAAGGATAGAATATAAAGTCCACGCCCTTGTCAAGGAGGCTCTCTATATGACCGTGACAAAGCTTTGCAGGATAACATACCGTATCAGACGGAATAGTTTGCTGACCCTTGTAATATGTATCTCTCGTTGACTCCTCAGACAGTACCACCTCAAAACCAAGGCTTGTGAGAAGTGTTGAGAAAAACGGCATAAGGTCATAATAAGACAGCGCAAGTGGCAGACCCACCTTTGCAATAGGTTTTGCAGGCTTGTTGTCAGCATAAGAGAGTATCTTGTTATACTTATACTCTATCATGTTTTCCGTTCTGTCGGTTATCTTTATGCCTGCACCCTTTTCACAGCGGTTTCCGGAAGTAAATCTTCTGCCGTCATTAAATCTTATTATAGTAAGGTTGCAGTGCGCACCACAGCCACCGCACTGAACGGCTCTTGAATTGTAAGCAAATTCTTCAAGCAGAGCCTTTGTAAGAACGCCTGACTTGCCGTCCCTGCCCTGAGATTTTTCTTTTGCGAAAAGCGCACAGCCGAACGCACCCATAAGTCCCGCAATGGCAGGTCTTATAACGTTTCTGCCAAGCTCCATTTCAAATGACCTGAGCACAGCGTCGTTAAGGAACGTTCCGCCCTGAACGACTATATTCTTGCCAAGCTCGTCAATAGATTTTGCTCTTATTACCTTATAAACTGCGTTCTTGATGATAGACGAAGAAAGTCCTGCAGATATATCCTCAACGGAAGCTCCGTCTTTCTGCGCCTGCTTTACAGATGAGTTCATAAACACTGTACATCTCGAACCAAGCTCCACAGGTGCTTTTGCAAACAGACCGAGCCTTGCAAACTCCGCAATGTCATATCCCATTGCACCTGCAAAAGTCTGAATGAACGAGCCACAGCCTGATGAACAAGCCTCGTTGAGCATAATGCTGTCGATAGCGTTGTTTTTTATCTTGAAGCACTTGATATCCTGTCCGCCGATGTCGATGATAAAATCAACGTCAGGGCAGAAATAAGCCGCCGCCTTATAGTGCGCAACAGTTTCAACTATACCATAGTCAACACCCAGACCTGCCTTTATAAGATCCTCACCGTAGCCTGTTACCGCAGAAGCTTTTATGTTAAGCTCAGGGGTAGCAAGACTGTAGATCTCCTCAAGCTTTGAAGCGATTATATCCAGCGGCTGACCCTTGTTTGAGCAGTAGTGCTGATAAAGAAGCTTTCCGTCAGGTGTGATAAGCACAAGCTTTGTGGTTGTCGAACCTGCGTCTATGCCAAGATAAGCGTCGCCCCTGTAAGTTCTGATGTCTTCATATTTAAGGTCAGACTTCTTGTGTCTTTCCACGAAAGCATTATATTCCTCACGGCTTGCAAACAGTGGCTTGCCTACCACGATATTGTCAGTAGCCTTTGCGTTCACTATCTTATCGATAGCCTCATCTATAGTCATTTCCTCAGCAAGAGTGTCAGCATGAAGTGCCGCACCGAAAGCCATATAGCATGAAGAATTTTCAGGAAGAATAGCGTGTTCCTCGTCAAGGTTCAAAGTAGTTCTGAATGCCTTTCTCAGTGCACTGAGATATGTAAGCGGACCGCCAAGGAAAAGAACCTGACCGCCGATCTTTCTGCCCTGTGCCAGACCCGAAACTGTCTGGTCAACAACAGCCTGAAAGATAGAAGCAGATATGTCCTCTTTTCTTGCGCCCTGATTAAGAAGCGGCTGAATATCAGACTTTGCGAAAACACCACATCTTGAAGCGATAGGATAAGTCTTTTCAGCCTTAAGAGCAAGGTCGTTCATCTCGTCGGGTGTAACGCCCAGAAGTCCTGCCATCTGGTCGATAAAAGCACCTGTGCCACCTGCGCAAGAGCCGTTCATACGCTGTTCAACGCCCCCTGTGAGGAAGATTATCTTAGCGTCCTCACCGCCAAGTTCAACCACAACGTCAGCCTTTGGATACTTCTTGTTTACAGCGATAAAAGCAGAAAAGACCTCCTGCACGAAAGAGATACCGCTTGCCTCAGCGATGCCAAGACCTGCCGAGCCTGTTATGGCTATCCTGAACTTGTCCTCAGGATAAAGCTCTCTTATAGTGCGAAGCTGCTCAGCCACAGTTTCCCTGACCTTTGAAAAGTGTCTTTCATATTTGTTATAAATAAACTCGCCATCGTCAAGAATTACCGTCTTGACCGTGGTCGAACCTACGTCTATGCCTAAATCATAAATCTTGCCCATAGTAAAAACCTCACTGATTCTCGTTTGTACACTCTTAGTTATTATATCACACTTTTTCGCAAATTACAAGCTTTTTATATTAACAAATATGTATGCGTTCAGCTCAAAAGCCATTCAAAAACCAAAACGGGCGAACGTCCGTCACCCCCACTCTGTAGTAAAACATTGCAGAGGAGAACAGTGTTCGCCCGTGTGATATTCATTTTGTATCTATGCTTATTCCTGCTCTAAAAGGCAATCGGTAAGATTAAGGTCATAGAGATTGTTGTAGGTAGGCTGCTGAACAGGCTCACCTGCAAGTCTGTAGAACTGCTCTGAGCCATACTTCTTGATGAAGTTTGTGGTGTGGCAATTTATTTTCAGCTCCTCGATAAACTTCTTCATAACATTGCTGTCAGCGCCATAAGCATTCTCAAGGAAGTCAAAAGCGTATTTCAGACCATTCATAGACTGCTGTGTAACGTTGTTTGCGCCATGGAGCAGATTGTTGAAGGAGTTCTGCAAAATAACAGTACAGCGGTTTTTGTTATCTCTTCCCTCGTTCGTACACTTATCAAGATAAGCTTCCAGATTGTGAAGAATCCAGTGCTGTATCTTCTTGTTTGACGGCGAGATGTTTCTTGCTCTTACCGCCTTGTCAAGGCTCTTGTTGCAGTCCATGATGTGTTCACTGATTATCTGACGGCATGAAAGACCATTGTTTATCTTCACAAGGATATCTTCCATTCTTGGGTGGATAAGTCTTATCATCTTCTCCATTTGGATACAGCTTCTCATTGTGTATGTGATGCCGTCCATAAGCAGATTCATAAGAGCCACAGCTTCTTCAGTGCCTGCCGCTCTTGCGTCAGCAATGTTCTGAGCAGTTATGCCGCCCTCGAGAATAGCGTCAACGTCATATTTCTCACGATAGTAGTTGAATCTGTCATAATATTCCGCAAAGCCCTTTGAGAACTCTGGGTTCTGTACATACTGAGCAGCCAGAGCGTGGTCAACAAGGATACCGCTCTCCTCATAAAGCTGCATCATTTCAGAAAGGTCCTCCCAGCCACGGGCAGTAACAAAGCGGTAGTTGTTCTTATCGCTTGCGTCTACCATATAATAGTGGTCAGGGTGAAGCTCAAGATATGATATGATAGCAGGGTGAACGCCTGCATAGTAAGCATATTCCTTCCAAACGCCAAAATCAGGCTGACACTCGACTCTCTTAACACGGTCGAGAGTAACGATATCGAACTCAGAAACAGACTTGTTGAACTCAGGCGGGTTACCTGCTGTAACAACTACCCAACCTGCCGGAACCTGATGAAGTCCGAAAACCTTATACTGCAAGAACTGGAGCATTGCAGGAGCAAGGGACTCGGAAACGCAGTTTATCTCATCGAGGAAGAGAATACCCTCTTTAATGCCAGTGGCTTCGATAGTGTCATAAAGAGTAGCCACGATCTCACTCATCGTGTACTCGGATATCTGCACGTCAGCACCGGTGTAGTTTCTATGTACAATAACAGGAAGACCGAGGGCAGACTCTCTTGTGTGGTGGGACATCGAGTAGGTAACAAGGTTTACGCCAGTTTCCTGAGCTATCTGCTCCATGATAGCGGTCTTACCGATACCAGGTGCGCCAAGCAGGAACACAGGTCTCTGATGTTCTATGCTGATTCGGTAATCGCCAAATTCGTCTTTAATGAGATAGGCTTGTATTGCATTAAGTATCTGTTGTTTTGCGTCTTTAATATTCATAGTCATTTCTCCTCAGTGCAGTCTGAAGCTGTGAACAAAAAGCACTGCACAATTAAATAATCTTACCATTTTATTATAGACTATCTCCAAATTAAAGTCAATAGTCATCACAAGTTTTGTCAGCTTACACAAACAATTGAAAATATTTTAGTTATTCTGTATCAAAGTCATAAAATTTAACTGTTAAAATATTGATATCAGAACAGAATTTTCAACAGACTTTTAAATTTTTTCAAACGTTTTCGCCCATACCCAGCCGACCTCATAACCTCACTGCTCACTTGGTTTTGACATCTCCCAAACAATGTGCTATAATAATAAGGTATAAAATTTTTCTCTCGGAGGTCTGATCTATGCTCTATGAAATAAAAAATGATAAACTCTCTGTCTCAGCCGACACTTTCGGTGCTGAGCTTCACTCTATCAAACTGGACGGCAAAGAATATCTCTGGCAATGCGGTGACGCTTGGAAACGCTACGCTCCTATCCTCTTCCCGTTCATATGCTCCCCTAAAGACCGCACCTACAAGGCTGGCGGTCAGGAATATCACATGGCTGCAAACCATGGTTTCGCCCGTGACAGCGAATTTACATACGCTGGAAGCACCAAAAATTCCGTAAGCTTTCTCCTAAAAGACAATGACGTGACACTTGCTCAATACCCATACCACTTTGAGCTTGAAGTCACCTACTCCATAAAAGGTTCAAAAGTCACCGTCACAAACACAGTAAAGAACACTGATGAAAAGGCTATGTACTTCTATCTCGGCGGTCATCCTGCTTTTATCTGCGATATCCAAGGCGGCAAATGCACAGTTGAATACGAGAAAAACGAGCATATCGTTCAGCCTATCCCAAACGGCGAGAGGACTATCCTTGACGGTGAAAAGACTATCACTCTAACAAGAGAGCTTTTCGACTATGACGTTATCATGAAAGACCACCCTGTTTCAAAGGCTATCACCCTGAAAAAGTCTGACGGCGGTTTCGTAAAGCTGTCATTCCCACATTCTGACTGCATTGCCGTATGGACTTCCACAGGCAACCCTGACGCTCAGTTTATCTGCCTTGAGCCTTGGACAAGCGTTCCGGTGTACGAGGACGACGCTTTTGAGGATATCGAAAACAAGCCTCACGCTATCAAGCTTGCACCTGAAGCTGTTTATACCTACAGCTACACCGTGGAGGTAGGCTAATGAGAGCGGTAATACAGAGGGTCACAAGTGCAAAAGTTGAGGTCGAGGGCAAGGTCACAGGCGAAATAGGAAAGGGCTTTCTGATACTTTTCGGAGTAGGTCAGGAGGACACTGAGGCTGACTGCGACAAGCTTGCAGACAAGATATCAAAGCTTCGCATTTTCGCTGACGAGAACGACAAGACAAATCTTTCTATAAATGATGTTGGCGGAGATATTCTTTGCGTTTCACAGTTCACCCTTTATGCAGATTGTCACCACGGCAACCGCCCGTCATTTATCTATGCAGGCAAGCCTGATGAAGCCAACAGACTTTATGAATACTTCTGCAAGGTCTGCGGTGAGAAAATTTCAGGCAAGGTAGAAAAGGGCGTTTTCGGTGCAGACATGAAAGTTTCACTGCTCAATGACGGTCCTTTCACTATCATTCTTGAATGCAGAAACGGAGAGATAATCCCATGAACATACAGATATTCGGCAAGTCAAAATCCTTTGACACAAAAAAGGCTGAACGTTATTTCAAAGAGCGTGGAATAAAGTTCCAGTCTGTTGACCTGCCTACAAAGGGGCTTAGCAAGGGCGAGCTTAACTCAGTGCTTGCGGCTGTGGGCGATATCGACAAGCTTATAGACCCAAAGGCAAAGGGCGAGCAGGCAATGCTCATAAAATATCTTGGAAGCACCGAGGAAAAGATAGAAAAGCTTCTTGACTATCCCGAGCTTTTTGCCGCACCTATCGTAAGAAACGGCAAGAAAGCCACAGTAGGCTTCTGCCCCGAGGTGTGGAAAAGCTGGGAATAACCCTAGATGAAAATACTGTGAAAATTGCCGATATTCGTTGAAAGAAGCTTGAAAGTGTGGTATAATACCATATGGGAAAGTATTTTCAGAAAGAGATGTTTTAAATGGTAATTGATTTTCACGTTCACGCCTTTAATCCAAAGGTAGCGGAAAAAGCTGTTGAAAAGCTTCAGGCTCAAAGCGGCATAACCCCTTTCACAAGAGGCACTGCAGAGGAAACCATACAGCGTTTTGACGAATGGGGCGTTGACAAGGGCGTGCTGCTGTCAGTGGCGACAAAGCCTGCTCAGCAGAGAGTTATAAACGATTGGTGCGCCCAACAGGACGGTGGAAGATTTATAAGCTTCGGTGGAATACACCCTGACGCTGAGGACTATGAGCAGGAGATAGCCCACATAAAGGAGCTTGGACTTCACGGCATAAAGCTTCACCCTGATTATCAGGGCTTTATGATAGATGATGAGCGCATGGACAAGATATATGACGCCATTGAGAAAGCTGACCTGCCTGTTATATTTCATTCCGGCTATGACTGCGTTTCCCCTGACCTTATCCACTCCACACCTGAGAGGGCGCTGAACATGATAAAAAAGCACCCTAAGCTCAAGGTCATTCTTGCACATCTTGGTGCAAACATGATGTGGGAGCAGGTACGTGACGTTTTGGCAGGAGTTGACGGTGAAGTTTATTTTGACACCGCCTTCACAAGTATGTGTCCTGACGAGCTTATGCAGGCTATCGTTGAAAAGCATGGGGCTGACAGGATACTTTTTGCAAGCGACTGCCCTTGGGACAGTTCCTACCTTATAAAAGAAAAGATACTGCGCTTGAACATTTCCGAGGATAACAAAGATAAAATTCTCGGCGGCAACGCAGAAAGACTTCTTGGCTTAAAATAAAATTGTGTAAATTCTGAAAAGAGGATATAAAAAAATGAGATCAAAACTGCTTGCGGCTGTGCTGGCTTGTTCTGCGGTTTTCGGGCTTGCGTCATGTGGGGCAATGCTTCCAGAAAGCTCCTCCGAAACGGAGACCACCACGGGTACTGCCGCCCAGAGAGTTATAGAGACCACAAAGACCGCCACAATGGGCGACGATTATGATGAGGACGATGAGGATTACGAGGGCTACACCACCACCACTTCTGTGACAGCAGGCACACTTGAAAACCCAGACGTAAGCATTGACGAGGGCTACGACCCTGACATAATCGCAACGGCAACAAAGAGGACGACCACCACCACAACAACATCTGCCGAAACAAAGGCGTCTAAAAAGACCACCACCACAAAGTTCAAAAAGGACGCACTTTTCCCTTTGGGCGATGATGTGAAATACCCTGATTCTATCCCATTTCTTGTAAAGTCAGATACCTCTTATCTTAATCTCAGATACGGCCCGTCAAAGAAATATGACGTAATAGAAAAGATACCTGACGGCAAGACCATAAACGGCTATGGTGAGAGAACAGATGGTGACGGAAACATATGGGTATATGTAAAATATAACAATAAAAGCGGCTGGGTAATGAAAGAGCTTCTCAGCGGCACTGAATAAACGGAGGACAAATAATGGACAGCTTCAAAGAACAAATAGTTCGCAAGATTCCCACAAAGAACGATAAGATACAGAAAATTTTCATCATGATAGCAAGCGTGGCACTTGCCGCACTGTGCTTTATCTTCCCTTTTGGCACGCAGTTTTCTGTAATAGGCATTTTTCTTGCCGCTGCCGCACTTTATGGCGGTTATTATCTTACAACAAAACTCGATGTGGAGTATGAATACATTTTCACAAACGGAGAAATAGACGTTGACAAGATAACGGCTCAGCGTTCAAGAAAGCGCCTTATCACATTCCGTTGCGGCAGTGCGACAGATTTCGGCATTGCTGACGAGAATTTCTCTGTGCCTGAAGGCGCAACACAGGTCCTTGCCTGCGCTTGTGACGATAGCCTTACAGACTACTACATAACATTCAACCACAAAAATCTCGGGCTTACAACTGTTATATTCACACCAGATGATGATATGCTGGCACTTATAAAGCCTGCGCTTCCGAGAACACTGAGGAAATAAAAATGAAAATATTTGTCGGAACTGATCTTATTGAGATCGAACGCATAAAAAAAAGCTGTCAGAGCCGACGTTTCTGTGAAAGGGTTTACTCCGAAAAGGAGCTGACCCTTTTTTCACAGAAGAAAAACCCCTATGAATCCATGGCGGCGAATTGGGCGGCTAAGGAAAGCTTCGCAAAGGCTTTAGGCACGGGGGTCGAGGGCTTCGCCTTGAACGAGGTGTCATGCTTGCGTGACGAGCTTGGCTGTCCTTATCTGGAGCTTACGGGGAATGCGCTTTTGGCGGCTGAAAATAGGGGGCTGACCTTTGCGGTGTCACTTTCCCACATCAAGGATATCGCTTCGGCAGTGGTGATAGCTTATGAAAAGGAGGATAAAAATGGATAGGATATTGACAGTGGAGCAAATGACATTTTGCGAGCATGAGGCTGAAAAATATGGCGTGAGCCTTGCTCAGCTCATGGACAATGCGGCGGCACAGCTTGCGGAGGTCATTGCGAGCAACTCGTCTGCGTCCTCAAAGATAGTGCTTCTTATTGGCAAGGGAAACAATGGCGGTGACGGACTTGTGGCGGCAAATTTACTTGCGGAACAAGGCCTCAAGCCTGCGGTGGTCCTATGCTGTGGTGAGCCTGACACTGACCTCTCCTCGGCAGCGTATGCTAGGCTTGATAAGAGCGTAGAGGTGCTGAAAGCTGAAAATGCGCTGGATTTTATCGAGGGTGCTGACGTGCTTGTGGACTGCATTTTCGGAACGGGTTTTCATGGCAGTTTGCGTGAAAATATCCTGCCAGTGTTCAGAGCTTGTGAAAAATGTGAAGGCATGAAGATAGCCTGCGACCTGCCGTCGGGAGTCAATGCACGAAATGGTCAGGCTGACAAGTTGTCGTTCAAGGCTGACGTGACAGTGACCTTTCATCGTGGCAAGCTGGGTCTTTATTTACAGCCTGCGGTGGACTTTTGCGGTGAAATTCTGGTAAAAGATATCGGCATTGACGAGCGTTGCGAGAATATTCTATCCCCTGTTATAACGCCTTTTGACGTGGTAAAAGCAAGGGCTGCACTGCCTTTTAGACCTGCTGACGGACACAAAGGAACTTTCGGCAAGGTGGTGAGCGTGGCAGGCTCGGAAAGCTATATAGGTGCGGCAGGGCTTTCAGCAATGGCGGCAATGCGAACAGGCGTGGGGCTTTTTGAGCTTTGCACTGCAAAAAGCGTAGTCAACTCCCTGTCGGCTGGTATGTATGAATGTACATACTCGGCAATGAAAACCGACAAGGACGGCTTTATGGTGGCTGAAAATGCGGAGACGATACTGAAAAAGTGCGAAAAGGCAAGCTGTTTGCTGATAGGCTGTGGGCTTGGTCACACGGCTCAGACTGAGAAACTTGTGGCAGAGCTTACCAAAAATGCGGAGATACCCATAGTTTTGGACGCTGACGGAATAAATTCACTTTGTCCGAATATAGATGTACTGTTGAAGAAGAAAAGTACAGTTATCCTCACCCCTCACCCTGCGGAGCTTGCAAGGCTTTGTGGCGTGACTGTGGGCGAGGTCATGTCGGACAGACTTGGGTTTGCATATAGGCTGTCGGAAAAATATGGTGTGACAGTGCTTGCGAAGTCAGCTGACACCTTTGCTGTGAACAGTGGAAAAGTTTATCTTTGCACCGAAGGCACAACTGCTCTTGCAAAGGGTGGCTCAGGGGATATGCTTGCAGGCATCGTTTCCTCCTATGTAGCTCAGGGGTGCAACGCTCTCGATGCAGCCGCACTTGGGTCGTTCACACTTGGCTCGGCGGCTCTGCTTGCAGGATACAAAAGATCTGAGCGGGGAATCATTGCAAGAGATGTTATTGACGCTTTGCCACGATTTTTGTATGACCTTGAAAACGCCGACTAGGCTGTACTAAAAACAAAGACCTTCTTCTTATGAAGAGGGTCTTTTTTAATGGAGGGCAAAATGAAAAGAACAAAGGCATTTTTTCTCACGATTTTGGCGGTAATGGGCTTATGCTCATGCGGTGAAAGCAGCGAAGTCAAACCCGTAAAGCTGGCAGAGGATTACAAGACCCCGGCTGAGTTCACCATTGACGGCACGGAATACGTCGCAAGCTTCACCCGTGGGGGCGCAGATATGTGGGAGTGTGAGATAACTGCGCCAGAAACTGTCAGCGGTATGGTGATAACCTGCTCAGGAGAAAGCGCACGACTTGAATACAAGGGTTTGACCTACGAAACTGACCGAGGGAACATACCCGAAAGCTCCGCTGTCACAATGACTGCCGCTGTGCTTGACAAGCTTATTTCGCAGAAAGGCGTGACGTATCTCAAAAATGACAAGGGAGAAATCACCGCCACGGGTCAGATAAAAGGGCAGGATTTTTCGGCTAAAATCAATGGCGGAAAGGTAAAAAGCTTGAAGATATCAGGGGAGGTAAGCGTAAAATTCACATAAAAAAAGGTGCAGAGAAAATCTGCACCTTTCTTATGTATGGAAATGAATTATTTACCAAAGTTTGCGCAAGCGATAACGTTACCGTCCTCGTCCTCAAATCTGAGGTCAGCAATGTAGAAATCAGCTTGGTTTGGAATGCCCCATCTCATAAGTGAAACATACTGTGGTTCAGTTGAGTTTACAAATGTAGCACCGTCCTTGATACCAGGTCTCATTGTAAGCTCATAGGAACCCCACTCAGAAGTCCACTCAGCCTCGCCGAAGTCATAGAGGTCGTTCCAACTGTTTTCACCTTCACCTGTTGTAGGCTGTGTAACGAATGCACCCATGAAGTTACCAGGAACAAGTGATTTTGTGCCGTCGTCACCAGTGAACTCGCCAACTGCCTTTGTAACTACGTCAGCCTTGATAGTGAAGATCTTCTCAAGATCAGCCTCGTGACCCTCAAAGAACTTCTCCATGTGGAACTTGATCTTAGGGATCTTGTAGTTGCCCTGATCGTCCTGATCGAGAGTCTCTACCTTGAGCATTGGTATACCAGCAACCTCTTCTACAGAAAGGTTTACATGAGACTCATCGTTCTCGTAATCCTTCTCAGCGAAAGGTTCAACGATAGAAGCAACGTCCATATCCTTCTTGAAATATACAGAAGCCTCCTCATAGTTCTTCAGAGTAGCTGGCATTTCGGAAATATCCTTTGCAGCCTCACCCTCAGACTCTGTGCCGGAAGCGGCTGTTGAATCAACTGTTGACTCAGGAGCGGCTGTTGTTGTAGTAGCCTCTGTTGTTGTAGCAGCTGTAGTTGTTGTAGTAGTTTTTGCCTCAGCCTTTGATGAAGAAGAATCATCAGAGCTGCCGCAAGAAGCGAACATAGCACTTGTAAGTGTAAGTGCAAGAGCGCAAGCTAAAAACTTTTTCATTTTAATAACCTCCGTTTAATTGTCATGCTATACACATAGCCTGACCTATATTTACTTTTGTATTATAACACAATCGTCACATATTTTCAATATACTATTTGCACAATTTAAGCACATGATTTCATATGTTTTGCACAGAAATCGTTTACAAATTAGTGCAGGTTACACAAACGAACAAAAAAACAGAGCTTCCCGAATGACAGAAAGCTCTGTATAAATTCACTTATTCAAGTGTGTTATCTGTGAGAGATTACTTTCTCTTAGAGATAACGATAGCTGCACCAGCAAGTGCTACGCCAGCGAGTGCAAGACCAGCTGTTGCGCCTGTAGCTGCTACGTTGTCAGAAGCTGCTGCAGAAGATGTAGCTGTTGTAGTTGTTGTGCCAGTCTTTGAAGATGTAGCTGCTGTTGAAGTAGCTGCTGCAGAAGACTTGTCGTCCTTCTTAGACTCGTCCTTCTTAGACTCTGTGCCTGAAGCTGTTGAATCAGCTGCAGAGCTTGACTCCTCAGCTACTGGCTTCTTCTGAACTTCCTTCTTGTCCTTGTTAGAACCAGCCTCGTAGATAGCATTGCCGTCAGCGCCGAGAACCTTCATACCTACAACCTCGATACCCTTAAGGTCGCCTGCCCAGTTGTTGATACCAATTGCTGCGTAATTCTCAGCATCAGCGTCTGTTGCTGCGAAAACAGGATCCTTGCCAAGGTATTCAAGAACGTATGTACCTTCCTCGTCTGTTGTGTAGCAGAGAGTATCCTTTGGCTTATCATCTTCAACCCATGAACCGCCAGCCCAGTCCTTAGCGTTCCAGCTGCCTGATGTTGAGTTGAAGTTTACAGATCCGCCGCCGCCGATCGTGTTCCAATCGTTGTTGTCAACCTTGATTGTGAATGAAGCACCGTAAACTGCTGAAAGATCGGAGATAGCGTCCTTGTTAGGCTTATCTTCGTCCTTACCATTGAAGTACACAGCGTAGAGGTCCTTTGTTTCACTCAGCTTACCGATCTGAGCTAGGTCATCTGAAACAGAGAACTCACAAGCTGCTGCTGATGCTGGGATCATTGCCATAGAAGCTACGATAGCTGCTGCTGACATACCAGCGAGAATCTTAGAAATTTTCATCGTTAATCTCCTCCATATGAATATAGTTTTATGAATTGTCATTCAATTCTAGTCTTATTATAGCAGACTTTTTCCCTAAAATCAAGGGGTTTTCACGTTTTTTATTCCAAAAAGTGTTGAAATTTCTAACAATATTGTCACACTTCTTTTGTGCATTAATCACAGAAAACGTTATCATTTTTTACTTTTTACAACAATTGTCAGTCCTATCTGTCATTGAATCTCTGCAAGAACTGCTTTGTTCTTTCGTTTTGCGTCTGACCGAAAACTTCCTCCGGAGTACCCTCCTCCACGATATAGCCGTCGTCCATAAAGATAACATGGTTTGCCACATCACGGGCGAATGCCATTTCATGGGTGACGATGACCATGGTCATTTTCTCTTTTGCAAGCTCTTTTATTACCTTTAAGATCTCCCCTGTAAGCTCAGGGTCAAGTGCGGAGGTCGGCTCATCAAAGAAAAGTATCTGCGGTTTCAAAGCCAAAGCTCTTGCGATAGAAACACGCTGCTGCTGACCGCCTGAAAGCTCGCATGGATAAGACTTGCCTTTAGTCTCGAGACCCATTTTTTTCAAAAGCTCCTCACAGTTGGCTTTAGCCTCCGCCTTTGACTGTTTGAGAACGTGAACAGGAGCCTCAATTATATTCTGCTCCACCGAAAAGTGCGGAAACAGATTAAAGTTCTGGAACACCAGACCGATCTTCAGCCTAATATCTCTCAGCGTTTTAGAAGGAGCGTACACCGCTTTGCCGTTTTCTGTATGGAACATATTCACGCCGTCAACGTTTATCTCTCCGCCGTCTGCTTTTTCAAGCTGGTTTATACAGCGCAGAAGCGTTGATTTGCCGCTTCCTGACGGACCTATTATTGCGACTACCTCGCCCACCTCAACGTTAAAAGAAATATCTTTGAGCACCCTAAGGCTGTCAAAGCTTTTGGAAATATTTTTCACTTCAAGAATAGCCATATGAGTTCTCCTTATTTATAATAGTCGAATTTCTTTTCGATAACGGCAAATGCCACCGTCACGATAGCGTTGAGTACGAAATAGAATGCGCCTGCGATAAAAAGCGGTGTTATTGAGCTATACAGATTCATCTGCTGTTTTGCCTTCATTGTTATCTCAGCGAATGCGATAACGTTTGCGAGAGAGGTATCCTTTACAAGGACGATGACCTCATTCGATGTGGCAGGGATAACACGCTTTGTGACCTGGGGCAGGATTATTCTAAAAAAGGTCTGCATTTTTGTCATGCCGAGCATTGAAGCCGCTTCGTACTGTCCCTTTGGGATAGCCTCGATACCGCCTCTGAATATCTCTGCGAAATACGCCGCATAGTTAAGTACAAATGCCGTAACAAGTGCGATAAACATATAGTTCTCGTTGTTTTTGATATTGGTAAGCACGTCATATACGCCGCCTGTCTTGCCCTGCTTTGCAGCACTTGCGATAATAAGCGGTACTGCATAGTAGATAGCGATTATCTGAAGCATGAGCGGTGTGCCACGCATGACAAGTATATAGAGATTTGTCAGCCACGAGATAGGCTTGAAGCGGCATTTTTTCAGCATTGTCACAAGCACTCCCACAGGTATTGAAAGCACGATGGTCCATGCGAAAAGCTTCAGGGTATTAGGCAGGAACTCCAGCAGGATCTCCGTGACCTTTTTTACTTCCTCAAAAGTCATAAATATTCATTCCTTAACAAAATATTACGATAACACGTCACCGTATCAGCGTATTAATACATTATACTACATATTTTGCGACTTGTCAAACGGAAAGAGTGAGGAATGAGGAGTGAGGAGTGAAGGAATCGCCTGCGGCGATGATTTTTTTATTGCGAACTGCGTTCGCACAATTAACTCACCAACGTTCTTATTAACTTACCTCTTGGAGTAACTCAAACCACAGCTATGCTAATTCCTCATTACTCATTCCTAATTCCTCATTTGTCATTCCTCACTCCTCACTTTAAATCAGTTCTCTTTGTTCTTCAAAGCCAAAACCGCTTCACGGACTTTCGCCATAAGCTCTTCAGGGGTTTCGCCATTAGGATAAATAGGCTCACCGTAAACGACTTTTACTTTATATTTGCTCAGCCTTTTCCAGTTGAAAAGCCTTGGGAGCTTTCTGTCTGGCGGGAATATCTCGTGTCCGCCTTTGATGTAGGCTGGTACTATAGGTACATTGGCTTCGATAGCAAGGACGGCTGCACCGCTTTTGAACTTGCCCATTTCACCGGTTTTGCTTCTTGTACCCTCCGGGTGAACCAGCACACCCCATTTCTGACCAAGCTTTTTACGCAGAGCCGCCATTGTTTCATCTACTCTTCCGCCCCTGTCAACAGGCACCATACCGCCTATTCTTACTATAAGTCGGCTGGCTAAACTGCCGTTAAAAAGCTCTTTCTTTGCCATACAGCAGAATTTCGCAAAACGCTCGTATCTGAAATTCAGGGTGAGGAAAATAAAATCAAAATTTGAAACGTGATTTGCACAGATTATATAACCGCCCTTATCAGGGAGGTTTTCCTCATTTGCGACCTTGACTTCATAGAAGGCTGTCACGAGGTTTCTGTAAAAGCGGTAAATACGATAGTCTATCTTTTTCTTATCCAGTGGATAGAGCATTGATTTCACTGTTTGCGGCTTTATGCGGTTTGGGTTTTGAACGAGAGCGATAAGCTTGCCCACTGTCATGTTCTTATCCATACAGCCGTCAACACGCACACCACTGAACTCCTCTATCTCCAATGCAAGCTCGATAGCTGAGAGGGAGTCTATGGTGAACTCCTGCAAAAATTTTGTACTGAGCTTGACTTCATTCGTCTGAACGTGTGCTATTTTTGCCACGGCGTTTCTCACCATTGACGGGATATCCGACGGGTCGATACTATTTTTCGCCTGCTTTGTAAGGCTGTCAAGGTTATCCTCCATGACCATTTTCTTCAGCAGATAACGCTTTGGCTTGCCGATAGCTGTTCTTGGTATAGAATCCACAAAATGTATGCCGCTTAGCTTCATTGCCTGACCTGCAGAGGAGCTTATCTCTTTTAGCTTTTCTTCCGTCTGCTCACGCTTATCCTCAGCACAGACCACAAAGGCGTGCACCTCGTCATAGCTTCCCTCTTTCGCAGGCACTCCGCAGACCACAAGCTCGTCAACGCTCTCAATGCCTCTATAGACCTGTTCGATATCGTCAGGGGCGGCTTTTTTGCCTGTGGATAGGACGATATTTTCTTTACATCTGCCGAGAATGACGATATTTTTATGCTTATCGAACTTTGCAAGGTCGCCTGACTTGAACCAGCCGTCAGGATTGAAAGCTTCATCTGTGGACTTTTTGTCGCCATAGTAGCCTATCATCATATAAGGTGACTTTATGAGAAGCTCACCGCTGCGGTCGATTTTAACTTTTATATCAGGATACGGCTTGCCGCAGGTGTCAGCATAGACGTGCTTGCCATATGTACCGATAGTTGGTATGCTCGTTTCAGTCGCACCGTAGTTGTTCACCATATTAAAGCCGGTGCCGTAGAAGAAATCAAATGTATCCTTTGACATTGGCGAGCCTGCGGAGCAGAGAAATCTAAGCTCACCGCCCAAGGCTTTGTGTATCTTTGCGAAGATCTTTTTACCGCTGTTTATGCCGTAGATCTTACGCTGATGAAGTGCAACAGGAAACATTTTCTTGAAAAGTGCTGAAGATACTTTGCTTGCGTTAATCTGCTGCATTATCTGGGTTTTCAAAAGCTCATAGACCTTTGGCACGCCCGGGAAAACTGTAGGCTTGAAGTTTTGGAAGCCTGCGGAAAGACCCTTCGCACTGAGAGACTCAATAAAGCACACTGTTCCACCTGTGAGAAGAGGGGCTAATACCTGTGCGAAAAGTCCGTAGATATGGCTGTTTGGCAGGATACCGAGATAGCGTTCGTTATCGGTTATGCCGTTGCACCGGCAGACCATTTTGCAGGAATTTATTTGTGAATCGTGGGTGTGCATGATGCCTGAGGCTGTCCTTGTCGTACCGCTTGAGAAGATTATCACTGCGATATCGGGGTCGCCTACTTCACCTTGGCGGAGTATATTTTCCCCCGAACCGTCAAGTCTGTCAAGCTGGTTTTGGATATCGAGAACGGGGATATTTTTCACGCCTGCAAGCTTCTTTGCCGCCTTTTGAGAAGCGACAACGCACACAGGCTGTGACTTTTTCACCAATGCGAAAAGCTCTGCCGCAGGAAGCGAATAATCCAAAAGGACGGCTGTGGCGTTTAGCTTTGCACAGGCGAGAAATGCGATATTCCACTCAGGTCTGCCCTCAGAGGCGATGCAGACCCTATCCCCTGCCACGACGCCCATGGCTTTCAGGCGGCTGCAAAAAACATCAGCCTGCTGCAAAGTTTGTCCGAATGAATATTCCTTTGTTTCACCCTCGTCATTCATCATCACGAGAGCGGTCTTGCTATAGCGGTTTATTGCCGTTTTTCTAAATTCGTTATAAATGTTCATAGCAGTTTCCTTTCCGCACCTCAGACTTTCTGAGAGTTGCCTTTCATTGTATGTTCAAGTGCCTCGACAGCTTTTTCGGAGCTGTCAAGGAGGTTTTTGAGATTTTCCTCACCCAGTGCGTCAACGAACACGCTGAAATATTTTTCAAGACGCTGCTGTTTTTCTTCAATGGATTTTTCACCTTTTGGGAGGAGTTTCACCTGCACACGGCGTTTATCCTCAGGGTCACGCACAAGGCTAACAAATCCTTTTTTCTCCATTGTGCTGAGAACAGAGGTCACACGCTGACGTGATATCATAAGGTCACGGCTTATATCTGAGGGGTAGACTATGCCCTCGGCTGTGCTAAGATAGACTATCACTTTGCTTTCGCCCTGAAAAAGCTCTGCAAGGTCGTCCATATATCCTGTTTCAAAAAATCGTCTGAAAACTTCTCCGAAACGTTGGGCTGTTTTATCGTTCATTGCTATTCCTCCAAATGTCAAGTCGGTTGATTGTCAACACTGTTGATTATACACCATGTTGATGAATTTGTCAAGTGCTATGGGCGGTATGGTACAAATGCCCTTGACAAAATGTCTATATCATACTATAATAATATGGTATAAATCTTTCGGCAAACGCCGAAACACCGAAAGGAGGATATGCTTTTCAAAGGTCGAAAGGCATGATCTGGATATGATAAAGGACGTACAGGAAAAAATTCTTCAGTTAAAGAAAGAAAACGATATTTGTATACTTGCGCACAGCTATCAGGCTAAGGAGATAGTAGAGATAGCAGATATTACGGGTGATTCATACAAGCTAAGCGTTGAGGCGCAGAAGGTCTCAAACAAAAACATACTTATGTGCGGAGTGCATTTTATGGCTGAGGCGGCAAAAATGCTCAACCCTGACAAGAACGTATATCTTGCAAATCCATCGGCAGGCTGTCCAATGGCAGAGCAAATGGAACCTGAGATGATAGAAATGATAAAGGCGCAGGAGCCTGACAGAAAGGTAGTATGCTACATAAACACCACAGCCGCACTCAAGAGGGTTTGCGACGTTTGCGTTACTTCCTCGTCTGCGGTGAAGATAGTAAAGAACATGGACGCTGACAAGATACTGTTCATTCCTGACTGCAATCTTGGTACATTCGTAAAAAAAGCCTGTCCTGAAAAGGATATAAAGCTTTTGCAGGGCGGATGTCCTGTTCATGCGTCGGTAACAAAGGCTGACATGATAGCGGCTAAGACGGCTCACCCTGATGCACTGGTGCTTTGTCACCCTGAGTGTATCCCTGCTGTAAGCGAAATGGCTGATTATGTTGGTTCAACTTCCGGCATAATGAATTTTGCGGCTGAGTCTGACGCAAAGGAGTTCATCATAGGCACTGAGATATCTATCGCGGAGCACTTGCAGTACAGATTCCCTGAGAAGGAGTTTTACATACTCTCAAAGAAGATACTTTGTCCTAACATGAAGCTCACCACTCTTATGGACGTTTACAAGACTTGCGAGGGCATCGGCAACGGCGGCGGTTTTGAGATAAAAATGACAGACGAGGAGATAACCTCTTCAAGAAAATGTATCGACGAAATGATACGTCTTGGGGGCTGATATAATGGATAATTACACCATAAAGATTGCAAAAGGGCTTGCAAACAACGCAGATGCCAGGTTCATAAGACAGCAGGTATTCGTTGAGGAGCAGGGCTTTGTGAACGAATTTGACGATATTGACCATGAGGCTTATCATGCTGTTATCTACACAGGAGGATATCCCATTGCAACAGGCAGGCTGTTTGACGAAAATGGCGAAGCGCACATTGGACGTATCTGCGTGAGAAAGGCATATCGTGGCAGAGATCTTGGCAGAATGATAGTGGAAGCCCTTGAAAAGCAGGCTGAAAAAGCGGGCTACAAGGAAGTCGGCTTATCGGCGCAAACGAGAGTACAGCAATTTTACGAGAAGCTTGGCTACAGGGCATATGGTGATGTTTACAAGGACGAATACTGTCCGCACATTGCAATGAAAAAGACCCTTTCAGGGGAATAGATATGAAAAAGGACGACTTGGGGTCGTCCCCTACACAAAAAAATTGCACCGCTCCCCTACATAAATGTATTGATAAAAAACGATAATAATATAAATTTTTGTAGGGGCGAACAGCGTTCGCCCGTTTACCGCAAGATTGCCCACCGCTCGCAAGATATCAATTCGCCCCACAAAAATTGCACATAATTTGCACACACAAAAAAAGGACGGAATCGCTTCCGTCCTTGATTTTTTTTAGCTATTTACTGTTTCCATGATAGCGTCGATTATTTCAGGGAAATACCAGCCACCCTCGGATCTGTTGAGAAGTCCGAAGTTCTCACCGTTTCCTATTCTTGTGCCGTTATCCCACCAACAGCATGGTACGCCATACTGCTTTGCGGTGCTGAGATAATCCTTTACACACTGAACTCTTGCTTCTGTATTATCCTTGTTTACAGAGCCGAACTCACCGATTATTACAGGTATTCCCTTGCTGAGGAACGCTTCATCAATATCAGTAAAGAGTGTTGTGATAGAAGAGTCGATACTTGTATACTGGTCTGTGCCTGCGGTATCGAGAGCGAATGAATATGGTAGATAAGCGTGGATAGAAACTATTATCTTATCGTCGCCCTGCGGAACTTCCAAAGCCTCCATATTCTGCTTTGTTGATGATGCGGCATATGGTGTTACCATTATACATCTGTTAGGGTTGTTTCCACCGGAAGCACGGACAGTTTCAACGAATGCCTTTGCGTACTGATTTACGACCTCTCTTGACTCAGCGTCGCCTATCCACTCGTTACCCTCGCCTCTAAGTCTAGGCTCGTTCACGCCCTCGAAGATCAGGTGCTCGTCATAACCCTGAAATCTGTCGCATATCTGTTTCCAAAGGGCTTTGAGCTGCTCTATATCCTTATCGGCACGGTCTTTCTTAGGCATATACCACTCTTCGTGGTGGGTGTTGAGGATAACGAACATTCCGTTGTCGATACCGTAATCGACAATTTCCTGAACTCTGTTCATCCATGCTTCGTCAACTGTATAGTTCTCGTCCATGTGAGTACCCCATGAAACAGGAAGTCTGAACACGTTGAAGCCTGCGTCCTTGACCTGGTCTATCATCAATTTTGTGGTTTCCACATTTCCCCATGAGGTTTCAGCGTCAAGACCTGAGCCGCCTGTGGCGTCCATGGTATTGCCAAGATTCCAGCCCACTTTCATCTGTGCCACAAGGTCTTTTGCAGTGGTCACTGTCATAGGGTCATTGGTATGCTTCTGAGTATTTTCTGTAGCTGAGGAATCGTTCTCAGCCTTTGAGGAGCTGTCTGAACTGCCGCAGGCCGTCATCATTGATACGCCCATTGCAAGGGAAAGCACTGCCGCTAGTATTTTTTTGATTTTCATATTTTGGTTTTCCTTTCTCACCATATAAAATAATAACATTTATATTTTAGCTCATTAATGTGGATTTGTCAATAGATTTTGCGTTTCAACTTACACAAAAAGTACAAACAATGTCTACAAATAACACAGACGCTTTTTGAAGGAGCGACCTTGGGTTGCCTGATAACCACTAGCTTTTTCAAGAAGCTACGGGTGAACATTATTCGTCCCTACCTCATGTGATAGGATACCGCAAAAAAAACAGGCAGCACCTATCTTGGTACTGCCTGTTATCTTTTTATTTATCCCTCCGCAGGCTTTGGCGGCACTATGACCTCCAATTTGCCCTCTCTAAGCGAGGTGATATAATCTTCTATGGAATTGATAGGCTCGTCAGTTGCAACACCGCTGATACGGCTGTCCTCTACCCACAGGTGGTGATTGTCCGTTCCGCCTGTCTGCTTGAAGCCGAACTGTTCGGCATACCACTTTGCACGCTGATTATAGACCTCTTTGCCGTTGCCGCTGTTGTATACCTCTACTCCGTCTATCCATTTCGGCAGGAGCTTTATTTCATGGATATACCAATCTGCTTCACGGAAAGGGTGGGCATGGACTAGCACGCCCCCTGCTTTATGCACTCTGTCAGCAAACTGATAGAAGCTTATGTCGCTAAGGTTATCGTTAGCAAGGAGGAAGTCCTTGTCGATACCATATGTCAAAATGTCTGCGCCAAAGTAGGAATACTCCAGACCAAAAAAGACTTTCAGACCTATCTTGTCACCCACTTCTTTGGCGTTCTCATAGCCCTTGCAGAACTTGTTCACTCTGTCCTCCCAACTGTCGAAGTTGGTGACGGCACAGTTTCCGTTAAAAAAGTGATCGGTGACGATGATCCCGTCATAGCCTAGGGCTTTATAACGCCTTGCCTGCTCTGCTCCGCTTGCAGAGGCACAGCCGCTTCCCTCGGCGGTATGCAGGTGTGTTTCATACCTGAACATCAGAAGTCCACGCCTCTGTTGATGACCTCCATGCACATTCTGCCGTTATGATAAGGGCATTTCCATGGACCTACTATCTCTTTCCAATCATGTGGTTTATGGTCATAGGAAACCTCGGAATACCACTCTGAGCCTTCTCTCTTGTCGATCATCTCAGCCTTGATATACTCCCACACACTTCTTGCACTTTCAAGGAACTTCTTTTCTCCGCTGTGCTGATAAGCGTTGATAAAGCCAACAACAGACTCGGCTTCTACCCACCATACACGCTTCTTGTCTATCTTATCGTTCTCACGCTCGTTGTTCAGTGCGCCGTTATCAAGGGCGATATTCTGAATGTTATGAGAGATCTTAAGATCCATTTCAGCAAACTGCTTTTTAAGCTCCTCGTCCCCAAGAGTATCGCAGGCAAGATCCATGAGCCATGTTGCTTCGATATCGTGACCAAATGAATGGATATCTCCCACAAGGTCGAACTTTGTGTCAAAGAAAACTTTCAGAGCGTTTGTTTCAGGAGTATAAACAATATCTCTCATCTGACCAAGCTGGAATTTAAGCCTTTTAGCAACTTCCTCGTTGTGGTCTGCCTTATAAAGCTCGGTATAAGCCTCGATAAGGTGGAGGATAGCGTTCATGGTCTTATCAGCCTGCAAGCCATTCTCAGAAAGAGCGTCATTTGATACCAAATTCCACTGTCTGTCAAAAGCTTCTCTGTAGCCGTACTCATCAAGAGTGTTGTTCTCGATGTCGTGGAAAAGCTTATAGGCAAGCTCAAGAGCTTCCTTATCTCCGCTTGCGTTATAGTAGCATGACAGTGCATAGATAGCAAATGCGATGTTGTATGTATGCTTCATAGTGTCGGCAGGCTCGCCCTTATAGTTCATCATCCAATAAACTCCGCCGTACTCATAGTCGATACAGTGGTTTTTGATAAACTCGTAAGCGTGGCGTGCGTTGTCAAGAAGCGTCTTATCGCCCAGAGTGATATACGCTTTTGAATAGAACCAAAGTATTCTTGCGTGGAGGATAACGCCCTTATCAGCCTGCTTATCCAGTTTGAGGTCATAGCTCATAAAGCCGTAAAATCCACCGTTCTCATCATCTCTCAGCTTGTTCCAGAAGGGAATGATATGTCCTGTAAGTTCCTTTTTGACTTCTTCAATTATCATCGTAAAAACTCCTTTTAAAATATATTGTCTACGATTTTTCTATTTCAACATTTCTTTAATATTTCTATTTCAATATTTTCCTTGCCTCAACATAAAATCTCTTATCCTCGGCGTGACCCATGGAGAACGTTTTTCTTGGCAGTGCACCGTCAACGATAACTGTAGGGAAAAGCTCTTCCTTGCCCATGTCAGGGAGCATAAAGCCTATGGAATTTTCCTTTGCGGAAAGCTCTCTCATGACCTCTGCACCGTGGATATAGTCCACCTTGCCGCCTTTTTCCTTGATATAGCTGTCAAGGAAATTCTGCAATGAGCCGACAGTGAGCTTTGAAGTCGGCTTATGTATATAGAGAGTCTTTTCCTCGCCATTGTCGCAGACAACTATTGCCTGCTCTGACTTTTCCTCAGAAAGCTCCAGAGCCGCTGTCATTTCGCTCATAAGAGCCTTTGTATCAACGTCTGTAACTATCCTATGGATAGCTTCAAATTCAAGTGCAGGCGAATGGAGATTCACTATCTCCACAAGAGCATATCTGCAAAGTGCATTGCTCATGTCCTTATCAGGGTTCTCTCTCTTCTGCTCCTCGTAAAATTCCTTGGCAGTAGCAAGAGAATGGTTGCCGTCGCCCATAGCGTAAACAAGCGGTGAAGTTTCCTTAAGACCATACTTTGTATTGAAAGCGTCGATATCACCAAGCTTTTCAAGTGCGGCTATTATCTTTTCCTGCATAGGCTTTTCAATAAGATAGCCTGCGATATGACCACCCTTTTTCATAAGGTCAAAGTCATAGAGCTTTTTCATTTCTCCCTTGTGGGCTTCAAGCGGCTCAACAACGCTTTTTTCTGTATCGTCAACGAGTATCATGATATGCGGCAGCTCAACAGGTGCGCCACGTCTTACCTTTATTCTAGGCGGTATTCTCTCCACAACTGTGGCTTCTGTTGCTCTTACGGCAGACTTCGAGCCTTTGCGGTAGTCATACTCTTCAAGGTCGATAGCGCCAACGATGCCTGCTCTGACCTTTCCGTCAGACTGTGTTCTTTCAACGTATATCATAGCGTCCTTATACTCTTCAAAAACGCCCTCGCTGATATAGCTGTCCATATTCTTATGTATGTCGGCTATTCTTTCATCAACGTTATCGTCCTCCAGATAGACCTCAGGCAGGATAAGGTTAAGTGCGCTTTTTGCACCCTCTGTTATCTTTTCCACGTCAGCCCAATACTCAGGCTCAGAGGTATACTGGTCGCAGGCAACTACTGCCCATTTTGACATATCGGCGTTCTTAGGCAGAAGTATATCTGCGCTTTTAAATGCTGTTGACATTTCACTACACTCCTATTATTCTTATATCCAAAACAGGACGGCTGTTTTCACCGTCCTGCATATTGTTTTTATTCCTCAGAGCTATTCTCTGCCTGCTCGGCTTCGTCAGCCTGTACACCATTTCCGGCACCGCAACAGTTCTTATACTTCTTGCCGCTTCCGCATGGGCAAAGATCGTTCCTGCCCGGCTTCTTAGCCTTTCTTACGGTCATGTTATGATGCTCGCCCGGCTTGAGAACGTCCTCTCTCTTTGGAGCGGCACTGTTCTTCCTTACCTGAATGGTGAACAACATTCTTACAGTATCTTCACGGATAGAAGCTACCATATCGTCGAACATATCCATACCTTCCATACGATACTCGACTACTGGGTTCTTCTGACCGTATGAACGAAGACCGATACCCTTTTTCAGCTCGTCCATATCGTCGATATGAGCCATCCACTTTGTATCCACAACTTTAAGCAAAACGACTCTCTCTATCTCATGAAGAAGTTCCTGACCAAGGTCTTCCTCACGCTTTGCGTATATCTTCAAAGCTCTGTCTTCAAGAAGGTCAACAATATCCTTCTTTGTTATCTCGTCAAGCTCCTGCGGGGTATAGTTGAAGTCGTCCTCAACTGTGATTATGCCCATAAGTCTGTCCTTAAGACCCTGCAGGTTCCAGTTATCCTGAACGTCCTCGTCAGTGATATACATATTTACAGAATCCTCAACAAACTCCTTTATCATGCCGAGAATATTGTCATGGAGATCCTCTCCGTCAAGCACCTGCTGTCTTTGCTTATAGATTATCTCACGCTGTGTGTTCATAACGTCGTCGTAGTTAAGGACGTTCTTTCTGATGTTGAAGTTTCTGCCCTCTATCTTCTTCTGTGAGGACTCGATAACGCCTGTGAGCATTTTTGACTGTATTGGAGTATTCTCGTCAACTTTGAGAGTGTCCATCATAGCTGTTATTCTCTCGCCGCCGAAAATTCTCATAAGGTCGTCTTCAAGGGAAAGGAAGAATGTGCTTTCGCCCGGGTCGCCCTGACGACCTGAACGTCCTCTGAGCTGATTGTCGATACGTCTTGACTCGTGTCTTTCTGTACCGATGATATAAAGTCCGCCTGCTTCTCTAACCTTTTCAGCAAGCTCCTTTACCTCGTCAGAATACTTTGCATAGAGCTTCTTATACTCTGCTCTCGCAGCCAGAACTTCTTCGTCCTGAGTATTTGAGAAACCTGCTGCCTCGACAGCGACTTCCTCAGAATAGCCCATTTTCTGGAGGTCTGCAAGGGACTTATACTCAGCATTACCGCCAAGCATGATATCAGTACCACGTCCTGCCATGTTGGTAGCGATAGTAACAGCACCGTATTTACCTGCCTGTGCAACTATCATAGCCTCACGGTCATGGTGCTTGGCGTTAAGCACTTCATGCTTGATGCCCTTATTTTTCAGCAGTCTTGAAAGATACTCTGACTTCTCAACGGAAACAGTACCGACGAGGACAGGCTGTCCCTTTTTGTGGCACTCTATTACCTGCTCGATAACAGCGTTGAATTTGCCCTTTTCTGTTTTGAAAACAACGTCCGGGTGGTCAACTCTGATAACAGGCTTGTTTGTCGGTATCTCGATAACGTCCAGCTTATAGATCTCTCTGAACTCGTCCTCCTCAGTAAGAGCAGTACCTGTCATACCTGACAGCTTGCCATACAGACGGAAGTAGTTCTGATATGTGATAGTAGCGATAGTCTTTGACTCTCTTGCTATCTCAACGCCCTCTTTTGCTTCGATAGCCTGATGCAGACCGTCATTGAAACGTCTGCCCTGCATGATACGGCCTGTGAACTCGTCTACGATAAGAACTTCTCCGTCCTTAACAACGTAGTCGATATCCTTTTTCATAACGCCGTTTGCCTTGATAGCCTGATTGATGTGGTGGGCAAGGGTCATATTATCAGCGTCCATAAGGTTTATAACGTTGAACGCCTTTTCTGCTTTCTTAACACCGCTCTTTGTAAGAGTTGCGGTCTTAGCCTTTTCGTCGATGATATAGTCGCCGTCCAGAAGGTCGTTATCTGCCTTATCGTCCATTTCAACAACTGTAACAGGCTTCAGGGTCTTTGCAAATCTGTCGGCAAGTGAATAAAGCTTTGTTGACTTGTCGCCCTGACCTGAAATGATAAGCGGAGTTCTTGCTTCGTCTATGAGGATAGAGTCCACCTCGTCCACGATAGCGAAAGCGTGCTCTCTCTGAACCTTATCTTTCTTATAGATAACCATGTTGTCACGGAGGTAATCAAATCCGAACTCGTTATTTGTACCATATGTAATATCAGCGTTATAAGCTTCCCTCTTCTGCTCCTTGTTCATGCCCGTAAGCACAACGCCGATAGAAGTGTTCAGGAAGTGGAACACCTTGCCCATTTCCTCAGACTGGAACTTAGCAAGATAGTCGTTTACTGTTACAACGTGAACGCCCTTTCCTGTAAGGGAGTTAGCATAAGCCGCCAGACAGGCAACGAGAGTTTTACCTTCACCTGTTTTCATTTCGGCGATACGTCCCTGATGAAGAACGATAGCACCGATTATCTGAACAGGGTAAGGCTTTTTGCCAAGCACTCTGAACGCAGCTTCACGGCAAACCGCAAGGGCGTCAGGAAGAACGTCATCAAGAGTTGAAAGCTCGTCCAGCCTGCCTCTCAGAATGGCAGTCTGTCCGCCCAGCTCCTCGTCAGACATATCGGCATACTTACTTTCAAGCTCAAGTACCTTATTCTTTATAGGCTCGATCTTGGCAAGCTCTTTTTTAGAATAGTTGCCGAATATTTTATCAAATAATCCCATGTTTCAATCCACCTTTATTTATTCTCCTGCCAGAATTTATGGCAGGAAAAAGTTAAAAAATATACTATGCTATAAATACACTATTATATTATACAATATCCCCTTTTAAAAGTCAAGCAATTTATGTAACGTTTTACAAACAAAAAACGACGGACAGTGTTTTCTCACTGCCGCCGCACCAATGGACTATTTCTGCATTAGCCTGTATTCGCTGATACCTGTCAGCACTGTAAACGCCACCTGACGCTGATAGTCCTCATTCTCCAATTTCTGAGCCTCCTCAGGGTTTGAAAGAAAACCGCACTCTATCATAACCGCAGGATTTTTGGTATTATTAAGTAGATAAAGCTCGTCGCCTACCGGCTTAGTTTCTCTGGTATTGTCAGGCTGTAAAAGGGAAACGAACTGCTTTTGCATCACTCCCGCAAGCTTTTCACCCTCGGCATTGTCTTTAGAATAGAACATCTGCGCACCGCTGTAGCGGCTGTCGGTAAACTGATTTTGATGTATGGAAACTGATATGCCTTCGGAATATTTCGAGAATATGGCAAGGCGGTTTTTCATATCGGACTTTTTCTGCTCCCCAAGCCCCTCTGTGCCTTTGTCATTAATAGAGATATCGCTTTCACGGGTGCAAACGACATCATAGCCGAGAAGCTTCAGACCGTCACGGAGGTTTTCCGCCACCGCAAGGTTTATCCCCTTTTCAGGCGTGCCGTCAACGGATACACAGCCTCCGTCCATACCACCGTGACCCGGGTCGATGACCACCACAGGCTTATCCATGGTCGTTTTCACCGCCCCACCTGTCATGACAGCTTCACCGTTGTTTTTACCATACCAGCACACTGCCGCAAAGCCTGCTATCACCACACAGCACAAAATATTCTGCAATCTTCTGAACATATATCCGCCCTCCTAGTTTTTGTCCTTTGTACAAGTTATGCGGACAAAGGACGGCTTATGCAAAAAAATCACCGCACCACGAAAACGGGTACTCGTAAAGAAGTTTTTATGATTTGAAGATGAGGTTGCGTAACCATGGCGGTTACGCAACCTTTCTCTTTTTGTCGTACTTCATACTGTCAGCGACCGCAGTTGATACTGCGACATCGAAGCGATAATAAATGTCGATCTGCTGTGTGCGGTGACCGCTGCTCTTATCGGGAGCATGAACAACGATCTTCTCGATAAGTTCATGCATGATCTCAGGAGTAAGCTCCGTGATACGCTCATACTTCTGCACCACGCTGATGAATGCGGTCACATCGGCTGACTTCTGCTCTGCCGTTTCGATGAAGTCAGTAAGCTCTGCTACGGTTGCTCTCAGTTTCTTCTGCTCGTCCTCATATCCTGCCGACATTATGGAAAATCGCTCATCGGAAATCTTGCCCGATACGTTATCCTCATAAAGCCTTGTGAACAGTCTGTCCAGTTCTGCGATGCGCTTCTCCGATTCTTTCAGCTTCTTCCTGGACTTGGAAAGCTCCGAGGACTGCTTCTGAACGGAATTATCCATAGCCATCTGCACAAACTCGTCCTCGTTATCCTTGACAAAGGCAACCATCTTATTTAGTTCACCGAGTATGATCTCTTTCAGCACTATTGTCCTGACGAAGTGAATTGTACAGCCGTTCTTGTCTTTTGCATAGGTGCCACATTTCAGATGCTCTTGGTCGGCAGTCATGGTTGTCGCTCGGCACAGATACAACTTCTTTCCACAGTCGGCACAGTAACAGATGCCTGAAAACGGATTGACTTCTTCGTGCTTTGTCGGACGGCGTTTGTTCTTGCGAAGCTCTTGCACCAAGTCAAACTCTTGCTGAGTGATAATGGCTTCATGGGTATTCTCAAAGATTAGCCAATCCTCTTTCGGGTTATCCACACGTTTCTTGTTTTTGTAGGACTTCACATGAGTGCGGAAATTGACTGTGTGTCCGCAGTATTCAGCCTTTTCGAGAATATGGGCAATTGTCTCATTGCCCCAACGGTGCAGCTTGGCATTCTTATGACCATTATCCCTGCCCTGCGACAATGCGTAGGCAGTTGGCGTGGGGATGCCTTGTTCCGTTAATATGCGAGCAATCTGCGTCGGACCATAGCCGTCAATGCAAAGATGAAAAATCTTGCGAACGACCTCTGCGGCTTCATCGTCGATCACCCATAAGTTCTTATCCGTTTCCGAGTGCTTGTAGCCGTAGATTGGATTGGAAAGATGTTTACCCGACTGCCCCTTTGCCTTGAAAACAGCCCTGATCTTCTTGCTCGTATCACGGGCGTACCAGTCATTAAAAATGTTCTTGAAAGCCATCAGCTCATTTTCAGACTTTAAGGTATCCACGCCGTCATTGATAGCGATATAACGAACATCATGATCCGGAAAGATTATCTCGATGTACTCGCCTGTTTTGAGATAATCACGTCCAAGTCTTGAAAGGTCTTTAGTAATGACCGTACCGACTTTGCCCTCCTCAATGTCAGCCAGCATCGCTTTGAAGCCCTCACGCTCCCACGTCGTTCCCGAAACTCCGTCATCAACATAAAACACGGGATTGCTGAAACCATTATCCTCTGCGTACTTCTTGAGGATAGCCTTCTGGTTGGTGATGCTGTTGCTCTCACCCTGTAACATATCGTCCTGCGAAAGGCGACAATATAATGCTGTGATCTTGTCTGTCATAATTTACCTCTCTTTCCGACAGATACAGCAAGCTATGTTATCATTATAGCGCGCACCGACAATAAATACAATGCGCCGATATCACAAAGTTACACAGCCTGCTTCTCGGGTTCTTGTCCGGATTCACCGAGGAGTATTTCACTCTCCCGGATAATAAGCCTTTTCAGAATATCTGAAAGGCTCTCCTTTGAAGCAGGGTTGAACACGGTTGTCACCGTGTAAGTGGTATGTCCGATTCTGTACTCGGACGTTGCGTTAAAAGTTGTCTCTGCCTTTTCTTTCTCTACGGCAGTAACTTTTTTATTCATAGCGAATTTTACTCCTTTAGCTTCTCTGTCTCTATGCTTTAGAGTCGAGGGCTTCGCTTTCTATCTCTCACCCTCATAATAGCCGTAAGGTCGGCTCAGTGTTTTGAGCCGACAGAGTATTTTACGGCTACATTTTTTGTTACCGGATAGTTTTAATCCTCATAGGGATTCGCTTTATCCGTAAAGCTCATTTGCTGACCGAAGTCAGCGGGAAGATCGGCGGTATCGGTTTTCTCATTTTCAGCATTTCCGCCACCGACCAGTTTCAGAAGATCTTCATCGGACAGACCGCTTGCACGGAGTTTCTGCAACAGCGAATGCTCCGAGGTGATGATCTCATCAAGCTCACGGGGCTCGCAGTTGTATTCTTCTTCCATAGCCAGACGGGAAACTTCTTTCAGCTTGTCCCCCAGCGTTTTCTTTTTCGCAGTATCGCTTGCGATACGCTTTTCCAAACCTTTGATCTTCTCGATGAGCTGAGCTCTTTTCTCTGTATAGATGCCCATAGAAAAATCACAACCTTTCTTTTGTGTTATTAGTAGGCAGAGCCGAGTGACCGAAGCTCACCTGCCATGATCCAATTATAGCGCGCTCTACATTTGAAATACAAGCCGCATTGCACACAAACTTTGGTTCATACTTTGTCAACAAATATCCGGGGAATTTTTAGATTCAAAAAACTGAAATTACGCTATTTCGACGTTTATGCTATCCGGTCATTTTGACGAAACAATTTTGAGCGATTATAAAAAAATGAAATTTATTATTGACGTGATCGGGAAAGTGCGCTATATTGATTATGGGGAGCGACGATATAGAGAAAGTCGCACAGCTTCAATTCTCGGAATCGAGAAAAAAGACCGAGCCGAAAGGCTCGGAAATGACATTCGCCCCACAGGGGGCGAAACTAGAGTAGCAAGCACGGTGAAGTGTGGGTGCAAAATGCGGCTACACACGCTTCACAAGGCTTGGCAGAGGGCACTGCCCCTACGACCCCGAATTGAGAAAAATAAAAAGGAGAACAAGAGAAATGAAAGACGAAAAGAAGCGTACATTGTACCTGAAAGTCCGTGTCAGCCCCGAAGAGATGGCGGCTATAAAGAAGAAGTTTGAGAACAGCGGTATGAGCAGTCTCAGCACATTTGTGAGAGCAATGATTTTTGAGGGATACATCGCTCAGGTCAACGAAAACGAGCTGAAAGAACTCACCCGCATCGCAAATAACGTTGCCAACAATATCAACCAAATTGCCCACCGAGCAAATGTCACGAACAAGATTTATAAGGAAGATATTGAGGAAGTCAAGAGCCTTGCCAGTCAGATCATTGACCCTCTGCTTTTTCTGCAAACGAAGGTCTTGCAGTTGAAGCATTGACAGAAAAGTGCTGTCAGGAGAAATCCCGACAGCACCGAAAGCCGGATATGTGCGCTCTGTACCGGATCAGCGTTTGAAATTGCTGCGCGCTTCACAAGAATGGTTACAATTATACCGCAGAGCTGGACTCTGGAAGAATTATCCGCTATAATGGATTCACAATAAATCTTTTTGGGGGAACAGCTATGTTGAAAATATCCGAATTGGCAATGCCGAGAACACGCAAGGTCACGACTGTCTGCAACGGCAGACGTGAGGTCTGGACGGACTACGAAGAAGCGAAAGCCTATTTCCTTGAACTTATGATGATTACTGAGGGCGAGGAGCATGAACGTGCGGAGTGCGTTTACATTCAGCTGCTTCACGGGCTGGGTGAGTGTAGTGATGAGGACGAATAATGAGAGGCTGTTGCACTTAAACCAAGTGTAACAGCCTCTTTTATGCGTCTTTTCTTTATAATACCACTGCGATAACCGCTAGTGCGATACTTAACTGAATAGCGTAATTCACAAATCCATACTTCAAGTACTGACCTACTCCCCAAGAAGTCTTCTTACCGTCTTCGGCTTCGATATCTGCACCGTTTACCTTGCCACTCAAAATGAATCCTGCGGTTGCAGACCACATAAAGAGACTTGAACCGGCACAGATTGCTGCTGCATAGGCAACAGCAATCCAGTCTGACTGTCCAGCAAGAGAGTTTTGACAGATACTTACAACTATTCGCATCATCGCCGCAGCAGCTGGACCAGCACTGAAGATACCTGCCACAAGGGATGTAATGACCATGATTACCATTACAAGGATCTTCGGGTTGTTGATATGATTCTGGAGATAAGCTGCCAAGAGGTTCAGAACACCTGTCTGACTTACTACCTGCGCAAAGAAAAGGAAGGAGGCGATAGTAAGAACGGATTTAAGATCCATTATCTGACGAACCTTGATTTTTTTGACCGAGCAGATGACCATGGCGATTCCGTATCCAAGTATAGCGATGATTTCAGGGGGAATAATGTTCTGGGGGACGAAGCTCCAGGCAAGGAACATTCCCACAAAAACAACCGCAAGGAGTTTCAGAACGTCAAATCGGATTTCGATGTTCTTGTACTGACTTTTAAGATTGGTAACTGCTAACTTTCTTAATGCACCATCATCATTTTCTTTCTTTACGTGAAATCCCCAAACTGCGATCAGAACCGCTGAGGTAATCGCAAAGAGAGGAAAAGCGTGAGTAAGATAACTAAGAAAGCTAGTAATACCGCTAGTCATAATGACGATTGCTGGAAAATCGCCAACAGGAGACGCAGCACCGCCAGTGTTACTAAGAGCAAGAATAGCTGCAAAGAACGTACATACATACTTCTTGTCCACTTCAAGAGTTTTGAGAAGCACAAACACGATAGGCAGGATCATCATAACTGCGGTTATGTTATTCAAACACGAACTGATGAGGAACATCATACCGCCAAACATCATGAGACACAGGCGTTTCTTACCCTTGGACATTTCAGCTATCTTGATAGCTAAAAGCTGCATGATGCCAGTCTCTGCAATCAAATTGGTAAACAACTCCATGACGATCAGAATAACCAAAACATCGTAGGAGTAGTTGCTCATTACACTCTTGATAGGAATATTGAAAAGGAGGGCTACCGCACTTCCGATGACAAACATCGCAGCGATAAGAATCAGCGAACCACTCTTTTTGAGTTTCTCCAACAAAGCACTCTGTTTTCTTTCAGTCTTGACCTTTTCCCTCAAACCACCGCTTGAGATTATAGCTGTATTATTCATGCCCACTCCTCCATTTCTCTGTTATCCTGTCCTGTCCAACCTCCATCCAGCCATCATAGCGAGCCGCTGAGGTAAGTTCGATGTAAGGAATAAAGACCTTCTTGCCGAGGAAACTGTTGTAATGCTCTACCATCCTGTAGGTATCTGCCATTACCATCGCCCTATCTCCGCCCATGTATCCACAAGTTACAAGCATTCCGTTGCTAGGATAGAGCATAGCAGGAAAATGTGGTTCTTCGAGCAGTTCCACTATTGCTCCGTGAGGAAGATTATTCTGCAATCGTTCCTTGATTTCAGTGTCAAGATCACAAGGGATAGCAATAGTAACCTCAGCTTTGTTGTCGGTCTGTCTGAGCAGCTCCTCAATCAATGCGATTTCAGGAGTAAGGAACATATACTTACGCTTGCCAAAACCGGTAAGCCACTTAGCTATGTCACTTACTTTCTTCTCAGTGTCAGAATCCGGCAGGGGCATTGAAGCCCCCACCTTATCCTGAACATCAGGACTGTCCATGACAGCAACCAGGTTGATAGCTGTGAGAAACAGCCCGATCTCTTTGGCAGTTCTGTGCATATCCATTACGATACCTCCTTCGTCTTGTCATCCAGATAAGCGATCAATCTGGAAATAACTGCGATCTCATTCGGTGAGGAGTTCAGAATACCAACGAAGCGAGCACCTGCATAACCATAAAGCTCTGCATAGAGGTTCTGGGCAGTCTCGTCCATAGTGGGAGACGGGAATCTCACCAGCGAGTCTATGCTGGAGTTTGCCGTAAGGAAGGTAGAAGAACCATTCATCTTCATAAGCTGAATAGCAAGAATCTGAATCTCCGGAGGAGCGTCCTGAATGATGTAAGCTGCTGCCATTGCAGTGTCGGGATCACCGAAGATGGTATCCAGAAGAGCGATGTCGTCTTCGCCGAACTCAACGTGCATCATTGCTCTCCTCTCGTGAGGAGGAATGGGTCTGCCATGACGCTCATGAGGAGGAAGCGGTCTTCCGAAGTCGTGCTCATGAGGCATAGGGAGTCTGCCTTCGAGGTGCTTGTCCATTTCCGTTCTGTTTTCTCTGTTCTCTGTAAATACTTTCATTTGAAAGACCTCCTTAAAAATTTGACGGTTTATTGTTTACTGTCGAGAGGTGATCTCCTCCCTACAACCTAATCATACCATATCTTCTACCCCTCACGAGGAGGGGGATAAATTTTTCATGCTACCTCCTGTTTGTTTGAATCATCAGTCGTATTCTTGCGAAGCTTGTTATTGAGTGTAACAATTTTCTCGCATCTCTTTACTACACACGAATCGTGACTGATGTACATGATACCTGCGCCGATGCTCTTTGCGTAGCTTTCGATATTAGTAAGAACAAAGTCTCTTGAATTTTCGTCTAAATTAGCTGTAATTTCATCGAAGATGAACAGCTTAGGGTGACGAAGAAATGCTCTAGCCAAAGACAGTCTCTGCTTCATACCACCAGAGAGTCTCTCGGACTTCTCATTGATAAAAGAATCAAGAGCTTCTTTTGCATCTACATCTATAACAGTATCGCCATGTCCTGTTCCAGTCAAATGAACACGATAGAGTGCATCAGCCAGTTCTGCATCAGATACGTCTCTTTCAATACCATACATCAGGTTTTCTCTAACTGTGCCAGCAATAAAGAATGAACTCTGAGGAGTGTAATAGATCATCGAAGTGAGTTCTTTCTGGTCAAACGATGACTGATCTCTACCGAAAAGACGAATTGTGCCCTGAATATGTGGGTAATATCTGTTCAGACATTTTACAAGAGAGGACTTGCCACAACCATTCGGACCCTGGAGTGCGATTACAGAGTTGGTGGGGATTACTATATCTTCGTACCAAGCAATCTGTTCAGTTTTGGCCGGATTAGTTACGATAACATCATTAAGAACGATCTTGTTTCCAATGCTTTTTTCACCAGAGGAATTGATGTTGAATACCTCATCAGATGGGTTAGAGGTCACTTCGAGCAAAGCCTTCGCTTTGATTACGGAAGAAGCTGTTTCATCCATAAAACGATACACTTCATCAATAGGCTTGACAAGTTGCTGGAACAGAAGGCATACTGTAATTACTGATGCACCAGACATCTTTCCGCTAGAAACGAGAACTACCGAAGCAATCAGCAGAATAATCTGGAATGAGATCTTGCAGAACTGCTTTACGCAGTCAAAAGATCCCATATATTTGTGGTGCCTTTTCTCGGTATTACTAATATTCAAGATTGACGGAACAAGCCTTTTTTTCTCATACTCCTCAGCATTCATGCTTCTGATAAGTTCAAGATTCATGATGGACTGGCAGATCTGACCATCAAGAGAGTTCTTGTATCCAACTATTTTTTCACGAATACCATTCTGCGAACGAATCTGGAATACTGAAATGAGAATTGTCAGAGCAAGGTACAGCATCATGATTCCAACCATAATCCACGGCGCATTCAGAAAAACCTGTACAAGCGTGCAAACCGCCGTAAGAACAGTGGCGAATACATCGTTGCACATGATTTTTATGAGCTGACTGAATCCTGCAACCCCCTGATTTAACTGTGCTGTTTTTTCACCGCTTAAGCTACCAGAGTAAAATGATGCAGGCATTTTAAGAAGCTTTTCAACACTGTTTTCACGTACTTCCGATTCGTGTGTAGCAATTACGCAGTCCAGCATAACTCTACGAAGAATCGTAATGCACTCGGCAGAAAGGTAAATCAAGCCGAAGGTTGCAACGGCTATGGCTCCTTTAGCTAGTGTATTGATAGTACCGTTGGAAATGTTTGTGTAGAGTTTAGCCAGTCTTACAGGCCAAAGAGAGGCAAGGAACGAACTTACAAAAGCAAGAATAATAATTCCTGCACATTTGATCTTTGTTTTTCGACTCATAATGGAAAGATATTTTTTCATAGCGATTCCTCCTAATTATCATTTAAGGGTTGTAATTCTATCAGAATTATGCTATAATTATACATAACATTTTAGAGGTTGGATTGCTTTTTCTCTGTATCTATAGTGTAACATAGCCCTATTAGTTATAAAATAGATTCAGAATGAGATTTGAAATTCTTTCATTAGTTATGGATTTGTTTTGAATGTACTTACTATGGGAGGCATTATGTCTAAATTATTTTTTGATTCACATAAATATTTTGATTTTGATACTCAATTACTTTATACCGATGATATTCCTAAGGAAGAGGCGTTGACAGGAATCCCATTTCGCATTTTAGAGTATTTAGCTAAAAACGCACCTCTTCCTTTATCTTGTGATCAAATACGCCAAGAATGCTGGGAGAACGACAATGGTACAGGTGATGTACCATATCATATAAGTGTGTTAAGAGAATATATTGAGGACATAAAGATAAAAGGCACGAGAAAATACACTTATATCGTTACGAGAGATAAAAAATACTATTGTTCCATTAAATTAACAAGCGATTTTATTTCAGACGGCACGAATAGTTTTATTACTGATGAGTTGGAATGTGATAATAATAGTGTAGATTATTTGATTTCCCCATTAGACTATTGTAAACAAAGAGGCATTAAAGGTTTTTTAGATAGTGGTCTTGCTCCTCAAGTTTTAATTAAAAATTTAAAAAACAAAACAAACATTTATATTCTTACAACCACCGGCGCAAACTTAATAACAGCGTTGTCATCAGATTTCATTGCAGATTCGCTTGTTCACGGCACTTCTTTTACTATATTACTACCGAATAAGTATTCTGAGTTTATCAATGATGTGGCTGATATTGAAACGCCTTATGATAAAGAATTATCAAGAGATGCATTTGCAACACAATTTGAAAATATAATTAAAACGATTAAGCGAGAAGTGCTAAAAGCACAGAATTTGTCAAATCAAAGTACAGTCGGATCTGTGTATATTGGATGCGCATTTACATATTTGCGTCAAACAATTATTATGGGCATAAATGAAACCGAAGTATGGGGGTATCAGTCAATGACAATGCCACCTGCAAGAACTATTAATGGAACTACTTCATTTGTGTTCTCTGGCAATATCAATGAAAATACGATAGCCAAACGAACATATAATCACATAAATGCATTGATTGATGAAGCTAAGCATAGATTCTCTTTTTTTGAAGTGACGGAATTAATAAATCCATCAACATTTAATTTTGGCTTAGAAAAAACAAATGCACGGACATATTGGGAATCTTTATATAGAAAAGCAGATATTAACATGAAAATACATATGCAATATAAAGATGAACTTATTGAGGTTGCAGCTCAGCATCCACTTAATCATGGCGAGCCAGATTCAGAATTTAAAGAAAGGTTAAACTTTGCATTCGAATTGTATAATAAGCTAAGAAAAGGCAATCGAAGAGTTGGAATATATATTCCTGGTAGTGTACATACAGCAAATGGCATACAAGACCAGTATTCACTAAGTTTTGCAGGGGTTAAATATCTAACAAAGCTTGGAATACCTATCGAATCCTTATTAGGAGATGAATATAATCAAAAGTATAAGGGCGAAAATGGTGTATATAACTCCGCTGACGAATGTTATGTTGCATCTCAGATTTTTTTAAACGGAAAATATAAGTACATTCATGTTGTTTGTTCCCCAAATCAAATGCTTCGCAAACAATTGTTTTACATTTCTTTTGGCGTAATTCCGCTATTTCATACGGTTCCAAATAATAATCCAGCTCATGATTTGATTTATGAGTTATTTGAAGCGATACCAGATGTCATATATAATGACCATACGTGGCAAGATGACGATTCTCCTAATGCTATTCGTACAAGAAATGAACGTAAACCCAAATAGCCAATAAACAATGGTATCTATATTATGTACAGATTGCTGCGCTATAAAAATACAGAACAGGCAGATACCTCGTAATGAAGTATCTGCCTGTTATGTTTATAGCCCGCTGTATAGGTCTTTACATAATATCTGTTGAAAAACTTCTATATTAGTACCGACTTGAGAGGGTACGGTGATAAAATATTCAGCACACAGATAATATGCCAATATACGGGTGAACGCTGTTCACCTCTGCATATATTAGGCTGAAAAGACTATTTCTTTTTACGCTTTGCACATATCGCCAAACCTGCTCCAGCGGCTATTATTGCGGCTGTAACGCCTGCCGCCGCACCTGTTGACGGATTTGTTGACGAATCGGTATTATAATTCTTTGAAGCCTGAGAGCCTGCTGTTTTGTCAGGGTTAGAGATATCATTTGAAGTGTTCTTCTTTTCTTCATATGTAAAGCTTGCTCCGCCCACAACGTCCCCAAGCTTATAATCGTCATATGACTCTGCAAGGGTGCCTTCATTATTAGGGACTTTGTTTTCGCCCATGGTGCTTATTGTTACAGAAAGCTCATCATAGTCGCTGTTAAGCTTTGCAAGATACGCCTGAAACTCCTCTGATGTGGCTTCCTTTCCCTCGATGGTGTATGAAGTCACGTCTTTTTTGCTGTCATATTCTGCGGTGCAGATATCAGCGGTGAGACATTCACCAAGACAGCTAAAAAGCTTTCTCACTGCGTAATGCTCCTTGCCGTCCTCTGCATATCTATCCTCTGAGAGGTATGTTTTTTCGCCAGTCTGCTTGTTTACATAAGGCTTGAAGCCGAAGCCGTTCTCACCGTCGCCATGTTCGTTCGACACATTGGTATCCGCCAAAAAGCCTGCATTGCCCATACCGATAACGTCATAAAGCCTTAAAGCAGTACCTTCATCTAAGAGGTCTGCAATACCGCCGATAACAAAGTCAGGAACGCCGTCAAAGTTTAAATCCTCAAACCAACTGTTATAGCTCCAATCAACATCACTAGCAATTTCATAAGGAGCGTCAGCCATTATCTCTTTAAGAAGATCGAACGCCTCGACTATTACGCTTACCATATCGTCCTTTTTGTTCTCCGCCGTCATGACAACGCAGTTATACTCGTTATACATTTCCAGAAGCTTATCAGCGTCAGCCTTTGCAGTTTCATCTGATGTCAGCTCTGTATTTTCCACTTCAAGAGGGATAAATCTGCTGAGGGTGGACTTATAGTTATAATACTCGCTCTCGCTGACCTCTTTGCCGTCTGTTTTGTAAACAATGCTGTCAGTTTCCAAATCGTATTCTTCCGAGCAAAGTTCCTTTTCAGTAACGCCTTTTTCAGGGTCAAAGGTCATAGTTTTTATCTTATCGTTACTTGAAAAATATGATACCTCCCCTGTATAAAGATCTCTGTAAGGCATATAATCAAAGCCCATAAATCCCGGAAAATACTGTCCGTTTGCAACAGTGTCATCTATCTTTATCTCCTTGCCGTCCTTGGTAAGAATAGAATAATGTCTGTCGCCGTCAGCCATTTCACCGCCTATTATAAACTCAGGCACACCGTCATAATCCAGATCCATGAACCATGAGCCATAGTCGAAGTAGATCTTATCGCCGTCTGCAACGCTGTCCATACTCTTTAAAATATCAGGCAGCTTGCCGTCTATGAAATTGACGAAGTCTTCTCCTGCGTCCTTATCAAGAACATAGGAAGCGTCTGCCGAAGCTGTAGTGAACATCATGCTCGCTGACATAATGACCGCAATTGCCGCCGCACTTATCTTTTTTATCATACATATCACCCCACAAAAATAGTTTTCATACATATACCTACTTAATATTTCATACATATATCTACTTAATATATAACATATATCAAATAAAAAGTCAAGAAAAAAACTGACCAAAGCACACACTTTGGTCAGTTTATCACTTTTTAGGAAAGGGTATTTAGCAATATTGTATTATTGCAGGTCGCCTCTGTTAAATTCTGAAAGCTCAAGACCCTCGTTTCTTTCAAGCGCCCAGCGGATATTCCACTCGCTTGTGAAAAGAAGCAGATAGTTGTCACGGAAGTCCTTGACAAGCTTTGTGTCACTTGAAAGCTTCAATGTCTTAGGGTCGATATCCTTGTTATCTATCCAGCGGATATAAGAATAAGGCAGACCCTCTTTGAAGAGGTCAACGTTGTACTCATTTTTCATTCTGTATTCAAAAACTTCAAGCTGAAGAACGCCCACAACGCCCACGATAACTTCTTCCATACCGCTGTCAGGCTCGTGGAAGATCTGTATCGCACCCTCTTGTGCGATCTGTGTTGTACCCTTTACGAACTGCTTTCTCTTGAGGGTATCCTTCTGACGGACTCTCATAAAATGCTCAGGTGCAAAGGTCGGGATAGACTCGAACTCGAACTTTTTCTTTGGCGAGCAGATCGTATCACCGATAGCGAAGATACCTGGGTCAAACACACCGATTATATCTCCTGCATAGGCTTCGTCGATTATCTCTCTTTCCTGAGCCATTATCTGCTGAGGCTGAGAAAGTCTGAGCTTTTTATTGCCCTGAACGTGGAGAACTTCCATATCCTTATCGAACTTGCCTGAGCAGATACGCAGGAAAGTGATACGGTCACGGTGAGCCTTGTTCATATTAGCTTGTATCTTGAATACGAAAGCCGAGAACTCAGGTTCGAACGGATCTATGATACCGGCAGAAGAATTTCTCGGAGTAGGAGAAGTTGTCATTTCGAGGAAGTTTTCCAAAAACGGCTCAACGCCGAAGTTTGTAAGAGCAGAACCAAAGAACACAGGCGAAAGCTCACCCTTTCTCACCTTTTCGATATCAAACTCATAGCTTGCGCCATCGAGAAGCTCGATATCATCGCAGAGAGTTGAGTGGAGATCCTCGCCGATAAGGCTGTCAAGTGACGGGTCGGAGAGGTCAACTTCTGTAGCTGCAACCTGATGCTGTCCACCGCTTGCCTCAAAAGAGATTATATGCTTTTTATCTCTGTCATAAACGCCCTTAAACTCTTTGCCTGAGCCGATAGGCCAGTTCACAGGATAGGTCTGGATACCAAGCTCAGACTCTATCTGCTCCATAAGATCGAAAGGATTTCTGGACTCACAATCCATTTTATTTACGAAAGTAAATATAGGGATATGGCGCATAACGCAGACCTTGAAAAGCTTTCTGGTCTGATTTTCCACACCCTTTGAAGCGTCTATTACCATTACGGCTGAGTCTGCAGCCATAAGAGTACGGTAGGTATCCTCAGAGAAGTCCTGATGTCCAGGAGTATCCAGGATATTTATACAATAATTTTTATACTGAAACTGCATAACAGAAGAAGTTACAGAGATACCTCTTTGTTTTTCTATTTCCATCCAGTCTGAAACAGCATGGCGGGAGTTCTTTTTACCTTTTACAGCACCTGCCTGAGCTATCGCACCACCATAGAGCAGAAATTTTTCCGTAAGAGTTGTTTTACCTGCGTCAGGGTGGGAAATTATCGCAAAAGTACGGCGGCGTTTGATCTCATCTTCAAGCTTACCCAAAATTATTCCTCCATATTTCATTACATTTTTAAACATACCTTGTTAGTATAACACAGTATCGCTTAAATTGCAAGAGATTTTTTATGAAGAAAGCGGCGTTTGTAGAATGAGGAGTGAGGAATGAGGAATTATGGTATCGCCTGTCGGCGATAAATTTTTTGTAGAGGCGACCGCTGGTCGCCTGTTTCTTGTTTGCCCATACATTCCTGCGATATCCACACATTATTTATGTTTTCACAAACCATGTAGGGGACGCTACTTTGCCGTGCCGCAAAATCGCTTCGCTCTTTGCGGATTTTACGTTGTGCAGGAAACAACAAAAGCGGTGCAGGTCTTATTCTTCGATACTTATTTGTTTAGTGATTTAGTTTGTATTTCTTCTTTTCACCTCTGCACCGCTTAATCGGCTTACGCCTATTGAGGCTCTGCCTCAAACTCCGCTAGGGACTCTGTCCCTAGACCCTGCAATGGGTTTCACCCCTTGACCCTGACCAGGGGCGTGCCCCTGGACCTTTTGCTCGCTTCGCTCGGTGTTGGCTACCCCACTCTGTTCGGCGCTGTCATTCCTCATTCCTCATTCCTCATTCAGCCCCACTCGGTGCGGCGCTGTCATTCCTCACTCCTCACTTAAACCGCTCCTCACTCCTCACTTAACTTCGTTCCTCACTTAAACAGCCGTTGACATTCTCCACAAACTATGCTAAAATCAAATTATAAGCAAACAACTACCAAACCTACAAAGGAGGCTGTTTTATGAAAGATCTGCTCGAACTTATGAAAACCAGAAGAAGTGTACGAAAATACAAGCCTGACATGATACCGCAGGACGTTCTCGACCGCATCATAATAGCAGGAACTTATTCCGCCACAGGAAGAAACTTGCAGTCACCTATTATCATTGCTGTCACCAACAAGGAAATGCGTGACAAAATTTCTGAGATGAACAGAAAGATAGGCGGCTGGGCTGAGGGCTTCGACCCGTTCTATGGTGCGCCTGTTATTCTTATTGTACTAGCTGACAAATCCTGCCCGACTTACATTTATGACGGAAGTCTTGTTATGGGAAATCTTATGCTTGCCGCTCACAACGAGGGCGTTGGAAGTTGCTGGATACATCGTGCAAAGGAAGAATTTGAGTCCGAAGAAGGCAAGGAGATCCTCCGCAGCCTTGGCATCGAGGGCGAATACGAGGGCATCGGTCACTGCGCACTCGGCTACACTGAGGGTGAATATCCCGAGGGTCACGAGAGAAAAGACAATTGGGTATACTATATCAAATAATCCTGACAAACTATCTTAACAAAAAACGGAGCGGTCAAAGCCGTTCCGTTTTTTTGTTCTTATTAATGAGCTGTCACGTCAGAAAATTCTATGCCGACCTGCTTGCCCTCATATGTTGCGGAATACTCGAACGTTGTGCCAACAACTGTCGCCTTGCCATTGCTGTCTATCTTGAGCTTGCACTTCGGAAGCTTCTGGATATAAAGCTGTTTTGTTTCCCCAGGATAGTTGTTGTCATATATCTGAAGGATATATTTTCTGTGGCAATCAGAATTCTGAATAAGTCCGATAGCGTTCACTGTATGAGTATCGTCTATAGTTGTAACAACTGGTATGCCAAGGCTGAGCTGGTCTTCAAGCTTTTCAAAGCCCTTACTGTCGTTGTTAAGGTTATACTCTGACGAAGAATCGTCCCACTGGAGGGCGTTAAGTCTGTAGAGTGCCTTTGCGAACTCTGCGTCATTTGAGGAGTAGCCACCCTTTATTTTGTCAATGCCGTTTGCTATATCCATATCAAGCAGTTCGACCTTTTTCCAGCGGAGATTGCCGCCTGATATTTTCGTAACGTCCTTTACCCAGCCCTTGTTCTTGCTGTCATACTTATAATCATCATTAAGGGTGAGGATATCCCCTGTGCATGAATAGTCGAGATACTTTGTAACGTCTGAATATGTGCCAGCAAAAAGGTCTGAGGTTATCTTGCTAAGCGGCACTCTTTCGTCATACTGTTTACCGAAGTCTGTTCCGCTTATGTCATAGCCTGCGGCATTCACCTTTATGTCGCTCTTATCTGACGGAGCGATATCCCCAAGAGAAGTTTTCACATTTCCGAGATACCAATCTCTTGCCATAACAGCCATGCCGAAGTCAACGCTTGCGGTAGTTGTTGTTCTGAAATTCTTGAATGAGAAGCCGTTCACCTTTGGGTCAAAGCCTGTGTTGTAAAGTGAATAACCCCTTACATTATCGTCAGCGTTTGTGTATGTAACGATATCATAGTTCAGTGTAGTAACTATCTGCTTGTAAACGTCATTGAGGGCGTTTGCGTCGGAAGCCGAGTAATATTTTCCGCCTGTGGAATAAGCAAGCTTCTGAAGCCAATCTCTGTCAACATCTCTGCCAAGACCAACTGTAAGAACGATTATGTCCTTATCCTTTGCGGTATTTGCAAGGCTTGAAACGCTTGCAGGATTTGGCTCGTCAGACTCGCCGTCGGTGAGCATTACAATGATATTCCTGTATTTTCCACCAGAAGTTGTCTTGAACTCGTCCATGCACTTTTTAAGAGCCGTCTGGCTGTGAGTGCCGTTAAATATCTCTTTCTCAGACTTTATCTTATCGAGAGCTTCCGTAAGCTTTGTCTTATCATCAGTGAAGTCTACCATTTTTTTGTAGCTTCCTGTGAACTTGCAAATGCCGACCTGATAGTGGCTCTCAAACTTGTCGATAAGATTCTTTGCAAATTCAAGACGCTTGAAGTCAACATCATTCTCAGAAGAAGTTACACACTGCTCCTTTGGATACATAGAGCCGGAGTTATCAACGAGGAAGCAGATCCTTGTTGTGGCTTCATCATTTACAGTTTTCTCAACGCCTACCACATAAGTGCCAAGCTCTGTAAGAGAAGCCGAAACTGTCTTTTTGCTCTTGTCTGCCTTTGAATCCACCTTTGTGTAAAGGGTCGAGCGTGAATCAAATCTCAGCACTGTAAGATCATCAAATGAATATCCCATTTTACTCAGCTTTGCAGAGTCGATATCAAAAGTTATCTTTGCCGAGTTGAACTTATAGTCAGAATAAGCGTCATAAGCCTTTGTGACAATACTTGCATTTGAAGAGATACCAAAGAGGTCAAGCTCAACGAGGGTCGCACTGGCAGCGTTTGCGTCGCCCTTTATTTCAAGGCGGCAGTCCCCTGCATTTTTTTCCACCGTAAGCTCTCTTTCAGCGTCATTGGTCTTTCCGTCAGACTTTGACTCTCTCGGATTTGTGCCTGCCATAAGCTCATAGCCGTCAAGAAGACCGTCGCCGTCAGTATCGGCTTCAATAGGGTTCGTGCCTAGCTTTATCTCATCGCCGTCGCTTATTCCGTCATTGTCAGTATCCTCGCTTTGAAGGTTAGTGCCATGACGTACCTCATCGGCATTCTTTATGCCGTCACCGTCCCAGTCCTGATCGTCAGAAAACTCCGACTCCTTGAAGGTAGTGCTTATATCAAGCTTTGTTATGACCGATTTCGCCATGGCAATACGGTTATTCTCCCTTATTTTCAGACCCACGACAACACAGGCAGCCACAAGGAACGCAAGCACTATACACAGCACCAGCAACGCTATCTTCTTTTTGCGCTTTCCTCTGTTCATGCTCTGAACAAAATCATTCGTATCAGAAAAATTTGCTTTCATAAATATTAATTCCCCTTATCAGATCACATATTTCACGATATTAATATTCTAGCATATATGTACCTCATTTGCAAGCAAAATAGCCTAGAATAATTCACAAAATAAACTGTTCTTTTTTGTTTACAAACAGTATATCTTACCAAAACATTAACAAGATAATTCTTTTATTATTAACCTAAAATAAATTAAAACCTTCTTTTTCCACAAAAAAAGGGCAGCCCCTCTCGGAACTGCCCTTTGGCATAATACTATCACTCTTCTGTAACAGTATTATAAATAACGTTCACAACGAAGTCCTTGTCATAATCTACCTGCAAGATAGAATCAGGCTCAAGCTCGTCTGCAATGATTTTCTTTGCAATAAGAGTTTCGATACGTCTTTGGATAAACCTCTTGAGAGGTCTTGCACCGAAGTTCTGATCGTAGCCCTGATTTACGATAGCTTCCTTAGCGGCGTCTGTTACCTCTATGCTGAGCCTCTTGTCTTCAAGACGCTTGCCAAGCTCTGCAAGCATAAGGTCAACTATCTTGTATATCTCTGTCTTCATAAGAGGCTTGTAGTAGATTATATCGTCAAGTCTGTTAAGAAACTCAGGTCTGAACTGCTGTTTCAGCAGAGCGTCCACCTTGTCCCTTGCTTCCTGAGATATCTCGCCCTCAGGTGTGATGCCCTCAAGGATATAAGGAGAACCAAGGTTTGAAGTGAGGATTATGATAGTGTTCTTGAAGTCAACTGTTCTGCCCTGTGAATCTGTGATACGTCCGTCGTCAAGCACCTGCAAAAGGATATTGAAAACGTCAGGGTGAGCCTTTTCGATCTCGTCAAGAAGAACTACTGAATAAGGCTTTCTTCTTACAGCCTCGGTGAGCTGACCGCCCTCCTCATAGCCTACATATCCCGGAGGCGCTCCGATAAGACGGCTTACGCTGAATTTCTCCATGTACTCCGACATATCTATACGAACGATATTGTTCTCGTCGTCAAACAATGCCTGCGCAAGAGTTTTTGCAAGCTCTGTTTTACCAACGCCAGTAGGACCGAGGAAAAGGAACGAACCTATCGGCTGATTTGGATTTGCGATACCGGCACGAGATCTCATGATAGCCTCAGACACACGCTCAACAGCTTCGTCCTGACCGATAACTCTTTCATGGAGGATATCAGGCAGGTGGAGAAGCTTCTCACGCTCGCCCTCCATAAGCTTTGCCACAGGGATACCTGTCCAACGGCAGATTATCCTTGCGATCTCTTCCTCTGTTACCTTATCTCTTAGCAGAGTGTTCTTTGTCTTTGACTTCTCTGCCTTTTCTTCTTCCTCGGCAAGCTGCTTCTGCAAGTCAGCCATTCTGCCGTATTTCAGCTCTGCAAGCTTGTTAAGGTCATATTCACGCTCTGCTCTCTCGATATCCTTTGAGCATTGCTCGATATCCTCACGGAGCTTCTGCACCTTAGAGATAGCAGACTTCTCATTCTCCCATTTAGCTTTCATCTCATTGAACTGCTCACGCATTTCTGAAAGCTCTTTCTGCACCTCATGGAGATGTTCAACTGCAAGCTTATCAGTTTCCTTTTTAAGGACAGTTTCCTCTATCTCGTGCTGGAGTATCTTACGTCTTATCTCATCAAGCTCGGTAGGCATTGAGTCCATTTCCGTTCTGATGAGTGCACAAGCTTCGTCCACAAGGTCGATAGCCTTATCAGGGAGAAATCTGTCTGTGATATATCTGTTTGAAAGAACAGCCGCCGCAATAAGCGCCTGATCTTGAATTTTTACGCCGTGGAAAACTTCGTATCTTTCTTTCAGACCACGGAGTATAGAGATAGTATCCTCAACTGTCGGCTCGTCAACCATAACAGGCTGGAAACGTCTTTCAAGAGCGGCGTCCTTTTCGATATACTGACGGTACTCGTTAAGAGTCGTTGCACCGATACAATGGAGCTCGCCCCTTGCAAGCATAGGTTTCAGCAGGTTGCCTGCGTCCATTGCACCGTCTGACTTGCCTGCGCCAACGATATTGTGAAGCTCATCTATAAAGAGGATTATCCTGCCCTCAGACTTCTTTATCTCCTCAACGACAGCCTTGAATCTTTCCTCAAACTCGCCTCTGTATTTTGCGCCTGCGATAAGCGCACCCATATCAAGTGAGAAAACCTGTCTGTCTTTCAGACTGTCAGGAACATCTCCACTGACGATACGCTGAGCAAGGCCCTCTGCAATGGCGGTCTTACCAACGCCAGGCTCACCAATAAGGCAAGGGTTGTTCTTTGTCTTTCTTGAAAGTATCCTTATAACGTTTCTTATCTCGCTGTCTCTGCCGATAACAGGGTCAAGCTTGTTCTGTCTTGCAAGCTCCACAAGATCCTGACCGTACTTTTTCAGCACGTCATAGGTTTCCTCCGGATTCTGGCTCGTTACCTGAGCGTTGCCTCTTACAGCTTGAAGAACTTTCAGAAACTTTGTTTTTGTTACCCCAAAGGTCTTGAAAATCTCTTTTACTGCACTGTTAGGGCTGTCCATTATGCCCATAACAAGATGTTCAACTGAAACGTATTCGTCCTTCATTCTTGCCGCTTCCGACTCGGCTTCCGCAAAAGCCTTGTCAAGGTCGCTTGAAATGTATACAGAGTCCTGCGCACGTCCGCCTACCTGTACCTTAGGTATATCGTCAACTGCTCTTGTAAGAGCCGCCTCTATATTTTCAGGGGCGATATCCATTTTTACAAAAAGCTGCGGCACAAGACCGTTTTCCTGTGAAAGCAAAGCCAGCATAAGGTGCTGCTGGTCAACAGCCTGATTTGAGTTTCTTGAGGCAATGCTCTGCGCTTCCTGCAAAGCTTCCAATGATTTCTGTGTCAATTTCTGAGCGTTCATAAAATTACCTCCCTTATCATCTTAAAAAGATATATGCTCACAGCAGGCGGAATGCTCCGCCCACCGTTTAAAGAACGACAACGCCTTTTTTCAGATATCTTTCATACATTTCAGATACCTTTCTTGCCGCCGTTTCAGGTTCTGCAGCGTTGTCAAAGTAAAGCTGAATACAGCTGTCCATACAGCTTATATAATCACCGATAGCATTCGCTATATCCTCGTCGGTCAGCTCCGACTGAGGCGGTGCGTAAAAATCTCTTGTAAATCTGCCCTCGGCTGTTTCATAAGGCACGCCAGTAGTGAAAAGATACGAAAGATACTTTTCTTCGAGCCTTGCCCACAGCTTAAAAAAGCTGTCAAGCATTGAAATGAGCTGTGTGCTTTGGGTTCTGAAAGATACTTTCAGCCTGCCCACCTTTCCGTGAAAATCTCGGCTCAGCTCTATGCTGTATCGTATGGTCGGCTTATATTTATATCTCAAAGGACTTTTTATAGACATCATAGCGTCAGAGGGCTGATTAAGGGTCTGAAACCTGCTGTCCATAAGCTGTTCTATTTTAGCGAATATCTCACGCATTCTTTTTTCAGGGGTGAGAAGCTGGACACGCTCTGCCAAAATCTGATTTATCAGATTTGAACGGCTGGTATTCATGGAATATGCCAGCCTGTCAATAGCCTCCACCACATCGTCTGCAAGCACCAGACTATACACGCTCTTGTTCACTTTGCTCTCAGTCCTTTCTGTTTTTACTTTTCTTACTGTAACTTATTATACCACATTCTAATAATTTGTCAATAGGATTATATAATTTTAATTACGAATTATATAGATGCACAATAGAATGTATGTTCTGCACCTCTAATTTGTGCAGTTTTATTGAAAACTTGTCAAAAGTGTGATATAATAACAGATACCAAGTTGGAAAGGCGTGATAAAAATGCTCAAAGGCGTTATATTTGATATGGACGGACTAATGATAGATACGGAAAAGCTGCTCACAAGGTTTTGGTGTGAGGCGGCGAATCATTACGGCTATCCAATGACAAAGGAACACGTTCTGGGCATACGCTCTCTTGCAGCGAAGTATGCTATCCCACATCTGAAAGGCATTTTCGGAGAGGATTTTGATTACTACAAAGTTCGTGCAAAGCGTATCGAGCTTATGAACGAATTTATCAGGCAAAACGGCATAGAAAAGAAAAAGGGGCTTGATGAGCTTCTTGACTATCTTGACAGCACAGGGCTGAAAAAAGCCGTTGCCACTGCCACCGACCTACAGCGCACCACGCTGTATCTCAGCTCTATAAATATCATTGACAGATTTGACAAGCTTATCTGCGGAAACATGATAGAAAACGGCAAGCCTGCCCCTGATATTTATCTCACCGCCGCAAAGGAGCTGGGGCTTGACCCTAGCGAGTGCATTGCCCTCGAGGACTCACCAAACGGCATACGCTCCGCCCACACCGCAGGCTGCAAGCCTGTTATGATACCCGACCTTTCACAGCCTGACGAGGAAACAAAAAAGCTTCTGTATGCCTGCTGTGATGACCTTTCCAAGGTCATAGGTGTGATACAAAAGCTTGTGTGAAAAAATAAAAATACAAAAATGCGGATATCTCCACGATATCCGCATTTATTTTTTATCCTGTCTAATTAATCCTCGACCTCAGAAACAGAAGACGTGTCAGTGTCCGTCTTGCTGTCCTTGTCTTTATTATCAGAAGCCTTGCCGCCCAGATACTTTTCATAAATAGCTATCTGATCCTCAACAGCCTTCAGCTCGTCCTTAGACTTTGTTGTAACACAAATATATGTGTGTCCGTTATCATCAAGTATAGTTGAAAGGGTGTACTTTGCTTCGTCGGTGAAGCCTGTCTTTCCGCCCTTGATGCTTATGCCGTCGTCAGCCTCGCCGTCGCCGTCACAATCCACATAGTAGCCCTCAATTCTCTGTGCAACAATGCTTGTAAGCTCGATACCGTCCTTGTGCTGTTTTGTCTTTGAAGTTGTGTACTTTGTTGCTGTAAGCACTTCACGGCAAGTTTCGTTATCCATAGCCGCCTTTGTGATAACTGCAATATCCTGCGCTGTGGAATAATGATTTTTGTTGTGCAGACCGCTTGCATTCACAAACTTCGTGCCGGTAAGACCAAGCTCCTGGATCTTAGCGTTCATAAGCTCAACGAACTTCTCCTCTGAGCCTGCAACTGCGTTTGCAAGACCTGTTGTGCCGTCAGCACCGCTCACAAGGATAGCTGAATAAAGCAGGTCTTTCATTGTAACAGTTTCTCCGGCTTCAAAGCCTGCTCTTGATGCGTTGTCCTCGATAAGAGGGTCGATATCATCGCTTGTGAACTTATATGTAGCGTCCATATCCTGAATATTCTCTGCGGCTACAAGAAGCGTAAGCATCTTTGTAAGAGAAGCAGGATATACCTTTTTCTCGTAATTATAACCTGCAACTATCTCGTTTGTGTCAGCGTCAACAAGTATAGCTGTGTTTGCTGTCATACCCTTTATATTTATATCCTGATAATTTGCAGACTTCACAGGATAATTGCTCACAGGCTCTTCCACAACTGATGAAAGGTCGTCAACCTCTGAAACCTCCTCAGAAGAGCTTTCCTCAGGTTTGCTGCTCACCTTAACAACTGCGTCTGCCACCTTGCTTGCCTGAATGGTATATCTTCCTGTTACCACCAGTGCCGCTGAACCGACAGCCACAAGCATTATAACTATAAGCACAGCAACTATAGCTGCGCCGCCCTTTTTGTTTGTCCTCTTCATTTTTACAACAATTCCTTTCCTGGTGCTTATACTGCACCTATCTCCTCTTTTTCTTCCTTATGACCATATTTCGCTTCATACTCGTTAAGAGTATCGTGACAATATTTAAGTATATCTCTTCTCGTCACAATACCTATAAAAACTTCCCTGTCATCAATAACAGGCACAAAGTTCTGATCCATTGAAAGAAGTATCAGATCCTCGATAGTAGAATAAACATAGACGGGTTTCATTCTAACACGCCTTGTTATCTCACTTATCCTATATTTTTCCAGCTCACGCATATCCTGAATGCCATTATTGAGCATGAACCACAGAAAGTCGCCCTCTGCAAGTGTCTTTACATATCTGCCCTCACGGTCGATAACAGGCACAGCGGTAAAGCCGTGATTTTTCATTTTCTCAAGAGCCTGCCTTGCTGTGTTGTCATCATAGACAAAATCCACGCAAGCCTTCGGCTTCAAAAACTTTAGTATATTCATTTATATATATATCCTCTTGTAAGCATACGTTTTTATGCGGTAAAGACCGCACTTATAATTATACCAAAAAAACGCATACAAGTAAAGCATAGAGAGGGCATTTTACGCCCTGCGTTTTCAACAAATCTCCACGCTGAAATTGTGCATTTTGACTTACTGCTGTGCAGGCTTGTAGCCGTATGTGTAAACAAGGCTCACAAAGCTGTCATAGGATATGGTCTTAAGATCGTCCGTCTGATATCCCCCTGCACTGAGATCGTCTGTTGTAACGCCTGCTTTGTTGAAGATACCCTGACAATAGCCAAGCCTCTGATCCTCTGACATACTGTCAAAGTCCACAAGACTTGTCGCCTGAGATACGTCAAACAGGCTGTCGTCAGCGTCCCCCGAAAGCTCGTCAACAGTGTATTCTGAAACTGTATCATCTGAGCCTTCAATGGTAAAGGTCTGCGTGTATTTTTTTAAGCTCCCGTCAGATTTATCAAAATACAGGTCGATAGCAGTAATGTATGTGTCGCCCGTATAAGTGTACTCCTCGATATCGAAATCATCAGCCTCATCACTGTTTATATGACCATAGGTTCTCGGCAGGTTTTGCTTGACTATGCTTTCAAGAACGCCGTCAAGCTCCGTCACGTCTGACTTGTGATAAACACCGGTCACGTTATCGTAATCATATCCTACTCCGTCAACTGAGATAAATCCGCTGGTACCTATATCCGATGTGACTTTCAGATAGATGTTTCCGCCCTTTTTGGCTCTTACTACCTCCTGCTTTGAGCCGTCGGCCTCTGTGCAGGTCGTTTTCAGAGTGTAGTCACCATCAAAGATCGCAGCAGTTTTTGTAATAAGCTCGCCCTGCTCGTTCACTACCTTACTATCAGCATCACTCTCGTTGCCCTTGCTGTCCTCAGACTTTTCGCCGTCTGCATTGTCGGCTGTTGAAACGTTCGCCTTGCTCTCCGTGACAGAAGAGCTGTCCTTACTATCCTTTGAACAGCCCGCTGCACACAAGCATACCACGCAAGCGCAGAGAGCCGCACATATTTTCTTTATATCCATATGTAAATATCCTTTCAGACCACGTACTATATTTCTTTTCCAAGGCAATATTGCCCTTAACATTATACACCTCTCAAACTTTTATGTCAAGAGATAAGGCAGAGTGTAAAGATCGGTGCATTATTTGCTTTTTTACCTTATTTACGCACATAAAAATACAAAAATCACCTATCAATGTATACTGTGAGTTCATGCTTTTTTCACAAAAGTCTGGTATACTATTTGGGTATTCTGACGAAAGAACAGCCAAAGAAGAAAAATATATGTGAAAGAGGAAGTAAAAATGGAAGCAGGTCTGATAATCGGAAACCAGATAATAATAATGTTCATTATCCTTATTATAGGCGCATTTTGCTATTTAAAAGGGATAATCACAAAGGACGGCACAAAACAGTTGTCCTCATTCGCACTGAATATAATCAATCCTGTGCTTATATTCATGTCCTATCAGTCAAAATATGACAAGACCCTTGTACATGGTCTGCTGTGGTCGTTTCTGCTGTCGGCGATATCCTATGCAGTGACCATTTTGCTCACCTATGTTCTTATAAGAAAAAAGACTCCCGACCTTGCGGTGGAGCGTGTTTCGTCAATATATTCAAACTGTGCATTCATGTGCATACCCCTTATAAACGGCATTTACGGCTCAGAGGGCGTTTTGTATCTTACAGCGTATCTTACGTTCTTCAACGTCCTTATCTGGACGCACGGACTTATGACAATGAAAGGCGAGCGTGACTTTTCTTCTCTTGTGAAAGCCCTTATCTCACCGTCAGTTATAGCCGTTGTGGTCGGTCTTATTTGCTATCTTACAAATGTCAGACTGCCGAAAGTTCCTGCAACAGCTTTGCAGTACATAGCAGATATGAACACGCCTATCGCCATGGTGATAGCAGGTGCAACAGCCGCACAGACCAACGTTTTGAAAGCTCTTCAAAACCGCCGTATCTACTACGTTTCACTGTGCAAGCTCATAATACTCCCTGTGGCAGGCTTCCTTGCAGCGTGGATATTAAACCCTCCTCCGATAGTTCTTATGACAGTTACCATAGCCGCCGCCTGCCCTGCAGCGACCATGTGTACAATGTTCGCTGTAAATCTTGACAAGGACCCTAAAACAGCCTCAGAGATCTTTACAGTCACCACTATCCTCAGTGCTGTAACTCTGCCGCTTATAACTATCTTTGCCGACAGAATTACATATCATATTTAAAGTCAGCCTAAGCAAACATATCCATATAAACAAAAAGACCTGTCAGCATTTCGCTGCACAGGCTGTGAAAAGATAAATAAGCTACGCTCTGCAATGCTTTCCGAAAACCTCGGAGAGCATTTTTTTATCACTCTTTTTGCTGCACCGCAGGTAATTCTATAAAAAGCCTGCCGCACACACTGATCCCCTTCATGACAACACCGTTTAAAGAGATTTCAAACGTCTTGCCTTTATAATTTTTTATCCACCCATAGTATACACCTTACTTCATCGGTGCCTCGGATAATAAAAGTATAACATATAATCAATTCACTGTCAATATTTCTTTGAACAAATAGCATATAAATTGTATATTTCAATAAAACAACCAGAAAATTTATAGCGTTTTACACAAAATTGTCAGAAAGCATTCTCAAACAAGACACAATTTCTCCGCTATTTTACTTTTTTCTGCAAAATATTATCCTCCGCCCTCATAAAAAATCTGTATACATCTCCAAGAGAAGCAAGGTCACTGCATACTGTGTCCAGCAAGTTCACGTTGAAAAGCAGCTTAGGGTCTTCACTGTCAAAACTTACACCGATATCCTTTTTATTGAGCCACAAAGCGTCCTCACGGCTGGCATTTGGAAAATGGTCACGCTTATACTCGTCACCGAACAAAACGAACTTGCTGTTGTCTTTCAGCGCCTTGTAAGCCTTTTTATATTCCTGCGCCCCTGCAAGTATCATCGCCCTCATTTCGTCCATGCTTTCTCTGTCGGTTTTGTAATATCCACAACCATAGCCGAAACCGTGGGTAGAGATATAGAAATAAAACTCAGGCATGGGGTGATATTCGCTTTTGTCACGCTGGCATTTCAAAGAACACCACACGCTCTCTCTGAATATCGGTCCGCCCTTGTTGTAACGTGCGTCTTTGTAAAGCCTTGAAATCTTTTTCGGGTTGCATACTATCCTGCTGTCAATATCGTTCATTATAGGCGTGAGCGCAGTGATAAGCTCCGCAAAAGGCTCTTCTATGAGCCTGTGATAATCCGCCTTATGCTCCTTGAACCAATCCTTACTATCTCTCGTGTGATTTTCAAACAAAAAGCCGATAGCCTCTTCACTAAATAGCATTTTTCTCTCTCCTTGATGTTTCTAAACTTATTATAGTATATCACGATTTGCATTTTTAATCAAGAAAAAAGAGCCTGCCAAAGCAAGCTCCTTAATGACAAAATTTACTAAAGCGTCTTTATAACGTCCTCGGCTATCTGCTCAGGGGTAAGGTGATTTTCTTTCAGCACCTCGGCAGGGTCATAGCGGTCATAGAACTTCTTTTCAAGACCAAAGCAAAGGGTCTTTACATCGCTGTCACCGTAAAATCTTGCTATCTTCTCGCCAAAGCCTCCCTCAAGAACGCCGTCCTCAAGAGTGATAACTGTCTTGTGGTCAGCCTTGAGGCTTTCAAGCATTTCCTTGTCAATGCCTGTGATGTAGTATGGGTTTATTACAGTAGCCTTGACACCTGTTTTTTCCTCGATAAGCTTTGCGGCCTCAACGCCCATGCCGTAGAACGAGCCAAGTGCGATAACAGCCACCTGACTTCCCTTCTGTGTCATCTCATACTTGTTGAGCTTTGAAAGATCCTTTGTGAAAGGCTTGCCGTCTGAAACAAGGCTTGCAGGAACTCTTATTGCAACAGGGTGTTCGCTCTGTTCAAGGGACCAATCCAGCATTGCAAGATATTCTTCCTTTGTTACAGGTGCAAGATAAACAAGCTCAGGGATATTTGATATCATCGGTATATCGTAAATTCCAAGGTGAGTAACGTCACTCATGCCGTAAACCGAAGCCGCAAAAACAGCTATTGTAACAGGACTTTTATTTATGCAAACGTCCTGAGAAAGCTGGTCGTAGGTACGCTGTAAGAACGAGCTGTAAACGCCGTAGAAAGGCTTTCCGCCGTTCTTGGCGATACCAGAGGCAAGTGCCACTGCGTGTTCCTCTGCAATGCCCACGTCCATAAACTGCTTGCCTGCTTTCTTTCTGACATCAGGAGTGAAGCCGAAAACTGTCGGAGTAGCGGAAGTTATAGCACACACGGACTTGTCAGCCTGCATTTTCTCAAGAAGATAATTGCAGGTAACAGTTCCGTAATCCTCGCCCTCAGAATTGTAAAGGGACTTGCCTGTTTCAGGGTCGAAGGGCATATGCCAGTGCCATGTTTCCTTATCCTTTTCCGCAGGAGCATAGCCCTTGCCCTTTTGTGTTACAATGTGAACAACAACTGGCTTTTTGCTGTCCTTTACGCCCTCAAAAGCCTCAATAAGCGAAGGGATATCGTTGCCGTCCTTAACGAAAACATAGTCAAGACCCATCGCTTTGAAAAGGTTACATTCAGCCTTGCCCTCGGTATCACGAAGAAGCTTGAGATTTCTGTACATACCGCCGTGGTTTTCTGCGATAGACATATCGTTATCGTTCACAACGATTATGAAGTTTGTATCCATTTCCCCTGCAAAGTCGATACCCTCCAGAGCTTCACCGCCGCTGAGAGAGCCGTCGCCTATAACAGCGATAACATTGCCCTCCTCGCCCTTGAGATCTCTAGCCTTTGCAAGACCGCTCGCAAGGCTCACAGATGTGGAAGTATGACCAACCGTAAAAAAGTCATGCTCGCTCTCCTCCGGGTTTGTGTAGCCTGAGATATCATCGAACTTGTCAGCGTCAAGGTAGGACTCCTTTCTGCCTGTGAGCATTTTATGCGGATAGCTTTGATGTGAAACGTCAAAAACTATCTTGTCCTTAGGGGACTCAAAAACATAGTGCATTGCGATAGTGGCTTCCACCACGCCGAAGTTAGGACCAAAATGTCCACCATGCTTGCTGAGCCTGAAAAGCAGAGCCTTTCTCATTTCCTCAGCCAGCGCTGTCATTTCATCAACAGTGAGCTTTTTAACGTCAGCAGGTGAGTTTATTTTTTCAAGATACATTTTCATTTCCTCCTGTTTTACTTATAATTTTTCTTAGCTTTAGCTTACTTATATTGTACCACCTGGAGTTAGCTCTAAGTCAACAGGTTGTAGAGATATTTTACATTTTATTAACAATCGGCCTAACAAAAAAAGCACGGTCATGTGCCGTGCTTAGTATATTTCTCTTGAAAAAAATTAATGCCGTGCTATAATTATAGTATCACCAATATCACACCGGAAAGGTCTTGAAAGCATGAAATACAAAGTTATAGACATAAGTGAAGAGGATTACGGCTGCGAGGGCATACCGGAGGACAGCGAACTCATGTGCAGTGTTTTGATCGAAAGCTCTGACGGCACACAAAAATGGTTGAAAATAGCTGACCGATATCTCAGAGAAAACGACATTGATATAGGCAGTGTCATCACAGCAGACTAGCCTGCCTCCCCTGGAATATCACGCATTATCCACGCAAGCTGTTCTTCTGTAGGCTCTTCTATCTCATAGCCGTTGACATTGTCGCCCTTGAAACAGTTTTGATACAGCTCCACCCATGCAAATGTTGACAGTTTGCAATCAGAATAGATTTCTTTTTCACCTTTGTACGGCAGATCTTCAGGATAGCAGGTCTTGATAATAGGATTTCCATAAGGGGTGCAGTCCTCGAACTTATCCAAAGAAGAACCCACACAGCACACTCCGCTCAGTGAATATCTTGCCGCAAGATACTTTTCACCCTCCTCATCAGGGTTCTTTTTAAACGCTATCTGCGCCAGCTCGACAATAGCTTCTGCGGCGTATATAGGGCAAGGAATTAAATATCCGTTGTGAAGCTCAAAGATCTTGTCCTTGTAATGAAAAGTCTTTCGCTTTTCGATAGTGCCATATTCTGCATACTGAAAAATGTTCAACTCAGGGGCATCGGAGTAATAGTCGGTGACAATTTCCCCTGACTTACTGCGGAAATAGCGTTGTTTCTGCGCTTCAAGCTGGTTCGATTCCACATTTTCATCAGAAAAATAATTGTGTTCAAATTCGTCGATATCCTCAGTAAAAAACGAAGCTGTGCCGCTTGTGCATGAGGGACAGTTGGCGTCAAACAAGGTTATTTTGTATATCATATGAATTTCCTTTCTTAGAAGCAGTGCCAAGCATTTCGGTACCGCTTTTATTATATCGTATTATGTTTCCGTTTTAGGTAAACAAAGCTATTTTTCTTTTCCGCAGAGTGTTTTTTAAACAAAACTTAGCTGTCTATTCATTGAAACAAAATCAAGTTGTTTATCAGGCTCGGCACCTGCATTGTTTATTTCTTTATCTGTTTCCAGATATGACCTGTTACTGTATTCCGCTTTACGCAATTTCAGTTGGTAGATCAAGTCAAAGTTCTTTGTTATAGAGTCCTGCTTGAGAGCAGAAAAACATATTGTCTGTAGCTTGAATTTGTTGACTATCTTAATAAAAACATCAAGCAAATGGGCAGATGATGTTTCACCAAATGGATTATCTATCAGAAAAATAGATCTCACCTCGTCATTATCGTCTATGGTCTGGCGCCTCCTTGCATATGATACAAGTGCTGTATAGACCACAAAATAAACAAGAAAATGCTCGCCACCGGAATAACGTGACTCCCACCTTTCAAGCCTGCTGTTGCGCTCATCCTCCAGACTTTTCCACACTTTTATTTCAACAGAATTACTTCCTGTGATAGCATTAAAAAGCAGTCTGTCTGAAAAGAATGAATTTACCTGCCTAAGCAGATCATCACCTTTTATTTCCTCTGATTCAAACCTTTTTCTCAGTCTGATAAGTGTATCATCAATAACATTGCTAACTCTGTCCTGATATCCTCTGTCAAGCTTATCTGGTATACTGATCTGCATTATCCTTTTGTTTTTGCCATCTATTTTAATATAGGCATGATCTGCAATAGACTTGACCTGTTCATACAAAAACTCAGCGTGCTTTTTCATATGTATGATTATATGGTTTTTGTCATTTTCGATCTGCTGAAGCTGTGATGACAAAACTTTGATACTATCGTCAAGCAGTTTCCTTTGCTCACAAAGCTGTTCATATATCTTGAAACAATCAAGATAACTTTTATTGTTGTCAATATCGATAAATGAAAGCATTTGAGATATCCACTCTGCATTTTCAGCATAGCAGTCAAGTATTTTTTTATACTCATTTGCTAAATTATTTCGCTTTACAGTGACAGCATAGTTAGAATTATTCAGATCATTACGAAGCTTTTCAATATCTATCTTGTCATCGATCGGCTTGATAGAGCCGGCATTGAATATCGTATCAAGATCAATGAGTTTTTCTAACTTATTGAACATTGAATTCAACTCATTTATCTTTAGATTTGCCTTTTTTTCTGCTTCCTCGGCGTTGTTCTTATTCTCATCATTTTTAATTTGACTCGCATAATAATTGCCTGTTATCTGAGATAATCCAAGGATAACATCAAAGCCGCTTCTGTGTATTTCTTTCTCTTTATTTTCCAAAGCTACTTTATTTTTCTCGTATTCTTTCTCCTCGCTTTTCTTGTTGTTTCTACACTCCACAAGTTTTTCATAAGTCATACGCTCTGCATTTTCTAAATCTTTACGCTTGTCTACATCAAATGTGATATCATAGTCCTCTATAGTCAGGTTTGCAAAGGACTCCTTTAACCTGTTTTGATTCTCATTTTTTTCTTTTTCAGCATCACTGCATATACGTTGCTGTTCACTTACACTACCTTCATGCAAGGTTTGAAGTTCTTTAAATTCTATTTCAAGACTGACGATATCTCCGTCTATCTGTTCATTATCTGAATATATAGCGAATTCAGCCACCTTGTCTTCTGATGAACTTATTTTAGGTTTGATAGTTTCTATATTAATCTCTAATTTATTTTTACTTTCTGATAACAGATGTACTTTTTCTTTATTATCCTTGATAGAATTGCTAACCGCTTCGATATCACTCAATGCTTTTAAAAGAGCAACTCTATTTTCAGCGTCCTTTGCCGCCGCCTTAAGATACTCATGATACTTATCATCTCTTCTTTGGCAGGTAATAAGTAATTTTTCATTCTCACTTATTGCATCGTTTGTATCTTCAAGTTCGTTTGCAAGGTGATCCTTGTTTCCTCTAAGAGTTTCTCTACGACTTTCAAGCTTCTTCAGATCAGCCTTAGCATCATCTAAAGACTTTTCTATTTCTCTGCTATCCGATTTTGAATATCCAAATGACTCTATGCCCCGCATATCATCAGATATTTTACTAAGCCCATTTTTTCCTCTGAGATATCTTCTCGTCGAGTTCAGATATCTTATCTTCAAGGTTATTTTTATACCTTTCTCTTGTCATTGGGTGCAGACTGTCTTTGTTATAAAAGCTGTAAAACTTGATCTCACCGATCTCAGCGGAACGTTCTGAAGCTTCCAAGTTCATGTCCAATGATTTTCTGCGAATAACAGGACACACTCTGTCAACTCCAAAGTCCTGAGATATCTCCAAAGTCCTATCATAATCTTTATCATTTACGATAAAACAAAACGGCAGAAGCGGATTTTTGTTAAGCAGTGTATCAAAATAATCGCCCTCCTGTCGCTTCAAATAGCTCTCACCAGTCTGAAATTCAATGTCGTATTGAATAAGAAGGTCTGCAAATTCAGGAGATGTATGCAGCTTTCCGTGAACAAGGTCATCAAAAGTATCTTTTAGGCGATCTCTCTCCTTTATGTCCTTTTGATAAATGGCTTCAATATTATCATATTTCTCTTTTAAAGATGCAAGATTTTCTTCACTTTCATATAAATGAGTGCCTGAAATATCGTATCTGCTCAAAATTTCAGCAACTACTGCTTCTGCATTTTTCAGCGCATCATATTTGTTTTGTGCGTCATATACTTGCTGACCCTTCTTGCTTATGTCAGACGAGATCTGTTCTAGTTCCTGAGCGTTTGCATTACGCTTATTTTCAAGATCATTCTTTATATCGTAAAGCCTTTCCTGTTCTGTTTCTGCACTTTTAATAGCTGAAACAATATGATTCCCTAACTCGTCGATACTCTCAGCCACCAAATTACCCGTAAGATCTCTGTCAGGAAGTTCACCGATCTGCTCTCTATATTCCTGCTCAGCTGAATTAAAGTTGTCACAGCGCTCCTGTAATCTGCCTTTATCAATATTCAATTTTGAAAGCTTACTATCAAATTCACCGAGCCTGTTATTAAGTACATTTATCTCATTACCTTTACTTTCAAACTCCCTTTTTAAGCGTTCTTGTTCTGATTTCAGACTGTTTGCCAACAACGAATAATGATGATAAATAGTTGCGCCAAGACAGTTTTTTCTAACAGCGATCTCACCTTTTCCCAATGTAGCTATAGTATTTCGGGCTGCAACTAGCTTACTTTCTGCGGCTTTGACCTTTTCATAATATTCAGCGGCATGCATACAATCTCTTTTATATTCAGCCTCTTTATGGATTTTTGAAAGGTCAGGCAAAATAGTATCATATTCTTTTAGCTTATCCTCTGATTCATCAAGTGATCTTTTAATGCCATGATACTGTTCTGAAAGCTCCTCATGTTTTATCTTTTTCTCTATTTCTTTGCATTTCTTTATGATCTCAGCAGCCTCGGCCGATTTACGTTCTTCTGCTTCTATACAGCTTTTTAAGTTAATTAGTGTTCCTGCTATATATTTTTCTTTCTCCTCTTTTTTGTCAAGTTCTTCGGTATATTCTTTAAACATATCGCTAAACGTTTCAAGATCACCCGACACATTTTCTAAGAGCTCTTTCTCCGCAAGAGCCTTGCCACCTTCTATCATAGGTTTTATAAGTGACGCAGTTTCTTTGATAAGGCTTTGACGCTGATCCTTATTCATATCACTCACTGTCTTTAGTATCCATTGATCAAATAATTCATCGGAAGTCTTGCACTTATCAAACAGTCCGGCTAATCCCTTATCGCCTTCATCCTGATTAACTTTTGCAAGCAATGCCCATTCATTCTCATAAATATGATGTTTCTTAAGATATTCACGATAATCTTGCTTTTTTTCTTTTCTATACACATTAAATTTGTCATGACTTTTTTTATATTTTTTGAGCCTTTCATAAAACTCATTATAGGTATAAAATACATTCTTTCCGTCACGTTCTTCTGAAACATTGATATTTTTGATATCAAATTCGTTGCCCTGATCATAGTCATGAACAAAAGTAAAATATTTCAGCACCTTGATATTTTTATCATCATCACCCCTAACGTTAGTTTTGCTCAAACAAATGCCTGTCATAAAATAGGACGGCTTCTTTGTTCCATCAAGCATCCATTCTATCATCACATATGAGGGTTTCTGATCTCCTGTAAGATAGTCAGTTATCTTCCAACCATCGATATCCATACCTGGAATGATCGGCTGAAATATCGTCTCGATCATGACGGTTTTACCGCCGCCATTATTAAGATTCATCAAGGCGTTTCTTCCGCCATAATAATCAAAGATACTGTCCTTTATTATTCGTCCGTCATAAAAAATATTAACTATTCTTATACGATTGATCGTTGGCATTTTCGTCCTCCTTTTCAAAGAGCCTGTTTATTTCACTTATTCTTTTATCACTCAGATAATAATTTTTCATAAGGTCTGACAACCTTTTTCTGCATCTTATCTCATCTTCATCATCAGCAAAGATCACAAGTTCGTTTCTCACAAGTATCCTGCAAGCTGTCTTAACAAGCTCGATCTTGCTTTGCTTTCGACCTTCACCTTTATACACATTCCCGTTCCACTTATCAGCTATCTTATGAAAATCGATCTGTGCTTCCTCCTTTTTTGCAGCCTTTTGTTCATCAGAAAATCTTTCATCAAGCTTCAAAACAATATCTCTTATACGAAGCGAATTTGTCAACTGTGGATCACTATTTCTACCTCCAAAAAACATCCAAAGAATAACCATGATAATATAACATTGCAAATAAGCCTCTACCTTTTTGGCATTTGTTGCAATACTTTCTCTGAAATCCCTAAAACGCATATTGAACATTTCATTATCTGGCAGTGGAACGATATAAATATCATGGAATGTCCTGACAAGGGTGAAATCCCACTCTTCACTCATTACATCAAGTTCTTCTCTTATATCCTCACGAGATGCCAGATCAAACAACTCAGCATCATCACGATCATTTATAGAATTGTTTATTATAAGGTGTTTTAAAATTCTCATGCTTTCACGCATATCACATAACCTCCGCTGCAAAACACATATTGTCGATCTGAACGGTTTCCTTACATCTCAGTCCCGTTTCTTCGTCTGTATATTCACATTTCAATTCTGTCCTCTCACCTGAACGGGTTATAAGGATACGCTTTACCCCATAGAAATTTTCGTTATGAGAACTTATCTTGAGCAAACAATAGGACAGGTCAAATTCGCCTTGGCTATCCTCCGTTTTGTTCTCTTCATTTTCCCATTTTTCAGTATCAATCATTTCAGTTGAATAAAGGTCCAGCATGATAAGAAAAAAGCACTTATCCCTGGCAATAAGACTTATATCCGCATTTTCAAGACAGTATTCCCAAAGGTCTGACAGGCTGAATACTTTTCTTTGTGATGCAAACTCAAACATGAGCCTTATTATCTCGGTATTAGCTTTATTCTTCCTTTCAACTTCCTTTGTGTAAGGTGAAACTTCTTCAAGACTATCCTCATCCTCTTCGATCTCTCCGTTTACTTCTTCACTTGATTGCTGTGGCTCATAAACAAGTCTTAGATCGAACATAGCTGGAAGTTTTGGCAGCACAAGAGGTTCGATCAACTTAGCACATAGTTCTTCTATATCCAGCTTATTATTGCCTTTATACTCCTCCAGAAGCTTTAAAATAACATCTTCTATATCATAACAATGCGTCCTGTGCATTGTTATGGTTTTCAAGAGCATTTCTCTGTACAACTGTCCTAGTTCTCTGCTGTGACTTAAAAGTTCACGTTGTTTTACAAGTATTTTTTCAGTATTATTTGAGATCATAAAAATATTACGCTTCTTGTCCGCTAACTCATTTTTTACTCTATCCGAGAAAGCATTACTATCCGAAAAGCTTTCTATCGCTTTTCCAATAGTTTTCTTAATGTCACTCATAACGGCATACTCGTCATCGAGCATCTGCTCTATTTCATGAATAAGAGTATCATATTCTTCTCCTGAAGTTTCACTAAGATCATTTTTCATTCTTCGTTCAAAAAGAGTAAGGTCTATCTCCTTTTGATTAAGCATTGCTAAAAGCCGTTTGCTTTGCGAAGAAGCATCTGAAAAGTTGCCTCGCTCAATAAGCTTATGCAATCGGACCTCCTCCAATTGAAAACCAAGGTCATCGACCTCTTTGGTACGAAATAGCATATCAAATCCCTGCTTTTCAAGCACATAATAGATAACGCCGTCATCGTCCTCTATGTCCCTTATAAGTCTAACAGAATATGATTTGATCGTAAGATCACTATGATCCATTATTTTGAATTTAAAGCTTTCCCCTTTGTTTTGAAGTATGTCCTTGACAATGTATCTTGTCAACTCTCGCAATTCACTTTCATTTATTTCCCTATTATAGTCCTTAAATAATTCTGCAAGAAAATCTTCTATATCTTCAAGTGTACAACGAACGTTTGTGGTAAGTGATCGTTCCATAATATGAACAAGCACTGCAAATATAATATTATCAAGTTCATTATCACCAAAGCTTGCTTCTATAGCAAGATTTCTATTTCTTCTACAAATCACGGAAGCTATCTCTGAGATATGTTCCATACGGCTAGCAAAATCAGCAAGATATGATATCATTTTTCACCCTCACAATATACATAATCTTTCAGCACTTTATGATTAATAATTTCCTGCGGTATATAATACTCATCATAAAGCAATAGTTTTATTCTTTCAGCTACCTTGTGGTCTATTTTTTTATAGAATTCAGAAATGTTTTCTGAATGTTTCTGATTAGTGTGACCTTTAAGGCGAGAGTTGTTATTTCCTGATAACAAAGTCTCAAATAATTCTATCATTTTCTCATATGCCGCTGAAAATGGTAAAATATCAAGCTGTGGAGAAACGTTTACAAACGATAGGAAAATATCAATTCCTTCATTATCGATATCACCCCAATACCACACTTTTCCTTTAAAATGCGAATCAATGTTAAGATAGTCCTGTAGCGAATTGTTTCTTTTTGTGACCTTTCTACCCTCACCATATATAACACAGTCTATCTTAGTGTCAAACAGCCCTATAAAATTAGGATTATGAAGCATTATTTTTCTGACGGTAAACCATGTATCTTTATTTTCAATAACTAAAACATTTTTAATGTTTTTTCTTATTCTGTAGTCAAGAAATGGCTCTGGGGTTGAGTACGTATTCAAAATATCAAAAGCATTACAATTCTTCAATAAGATAATATTGTCTTTACCGTCCTTTTTGTCCAAAGCTTTTTCGTCATTCCAGATTTGATATGCCCTCTCGTTTTCTGACAATGGATACAAAAGATCGTCGCTGTGTGCTTTCAAAAAGGCATCTAATGTGAGAATAAAATCACGATTTTTAATATATTTTTCCATATTCTTTTTAAAAGCATCAGCATCTATTAAATAATGAAGAGAATTCAACTCATCAATAAGCATTTTATCTGTGATAAAGTTTTTAATGATATGATATTTTAAGAACAAGCTGGGATTTAAACCATTTTTACCGCTCTTATTTACTGGTTTAATAACGCCTCTGCTGATCAAACTATTTATGGTCTCGACCAGATCTGAATATTCATTAAGTTTAATGAGCTTTTTTAATTCGTCAAGCTCTATTTTTTTGTAAGGATATTCATAAATACTTTTAACGATCTCATTCATTTTAAAACCTCATAATATAAAAAAATTACTACTATGTATATTATATCACATAATTTTAGTTTTGTGGTAACAATTTTTGGACAGCTAAAAATATTTTCAAAAAAATAAGCAGTAGCCGTACAAGCGAAAAAAAGACTTTTACACCCAAAATGAGCAAACTGCGCAAATACGCAGTTTGCTCATTTTTTCTTTGTTATTGCAAATTTGATGCTTTTCAGATATTTGTTTAGATTTTCCTGTTTGACGTTCACGTGAACGAACTGACCACCGAAAATGTTTTGAATCTTAATGAGATCCCCAACAGTTTCATAATTTTCAGAGATCAATAATGAACTGTACTCGTTGCCTTTTTCATCTTTTTTTATGATATATTCATTGTTACATGTTGACATGTTCAGCCTAATATTACCCTTGGCGATTTCTTCACACCCGAATGAAGCAAGTGCACGCTGAATACGTTCAACTGACATTTGGTCATCACCTAATTTTAGTTCTATTAGCCGTATTATCAGCAAGGCTACGAAGCATATCATAAAATGTGCTATGATATGTTCATCAGTGTGCACAAACATAGGTCTTGCATTCAGGTCGCTTTTACATATCCTGAAACTTTCCTCGATTTTAGATAATTCTCCGTACACCTCGTGGATTTTGTTTCTGTCATAATCAAGTTCAGATGTCACGATGCAGAAGAATCCGTCAAACTTTGCGTCATTTTCTGCTTTCTCAGTGTCAACTGCTTTGACCACTTTATCAGATACCGCTCCTGTACTTGAATCGATATGCTCTTCTATTACATAATCCGTTGCATCATGTTTTAAACCATATGCGTTATTTGCAACGTATTTTTCTGCTTTTTTCAGTTTCAGTTCACGCTTGTGTGCTTCCCGGTCTGCAATTGATTTTTTCCAGTAAATAAGAAACTTGGTTTTGTCAATATCACTTGACACATTTTATTCGAACAAGAATTATGCAGCAA
>ERZ835051.99-NODE-99-length-86557-cov-20.077755_pt1 | contig 86557 bp, 72 predicted proteins | sample MGYA00519575_ERZ835051 | MGnify/ENA primary metagenome ERZ835051 (study PRJEB31850, sample SAMEA3708769) | human gut metagenome | biome: human gut; feature: human-associated habitat; material: faeces | place: China | collected 2014 ... | reverse complement strand
GGAGACCTTACATCGAGACATGTGTATCGCATGCTCCGGGAGTTCGTGGATTTTGCCAATGTATTTAACTAACTTTCCATCTATCTTCAGCCAGTCTCTACCCACCTTGCATGGCAAAAACAACACCTTCACCCCAGCGGCCTCGGCTTCCGCCAGAGCGGTACCAAATTCCGGCTGCATTTCCACATAAGGACGTACTTCCGTCACTCCTTCCATCTGAATCACAAAAGCGACCACACATTCATATCCTTCCTGTCTCGCTGCGGCCAGTTCCCGCAGATGCTTCACCCCACGCTCCGTGGGTGCATCGGGAAAATAGCCGATTCCGTTGATCTCCAGAGTACAGCCTTTCACTTCCATGAGTATTTTGTGCTCCCCTTTTTCCAGATAGAAATCAATGCGGGAATTTCCATAGGTATACTCCGGTCTGACCACATCATAGTCCTGCGCCTCCAGCCATTCCTTCACGACCTTATTCGGTGCCTGACTGTCAATGTTGATCCAGCCGATCCTGTCTTTATAAACAGCCACCAGGTCATACAATGTCTTTCTTGCCGGATTATCCGACTGTTCCAGACGCACCGCTGCCCCGGGGAGCAAAAGTTCCCTGCATCTTCCGGTATTTTTCACATGCACCGTCTCCGCTTTCCCTGCAATCTCCACATGGGCAATAAACCGGTTGGGACGGTCAATGAATTTTCCCTCTACGATCTTTCCATACTTCATGTAAAATTTCCTATCCTTAACTCTATCCGCTCCCCGACTTTCGACACTGCTTTACGCCCCCAATTGCCAAGACTCTGCGGCATTTCCCGAGGTCTCCCGCGACCATCCGCCACATGCTCATTCTATCCGCACTCGCCGTTCCGCATAGACTTCACTAGCAGCGGCACCTCGAACAACAGCATCACGATCCATCCGACCATATTGGCCCAGGCCAGGCTGGCAAATTCCATCTGTAACAAACGGATCATTACAAATACTGCCACAACTCTGCCGAACATATTCATAAATGTGCTGTACAATGTCACTTTCAGATCACCAATACCACGGAAGAATCCCTGCACACCATTGGTCAATCCCGGCAGAATATACATCCAGGAGATCAGATGCAGATAACTGATGCCCAGAGATACCACCTGTGCATCCCCGTCCTCGGCGAACAATGTCATGATCTGCGGAGCCAGTCCCCAGATTACACAGAACAATCCGATGGAATAGACCAGTTCGATCAAAAGACCTGTCTGGAATCCCTTCTTCATCCGCTCCTTATGCCCTGCACCCTTGTTCTGTGCCAGAAAAGTCGTCATGGCATGTCCGATATTCTGCTGTGGTGTATAGGCAAAATCATCCACTCGGTTCACCGCGGTAAATGCCGCCATGACCGCAACACCCTGCGTATTGACCACAGACTGTATGATCAGTTTTCCCAGTTGCAGACATACCTGCTGCATGGCACTGGTACTGCCGTAGCTGACTGTCTTACCCAGCAGGCTCTTATCGAATACCCACCACTTTTTCCCAAGACATAAAAGAGGAATCTTTTTCTTAATATATATACCGCACAGCAGGCAACAAAGTCCCTCGCTGCACACTGTGGCAATGGCACTTCCCGCCACACCCCAGCGCAGTACCACAACGAAAAACAGATCTCCGAAGATATTCAGGAAAGCACTGGTCACCAGAAAATACAGCGGCGTCTTGCTGTCTCCCAGCGCCCGCATGGTATTCGCCAGAAAATTATACATGAACGTAAAGATCAGGCCCATGAAAATGATCCTAAGATATGCCGCAGATTCGGGTATGGCTGTCTCCGGCACCCGAATGAGCCGAAGCACCGGATTCGCCAGAAGAAGCATCAGCAGTGAAAACACTACGGAAAACCCGCAGCCAGCTAACATCGTCGTACTGATCTGTCTGGATAAAGTATCATAATCCTTCGCTCCGTACTGGGAGCTCATCAACACACTGGCTCCCATGCACATCCCGCTGATCAACAGGATTGCGATATTCATAATAGGAGTGGAAGTTCCCACTGCCGCCAGTGCCTGTTCTCCTACATATTTTCCCACAATGACGGAGTCCGCTGCATTGTAGGTCAGCTGAAACAGATTCCCCAGTACCAACGGGATTGTAAAAGATACTAAGGGTAACAGTATCTTTCCCTGGGTCATGTCGTGTTTCTCTATCGTACTCATTGCTTTATTGTCCTTTCACTGTCATTTTCTTCGGTAATTGTCTTTCCTTCTTTTTAAGAATTCCATCCTCTTCTGGGGCCGCCTCTGTACTGTCCTGTGAACTTTCATTACCGCTGACGGATAACGCGCTCTCCAGTCCGCTCTGTTTCTGCCCGTCTATGCTGTTCCCGGATGCTGCCTGCTGTCCGCTGTCTGTCGAAGCAGAGTCTGTCATTTCAGCCATATTGGCACTATCCTCCGCAGCCTCACTCTCCGGCATAGCAGCCTCCGCTTCCGCCATTGCCGCCGCTTCCTGGATCTCGTTCTCTGCTCCTGCTGTATCCCCCGACCGGGCAGCATCCACCGCCGCTTCCTGGATCTCCTGATCCTCAGTGATACCGTAGGCCATCTGTGGTGCTGCCGTATCCGCATTGCCGGTACTGTCTGCCATTTTGGTACTGCTCATTGTCATATACAATACTCCCGCTACCACGAAACACAGGCAGGCTGCCGCAATGCGGGTCACATAGCGCATCGGGAACTTATGTACCCTTCCCGAATTTCTGATCTGTTCGCTTCGAAGCAACAGATCCTCATCCACTCCGGACATCGCCCGGAACAGTTTTTCTTCTTTTAAATTCACATCTTGATTATTGTTCTTATTACAATCGCTCATATCCTTCATCACCGCTTTCGTCTCTTTCTCCGTCTATAAGACGATTCCCTGTTGTTCCAGATATTTTTGCAGTTTTTTTCTGGTCCGGAACAGCGATGTCTTCACCGTATTCAGATTCATTCCATAACGCCCGGCGATCTCCGCATATTCCTCTACGAACCAGTATCTGCGCAGGAATACATTGCACTCCTGTTCCGAAAGTGTATGCAGGAACGCATTGATGCTCCGCTCCAGTTCCGCCGCTTCCACGGCTTCTTCTGTGTTATGCGCCGCCGGAATGCACTCTGCCAGTTCATCCAGTGTCGTATCCATAATACCATTCCCACGTTTCTGTGCATTTTTCGCCTTCCATCTATCAAACGACAAGTTCCGGGTAATAGTTCCCAGAAACAGCTCCAGACGATTCGGTTTTTTCGGTGGAATCGCATTCCAAGCCCGCATCCAGGTATCATTCAGACATTCTTCGGTATCTTCTCTGTCATGCAGGATATGATAAGCAATACTATAGCAGTATTTTCCGTAGCTCTTTTGTGTCTCTGCGATGGCCTGTTCGTCCCTCGCCCAATACAGTTCCAATATTGCGGTATCCTCCATTGGCTGTCTCCTTTCCAAAAAGGGCACTGCCACAGTTTTTTCTGTAACAGTGCCCCTCTTCATTTCTCCATTTGCTCCGTTCCATCTTATCCGAGCTGGAATTTCTTCGCATTTGCATTCAGTGAACCCGCAATTTCATTCAGCTGTGTGGTAGCCTGTCGGCAATCCTCCACGATCTCCGCCAGCTGATCCATGGTAGCTGCGGTCTCTTCGGTGCTTGCCGCATTGTTCTGGGAGATCTCGGTAAGTCCGTCGATCTTCTCCACCACATCCGTCTTATAATTCTCAATATGATCCAGCTCGCCGGAGATCACATTGATCTCACCGACTACCTTCTGAACCTCCTGGTTCAGGGTGCTGAAGACATTCAGCGTGGTACCCAGCTTCTCGTTCTGCTGATGGATCTCACCTACCACACCGTTCATGATCTGAACGCTCTGGTTGGAATTGCTGATCAGGTTCTCCACGATGCTGCGGATCTTGTCTGCGGATTCCCTGGACTGGTCTGCCAGACCACGGATCTCTTCCGCTACGACTGCAAAGCCTCTGCCCATCTCACCGGCTCTCGCTGCCTCAATACTGGCATTTAATGACAGCAGGTTGGTCTGGTTCGCAATACCTGCGATGATATCGGTAGCTGCCTGAATCGCCTGTGCGGACTCGTTGGTGATATTGGTCTGCTCCTGCACCTGATCCACCGACTGCTGTGTATGAGAGCTGATCTCCAACAGTTCATTCAGGGTGCTGTCCACGGTAGCATTGCTCTCCTTCATGTTGGCAGCACTGCTGCTCAAAGCATTAACACTGTCTGCCGTACGGCCCAGCGCATTGCTCATCTCGTTCATGCTTTCGCTGACTTTCTGGGTATCCGCCGCCTGTGTGGTAGCTCCCTGGGCAATCTCATTCACAGCTGTATTTACAGAAGAAATGGACTGTCCGATGCTGTCAAAATTGCTGGTGAACGTTCCCGTAAACTCATTCATATCCAGCATGGAATTGTGAATATCCCTGATAATTCCGGAAAAGCCGTTCACTACAGAGTATACAGCCCGTGCGCTCTTACCTACTTCATCACTGCGGTTTAACAGCTTATCGGGAACCTTGAAGTTCAATTTACCCTCTGCGATCTGATCCAGATTACCTACTACACCCAGTAGTGCTTTGGAGATCATGCCTACTACAATAAAGGTGGAGACACAGAATGCTGTCACAAGGATCAGAATCGCTATTGCTCTTCCGGTTACAATCCCTTTGTAAAGCGCATTCACTTCCCTTACCGGCATACAGGCAGCCAGAATACCCACAACCGTGCCGTCGGTATTCTTCAAAGGTGCCAGATATGCATAGCATCCGGTATCCCCCAGCTTCAGGGAATTGGAAAAATAGACTTCTCCACCCAGTACCTTGGAAGCCACTTTTTCACTCAGAGTGATGGTACCTCCGGTCAGATTGGTCACAGCCAGATCACTGCCCCAGAACAGTGCCACATCCACACCGGCATTCTGTTTGAAAGCATCGAGTACCTGCTTATTGTCCGTAAGATTCAGTTCCCCTTTATAAAGTGCTCCGTTCTCGTATGAAAAGTCCCCGGGAGTGGAATTGTTCAGGCTCATTTCCAATGCATATTCCGTCGCTGCCAGCTCATGCTTCATCATTGCGTCGGAAATTCTGTCCCCTGCGGAATTCAATGCCAGGATGGCAATGACTGCGATCGCTATAAGCGGTACCAGTACGATCGCCAGGATCTTGACTACCATGTTAGCTCCCTTTTTCTCCTTCAGGCGCTTAGCTTCATCAATACCTGTCCCATTTTCCCCTTTGATCTGTTCTTTGCTTACCTCTTCTGTCATAAATAAAGCAACCTCCTTTGTACCTTTAACAGTTCATGCATAATAGAATTATACCGCACAGTTAATAAAAAAGCTATGCTTTTTCTGCAATCAGATCCTTGATCACTTCGCCTGCGAGAATCAATCCCGCTACGGACGGTACAAATGAAATACTGCCGGGGATGGCTCTTCTGTCCGTGCATTTATGAGTGGTACCCGGAGGGCAGACACAGCCTGTCTTGCAGCTGTTTTCCATATTTTCCAGCGGCTTCACCGGGCTTTCCGTAGAATACACCACCTTCAGCTTCTTCACACCGCGCTTTTTCAGTTCTCTGCGCATGACCTTCGCCAAAGGGCACATGGTAGTCTTGTAGATATCCGCCACATGGAACTGCGTGGGGTCTAATTTGTTGCCGGCTCCCATACAGCTGATAACGGGAACTCCCGCCTCCTTCGCCCGCATGATGATCTCCAGCTTGGCAGTCACGGTATCCACCGCATCCACCACGTAATCATACTGGGTAAAATCAAACTGGTCTGCTGTCTCCGGAAGATAAAAACATTTGTGTACTGTAACCTGTGCCTCCGGGTTGATGGAGTGTACACGTTCCTCCATGACATCTACCTTGTATTTGCCGATGGTCTTCCTGGTAGCGATGATCTGACGATTGATATTCGTCAGACATACTTTGTCATCGTCGATCAGGTCGAAGGCTCCGACACCGCTGCGGGCCAGAGCCTCCACCACATAACCGCCGACACCGCCGATGCCGAACACAGCAACTCTCGCATGATACAGGTGCTGCATAGCCTCCTTACCGATCAATAATTCTGTTCTGGAAAATTCATTTAACATAATTCACTGTTCCTACCAATCTACTGGGAATACTCTCGAAAGAGTATACCACATCTTCACAGATTGTCATAGAGTCCCTGAATAAAATTTTTCACCTGCACATTATTTTCCGGTGTGGTATCTTCCAAAGTCGCATGTATAAAGGGTTTGCGCTCCTTCATAAACTTCAGTACAGAAGTATAATCCATCTGTCCCAGACCGCAGCCTACAGAACGAAGCTTCCCGTCCTCGGGAATAAAGTCTTTCAGATGTACCATAGCCACATCTTCACCCAGCAGATCGATTGCTTCATCCACGATAGCCACCTGATCCTTGTAATTGCAGTAATCCAGCAGGTTCACCGGATCCAGAATGATCTGAAGGTTGGGAGAATTGATCTCATCCAGCACTCTTCTGGCTCTGGCGGGGTTGTATACGATATGCTTCCATACCGGTTCGATGGCCATGACAACGCCCATCTGCTCCGCGTATTTTACTACCGGGCGTAAGTTGGTGATAAAGGTCTGTAATGCTTCTTCTCCGTGGCATTCCGGTACCGCGGTATAGGTCTCGTTGGGAGCACCGGTCTCAGTTCCCACGACACCGCAGCCCAGCCAGGAAGCAAAACGGATATGTGCCATATAACGGTGGGTAATTTTCGCAAGCTGCTCCGGGTTGGGGTTTGCCAGGTTCAAATAGCATCCTAATACCGCAACATCCACCTGATTTTTTGCGAATACATTTTTCATGTACATGGCAAGTCCCGGGGTCAGCGCCTCATCCGTGGTGGGAAACTCGCTGATCACCTTGCCCGGAGCCAGATGTCCGCAGGCAAAGCCCAGCTCATGTACATTGGCAATACGCTCCTCAAAAGGAAGCTTTTTCGTATCATGTAAACGGATTCCTAACTGCATATTTTCCTCCATTCCGATTACGGCTCCTGGGCCGTATTCTCTTCTGCTTATCTCTATTATAGCGTGAGCTCACGAATTCCGTGCTATCGCACTCTACATCCTGCTTCGCAGCTATCACGATCAACTTCGCCGTTCGCCGAGAGTGAGCAAGCTCCCTCTGGCTCTCTTGCGCTCATTATATCAACGTCTGATCAGTTCATCCACACCTTCCAGTTCGTAAGCTTCTCCGACCTGTCCTTCAATCTTCACATTGTCCAGTGTCAGTTTTGCTACATTTCTGGCAAACATTCCGCGCTTGCTGCTCTTCTCCACGCCGTCAGACATGGCTGGGACATCACACTTGGCATCTTCAGCGTAGCTGATGGAAATGTCCTTCATATAGATTTCCTCGATCTTCTGCTCAGGAAGTCCGTCGAAGAACGCAGCTGCCACATGGCAGTTCGTACATTCCATGTTTTCAAATACCATCTTTTTCACCTGCGGTGTTCTGTCGTCCACAGGGTAAATATCTCTGGACTGGACATAAGTGGTCTTGCCGTCGGGATCACAGAAATAGAAGCAGTTGACCACCAGCGGTGTCATCACATGGTCCAGCGTCAGATTTCGGAAAATGATATTGCTGAGAATTGCATCTTTTCCTCTGCCGCGACGGGTCTTGATACGCAGACCTCTGTCTGTATGACGGAAAATACAGTCTTCCACTGTCAGATTTACCACGCCGCCTGCCATTTCACTTCCCAGAGTTACGGCACCGTGGCCGTTCTCCATAAGGCACTGACGGATATGGATATTCTCGGAAGGAGTCTTATGCTTTTTGCCCATGTAGATCTTACCGCTCTTGACTGCAATACAGTCATCTCCCAGGGAAAAACGCACACCCAGGATCTCCACATTTTTGCAGGATTCCGGATCCAGTCCGTCGGTGTTGGGGGAATCGCTGGGATTCTGCACGGTGACACCGATGAATTTCAGATCATTGCTGAAATAGGGATGCAGGGTCCAGGAAGGAGAATTGCAGAAGGTCACTCCCTGTAAAGTCACATTTTTACATCCGCTGATGAAAAACAGTCTGGGGCGGAATGCAATGTTCATGACCTTGGGGTCTTTCCACCAGTTTTCTTTGGAAGCATTGCCGTTGATCTTACCCTGCCCATAGATCACCACATCCTCTACACCGATACCACAGATGATGCCGGAGAACATAGGTAAAGGATTGCCCTCCCAAGTGCCCAGATTGTACTCGTCGGTCTCATCATAGCTCTGCAGCATTCCGGGGAATGTGGGGAATTTCTCTCTGTCGGTAAAGGCCTTCAGCTCCGCGCCCTCTGCCAGCTCGATCCGGATATGGCTCTTTAAGAACAGACTGGTTATGCGGTAGATTCCCGCCGGGAAATACACTCTGCTGTTCACCGGACATGCCATGATGGCAGCCTGAATAAAGTGGGTATCGTCATGTTCCCCGTCACCCTTGGCACCGAATCTGGTCACATCCAGAGTCACATACTCATAATCCGTCTTGAAAGATACTTCGCCCTGCTTTTCTCCGTTCACATAAGCTTCCACCACATATTTCTGATCCGGCTTAAGGCTAAACAGGGAAGTTATAGTCTTCTCTGTGGTCAGTGACGGCTCACCGTTTACCCGCAGCTCCACGGGCTGTTTTGTAAAATATCTGCCGCCGTCTGCGATCTCTATGGTCGCACTGCGGGCAGTATGCATAATATGTCTGATTTCCATGCGCTGTTTCCTCTCGTTCTCTACCTAATGCACTCCTGATATTTTTCCGCTAACAGTAAATATTCCTCACATGCCTTCTGTACGGCATCGCAGAATACCTTTTCCGATGCGGCATCCATGGCAAACTTATTTTCTTTTGCATCATAGTACTGCTCCAGCATACGCTTTACCGCGCTGCGGAAATTATCCAGAAGTTCTCTGTAGTTCTCATAGATCTCCGGGCTGATCTTCTCTACCGTATGAAGCAATGCTACAGTATAATCCGCTCCGTTCGCCGCAGTAAATTCGCTTTCTGCATGTTTTTTCAGCACACGCATCTGAGCCATGATATCCGGATAGCCTTCTTTTTTATTCTCCGTGGTCTCATAGGCCGCATATGCGGGATATACCAGATCCGCAGCCTGATAGATGTTCCTGCGTCCCGCATCTGCCTGCACCTTTTTTAAGTCAAAGATGCCTTCCTCCGTACGTGGAAGTGCTTTGATTTCCTGAATTGTCATAGTTCCTCCTATATAACAAAGGCGTTCTCCTGCCCGTTTATTGTAACAAAAGAACGCCGTTTTGTGTATGATCTTTTACAGAGTTACACCCTGCTTGAAAATAGCCATATCATGGAAGCCTGCTGCCTCGCTGCATACCTGCCTGCCGGAAGCGGTCTCCACTACCAGATCAAACAAAGCCTTAGTCTCCTCTTCCATGGTCTTATCCTCTACCAGTACACCGGCATTGAAATCGATCCAGTTGGACTTTTTGCCTGCCAGACGGGAGTTGGTAGCGATCTTCATGGTAGGAACCGGAGATGCGAAAGGAGTTCCACGTCCTGTGGTAAACAGTACGATATGTGCTCCTGCGGCTGCCAGTGCGGTAGCTGCTACCAGATCGTTGCCCGGTGCGGACAAAAGGTTCAGTCCCGGAGTCTTCACCGTATCACCATACTGCAATACACCCTTGACCAGGGCACTTCCGGACTTCTGGGTACATCCCAGAGACTTGTCCTCCAGAGTGGAGATACCTCCCTTTTTGTTGCCCGGAGAAGGATTCTCGTAAATAGTCTGATTGTGACTCTTGAAATAATTCTTGAAGTCATTGATCAGATCTACAGTCTGGTGGAACAGTTCCTCGTTGGCACAACGGTTCATCAGAATGGTCTCTGCACCGAACATCTCGGGAACCTCGGTCAGGATGGTGGTGCCACCCTTGGAGATCAGCAGATCGGAGAAACGTCCTACCAGAGGGTTGGCGGTAATACCGGACAGTCCGTCACTGCCGCCGCACTTCATACCGATGACCAGCTTGCTTACGCTGATGGGCTCTCTCTCGAACTTGGAAGCATAATCAATCAGGCCCTTGATCACCTCTACGGAATCTGCGATTTCATCCTCGTGCTCCTGACATACCAGGAATTTCACACGGTTCTCATCATAATCGCCAATGTAAGGCTTTAATACATCAATGTTGCTGTTCTCACAGCCCAGTCCCAGTACCAGAACACCACCTGCATTGGGATGATTGATCAGGTCTGCCAGAATCTTACGGGTATGCTCCTGGTCATCACCCATCTGGGAACAACCATAGGGATGAGGGAATGCGATAACCTCTTCCACACTGCCCTTAACGAATGCATTGGCCTGTTTTGCAATAGCGGTTGCCACGTTGTTGACACAGCCAACGGTGGGGATGACCCAGATCTCGTTACGAACACCCACTTTGCCGTCCGGACGGTTGAAGCCCATAAAAGTCACATCTTCCGTCTTCTTCTCCTCTACCGGAGTGGGGTTGTAGGTGTACTCCAGCAGATCGCCCAGAGCGGTCTTTACATTATGAGTATGGATCCAGCTGCCCTCTGTGATGTTCTCCTTGGCATTACCGATACGGTAACCGTATTTGATGACCTCGCCGCCTTCGGGAATATCAAAAATAGCCATCTTATGTCCTGCTGGGATCTCCTCTCTGGCGGTAACGGTCTTCTGACCGTCACCTACAGAGACTGTGATCTTCTCACCGGCAGGAATCGTATTTAATGCTACGACTACATTATCATTGTCATTAATTTTTAAGAAATCTTGCATAATGCTGCCCTCATGCCATTTGCCTTAATATCATCCAGGTATGCTACAACTGCATCGGTCAGTCCGGGAACCTTGTTCAGATCCTGGCCGAAGAAGTCTTCATTACCAAGGAAGGAAGTTACGAAAGTCTTGGTGTCCTTCTCACAATTTGCTGCGAAGAACTCCAGAACTGCTTTGTCATCCATGATGTTGTATTCCTGACCGTCTCTATGACCGATCAGAGCCTTATCGCGGATCTCGGTGCCATGGTAGAATGCCATCAGTGCTGCAATGGAGAAGGTCAGATGAGCGGGAAGCTTACCGGTCTTCTCAACATAGCCTAACAGGCTGGGCATACATCTTGCTCTCCACTTGGATACGGAGTTCAGGGAGATAGCAAGCAGTGCATGATCTACATAAGGATTGTCGAAACGGTTTACAACCTCACCTGCAAACTGCTTCAGTTCCTCCTCAGGCAGAGACAGGGTAGGGATTACTTCGTCATAAATGGTCTTCAGCATGAAGTTACGGATATCGTCATCATGCATGGACTGTCTTACGATGTCGTTGCCGCACAGGTAAGAAGCCAGTACGAAAGAGGTATGCGCACCGTTCAGGATACGAACCTTTCTCTGCTTATAAGGCTTCTGATTGTCAGTGAAGATAACAGGAAGTCCTGCATCGGGAAGAGGGAATTCCTTGCTGATGTCCTTAGCGGATTCGATAACCCACAGAGCAAACGGCTCACCGGTTACCATGATGTGGTCTTCGTAACCCAGCTTCTCCCATTCTTCCTTCTCGGTAGCACGGGGATAACCGGTAATGATACGGTCTACCAGAGTAGAGGTGAATACACATGCCTCATCTACCCACTTCTTGAACTCATCGCCCAGTCCCCACAGCTCGATCAGCTGCATTACACACTTCTTCAGCATAATACCGTTGTCATCGATCAGCTCTACGGGAAGCATTACCAGACCCTTGCTCATATCACCCTTGAAGGTCTCGAATCTGTGATATAAGAACTTGGTCAGCTTGCCGGGGAAAGTCTTGGGAGGCTCTAATTCAAACTTATCGGTATCATCATATACGATACCTGCCTCGGTGGTGTTGGATACTACAAAACGTAAGGTATCGATCTCGGCAAGTCCCATGTACTTGTCATATTCATTATAAGTGTCTACAGCATCTGCAACACTGGTTACGATTCTATTAATAATCTTGGCTTCACCGTTCACATTACCGCGAAGGGATACCGTATACTGGCAGTCCTGCTTGTGGAACATATCCAGGTTACCGAACTCGATGGGTTTGATCAGAACGATGTCTCCATCGAACTTGCCCTGCTCGTTAGCGATGTCGATCATGTAATCTACGAATCCACGTAAGAAATTACCCTCGCCGAACTGTACCACCTTGATAGGTCTTTCCTTTTTACCGGTCTTTGCCTTGTTTAAGATATCCATTTTGTCCTCCATTCTACGCTTAGCGTATCCTATCTGCACCGTCTTACGGCACTCTATTACCTGCACTTACTTTCCCCGGCACGCCTTACGAACGAATCTGTTACACCGCCCGGGGCATTGTCTTTGGTCTGAATTGTAGAAAGTTTATGTAAGTACTTTCATGATTCATTTTACTTCAAAAAAATGGTTTCGTCAATCACCAAAAAAAGAAAGTTTTATTTTCGTGAAACTACCGCTTTTATCAGCAATATTTCGCTTTGATAAATTTTTGGCATATGAGAAGTTGAAAAAGTATCTTGAAAAAAAAGAAGTCTTTCGTTATAATTCAGATATAGCTTTTTTATGTAACTACTTACATTTTTCTTACATATCTTTTTACGCACTGTTACATAGAAGCAGAGAGGAAGCCACAGATGACAATTTACGATATTTCTGAAAAGGCCGGTGTCTCTATTGCTACTGTTTCCCGCGTACTCAACGGAAGCAACAATGTAAGCGAGAAAACCAAGAAAAAAGTGCTGGATGTGATCAACCAGTACGAGTACACCCCCAACGCATTCGCCAGGGGATTAGGTCTCAACACCATGAAGACCATCGGTATCATGTGTGCCGACAGTTCGGATCCGTACCTTGCCAAAGCGATCTACTATATTGAGCAGAAGCTTCGGGCCAACGGTTACGACAGCATCCTGTGCTGTACCGGTTATGATCTGGATACCAAAGCAAGTTCCATGAACCTTCTGATCACGAAAAAAGTGGACGGCATTATATTAGTAGGTTCCAATTTTATCTACGAGAAGGAAGATGACAACAAATACATCCTCGGCGCTGCCGGACAGGTGCCTGTGATGCTGTTGAATGCAGCCATGGACGCTCCCAATGTTTACAGCATCGTATCGGATGATTTTACTTCCATATATGATGCCACAATGGAAATGATCCGTTCCGGAGTGGAAGACATCCTGTACTTCTACAACTCCACTTCTTACAGTGGTAAGAAAAAGCTGGCCGGTTACCGTGCCGCCATGGAGGAAAAAGGACTTCTGACCAACGGAAGCTTCCTGCAGCTCTATCAGGGATCTCATGAAGATATTCCCGCTATGGCAGACCAGCTGCTGAAGCTGCATGCAAAGGGAATCACCTTCCACGGTGTCATTGCTGCTGACGATTCTCTGGCACTGGGTGCTCTGAAATACGCCCGTGAAATGAAGCTGCGGATTCCGGAGGATCTGGCTATCATCGGTTATAATAATTCCATGCTGGTGAACTGCTGCGATCCGGAGCTGACCAGTATCGACAATAAACTGGAAACACTCTGCCAGCATCTGATCACAACGCTGATGGGCGTTCTGGGCGGAAGCGAGATGCCGAAGAAGACTGTATTCTCCGGTGAACTGGTAAAACGCGGTACCACAAAGTAGCTTGCGGCACATATAGGCATTTGTTTATGACAGCACGGGGGAGCTGCAAATCACCCCTTTTCTATATTTATCACTATAGTCGCCGGATCCCTACCGGATCTGACTCATATGAACATGGAGGATTTTTAAAATGAAAGCATTTATGGACAAGGACTTTCTGTTAGAGACCGAGACCGCCAAAAAGCTGTTCCACGACTACGCAGAAAAAACACCGATTCTGGACTACCATTGCCATATCAATCCCAAGGAGATTGCTGAGGATCGTCAGTTCAACAACATCACTCAGGTATGGCTGGGCGGCGATCACTACAAGTGGCGTTTCATGCGTTCCTGCGGTGTGGACGAAAAGTACATCACCGGTGACGCTTCCGATTACGAGAAGTTCTGCAAATGGGCTGAGTGCCTGGGCAAGGCTATCGGCAACCCCCTGTTCCACTGGAGCCATCTGGAACTACAGAGATACTTCGGTTACAATGGCGTTCTGAACAAAAACACCGCTGACGAAGTATGGAACCTGTGCAACGAAAAACTGCAGCAGCCTTCCATGAGCGTTCGTAATCTGATCAAGCAGAGCAATGTTACCCTGATCTGCACCACCGATGATCCTATTGATTCTCTGGAGTGGCACAAGAAGCTGGCTGCAGATGATACTTTCGATGTAAAGGTTCTGCCCGCATGGAGACCTGACAAAGCTATGAACATCGAGAAGCCCGATTATCTGGATTATCTGGAGAAGCTGGCTGCTGCTGCAGACATGACCGAGATCAACTCCTTCGCAGCCCTGAAGGAAGCTCTGAAGAACCGTATGGCTTTCTTCGCATCCATGGGTTGTAACGTATCTGACCATGCTCTGGAGTATGTAATGTACTATCCCGCTTCCGACGATGAGCTGGAAGAGATCTTCTTAAAGAGACTGAACAAGATGGTTCTGACCAAGGAAGAGGAACTGAAGTTCAAGACCGCTTTCATGCTGTTCGTAGGCAAGGAATATCACAAGCTTGACTGGGCTATGCAGCTGCATTACGGTTGTAAGCGTGACAACAATACTCTGATGTTCGAGAAGCTGGGTCCCGATACCGGTTACGACTGCATCAACAACTACGCTCCTTCCGCACAGATGGCTGACTTCCTGAACGCTCTGATCGTAACCGACGAGCTGCCCAGAACTGTCATCTACAGCCTGAACCCCAACGACAACCAGGCCATCGGTACCATCCTCGGATGCTTTCAGGATTCCACCGCTGTTGCCAAGATTCAGCAGGGTTCCGCTTGGTGGTTCAACGATCACAAGACCGGTATGCAGGATCAGATGATCTCCCTGGCTAACCTGGGCAACCTGTCCGGATTCGTTGGAATGCTGACCGATTCCAGAAGCTTCCTGTCCTACACCAGACACGAGTACTTCCGTCGTATTCTGTGCAACCTGATCGGTAACTGGGTAGAGAGTGGTGAATTCCCTGCAGATTACGATACTCTGTCCGAGATCGTAACCGATATCTCCTACAACAACGCTAAGAGATATTTCAAGTTCCCTCTGGCATAAGAATTTTAAGAATAATGCAATCCCCCGGTCATTCTACATGGCCGGGGGATTTTTATGTATACAGAGAGTTAGTGAAATACCGCCCGTGACAAGAAATATGATGTTGAAGCGGTAAATACGGGAATGTTGACGTATATTTTTTTAATATTTACCTCCACGAACGCCCACGGTGAACGGAACATCCTTCCTCGATGTAAGGTCTCCGGGTGTGAATTTTCTAGCGAAAAGTGAGTAGCGGTTCTAATCCGCACGGGCACGGCTCTAGGCGACATCCATGTCGCCGGCCGCCTGTCGCGAACGTCCTGTTCGCTCCACCCTGATTTTCAGCACTTTTCGAGAAAATGTCAACACCCTCCGACAAACATCTTTGGAAGAACATTCCGTTCACCATGGGCGTTCTGTTCTTTCTCATAATATCTACAAATAGGTCTTTCTGATGTTTTGGTGGTAAAGGCAGCAAAATAACAAATTCCGTACAAAAAAACTTCAAATTAAGCTTTTTTTGTACGGAATTCATTTTTTATGATTTTAACGAAAATGGTATCTTAGAATAGGACAAAATCCCTTGTTTTTGTATTTTTTCTGCATAAAATAGCGTTTTTGATACAAACGAAGACTTCAGGAGCGGCAGAATACCCTCATGCAAATGTTTGTCGGAGAGTGTTGATATTTTCTTAAGCAGTGGTGAGAAACCAGGGTGGAGCAAACAGGACGTTTGCGACAGGCGGACGTTGCCATGGATGGCAACTGGAGCCGTGCCCGTGCGGATTAAAAACACTTTATCCACTGTTTTAGAAAATTCACACTCGGAGACCTTACATCTGCATGAGGGTATTTGCCGCTTCGGAAGTTCGTCCGGATTAGAACAGCATTTACTCATTACCGCTTGGTATCGCCGTCTTCGGCATCCTCTTCTGTGGTAATGGCAAAAGCGATATTGGTGGCATGGTCTGCTACTCTTTCCAGTCCGGATACGATATCGGAGAAGATCATGCCGGCTTCGGGAGAACACTCTCCCTTGGTCAGACGCTCTACATGTTTCTTCTGCAGTTCGCGTTCCTTCTCGTCTACCTGATCCTCCAGAGTAACAATCTCCTGCATATGGGATTCATCGCTCTTGGCGAACATTTCTACAGCATAACGGATGATCTTGTTGACCATTTCCAACATATCTCCCAGTTCCTTCTGGGCTTCCTTACTGATGGAAACGCCTTCTTCCTTACGCTGTCTGGCAGCATCCGCCACGTTCTCCGCATGGTCACCGATACGCTCGATATCGTTCACCACATGGAACAGGGCACCCAGACTGTTCAAGTCTTCGATGGGCAGCGTGGTCTGGTTGATCTTCACCAGATAATCCGTGATGGCATGGTTCAGGAAATTGATATTTTTCTCTACCTCGTAGACTTCCTCGATGTCCTCTTCATCCAACGTGATCAGGGCATTCATGGCACGGTTCAGATTCTCCTCTGCCAGAGAAGCCATACGCTCCAGCTCCTTGATAACTTCTACCACTGCGGTAGCAGGGTTGAACACCACTTTGTCGCCGATGTATTTTAACTGATAGCTCTCTCTGTAACCAACCTTCTGATCCTCGCCGGGTACGATCAGGTAAGTCATCTTCACCAGCCAGCCGGTGAACGGGAACAGCATAATTACCTGCGCAATCTTGATCAGCGTATGTGCATTTGCTACGAACCGGCCGTTGTCCGCAGAGATAGACTTGATCAGTTCCACAATCTGGTCTCCTGCCACAAACAGGGCAATGTAAATAATAACCGTACCGATAATATTGAACAGCAGATGGATCAGTGCTGCTCTCTTTGCGTCCTTTTTACCGGTCATGGAAGCTAACATTGCGGTAGCGCAGGCACCGATATTACATCCCAGGATAATGTACAGCGTAATAGGTAACGGCAGCAGATCCTGATTAGCCAGCAACAACACAATGCTGACCGTTACGGACGAACTCTGGATAATGGCTGTCAGAGCAAATCCCATCAATGTGGCTAAGAACGGGTTCTTCAGAGACATCAGCAGATTGACCACCTGTGGCTCATTCTTCATGTTCGCCATAGCCTGGGACATGGTGCTCAGGCCTACGAACAGGATACCGAAACCAACGACCACTTCCGCCACCTTACGGACCTTTTCCTTCTTCGTAAACATCATCACGACCACACCCACCAGCAGGATCAGCGGTGCTATTTTGGATAAATTAAAAGATACCAGCTGTGAAGTAATGGTAGTACCGATGTTTGCACCGAGGATAACGCCCGCCGCCTGATACAGATTCATCAGACCAGAGTTAACGAAGCTGACGACCATAACCGTACATGCCGAAGAAGACTGGATGATACCGGTAAAAATAATACCGACGATCATACCCATGAAACGGTTCGTGGTAAAGATTTCCAGAATACGACGAAGTCTGGCACCTGCTACCTTCTCAATGGAATCACTCATCAACTCCATTCCGAATAGAAACAGTCCCAGACCTCCTGCCATTGTCAATATTGTTCCAAAGCTCATTTTTAATCCCTCAATCTCTCTTGATTCTCTTCCGAAAAACCAAAACAATAATTTTCAAATTTATTCTTATATAAACAATCCAAAATATATTTTACGAGATAGAATAAAAACTTGCAATGTAAATTTTACTTTTCTTTTACTTTTCTTTACAAAACTTTACGCAATTTCTACCGTGTTTGCGTAAAACAGCTGTTTTTCCTACGCATTTCGACCATCCGCAATATCCCGGTCCAGCTGCTCCTTAAGTTCTTCCAGCGATCCAAATCTGCGTTCCGGGCGCCGAAATCTTTTCAAAGCCACCTCGATCTCCTGCCCGTAGATGTCCTGGTCAAAATCATACAGATAAGATTCCACCCCCATCACTTTTTCAGAAGAAACCGTGGGTTTGGTTCCCACATTGCTGATGGCCTTATAGATCTTTCCATTATGGCGCACCGCCGCATAGTAAACTCCGTTGGGCGGCAGAAGTTTGCCTGCGGGAGGCAGCAGATTCACCGTTGGAAATCCCAGGGTATGTCCGATATGATTGCCATGCTCCACTGCTCCCACCAGTGTATAAGGCATTCCCAGCATCTCTTCGGCCTCTTCCATCCGGCCCTCTTCCACCAGCTTGCGGATGTAAGTGGAACTGACTTCGATGCCGTTCACTTCGATCTTCTCTATGGTCTGGACGCAAAAGCCCAGATGCGGCGCCATTCTCTCCAGAAGTTCGGCATTTCCTGCGCCGTTCTTGCCAAAAGACAGATCCTCGCCTGCCGCCACAAACCGGGTATTCATCTGTTTGGCCAGAATCTCTGTTGCAAAACGCTCTGGCTCTGTGGCTGCAGTCTCCTTCGTAAGAGGAAACTCGATCAGAGTGTCGATTCCCAGACGTTCAAACAGGCGTCTTTTTTCCTCTCTGGTGGTCAGTTCTTTACCGTCAGACAGGCCGAACAGCACTGCCGGTGTAGGGTCAAAGGTGAACACGCACGCCGCCAGCCCATATTTTTTTCGGCCAAGAATCTCTTCCAAAAGTCTCCTGTGGCCCAGATGGACTCCGTCAAATTTACCGATGGCTACTGCTGTATCTTTTTCCAGATAAAAGTCTGTTGTTCCTGCAATGATTTCCAAGTCTATTTCCTGCTTTCTGTATTACTTGGGAAGATCTTCACGGGCTTGTACCATTCCTTCGTTTCATCATACGCATAAATGCCCACGAAGCTGTCATCCTCTCTGTAGATGCGCACCCACTCTCCTGCCGGATGTGTGGTCTGTTCCACAGTCTGTCCCGGATAAAAAGCATTCCCGTTATCGATCAGTTTCCGCCACTTTTCCTCCACATGCAACATGGGAAAATCCGAAAAAATACGGTCTGTGGGAAGCAGTGCTTCCTCCAGCCTCTCCGTGTCCCGAAGTTCCTGCAGCTGTGCAAGTGTCAGGGCATCTGCCAGCCGGAATTCCCCGACTCTGGTGCGAACGAGGCTCTGCATGGTGCCGCCGCAGCACAGTTTTTCCCCAATATCGGCACAGAGACTGCGGATATAGGTTCCCTTGGAACATTCCACGCGGAATTTTACCACGGGAAACTTTATTTCCAGAATCTCGATTGCCGGCAGATCCACATGTCTTGCCTGCCGTTCCACTTCTTTGCCCGCTCTGGCCAGCTCATAGAGCTTTTTCCCATTGACCTTCAGTGCAGAATACATGGGTGGGATCTGGTCATAGCCGCCGACAAAACCGGCGATCACTTCACGTACCTGTGCTTCACTCACCGCCACTTCCCGCTCTTCCAGAACGGTTCCCGTGATATCCTGGGTATCTGTGATCTGTCCCAGCAGAAGTTCTGCCACATATTCCTTGGTCCTGTCCGTCAGCATTTCACATGCTCTGGTAGCATTCCCAAGACATACAGGAAGCACACCGGTAGCCTGTGGATCCAGTGTACCTGTGTGCCCTATCTTTTTCTGCCGGCAGATCCCGCGAAGCTTGGCTACCACATCATGGGAGGTAAAGCCCGCTTCCTTATATACATTGATGATGCCGTCCATTAATCCTGTTCTCCCCGCAGTTGTTTGTCGATGTGCAGTGACAAATTGTTGACACAATCATGGAAGGTTCCCTTCATAGTGCAGCCTGCGGCACGTACATGTCCGCCGCCTCCGAAGAAAGATGCCACCTTCGCCACATCTACTTTCTCATTGGAACGCATGCTGACCTTGTACTCCAGTACGTTGGTCTCATACATGAAAATCGCACAGTCCACGCCCTTGATATTGCGCAACTGGTTCACAATGCCGTCCAGATCTCCCGGTACCGCATTGTAGAATTCCATGGTCTTGCGGTCCACCATGCTCACGATGCAGCGTCCGTCCATGAAACGAATGCTCTCCATCAGAGCTCTGCCCATGATCTGGGTCTGCAGATAGGTCTTCTGGTAAAAGCTTTCCTCGATCAGCTTCGGGAAATTGAATCCGAAGGAGATCAGAAACGCTGCTGCCTGCAACGTCTCCGGTGTCGTATTGGAATACTGGAATACACCGGTATCATGGATGATGCCGGTATACAGCGCTTCCGCAATATCCTTGTCAATAAGTTCCGCATCCATAATGTGATACAGCACCTCACAGGCACTTCCCACTTCCGGACGGACCAGATTCACATCACCGCAACCGGAATTGCTGATGTGATGATCAATGTTGATCTTCTTTTTCGCATTCTGGAAATACGTCTCCGCACCTCCCAGACGATCCCCACTGCAATCCAGCGCAAAATACACATCAAAAGGCTCCTGCACGGGACATTCAGTCTGAATCTCATCGTATCCTTTCAGATATGAAAACTCTTCGGACGGCTTCTGCAGATATACGGTAACTTCCGCTTCGGGAAGGAGTTTACGCAGATACATCTGTAAGGAAAGACATACACCCACACAGTCTCCATCCGGACGAATATGTCCGCTGATGCCGATCTTTTTCGCACCCAGACATTCTTCACGCAAATCCATTACTCGTCACCTTCCTCTGTTTCTTCCGTATCTTCCACCACTTCATTTTCCGGCTTCTGTGCCTGTTCATCCGCTGCAATGACCTCATCGATCTTGTGGGACATATTGACACCGTATTCAATGGACTGATCCATCACAAAAGTGATATCCGGAGTATTACGCAGATTGATGGTACGAGCCAGTTCTCTGCGGATAAAGCCTTCGGCGCTCTTCAGTCCCTGCAGGGTAGACTTTCTGACTTCCTCGTCTCCCAGCACGCTGATCCATGCCTTACAGCTCTTCAGATCCGGTGCCACTTCCACAGCGACCACACTGGTCCAGGGACTGATCCGGGGGTCCTTGAGACCGCCCCGGATGATCTCTGCCAGAACGCGCTGTACTTCCCCGTTGATACGGGTATTTTTCACACTATTCTTTCTCATTCTTATTCCTTCTTAATTCTTTCCTGCGGGTATCGTAGACGTCTTGGCGAGCATCCGCGAACAGAATGCGTTTCGCGTAACCCCGTTGAAAAACGTCGGCACTTGAATCTTGCAAGCAAAGCGCAGGAAGATTCTTAGTGTCCGCTACGTTTTTTGCAGAGCGCGAGCGTGGGTAAGCGGAATGCATCTGCGAACGGATGCGTTCTAGTAACCTACCGTGGTACTTCCACCATGATATATGCTTCTACGATATCCAGCTCCTGCATCTTGTCAAAGCCTTCGAATACGAGACCACACTCATATCCGGCCTTAACTTCCTTCACATCATCCTTGAATCTCTTCAAGGAAGCCAGGTTGCCTTCGAAGATCTGCTCGCCCTCACGGGTGATACGAACCTTACAGCCTCTCTGGAACACACCGTCCAGAACATAGGAACCTGCAATGTTACCGATAGCGGATGCCTTGAAGATCTGACGAACCTCTGCATGACCGATAACCTTCTCCTCGTATACGGGATCCAGCATACCCTTCATGGCAGCTTCCACATCTTCGATAGCCTGGTAGATGACCTTGTACAGACGTACATCCACGCCCTCTCTCTCTGCGGTTGCCTTGGCAGTCGCATCGGGACGAACGTTGAATCCGATGATGATCGCGTTGGACGCACTTGCTAAAGATACGTCGGACTCATTGATGGCACCTACGCCGCCGTGGATACATTTAACTACTACTTCTTCGTTGGACAGCTTCATCAGGGACTGTTTTACAGCCTCGACACTACCCTGTACGTCAGCCTTGACGATCAGGTTCAGTTCCTTCAGATTACCCTCCTGGATCTGGCTGAACAGATCATCCAGGGACATTCTGCCCTTGGTCTCTTCCAGCATCTTTTCCTTGTTCTGTGCCAGATAGGTCTCCGCATAGGATTTTGCTGTCTTATCATTATCATGAGCCAGGAATACTTCACCTGCACTGGGAACATCGGACAGGCCCAGGATTTCTACAGGGGTAGACGGTCCTGCTTCTTTTACTCTGCGTCCCTTATCATCGATCATGGCTCTTACCTTACCGTGTGCCACGCCTGCGGAAATGAAATCTCCCACATGCAGGGTACCTTTCTGTACCAGTACGGTAGCCACGGGACCGCGTCCCTTATCCAGCTCTGCCTCGATGACCAGACCTCTTGCTTTTCTCTTGGGGTTGGCCTTGAGTTCCATGATATCTGCGGTCAGCAGGATCATGTCAAGCAGCTGGTCGATACCTTCTCCGCTCTTCGCAGATACCGGTGCAAATACGGTACTTCCGCCCCAATCCTCGGGGATCAGCTCGTACTCTGCCAGCTCCTGTTTTACACGGTCAATGTTGGCTGAGGGCTTATCGATCTTGTTCACTGCTACGATGATCTCCACACCTGCTGCCTTTGCATGGTTGATCGCCTCTACGGTCTGAGGCATTACGCCGTCGTCCGCTGCTACTACCAGGATAGCGATATCGGTCGCATTGGCACCACGCATACGCATGGCGGTAAATGCTTCGTGTCCGGGAGTATCTAAGAAGGTGATCTTACGGTCTCCCACATTTACAGTATAAGCGCCGATGTGCTGGGTGATACCACCTGCCTCACGATCGGTTACGTTGGTCTTACGGATAGCGTCTAACAGGGAAGTCTTACCATGGTCAACGTGACCCATAACACAGATTACGGGAGGTCTCTCCACCAGATCTGCCTCGTCCTCTTCATCTTCCTTCAACAGCTCTTCGATAACATCTACCTTGACCTCTTTTTCACAGAGAATGTCATATTCCATGGCAATGTTCTCTGCATCTTCATAGGAGATCTCCTGGTTCACGGTTACAATCTTACCTTCCAGGAACAGCTTCTTGATGATGGCTGCGGGCTGTAACTTCATCTTCTCAGCCAGTTCTTTGATGGTAATGGATTCCGGCAGCACGATCACCTTGATCTGCTCTTCCTGTACCTCTTCCTTCTTCTTTTCCGGCTTGATGAAACGTCCGGGCTTGTTCTTCAGCGCGTCCTCGTCCTCGTAGATATGGTCCTTCTTGGAACGCTTGTTGTCCTTCTCCTGGCTGAAACGTCTCTTTTCATCTTCGCGCTTCTTCTCAAGATCCTTGCCTGCAGGTTCCGGAGCGAAGCCCTTATTCTGTCTGTTATCTCCGAATCGATTACCCGATCCGCCATTGCCTCTTCCGTCGCGGCCGTTATTGCCGTAACCGCGCTCACCATTGCCGTTACCGCGGCGATCACCCTGACCGCCTTCCATACCCGGACGACCCTGTCTGTTAAATCCGCCTCCCTGAGGTCTGCCATTGCCCATACCTCCTCTGTTACCATTCTGTCCGCCCTGACGGTTACCCTGTCCGTAGCCACCCTGACGATTGTCACGATTGCCGTCTCTGTTGTCACGGTTGTAACCGCCCTGGCCACGCTCGTTCTGTCCACGGTTGTCACGATTATTCTGACCGTAACCGCCCTGACGGTTATCGCGGTTGTCACGGTTACCGTTCTGAGGTTTGTCTGCCGGTCTGGTCTGTGCCACATTCTGTGCAGGCTGTGCTGCCTGAGGTGCCTGTGCGGCTGCAGTATTCTGTACTGCCTGCTCCTTTACCGGTGCCTGTGTCTGAGGCTTTTTCGCAGGCTGCTGTCCACGGTTGCCGGGTACCATTGCCACGCTGGGAGTGGGAGACGGAGGGGTCAGCGGCTTGATGGGACGTACGGGAGCCTGTGCCTGAACACGGTTGCCGTAGGAATTATTCTGGTAACCATTGTTCTGGTATCTGCCGCCCTGATTCGGACGCTGTCCGCCTGCATTTCTCTGTCCCTGTCCACTCTGACCACCCTGACGCTGTCCGGGCATCTTGGAATTCTGAGGGTTGCTAACGAAAATAATCTTTTTCTTCTTTTTCGTCTCCTCAGTAGATTTGGTCTCCTCGGAAACTTTCGTTTCCTGAGCCTTTGCTTCCCCTGCGGGTGCCTGAGCCTTTTCCTCAGCAGGCTTTGCGTTTTCGGCATTTACCGGAGCTTTCTGTGCTGCGGGTGCAGCTGCTTTTTTCTTTCCGAGGCTGTTGCGTACCAGTGCTGCCGCATCCTCTTCCAGCGAGCTCTGTGCTGCCTTTGCCTCAATTCCTTTTTCCTGTAAAAAACTTAATATATCCTTACTCTGTAGTTCCAATTCTTTTGCGAGTTCATGTACTTTGATTTTCGCCATGCTTTCCTCCATTCTGCCTAACCGGGCAAATTCGCTTCCAATTGCTTGATGAGTGCATCTGCCAGTCCCGCATCACACACACCTACCGAAGATCTCAGATCCCGGCCGATGGCCCAGCCGAGTTCTTCCTTCGTGCCATATTCATATACCGGGACTTCATAATAGGAACATTTGTCGTGAAACAACTTTTTCGTATTGGCCGATGCATCCTCTGCAACGATCACCAACATGGCAGAACCTTTTTTCACAGCGTCCTCCGTCTGGAATTCACCGCTTACCAGGTTACGCCCCCTCATCGCAAGTCCCAAAAGGGAATAAATCTTATTCTGTTTCAAGCTGATCAAACTCCTTTTCCAGTGTATCATATACCTCAGGAGAAATACTCATCTTGAAAGAACGTTCTAATCCTTTATTCTTCCGGGCTTTCTGCAGACATTCCTTCTGTCTGCATATATATGCACCACGTCCGTTTTTTTTGCCGGTTGCATCCAGACATATCTCATCTTCCGGTGTTTTCAGGACACGCAGCATTTCTTTTTTGCCTTTCATTTCTCCGCAGCCTACGCACTGCCTCAGTGGAATCTTTTTTGCCATTGATTATTCCTGCTCTCCATCAAAATCGTCTACGGTATCATCTTCGTAATCATCCACATAGTCCTCATAACGGAAGCCGGGAGCATCCTTGGCCTGAGTCTCGGACTTGATGTCGATCTTGTAGCCGGTCAGTCTTGCTGCCAGTCTTGCGTTCTGACCTTCCTTACCGATAGCCAGAGACAACTGATAATCGGGTACGACTACCTTTGCGGTCTTCTCATCGGGATCTGCAAATACTGCTACGATCTTGGCAGGAGAAAGTGCATTCTGAATCAGGTTACCGGGGTTCTCATCCCAGTTCACGATATCGATCTTCTCACCGCGCAGCTCTTCCACGATAGCATTGACGCGGGCACCATTCATACCTACACAGGCGCCGACAGCATCTACATTGGGGTTATTGCTCCATACAGCGATCTTGGTACGGCTTCCTGCCTCTCTGGCAATGCTCTTGATCTCTACGGTACCGTCCTTGATCTCGGTAACTTCGGACTCGAACAGTCTCTTTACCAGTTCCGGATGGGTACGGCTGACATTGATGCGGGGTCCCTTCGGGGTGTTCTTTACTTCCACAATGTAAACCTTGATACGCTCGGTGGGCTTGAATACTTCGCCCTTTACCTGCTCGTTCTCGGTCAGCATGGCATCTGCCTTACCCAGATTGATGCTGATGTTCTTGCCTACATAACGCTGTACTACGCCGGTCACAACATCCTTTTCCTTCTCGTAGTACTGGTTGTAGATCACGCTTCTCTCTTCCTCACGGATCTTCTGTAAGATCACGTTCTTGGCGTTCTGGGTAGCGATACGGCCGAACTCCTTGGACTTGATCTCCACATGGATCATGTCGCCCACCTGTGCTCTCTTGGAGATCTCCTGTGCATCCTCCAGAGCAATCTGTAGGCAGTCATCCTCCACATCATCCTTCGTGGGAACGACTTCCTTCTCAGCATATACCAGAAAATCGCAGGTCTCTCTATTAATCTCCACATGGACATTGTCAGCCTTTCCAAAATGGTTCTTGCAGGCTGTCATCAGGGAGTTCTCGATGGCTTCAAACAAGGTCTCCTTGCTGATCTCCTTCTCCTTCTCCAGAACGTCCAGTGCCTCCATTAATTCCTTATTCATCATTTCCTCCATTCCGGCTTTCGCCTTTTCTTAGTGTATGGTTTCTTCTTATTCTACAAGCTATAACTATTCCTTCGCCCTTTGGCTCTGAATAGTATCAAAAATCTAATGCAAGACGGATCAGGGCAATGTCTGCTCTGGCAAAAGTTCTCGGGCTGCCGTCTTCCGTGATCGTAATGTTATCTGCATTGAAGCTCTCCAGAATGCCAGAAAACTCTTTGCATTTGTCAATGGGCTTGAACAGCTTGATCTCTACTTCTTCACCGATGCTCTTCTGCAAATGCTTATCCTTTTTCAGCGTTCTACCCAGTCCCGGGCTGCTGACTTCCAGAATGTAAGCATCCGGAATGAAATCAGCCTTGTCCAGAGCTTCGGATAATGCTCTGCTGACATTCTCGCAATCCAGAATGTTCACACCTTCCGGCTTGTCGATGTAAGCTCTCAGATAGTAGTCACTGCCTTCTTTTACATACTCCACATCGTAGATCTCCACCTGACTTACTTCTGCGATGGGCATCAGCAGTTCTTCGGTTCTGTTTTCGTAGTCCTCTCGTTTGGACATGTAGGCCCTCCTTTACTGATATGAGCTGTCGTTACAACAACAAGAAAGAGTGGCGCGCGTCCACTCTTACTCTAGTAATCATCTTTAAACTATACACAGTATAGACCCTGTGTGAAAAAATGTCAATAGGGTCTTGCAAACATTCGGATTCCGCTGATTTGCTTCGCAAATCGCTTCTTCCTCATGTTTGGGCGGTTCCCTGATTCAGCCGCAGGTGCATGCAAGCATGCCCTGCGGCTGAATCGGTCACCTGGTATTACAAGTAGTTATGTGTTTCAAAGTACAGTTCGTTCACGTGTTCGGAATGCAAAAGCTTATGGGCGGTGCGGCTGAGGGGCTTGCCCAGGAACTCTTCGTAGGCCTTCTGTACCTCGGGGTTCTCATGGGAGAAGCGAAGCTTTCTCTCACTGTCCAGACGGTACAGGGTGCCTCCGCGCCGCTCCGCGAATTCGCATCCGTCGTGGATGGGCTGTCCGCCGCCTCCGACACAACCACCGGGGCATGCCATGACTTCCACGAAATCATAGGATACCCTTCCTGCCTTAATGTCCTCCATCAGCTTCTCCGCATTGGCCAGTCCGCTGACCGTACAGGTATGTAAGGTCTGATCTCCCAGTGTGAAGTCTGCTTCTCTTCTGCCGTCTCTTCCCCGGACTGCCCGGAAAGCATCTGCTTCCGGATTCTTGCCTTCCACTACTGCATATGCGGTACGAAGTGCTGCCTCCATGACACCGCCGGTGACGCCGAAGATCACTCCGGCACCGGTGCTTTCTCCCAGAGGAGAATCAAAAGCCTGCTCCTTTAAGAACCGGGTATTGATATGCTCGGCACGGATCATCCGCACGAATTCTCTTGTGGTCAGTACAATATCCACATCCTGTCCGGCTCCGGCGCTCTTCATATAAGAAAGAGAAGCCTCTCTCTTCTTGGATACGCAGGGCATGATGGAGATACAGCAGATATTATTGGGATCAATCCCTTTCTTCTGTGCAAAATAAGTCTTCGCCATGGCACCGAACATCTGCTGGGGGGATTTTGCCGTGGACAAATTCCGCAGATACTCCGGATACTTCTTGGACACGAAGCTTACCCAGCCGGGACAGCAGGAGGTAAACATGGGCCATGCGTATTTCCGGGAATTGCCTAGCCGCTCCAGCAGTTCGTTTCCCTCTTCCATAATCGTCAGATCCGCTGCGAAGTTGGTATCAAATACATAGTCAAAACCGATGCGCTTCAGCGCTGCCACCATTTTGCCCTCGGAAGCTTCCTCCGCATTCAGTCCCAGTTCCTCGCCCCATGCGGTTCTTACCGCCGGTGCCACCTGGACTACTGTGACCTTCTCGGGATCCGCCAGTGCCTCGAAAGCCTTGTATGTATCGTCCCGTTCCCGCAATGCTCCGGTAGGACAATGGGTAATACACTGTCCACACAGTGTACAGTCGGAGCAATCAATGGTCTTATTATCCGCCACATCTACTGTGGTACGGGATCCGGTGTTCTGTACATCCCAGACATGCATGGCCTGGACTTTATCGCAGATCTGTACACAGCGCATACATTTAATACATTTTCTGGAATCCCGGATCAGAGGGAAAGAATGATCCCAGGGTGTCTCGGGAACCTCCTCGGTAAAAGGTACTTCCAGAATTCCCAGATCGTTGGAAATCTGCTGTAAATTACAGTTACGGCTTCTGACACAGGTGGCACAGTGACAATCATGCTGGGACAGGATCAGTTCCACATTTGTCTTGCGCACACGGCGTACCTTCGGAGAATTGGTATACACTACCATTCCCTCTTCCACCGGGCTGTTGCAGGCTGTGATCAGCTTGCTTTTTCCCTGCACTTCCACCACGCAGACCTTGCAGGCACTGATCTCATTGATGTCTTTTAAAAAGCACAGATGCGGTACTTCGATTCCCACGCCTGCTGCCGCACTCATGACGCTGGTTCCCTCCGGGACCTGCAGCTGCACGCCGTCTATTGTAAGGTTTATCATTTTCTCGCCCATTGTTTGCTCCTCTTTTTACCAGATGGCAGCTCGGCCGCCCTTTAAGCTTCCGTAGCCGTATTTATCGCAGCGTAAGCATCTGCCCGCTTCCTGGCAGGCTTCCTGCTTCGTCATGCCGCATTCAAATGCATCGAAATTCGTCTTGCGCTCTCCGGCTTCCTTTTCACTCAGCTGGATCCGTCCGCAGGGTTCCTTGTCCTCGTAGGATACCGGCGGGATCTCCACATCACAGGGTACTACATGGTGGTAACCCAGATATTCATCGATATTGGCTGCAGCTACTTTTCCGGCGGCAATGGCACGGATGACGGTAGCCGGACCGGTCACACAGTCACCACCGGCAAATACACCGTGGACATCCTTGACTTCACTGTCACTCATGGCAGTAATGGTGCCTCGTTTTACGGAGAGACCCGCCTCCTCGAAATGGCGGGTCTCGATACCCTGACCGATGGCCACCACGACGATATCACAGGGGATTCGAAGGAGAGGCACATCCGCCTGGATCGGACGGGCTCGTCCCCAAGCATCGATTGGACCGATGATCTGAGGTTCTACCCACAGAGCCGTCACATTGCCGTTCTCGTCGGCTTCGATCTTGTGAGGTGCTTTCAGGCTGTAAAGCTCTGCGCCCTCTGCGATGGCGCCTTCCACTTCTTCAGGAAGCGCCGTCATATCGGTCTGTCTTCTGCGGTAGGCAATTCCCACCTTTTTCGCACCCAGACGAATGGCGGAACGGGTACAGTCCATGGCTACGTTACCGCCGCCGACTACGACTACGGTCTTGTCCTTGAAGTCCGGCATGCCATCGTCACCGATGCGGCGCAGCATTTCCACTGCAGACATGACACCGTTGGCATCCTCTCCCTCGATACCGATCTTTTTATCCGTATGGGCACCGATGGCAATATAGACTGCATCGTATTCTTCGTGCAGCTTATTATAAGAAATCTCACCTTCGCCGTTGCCGACTCTGGTGTTCAATTTCACTTCCACTCCGGTGGACAGAATAGTGTCAATGTCCTCCTGTAAGCGTTCTCTTGGAAAACGATAGTTGGGAATTCCGTAGCGCAGCATACCGCCCAGCTTGCTCTTTTCCTCAAATACCACGGCATGGTGTCCCATCAGCTCCAGATAATATGCCGCAGACAGTCCGCCGGGGCCTCCGCCGATGATTGCTACTTTTTTACCGGTGCTCTCCGCTTTCTCAGGCACAGGAACCGTGTTGGCTCTGGCATTGTCCACTGCCATACGCTTCAGGCCGCGGATATTGATGGCACTATCGATCATGTTGCGGCGGCATCTTGCCTCACAGGGATGCTCACAGATCAGGGCACAGGCGGTGGGGAAAGGATTGTCCTTGCGGATCAGCTTCACGGCATCTGCATAACGCTCTTCCTTCACCAGTGCTATGTAACCGGGGATATCCACACCTGCGGGGCACAGCGCCACACAGGGAACCGGCTGGGTAATATGGCAGGAACATTTTCCCCCATGTTCAATGTGATAGACATAATCCTCACGGAAGCCTTCCAGTCCGGCCAGTACCATATGGGCCGCCTCGTAACCGATGGCACAGTCAGCGGAGTCCACAATGTCGGAAGCGGTATCCCGGATCAGATCCAGTGTCTTCAGGGTGGCTTTGCCTGCCAATACATCCTCCATCAGGTTCTGCAACTGCCCCAGTCCCACACGGCAGGGCACACATTTACCACATGTCTGGGCATGACACATTTTCAGAAAAGAAAGCTGCAGGTCCACCGGACATAATCCGGGCGGGCTGGCGATAATTCTTCTCTCCAGATCTTTGTACAGGCGTTCCACCGTAAGCTGTGCTTTATTCGGGGTAGCTATCTTCAATCGGCTCATAATCTTCTCCATTCTGCGGGCTGATGCCTGCGTTACTTTCATGCCCTGCGCCACGGGCGCTGCCGGCAACGGCTATGGCGTGCTGCTCTCCGTCTGCGGGCGCGGTGTTTTACTGACACGTACTATGGCATTGGCCACCTGAGCTGGCTGCCTGTTACGCCGTGTAAGCGCTTACATTTTGTTTTTTAAAAAATAGCCGTTTCTTGTCGGCTACTGATTTTTGTATATGTGCAATTGTATCCTAAATAATAAAAACTATCAATAGTTTTTAGGAAAGTTAATTTTTTATCTATCTTTTTGTGGAATATGCATGAGGATGTTTGGCTCACATAGATGTAAGCTCTTACATTTTTTGCTTTTTCTGCTACATCCGTAGCAATACTCTCTTGACATCGGTTTTTCTGCCAGACAATCTCATCGGATCCTTCGTAGGGAATCCGATAGAATCAGGTATTTTCGTAAATCCCCATAAAATAACCGATTTCATACAAAAAAGTCACTGTTCTGCCACTTTTTTGTACAAAAACAGCCAAAAACGTATCTTTAACGAAAATATCTTCTCCAATTTCCTGAAAATCCTGTGTTTTTGTATTTTTTTGCAGCATTTTCCTGTTTTTGATACAAAACCGTGATAAAGTCTATATAATGGTGTAAATTACAAATCTATATAAAAAGAGCCAAGTGCTCATCTTTCAGTTATAATTAAGTTACCACACAAAACATAATTGAAAGGACGAAACCCATGGCTCAATTACATTTTACATTAGATAGTGATTTTTTTGTAGGACTTTTTTCAGAAACTAAGGATGAAGCATTTGGCAAACTTATGGAAGCTTTACTTAATCAGGTTCTTCAAGCTGAATCTACCGAACAACTTGGTGCTAATAACTATGAACGTTCGCAGGAACGTTCTGATTACAGAAACGGAACCCGGACAAGGTCATTAACCACTCGCATCGGAAAGATTGAATTACAAGTTCCTAGACATCGTAATGTCCCATTTAAGACTTCCTTATTCGAGAATTACCAGCGTAATGAGCAAGCTTTAATTACAACCATGATGGAAATGGTAGTGCAGGGTATATCAACCAGAAATGTCAAAAAAGTAACTGAAGAACTCTGTGGAGAGTCTTTCTCTAAATCTACTGTTTCTGAAATTTGTAAGGAACTTGATGTTCCAATTAAACATTTTAAAGAACGTTTACTGCCGGAACATTATCCATTTATTATTGTCGATGCGATATATTTAAAAGTTCGCGAAGATCATCGTGTCAAGTCCAAAGCATTGTTTGTCGCTATTGGGATAAACAATACAGGTCACAAGGAAGTACTCGGTTTTGAAGTATACGATTCTGAGAAAGTAAACACCTGGAAGGACTTCTTTGAAAGTCTTAAAAGTCGTGGCTTACGTGGCGTGGATATTGTGATATCAGATGCACACGCAGGGCTTGTTGAAGCAATAAAGGAATGCTTCTCTGGTTCTTCATGGCAGCGTTGTCAGGCTCATTTTACTAGAAATATCATAGATAAGTGTCCCAAAAAATATAGCACTGGTTTAGCTTCTGAATTGCGAGATATGTTCAATGCAACTACTATTGAAGAAGCCCGTCGACTAAAAGAATCAATATACGATGAATATCAGGACGTTGCAAATGAAGCAATGGTTGTCCTTGATGAAGGGTTTGAAGATAGCATTACAATCATGGCATTACCTTCAAAATATCGTATTGCATTAAGAACCAGCAACATAATAGAGCGTGAAAACAGAGAGATCAGAAGACGAGAAAAGGTCATTCAGATTTTCCCTAATACGGAATCTATTATTCGACTGATTGGTGCAGTTCTTCAGGATGATCATAATGATTGGAGTGTCGGTCACAGAATTTTTGATATGAAAGAGTACTATGACAAACTAAGCTCCATTCAATCAAATCTCCTGAAGATAAAGGCAGCATAGACGGACTAACATAGCTGGAAGATGAATGTACACACAAATTTGGACTTGACTAAAACCGTTCCTTTTACAATGATAGAACAGGCTCAAAATAGTGGATTTTTCCTTGCCAGAAGAAATTTTTTCCACCTTTTCCGACCAAATACCCACTTTTGAAGGAAACTCACCTTTTCTGGCCGCTTTCGGAACGCTTTTTCCTCGGAAATCGCCTGTTTTTCCTAGTTTTCAGGAAAACAAAAGCCCCGGCGGAACAGGCTGTCAGAAACAAAAAATGACAGGCTAATCCGCCGGAGCTATATTGCCTATGATATTAATCTTTTTACACCGTCACGATCACGCCGCCATCGTTGGCGTACATGCTGCTGACACCGCGGGTGTCCATGATCAGGCATCCTTTGAACTCTGCCTTTTCCATAAGAAGCTTCTTCATGGTCTCGGCGCGGTCAGGAGCATTGCAGTGGGTGATCATCAGGAAACGTTCCTTCGTATCCCCTGCCTCTTCCAGAACGATCTCCGCCATTCTTCGGAGTGCTTTCTTCATGCCGACGCTCTGGCCTCTCTGCACGATACTGCCCTTGTCTCCGGCCATGATCGGCTTGATGTTCAGCGTGGATGCCACCAGTGCTTTCACACCGGTCAGTCTGCCGTTCTTGCGCAGCGTCTCCAGATTATCCAGTACAAAATAGGTATGCACATTGCTGCGGAACTCTTCGATCTGCTTCACGATTTCTTCGAAGGAAAGGCCCTGCTCTTCCAGTTCTACCAGTTTCTTCACGATCTGGGTCTCACCACAGCTGGCGGACTCGGAATCGATGACGTGGATCTGCTTCTTCCCGTATTTTTCCCGATACAGATTCATACCAAGCACCGCACTGTTGTAGCTTCCGCTGAGGTGGGAGGATAAAGTGATCACATACACATGCTCTGCTTCTGTGTGGTAGGCTTCCCTGAAACGCTCTGGGGAAGGGCATGCCGACTTGGGACATTTCGGACACTCTGCCACCTTTTTCAGGAATTCCGCCTGATCAAAATTCTCATCATCCTGAATCTGGTAATCTCCCACTTCCAGTCCCAAAGGCACGATCTCGAACCGGGAATCCTGCAAATATTCTTCCGGCAATTCACAACAGCTGTCTACTACGATTTTAAAACTCATATTAATCTCCATATCATTGATTGCAGCTATTCAAAAATATAACTCCCAAAGAGTCATTCTGCGAATGGGGCACTGAATAGTTACAATTATTTTCATTTTTTTAAAACCATACTATGTAGTTTTTAATACTACTTATAATAACACGAAACATTCCGTTCGTAAAGCCTTTACACAAAATATTCATATTCCCTTTTCGGCGGACTTCGTTTATACTATTTCTATATAGTCAGCATATTATGATGCCGGGGCCAAAAGTCCCCGACTTTGATGCCTACGGATTGTTCCGTTTCGACCGAAGCTCCTCACAGAGTTCTTCTCACAAACATATAAGGAGTCCCTATGATCGCATTACAGATTACATCCATGAAAAATTTTATGAACCACCTGCTGGTAGCGGATACTTTCGATCCTTTCCTGTTGGAAGAAGCCACCGTCAGCACGGCTCTCACCGTTACCATTGACGGGCATATCAACAAGGACTTCTATCCCGCAGAGGAACGGAGTGCAGACTGTATCCCCTGGGAGCTGCAGTCCTGGAGCAAAATAAAAGGACTGTGCTTTGACCTCATCAAGGGAAAACACACTCCTTTGTATTTTAAATTCGTGCTTCATATGCAGCCGGATAAAGCCGCCACCATGCTTACAAAAGCCCAGGTGGACCCTGACGTCATCCGAGCACTGGTGCTGAATATCCGCTACGACGGGGAAAAGACCGTTCTCACCACCGGATGTGCCTACCAGGTCTTCACCATGGATAAAAGTGCCGACACCGCATGGGACAAGGCATTAAAAAAATATCTGGATCTGAAGGGTATCTCCTACGAAGAACTCTGATCCCGCTCTCCGGGGTATCCCCAGTTCTTCGAATCATTCATAGGAGCGGTTCCTGACGGTCACTCCTTCATCTTCGGTTTGCTGAGCAGGCTCGCCAGATAACCGAGGATCAGCGCTGCGGAGGTTCCCACGGCTCCAGCCTTGAATCCTCCGGCAAACAGTCCTAAAAATCCCTGTTCCTGCACCGCTTCTTTCACGCCCTTCATTAATACATTTCCAAAGCCCAATAACGGTACACTGGCACCGGCTCCCGCATAATCCTGAAACGGTTCATACCAGCCAAGTGCACTGATGACCGCACCGGTGACCACCAGAAGCACCATGATGCGTCCCGGCATCATCTTCGTTTTTTCCATTAATATCTGCACCAAAGCACAGATCAGGCCGCCCACCCAGAAAGCATTGATATAATCCATTCTCTACATTTCCCCCTTACTATCTGTTTAAGGACAGTCTCTGCACTTTTTCTTAAAATTATGCATTCTTTATTGATGCATTCTTTTTGCCAAAACGAAACCATTCCGGCGGAAGCTGTACCAGGATCACCGCCGCAAATACGATAACGCAGCCTGCGATCTGCCTGGCTGTCAGTGTCTGATCAGTAGTCAGAAATCCGATCTTATAGGCGATCCATCCGGAGATCGTGGCAATGACGGATTCCAGGCTCATGATCAGTGCCGCCACCGTAGGATTCAGTCCTTTCTGGCCTACGATCTGTAAGGTATAACCCACACCACAGCTTAAAACACCGGCATATAACAGGGCTCCCAGGCCTTCCTGCAGCTGACCGAAGGTGGGCTGTCCCCAGATGAGTGCTCCGATGCAGCAGACCACTCCACAGACCGTGAACTGGATACAGGATACCACAGCTCCGTCAATTCTTGCTGCATAATGGTCAACGGTCATGATCTGTATGGCAAATGCAATGGCACATAAAAATACCATGATATCTCCGGCTCCGAGACGCAGGGACTCGGTCATGCAGAGCAGATACATGCCCACGGCTGCCATGACTGCTGCCGCCCAGACCACCGGCGCCACTTTTTTCTTCAGAAAGATACCGAACATGGGGACAAAAATGATATATAGCGTTGTGATAAATCCCGCCTTACCGACACTGGTGTATTTAATACCGAACTGCTGCAAGGTACTGGCGATCGTTAGGAAAATGCCACACAAAAATCCTGCTTTCACATTCAGTTTCCAGTCAAGGGGCGCAGCTTTGTCCCCTGCAATCTTTCTGCTGATCAGAATATACACCAGAATGCTGGCGGCACCGATCAGGGAACGGACACCGTTAAAGGTGAACGGATGCATATAGTCCATGCCCTTGCTCTGGGAGACGAACGCCATGCCCCAGATGGCAGCCGTTAACAGCAGGATCAGGCTGTTTCTCGTAGTTTTTGTTCTCGTATTTTCCATAGTTGTATTTTCCATTCCTTATATTTTTCGTTCCTTGCTGCTTTACGGTTATGTGATCTTGTCAGGGCTGTTTCTTATATCTCTCAGCAATCTCCGCCACTACATCCCGCAGCATTTTTCTGCTACAGTCTATGATCAGATCCGCATATTTTTCATACAAAGGGGTTCTCTCCTCGTACAGGTCCCTCAATGTCTGACCGGGCTGCAGGGTCACACCTCTGGCATTCAGATCTCCCAGCCGCTGTTCCACTTCCTCATAAGGAAGCTTCAAATATACCACGGTGCTGATATCCCGCAGATGCTGCATGCCCTCCGGCTCGTAGCAGGCGCTTCCGCCGGTGGCAATGATGCTGTTTTCCAGATTCAGAGAGGCATTTACGTTGCTCTCGATCTGCCAGAAGCCCTCCACTCCGTGTTCCGTGATGAGTTCATGCAATAATTTACCGTGTCTTTCCTGGATCACCAGATCCGAATCCACAAAACGTCTGCCCAGGCGCTTTGCCAGAACCACGCCTACCGTACTTTTTCCCGAACCCGGCATGCCGATCAGAGTAATATTATTTTTCATAAGTTTCTCCTGTCTCTACACAAGAAAATCGCCGCCTGTAAGCGACGATCTTCCGTCCTGTTCTTCTTTATAACCTTCGTAGCGCCCCATTTGCAGAACTGCCTCTGTGGGGATTTTGCCCCCGACATCATGCTATTTGCTCATGGTGGTTACTTACACTTTATACTTCCGCAATGACTTCCACTTCACATAATACGTTCTTGGGAAGGGTCTTGACTGCAACACAGCTTCTGGCAGGATTCTCAGTAAAATATTTCGCATAGACCTGATTGAAAGCTGCGAAATCGCCCATATCTGCCAGGAAACAGGAAGTCTTGGCCACTCTGGTGTAATCGGTGCCTGCTGCCTTTAACAGCTCGCCGATGTTCTTCATTACCTGCTCTGCCTGCTCTTCAATCGTGGTGCCGTGGATCTCTCCGGTTGCAGGATCAATAGGGATCTGACCGGATGCGAAAAAGATATTGCCCAGTACGATTCCCTGGGAATAAGGTCCGATTGCTGCGGGTGCTTTGTCTGTTGAAATCTTCTGTAACATAATATTCTCCTCTTCTTCCTATAATTACGCCCTGAGGATGCCTCCGGATCCTGGCACATCCAAAATCCGATGCAGCATGCACATAGCGTTTACTTCGTCATATCTACCTCCGGCTCATCAAATTCCGCCGTCACGTAGAATCCTCTGGAATTCTCCACGATATCCGCCACAACTCCTTCGCGATTCTTCAACCGATAACGAAAAGGAATATTGGGGGACATGGCCAGAGACGGGTCTATCGTATAATAATAGTTACTGGGCAGAAGTCCCTCGGTCACTGTGATCTTCTGTCCGACCTCCAACAGTCCCGGCCGCTCCATCTTAAATTCTATCCTGCGCATTTTGACTCACCAGCCATTCCCGGCATAATGTGTTTTCGCCGTTTGAGGTTTATTTTACCAGTAACTTACAGCGCTTGCAAGAGTGTGTTTCATTTCTGACCTGCTGCTTTTCCCTATTTCACCGCCGGACTCTCCAATACTACCGCATGTGCGATCCCCGGCACGCTTTTACCTTCGTTGAAACTGGTCTTACTGAGCAGGGCGCCGGTGGGTAGAAAGAGGACTTTTTTCCACTCGCCGGATTCCAGCTTCGGCAGGATGTATGCCGCCAGGGTCACAGCGCTGCATCCACAGCCGCTGCCTCCGGCGTGGGTGTCCTGGGCTTCTGCGTCAAAAATCTCGATACCGCAGTCCATGTGCCGGTCGGCGATGTCAATTCCCTTTTCCCGCAAAAAATCGATCAATACCGTCTGTCCCACGCTTCCCAGATCCCCGGTGATGATCCGGTCATATTCTTCCGGGGTCACATGAAAATCTTCCATGTGACGGGCAACGGTGTCTGCAGCGGCCGGGGCCATGCATGCTCCCATGTTCATGGAGTCTTTCAGGCCGTAATCCACGATCCTTCCGGGAGTCATGCCGGTAATGTGGGCTCTGCACTTCTGATTTAGTCCCAATGCAAAGGCTCCGCTTCCCGTCACCGTCCAGCTGGCAGACAGAGGTCTCTGGCTCCCATAATCTAACGGAAAACGGAACTCCTTCTCCGCACTGGCAAAATGACTGGAGGTCACACAGACCACATGCTCCGCATAGCCTCCCGCTGTCATCACAGCTCCCAGTGTCAGCGCTTCCCCGCAGGTAGAGCAGGCACCGTAGACTCCAAACAGAGGAATATTGTAAGCGGAGATACCGAAGGAAGTGGCAATGCACTGCCCCAACAGATCACCGGCGAAGAGATACGACACATCCTCCGCTTTCCATCCGGCCTTTTCCATGACCATGTAGACTGCGTCCTTCTGGAGATTACTTTCCGCCTCTTCCCAGGTCTTACAGCCGAAGAGATCATCCTCTCCCACCATGTCGAACAGGGTGCCTAACGGTCCTTCGCCTTCTTTTTTTCCCACGATACTGGCACCGGCGATCACACACACCGGCTGTGCCAGACGGATACTGCTTCTTCCCACTCTCTGATTCATAATTTCTCCTTCCATGCGATAACACTGCATTCTTTTTTGTCAGTGTTCCCGCATTAGGGAAGAATTATGAATTACAAAAAATTGTAACTATTCAGAACCCCATTCGCAAAACCGCTACTTCGTAGCTTTCCTTTTGCTCATGTGGTTACTTCGCCATATAAAACTGCTTATCTGCCTGAATGCAAGCATTCGCAGAACGCAGTTTTTCATGGCTCTGAATAGTTACAAAATATCTCCTCCAGCGCCCCAATCACCTTCTGTAATATCTCATCCGCCATATCCGAATAGTGAATGACCAGAATTCCCCGATATTTCTGCGCATCCGCAAAGCAATATTCCGACAGACAGTTCACGAGAATTCCCCGCTGTCTGGCCGCCCACTTGATCTCCACATCACTAAGTTCCGTCCGCACATGCAGCAGAAAATGAGTCCCGGCATCATCCTGATAGATCTGGCTGATCTGACTTAAAGGTGACTCCCGAAACATCCGGCAGATCCGCTCCCGCTGCCCTCTGTAATCGTTGAGCAGTCTCCGGATATGGCGTTCAAAATACCCTTTTTCCAGAAACGCTGCCATGGCATACTGTTCAAAACCGGATACCGTGCAGGAATAAAAATTCATAGTGGAAATATAGCGTTCCATCAATTTCTCCGGCAGCACCATATAGCCGATACGCAGGGATGGCACCATGGTCTTGGAAAAAGTGTTGATGTAAATAACTCTGTGGTTGCGGTCCATGGACTGCATGGAGGGAACCGGCTTTCCCACCATGCGGAATTCACAATCGAAATCGTCCTCCACGATATAGCGCTCCGGTTCCTCCGCCGCCCAGCGAAGCAGTTCCTGCCGTCTTCCCACTGGCATGACCAGTCCGATGGGAAAATGATGTTCCGGCGATACATGCGCCACGGTAATACCCTTTTGATCCAGCTGTTCCACTTTCATTCCCTGACCGTCAATGTCCACATAATCCCAGGTCACACCGCCCACATCATACAGTTTCGTAATCTTGCGATACCCAGGATTTTCCACACCGAATTTTGCATTTTTGCCCAATAACTGTAGCAGACGACTGTAGAGATATTCTGTTCCCGCTCCCACAATAATATGATCCGGTGACACATGCATGCCACGGTACCGATACAAATGCTCTGCAATGGCCACCCTTAGTTTTTCCACTCCGTTAAAAGGAACCGTCTTAAGCAGAGACGTATCATAATCCGTCAGGGTCTGCCGCATGATCTTCGCCCAGGTGGCAAAGGGGAACTTATCATATTGAATATTGTTGGCCGTCAGATCCGCCAGATATTCTTCCTCCCGGAAACGGGTCACAAAGGATGCATAGGCTGGGGCGGAGACGTTCTTCACTTCCAGACGGTTGACAAAATACCCTCTCTTTTCCTCCGACCGGATATAGCCCTCCAGCAGCAGCTGTTCATAGGTATTCTCCACGGTCTTGACACTGACCTGTAAGTGCTCGGCAAACGCCCGCTTCGAAGGAAGCTTCTCACCGGCAGTCAGCCGGCCGCTCAAGATGTCAGCTTTCATCGCTTCATATAAGTATTCATACATGGTTTTTCTGCCACGGGCAGTCAGATCATAGGTCAGCATCTGGTATCCTCATTTTTTCTTATTTTGGTTATTTAAAAGATATCAGATTTTATTATAATGAACTCATAAAGTAAAAGCAAGCAGGAAGGACAGATTCTCCCCCCGCCAAGGGGGTGACTCCTCAAGAGGGCAGCTCCTCAAGAAGAGCAGGATTTTCCTTCGGAAAACAAGGGAGGATTTAACATGGGCGTATATGCAATCACCGGCGCATCCAGCGGAATCGGCGCCAAGACAAAAGAACTGTTACTTCAAAAAGGACACGAAGTCATCAATATCGATCTGAAGGACGGCGATATCTGCGTGAACCTGGCAACCCCGGAAGGAAGACAGGCCGCTGTAGACAAGCTGCATGAGCTGCATCCCGAAGGTCTGGACGGCATGATCTGCAATGCCGGTGTCTCCGGTGCCTGCGGCAATCTGGAACTGATCATTTCCCTGAACTATTTCGGAACCGTAGCCATTGCAAAGGGCGTCTATGACCTCCTTAAGAAAAAACACGGCAGCTGCGTAGTCACCGTATCCAACACCATTTCCCAGGGTGCGGGACGTAAAGATATCGTAGATCTGCTGAACAATATCGGTGATGAAAAGAGAGTATTAAGCCTGGTATCCTCCATGGATTCCACTAACCTCTCCGTGGGCAACAGTCTCTATGTATCCACCAAATATGCTCTGGCCAGATGGGTCCGCAGAGTCTCTGCTACCTGGGCTGCCAACGGTGTCCGCATCAATGCGGTAGCTCCCGGCAACGTACATACTGCCATGACCGCTACCATGAGCACCACCGCGAAAATGGCACTGAATGCCCTTCCCATTCCCACCAAGTACGGTCAGGAATGTCTGATGGCTCCCGAAGAGATCGCTGAGGTGATGGTATTCCTGGCATCCGATTCCGCCAGAGGTGTCAACGGCAACATCATGTTCGTAGACGGCGGTACTGACGCACTGTTAAATTCTGAAAAGGTATATTAAGGAGGAACACGCTATGAGACCCATTGAAAAATATGTAGAAGCTATGGAAAATAAAGATTTTGCCGGACTTGCAGAGTTGTTCACCCCTGATGGCATTCTGTGTGACTATTGTACCACCTCCGCTTCCCAGCAGGAATATCATATCTACGGAAAAGAGGCCATCAATATGTTCTTCCGTAACAAATTCGGTTTCCGCCGCTACTCCATTCTGGATGCTGAGGTCGTAAATGATGAGCAGGCCGAGTTCATTGCCAACTTCGGAGGCTACAACATCATGGCCATCGCCACGGTTCGTGAGACCGATGAAAACGGTCTGATCCAGAGACTTACCGTAAGACCGAAATAATTTTTGCTATCCCCTTATACTTTTCTCTATATAGAATCTTAATGTAAAAGAAGCTGCACCCTACGGTACAGCTTCTTTTACATTCTATCTTCCGAATACGTCGGTCATTCCGGAGCACTGCCAGAGATCACATAGCTGGTCACGGCATACAGGATCTCACCGTTGTACTCCACTCTGGACCAGCCAGATCCTTCACTGTAGCCGGTACGATGCAGATTGGTTCCGTTCCGCACCTGGGTACGTACAGTGCTCTCTCCCTCGCTGGTGCTTGGTTCCGTCCGCAGATTGATCAGATCTTTGGGGGTAATATAATCATCACAATCCGTAAAGACGATCACTCTGCCGTCCTGGGTGCTGACGCGGTTGGGATATGTCGGCTTCTCCGGGGTCTTATAGGTAAGATCCGTGGTCAGATATGCTGATACTGCATAAACCGTCTGACCGTTGTATTCCAGTCTGGACCATCCGGTGGAATCGTTCCTTCCGGTGCGTACCAGAGTCTCTCCGTTCTTCAGCTGCCCTACCACATTGCCCTCATCTCCGGTATAGGGTGTACTGCGAAGATTACTCACATCCTTGGCAGTGACCGTCTCGTTCACATCACCGAACGTCATGGAATTTCCCTCCGCAAGAGCATCTCCCGTATTATTGGTAGCGGGGACTTCGGTTGCCACCGGTGCCTCTGTCGGCTGCGGCTGTGCTTCCGGAGCCTGTGTAGGTGTCGGTTGCGGTGCTTCTGTCACTGCTGCCGCAGGCTCCGGAGTAACCGTCTCGGGGATTTGTGTAGTCTCCGGTTCCGCCGTTGCCACCTTTTCCGATGCGATCCCGGTCTCCGGGGTCTCTGCAGAAGCCTGTTCTGAGCTCTGCGCTTCTGTTGTCACCGCCGCGAATTCATTATTTTCCGTAGTTCTGTCATGATGGCTCAGTTTCCACAGCGGAATACAGATCAGGACCGCCAGAACCATCATGCCCGCAAAAGCCGGAATCATCCATGGCCGGAACCGGAAGCCAATCCCGTCCCCCTCGTCGAAGTCATCCAGGTCATCCCCTTCCGGATACTCCCCATAGTCCTCATCCTCCGTAAAGTCCTCCGATTCCACAGTATACGGATCCTCTGTATCACAGGTTGTTTCCCATACAGCATCATCACGTCGTCCCGCCTGTTCAGAATCCACCTCTGCATCCGCAAGTTCTTCATAGTCAAAATTATATTCTTCCGGTTCCCTTTTCCGGTCTCTGACACCCTTTTCTTCCATGGCATGCCCTCCTTCCGCCATCTTTAAGCTGATTATATACTTCCCTCTTTTGCAAAACAAGTACCTTTTCCTGTCTTTGCAGGTATGTTATACTGACTGTAGCATTATAAAAACCTCTCAGGAGTTATATTCTCTATGAAAAATAAACTTGCCAAATGGAAACCTTATATTTTCCTCGCGGTCCTGCTCGCCAGCCTGGTTCCTCTGGTATGGCTGGGGCGTTACAATTATCCCACCGGGGATGATTATTATTACGGTACGGAAGCCCATCTGGTCTGGCAGCAGACCGGAAGCATACCACAGGCCATTTCCGCCGCCTGTGCCGGTGTCGCCAAAAGCTATCAGATCTGGCAGGGAACCTATTCAGCGCTGTTTCTGATGTATCTTGCGCCCAATGCCTTCTCCAATACCGCCTATCATCTGGTGACTTTTGTGATCCTTCTTTTGCTGTGCGGCAGCATTTTCTATCTGCTACGGCCTCTGGTCTGCCATTTTCTGCCGGGGACATGTGGGGAATGGATCACGATTTCCTCAGTATTCAGTTTCCTGTGCATCCAGACAGTGGCCTTTCAGAGCGACAGCTTTTACTGGTACAACGGCTCCATGTATTACACCGGTTTCTTTGCCGTGACCCTGTTTTTCCTGGGCACATTGCTTCGCTACCTGTACAATGGGAAAAAGATACTGATGCTTCCGCTTCTCCTGTTCGCAATTTTCTTAGGCGGTGGCAATTACGTGTCCCTTCTCCCCTGCATGCTGTTTGTGGTAACCGTAACCTTTCTACTGCTATTGCAGAGAAATAAAAAGACTTATGTCTGCGGAATTACCTCCGCTGTTCTCCTGCTATCTTTTGCCGTCAGTGCCATGGCCCCCGGCAATCAGGTGCGGCAGGACGGCATGTGGAAAATTCCCGCATGGAAAGCCATTGCAAAGTGCCTGTTGCAGGGTGTCCGCTATACCTTCGCCTGGACCGGACTGTGGTGGCTGCTTGCCGCCCTGCTTCTGCTGCCGGTCTTCCTGCGCATTTTACAGAAGAAAAACGGAGGGTTTTTCTCCCATCCCCTCCTTTTTACCGGATATTCCTACGGATTGTTCTGCTCCATGTCCTGTCCTCTGTTCTATACCATGAACTCCACAGGACCCGGCCGGGCCGTAGCCATTGTCTACTATACGTTTCTGCTGATCAGTTTTGCTGTGTTCTTCTACTGGCTCGGATATATAGTCCGGAAGCTGCAAATGCGTCAGAATACTCCGGAGAAAATGTCGGTCCTCGGCAAGTTGAAAATTGCCCGTTATGTCGCCATGACGGTCCTGTTGGCCGTCATCCTTTTCACCGGAGTATGGCAGGAGACCTCCGCCGCAAAAGCGATCCAGGTGCTGGCAGACGGGGAAGCCGCTGCCTATGCTGCAGAATACGAAGAACGACTGCTTCTGTTGAATAATCCGGAGATTACGGATGTGGTTCTGACGCCGTTTATCCATCAGCCTGCCATGATCTATACCGGTGATCTCCCCGGAGACCCGGAGGATCCCACCAGTAAAAAGACCGCCCAATACTTTGGAAAAAATTCCATATACGTAGATTACAGCAATTAATCCCCCAAAAAAGGACGCTTCCGGTTTTTCCGGAAACGTCCTTTTGTTATCTTTTACTATTCTTATTGTCCTTCGTACTTCTCACTCTGCATACGGATCAGTTCTGCATCGTCGAAGTAATTGATACGCATAGCGCTCTTTACCTCAGACAGGGTCTGTGCTGCCACTTCACGGGCCTCGTCACTGCCCTTCTTCAGGATCTCATATACTGCGGGAATATCCTTCTCCAGTTCTTTTCTACGGTTACGGATGGGCTCCAAGGTCTCCTGCATTACGTTGTTCAGGAACTTCTTCACCTTCACGTCACCCAGACCGCCTCTGGTATAATGCGCCTTTAACTCGTCCAGATTTGCGTAATCCGGCAGGTATCTCTCGAAGTGCTCCGGCTTGCAGAAAGCATCCAGGTAAGTGAATACCGTGTTGCCCTCCAGATGTCCGGGATCGCTGACCAACAGATGCTCGGGATCGGTGTACATACTCATGATCTTGGTGCGTACATCGTCTGCGCTGTCTGCCAGATAGATGCAGTTGCCAAGGGATTTACTCATTTTCGCCTTGCCATCGATGCCGGGCAGTCGCTGACATGCCTCATTTTCAGGCAACAATGCCTTGGGCTCTACCAGTACCGGTGCATATACGGTGTTGAATTTGTGTACGATCTCTCTGGTCTGTTCGATCATGGGCAGCTGATCACCACCTACGGGAACGGTGGTCGCCTTGAAAGCGGTAATATCGGAAGCCTGGCTGATGGGATAGGTAAAAAATCCCACAGGGATGCTGGCTTCGAAGTTACGCATCTGAATCTCACTCTTTACGGTCGGGTTTCTCTGTAATCTGGCTACGGTTACCAAATCCATGTAATAGAAGGTCAGTTCACACAGCTCGGAAATCTGAGACTGGATGAAGATTGTTGCCTTACTGGGATCCAGTCCGCAGGACATGTAGTCCAGCGCCACTTCGATAATATTCTGACGCACCTTCTCGGGATTCTCGATATTGTCCGTCAGTGCCTGTGCATCTGCGATCATGATAAAAGTTTTCTTATATTCACCGGAATTCTGCAGCTCTACACGTCTTCTCAGAGAGCCTACATAATGTCCCACATGTAATCTTCCGGTAGGTCTGTCACCTGTCAAAATAATCTTGTCCATTTCGTCCTCTCAATCCGCCGTCTACGCGGCTATACATCATTGCTTCTATCATACCATCTTTTTGCATAGAAGCAAATGATTTTTCTACAGAATTAACGCTTTGTGTGCAAGCCCCCTCGCATTCGTTCTGCTGTTCTATGGCTGAACTATTGCAAGCAACTTATCCAGAATTTTATGTGCCACCTGTTCCTTGCTCATCAGTTCCAGGCTCTCCTCGGAATTCTTTGTGATCAGTGTCACAATATTGGTGTCCGTGCCAAAGCCCGCTCCTGCGCTCTTCAAACTGTTGGCACAGATCATGTCACAGTGCTTGCTCTCCAGCTTCTTCCGGGAATTCTCCAGTACATTTTCCGTCTCCATGGAAAATCCACACAAAATCTGTCCCGGTCTCTTGTTTTCCCCAAGGGTCTTCAAAATATCCTTCGTCCGCACCAGAGGGATCGACATGTCTCCGTCTTTTTTCTTAATCTTATTGTCTGCTGTCACTGCCGGGGTGTAGTCTGCCACGGCTGCTGCCTTGATGACAAAATCATAGTCCTGCGCTCTGGACACGATTGCATCGTACATCTCTTCTGCCGTCTGTACCGGCACCACATTTACAAACAAAGGCGGCTCCACATCCGTATGGGCTGCCACCACCGTCACTTCTGCGCCGCGGTGCATTGCAGCTCTCGCCAGGGCATAACCCATTTTTCCACTGGAGTGATTCGTGATAAAACGCACCGGGTCAATGGGTTCTCTGGTGGCACCTGCGGAGATCAGCACCTTTTTGCCCGCCAGATCCTTCTCGCAGGCGATCTCCTTCACCACGGCTTCGAACAGTACGGACTCCTCCGGCATTCTGCCGTCACCGATATCGCCGTTGGCCAGCATTCCCGTGGCCGGAGTGATGATCTCATAGCCGAAATGCTTTAATTTTTCGATATTATCCTGCACGATGGGGTTGTGATACATATTATGATTCATGGCAGGGGACACAATCTTCTTGCAGGGACATGCCATGACCGTAGTAGTCAACATATCATCTGCGATGCCGTTTGCAATCTTGCCGATCACATTGGCAGAAGCCGGTGCCACCAGAACCACATCCGCCCGCTTTGCCAGTGCCACATGTTCCACACTGTACTGGAAATTGCGGTCAAAGGTGTCCACCAGACATTTATGTCCCGTCAGACTTTCAAAAGTAATGGGGTTAATGAACTGCGTGGCATTCTGTGTCATCAGCACTTCCACATCACAGTGCTGTTTTAACAGCATCCGCGCTACATTGGCCATTTTATATGCAGCAATACTTCCCGAGATTGCCAGAACTACGGTCTTTCCCTTCAGCATAGTCGTCTCCTTTTGCCTGATTTATCAAAAATACTTCAAAACTGTACTCCTAAAATACCATAAGTGCATATTTTATGCAAATATCACTTTTCTTTTTGTCCGGGATATGATATAAACAGTAGGAGTGTCCCGAATCACCGGGGCAGCTTGTATTGTATCTCCCAGAGGGAGAATGGTAACAAGGAGGAAAATTTCATATGAACAAACAAAGTAAGACAATGCGACTCACGTTGATGGGATTGTTTGCTGCGGTACTTTTGCTGATGGCTTATACCCCGCTCGGGTACCTGAACATCGGCCCCCTGGCAATCACCTTCAATGTCATCCCCGTTGCACTGGCTGCAATCACTCTTGGCCCTGTAGGCGGAGCCGCCATGGGAGCAGTATTCGGATTGACCAGCTTTTTGCAATGCATCGGCGTGGGAGGCACCAGCGCCATGGGAGCAATGCTTTTTGGCATCAACCCTGTGTTGGCCTTCATCCAGCGTTTCATCCCCAGACTTCTGGACGGATTTCTGTTGGGATATGTCTTCCGTTACAGCCGCAAAGCCGTAGGAGACAGAATCGCCTGCATGATCACCGGATTTTGCAGCGCATTTTTCAACACCGCATTTTTCATGTCCCTTTTAGTACTGCTGTTCGGCAATACTTCCTATGTGCAGGGACTGATGGGTGGTAAAAACGCGATTTTATTCATCTGCTCTTTTGTAGGTGTGAATGCGGTCTTCGAGATGTGTGCATCCACGTTCCTGACCGGAGCGGTAGGGCTGGCACTGATCAAGGCAAAAGTCATTCCTGTATATCAGAAAGCAGAGTCTGCAGCATAACAGGAGTATACCCGTGGTACTGACAATCGACATCGGAAATACTACGATCGGCATCGGGGGATTTCAGGGAAATAAGCTACTCTTTATTGAGAAGCTATCGTCCCGCCGTCCCCTGTCTGATGCCGGATATAGAAAAAAACTGAATATGATTTTAGACAAACACGGTCTGTCCGCCGAAGCCTTTGAGGGATCTGTGATCTCCTCGGTTGTGCCTTCGGTGACAGCCGTTTTTTCCTCTGCTCTGGAAGCTTTTATGGGGCAGAAGCCTCTGCTTCTTACCCATGAACTGGATCTTGGCTATGAGATCTGTACGGAATTTCCGGAAAAGGTGGGCTGCGACCGCCTGGCAGATATCGCCGGAGCCATTTCCCGCTATCCTCTGCCACTGATCACCATTGATCTGGGCACCGCCACGACATTTAACGTGTTGGATGAGAACCGTCGCTTTTTAGGTGGCCTGATCCTTCCCGGCGTTGGAACCGCCCACAGGGCACTTTTAGGCAGGACCGCCCAGCTCCCGAAAGGGGACATTCATATGCCCGCCCACACCATCGGTGCGAATACGCAGGAATGCATCACCGGGGGAATGCTCTTGGGCAACGCCTGTGCCATCGACGGACTGATCCGCCGTATCCAGACAGAGTTAGGGCAAAAAGCAACGGTCGTTGCCACCGGAGGGTACGCAACGACCGTCATTCCACATTGTGAAACGAAGATCCATATCGATCAGAATCTTCTTATGAAGGGTCTGAGATCCATCTACGAGAATAATACCTCTACTGGATCACCAGATTAGAGTAGCCCATCAGGCTCTCATCCACAGCATGTGCGGCTTCTCTGCCTTCACGGATCGCCCACACCACCAGGGACTGTCCTCTGTGCATATCACCGGTGACGAATACATTTTCCACACTGGTCTGGTATTTGCCGGGGGCAGTTTTTACGTTGGTGCGTTCATTTAATTCCACCCCGAAAGCATCGGTAATATATTTCTGACTTCCCAAAAATCCTGCTGCGATCAGTACAATCTCCGCATCCAGGATCTGCTCACTTCCGGCAATCTCCTGCATCTTCATGCGTCCGGTAGCCGGATCCTTTTCCCAGGACAGCTTCACGATCTTCACGGCTTTCAGGCTGCCGTTCTTATCCTTGATAAATTCCTTAACCGTAGATTCATAGATTCTCGGATCCTGTCCGTAGACTGCAATGGCTTCTTCCTGACCGTAATCGGTCTTGCAGACCTTCGGCCATTCGGGCCAGGGATTGTTCTCTGCTCTCTTGTCCGGAGCCTTGGGCATCATCTCGATCTGGGTCACAGACTTGGCACCGTGACGGATGGAAGTTCCCACACAGTCATTACCGGTATCACCACCGCCGATGATGACCACGTTCTTACCCTTGGTCTCCACATATTTTTTATCTTCAAAGTTCGAATCCAGCAGGCTCTTGGTATTGGCTTTCAGAAAATCCACCGCGAAATAGATTCCCCTGGCATCTCTGCCTGGCGCATTGATGTCTCTGGGATTGGAAGCACCACAGGCCAGTACGACACGGTCAAAATCATGTAACAGCTTGGATGCCTTGATGTCCTTACCGATATCCGTACCGGTGACAAAGGTGACGCCCTCTTTCTTCATGATGGCTATCTTACGGTCAATGATCTGTTTCTCCAGCTTCATGTTGGGGATGCCGTACATTAACAGTCCTCCCACACGGTCGGAGCGCTCAAATACTGTGACCTGATGTCCTCTCTGGTTCAGCAGATCCGCCGCTGCCAGTCCGGAAGGACCGCTGCCGATGACTGCCACCTTTTTGCCGGTACGCACCACAGGGGGCTTGGCTGCCGCATAACCCTCGCTGTAGGCGTTTTCAATAATTGCATATTCGTTCTCCTTGGTGGAGACCGGATCCCCATTCAGTCCACAGGTACATGCCGCCTCACACAGAGCCGGACATACTCTGGACGTGAACTCGGGGAAATTGTTGGTCTTCTTCAGGCGGTTGTAAGCCTGCTGCCAGTTGCCGGTATATACCAGGTCGTTCCACTCCGGCACCAGATTGTGCAGGGGGCATCCGCTGGCCATACCGCAGATCATCATGCCCGACTGACAGAACGGCACACCGCATTCCATACATCTGGCACCCTGTAAACGCTGCTTTTCCTTCGGCAGATGCTCATGGAATTCATTAAAATGCTGTATTCTCTTCTTCGGATCCTCAGCCACGCTGACTTCCCTTTTATATTCCATAAATCCCGTTGGTTTTCCCATGACTCTCTCCATTCTGCAGACGCTTCGGCATCGGAAGAATCGCGAACTAAATTTCATATTTAGTTCTGCGATAAACTAATTTGTGGCGCCCGCGGCACAAATTAGTCGTGTGAAAAGCAATCTATCAAGATTACTTTTCACACTGTCTCCATTTACTTTCTGGTGTTGGCATAGAATGCTTCGATCTGTGCCTGCTCTGCGCTCAGTCCCTTTTCCTCCATCTGTACGATGGTCTTCAGGACTCTCTCATAGTCATGAGGGATGATCTTCTTGAACTTAGGCAGATACTCTCCAAAGTTATCCAGCACTTCCTTACCCTTTGCGGAATTGGTCAGTGCCACATGCTCCTGGATCATGGATTTCAGTTCCAGCACATCATATTTGGATGTGATCTCGCTGGAAGATACCATTTCCTTATTCAGACGCTTATACAGATCGTTGCCTTCATCCAGTACATACGCGATGCCTCCGCTCATACCGGCTGCAAAGTTTTTACCGGTGGGACCCAAGACTACCACACGTCCGCCGGTCATGTATTCACAACCGTGATCACCCACACCTTCGACTACCGCAATGGCACCGGAGTTACGTACGCAGAAACGTTCGCCTGCCACACCGTTGATGAATGCTTTACCAGAGGTTGCACCGTACAGTGCCACATTACCGATGATGATATTTTCTTCAGCCTTGAACTTGCTGCCCTGTGGGGGATATACCACCAGCTTACCGCCGGATAAGCCCTTGCCGAAGTAGTCATTGCTGTCGCCCACCAGCTCCAGGGTCAGGCCCTTGGGGATAAAGGCTCCGAAGGACTGTCCGCCGGCACCTTTACACAGTACATGATAGGTATCTTCTTCCACGTCATCGCCCAGTTTTCTGGTGATCTCACTTCCGAGGATCGTACCGAAGGCACGGTCAGTGTTGCTGACATCCACTTCGATACTGCGCTTCTGTCCTGCATCGATGGCTTTTCCTAACTGCTTTAATAATACCTTCTCATCCAGTGTCTTCTCTAACTGGAAGTCATAGACCTGTCTGGGATCGAAGGTCACCTTCTGCTTGCTGCCCTCGTAAGGATTGCTTAAGATCTGGGTCAGATCCACTTCCTCCTGACGCTCGGTCAGATGCTCTTTTCTCTTCAGCAGATCAGTTCTGCCCACCAGTTCATCTACGGTACGCACGCCCAGTGCTGCCATGTATTCCCGCAGCTCCTGTGCGATAAATTTCATAAAGTTTTCCACATATTCCGGCTTACCGCGGAAGTTTTTCCGCAGCTCCGGATTCTGGGTAGCCACACCTACCGGGCAAGTATCCAAATTACATACTCTCATCATGACACAACCCATGGTTACCAAAGGAGCAGTAGCAAAACCGAATTCCTCGGCGCCTAAAATGGCTGCGATGGCTACGTCTCTGCCACTCATGAGCTTACCGTCGGTCTCGATACGGACTTTATTACGCAATCCATTCATGATCAGGGTCTGATGGGTCTCTGCCAGTCCCAGTTCCCAGGGAAGTCCGGCATTGTGGATGGAGTTTCTCGGTGCCGCACCGGTACCGCCGTCATAACCGGATACCAGGATGACCTGGGCTCCCGCCTTGGCTACACCGGCTGCTACGGTTCCCACACCGGCTTCGGATACCAGCTTCACGGAGATTCTTGCCTGGGTGTTGGCATTTTTCAGATCGTAGATCAGCTGCGCCAGATCCTCAATGGAATAAATGTCGTGATGAGGGGGCGGAGAGATCAAGGACACACCTGGTGTGGAGTGTCTGGTCTTGGCGATCCAGGGATATACCTTTCCTCCGGGCAGATGTCCGCCCTCGCCGGGTTTTGCTCCCTGTGCCATCTTGATCTGGATCTCCTGTGCACTGACCAGGTAACGGCTGGTGACGCCAAAACGTCCGCTGGCTACCTGCTTGATGGCGGAACAACGGTTTAAGCCGTCCGGGCCTACGGTCAGACGGTCCAGATCCTCGCCGCCTTCACCGGAATTGCTCTTGCCGTGCAGATGGTTCATGGCGATGGCCATGGTCTCATGGGCTTCCTTGGATATAGAACCGTAGGACATGGCACCGGTCTTGAATCTGGTCACGATGGACTCTACCGGCTCTACTTCCTCGATGGGCACACCCTTTTTCGGATAATTGAAGTCCATCAGTCCTCTGAGGTTCTTGATGGAATCTTCATCGTTGACCATGGCGGTGTACTGCTTGAACATCTGGTAATCACCGCGTCTGGTGGATTCCTGTAACATATGGATGGTAGCGGGATTATACAGATGCTCATCACCGCCGCTACGCATCTTGTGATGTCCGGGGCTGTTTAAGGTCAGATCGTTTTTCAGTCCCAGAGGATCAAATGCCTGAGAGTGCAGGTCGTCTACCTGCTGCTCAATATCTTTTAAGGTAATACCTCCCACACGACATACGGTGTTGGAGAAATACTTACTGATAACTTCCGGCGCGATACCGATAGCCTCGAAGATCTGGGAACCCTGATAGGACTGGATGGTGCTGATACCCATCTTGGATGCGATCTTGACGATGCCATGGAGGACAGCATTGTTGTAATCATCCACTGCTGCATAGTAATCCTTATCCAGCATATTGCTCTCGATCAGCTCCTTGATGGTATCCTGTGCCAGATAAGGGTTGATGGCGCAGGCACCGTAACCGAGCAACGTAGCAAAATGGTGTACTTCTCTGGGTTCACCGGACTCCAGGATCAATGCGACTCTGGTTCTCTTCTTGGTGCGTACCAGATACTGGTTCAGGGCAGATACAGCAAGCAGGGAAGGAATGGGCACATGGTTCTCATCCACGCCTCTGTCGGACAGGATCAGAATGTTCACGCCTTCTCTGTAAGCTCTGTCCACTTCCACGAACAGTCGGTCAATGGCACGCTCTAAGCTGGTGTTCTTGTAATATACGATAGGTACGACTTCTACCTTGAAGCCGTCTACTTTCATGTTCTTGATCTTCAAGAGATCGGTGTTGGTCAGGATCGGGTTGTTGACCTTCAAAACGTTACAGTTCTTCGGAGTCTCCTCCAGGATGTTGCCTTCGGTACCGATGTATACAGTGGTGGAGGTTACAATCTCCTCACGGATGGCATCAATGGGCGGGTTGGTCACCTGTGCAAACAGCTGCTTGAAATAATGGAACAGCGGGTGATTCGTCTTGCTCAGCACGGGCAGTGGGGTATCCACACCCATGGCTGCAATGGCTTCGCTGCCGTTCTTTGCCATCGGCAGAATGCTCTGCTTCATTTCATCGTAGGTGTAGCCAAAAGCCTTCTGCATCCGCTGGCGCTCTTCGTAGGTGTATTCCGGTACACGATAGTTCGGGATATGGATGCTCTTCAGTTCGGTCAGATTGTTGTCCAGCCATTCTCCATAAGGCTGTCTGGAAGCATATTTTTCCTTGATCTCCTCGTCGTCGATCACTCTGCCCTGTACGGTATCGACCAGGAGCATCTTACCGGGGCGAAGTCTTTCTTTTACTTTGATCTTCGTGGGATCAATGGGAAGCACACCTACCTCAGAGGACAGGATCAGCGTATCGTCATCCGTGATCATGTAACGGGAAGGACGCAGTCCGTTTCTGTCCAGTACCGCTCCCATGATATCTCCGTCGGAGAACAGAATGGATGCCGGGCCGTCCCAGGGTTCCATCATAGTCGCATAATATTGGTAGAAATCTCGCTTCGTCTGGGACATTGCCTTATTATTCGCCCAAGGCTCCGGAATAGCAATCATGACTGCCAGAGGCAGCTCCATGCCGCTCATTACCAGGAACTCCAGTGTATTGTCCAACATCGCGGAATCGGAACCGGTCTTGCTGATGGCGGGTAATACCTTATGCAGCTGTCCTTTCAGATGTTCGGATTCCATGTTCTCTTCGCGCGCCAGCATCTTATCGGCATTGCCGCGGATGGTGTTGATCTCACCGTTGTGTACCATCAGACGGTTCGGATGGGCACGCTCCCAGCTGGGGTTGGTATTGGTGGAGAAACGGGAATGTACCATAGCGATAGCGGATTCGTAATCCGCACTCTGTAAATCTGCAAAGAAGGTACGAAGCTGTCCTACCAGGAACATTCCTTTATATACGATGGTTCTGCTGGAAAGAGAGACCACATAGGTATCATCGGAAGACTGCTCGAATACGCGCCTTGCAATGTAAAGTCTGCGGTCGAAGGGCAGACCTTTTTCCACATCGGCGGGCTTTTTCACAAAGCCCTGCATGATATAGGGCATGCACTCTACTGCCTTGTGTCCCAGCACATTGGGGAAAGTGGGCACTTCACGCCAGCCGAGGAATTCCATTCCTTCCTTTTCCACAATGATCTCGAACATCTTCTTCGCCTGGTTGCGGCGCAGCTCTTCCTGCGGGAAGAAGAACATGCCGACACCGTATTCTCGCTCTCCGCCGATATTCATGCCCAGAGCCTTTGTGACTCTTGCAAAAAATTTGTGAGGGATCTGGGTCAGAATACCGACACCGTCACCGGTCTTACCTTCCGCATCCTTACCGGCTCTGTGCTCCAGATTCTCTACGATCTTCAGCGCATTCTCAACAGTAGCGCGGCTTTTCTCTCCGTGAATATTGACACAGGCTCCGATACCGCAGTTATCATGCTCAAATTCTTCCCGATATAACGGTGCCTTGGGCAGCTCCTGTTTTACATCAAACATATAGTTCTCCTTTCCGGTCTCTATTTCTCTCTTTTTCATCTGTCTGTTCCTATTCAGAACCTCATTCGCAAGACCGTGCTTTCAGCACTTTCCTGCAACTAAAAAAGGTCGCAATGAGACTCTTTCGAGCGCCTCATTGCGACCTTTTCTGTACTATACACCTATTTTTCTCATTTGTAAATATAGATTTTTCCTTGAATTGTCAGATAATTTGTCAATTTAGTTATTCACACGGCTGTTGTCTGTGAATTGTGCCAATTTTCTTTTTTAAGCCATGCTTTTAGCACAACTCTTTGGGGATTTTCCCTATTTTTCCTGTCTTCGACCATACACTTTGCTTGCCAGTCCCTGATAGATTGCAGAGAAATGTCTGCTTTCTGCCATTGCGGTCCGGAGAGGTGCCAGGGTCAGTGCCATCACAGCGCGGTAACGGAACAGTTCTACGGGTTTCATGTATTTTGTCGTGATCTCCTTATGCTCTGTGGCACTGCGTTTCAGGTTCTCCTTTGTCTCGGAGTAGCCACCGCCTTCGTAGGAAGATACGGTAAGCCCCAGATACTGCATGGGAGCCTTCGCCCGGTAATAGCACCACAGAAAATGTTCATAATCTGCGCGGATCTTGTATTTTGGTTCGTAGGGCTTCTGTCGGCACAGGTCTGCGGCATAGAAGCAGGACTGATGGCAGGGAATGTTGCGGTAGCAGACAAAGCCGGTGATTCGGGGCGGGGATGATATCTTCGTGTCCGTTTTCGCGCTGTAGGTATCTCCGTAATAGATGCCTTGCAGTTTCATAGGGTGCTGTTCCATGAATTGTGCGGTGTGTGCCAGAACTTCCTTGTCATAGAAGAGGTCACCGCAGTTTAAGAACAGAATGTAATCTCCGGTCACATGAGAGACCGCCTGGTTCATAGCCTCGTAGATGCTGTGATCCGGTTCCTGGTAGAAATGGATCCGCCCGTCAGTGCGCATGGACTCTATGGATCCGTCACGGCTGCCACCGTCCTTGACGATGACTTCGAAGTCTGGGCAGGTCTGGGCCAGGATACTGTCAAGGGTCTGATTCAGTTTGGTGCCGGGGTTCAGGCATACTACGATAATGCTGAATTTCATATGTTGCTCCTTTTAAGATATAATATCTCCGCAGTCGAGAACAGGGCAAGGAACGCGGCACGTTCGCACTCTGTCGCAGAGCGTAGCGGCACGTAAGTGACCAAAGTACGGTCACTAAGTGCCGACGTCTGCTTACGGCCTGCTTATCCTTACCCTGTTTTCGGCTGCTGGGTTACGTTGTCCATCTTTGTATATCTTATCAAGTATTTGGATGGTGACAAATGTACTTTTTTATTGCCTAAAATATATTTTTCTGTTTGTGGAGCATCCCGAGGGATACAACTGCCACTGCCAGGAAAATCACGCACACGGGCCAGCTGACGAAGCCGGTGACGGCGATGGCGGTGTAGGACAGGCAGTAGGCGAGGACATTGGATGCCACATGAACGAACACTGCCATTTTGAATTCTCCGAAATACTCATAAGCGTAAGCCATGAGGCAGCCAATGAGAAAGCCGTAGATGCCCTGCACGTAGTTCATGTGGTACACACCGAAGATCAGTGCGGACAGAGCTATAGCAAGCTTCAGATCCATAAATCTGCGCAGGTAACCATAAATCACTCCACGGAACAGTAATTCCTCCGCAATCGGAGAGATAAAGCCGAATACCAGAATACCCACAATAAAGTGTGCGGAATATTGCTGGGTTGCAACTTCGGTATAGGCTTCGGATTTATTGGTCACACCCAGAAGTTCAAACAGGAGGTTGAAACCGATAACGGCACCGATGGTGGCTGCCACCAGCAGGGCATATTTTGCCTTACCTTCTTTTTTCAGATGGCTTAAATGCATATCCTCTTTGTTCTTCGTGATCAGAAGCTTTGCCGTGGACCATACCGCCAGTGCTCCGCCGATGAAGCCCAGTGCCGCTATGATACTGGAGACATCTCCGGAATAGCCGTTATAGGCGCCGGTCTCATCCCGCAGGATCAGCAGATCTACCAGTCCACCGGAAGCACCAGACTGTGCCAGCTGATACAACAGTGCCAGTAGCGCATACTGCACCGCATTGCGCACCAGGATAAACATCAGGAACGAATACACCATGGTCCAGATTCTCTGGTACATGGGATTTTTCTTTTTATTGTCGGGATTGCTGTTCACCAGTTCCTCGCTGCCGCGAAGCAGAAATTTTTCCAGTTCTTCCACGGATTGTACGATGTAGTCCGCTTTTGCTTCCTTTAACTCTTCCTTGCTTCCGTAGCCATAAGTCACGCCCACGCTCTCCACGCCCAACGCTCTGGCTCCTTCCACATCGAACTTTCTGTCACCGATCATGTAGACCTGATCCGGCTCTATGGGATTCTCCTTGAACAGCTGATGCAGGGTCTCCTGCACCACCTGATCCTTCGTCTCTCTGGTGCCGTCCAGCTCACTGCCTACCACCACGGCAAAATATTTTTTCAGATCAAAATGCTCCAGTATGCGTTCTACATAGATCTGGGGTTTGCTGGAAGCCAGTGCCAGAAAATAGCCCTTGGATTGCAGGTTCTTCAGCATCTCCGGAATACCGGCATAAACTTCATTTTCAAAAATACCCGTATTCTGAAAACGCTCTCTGTATTTTGCCACGGCCTCCTCCGCCTGCTCAGCGGTAAAACCGTAGAATTCCATAAAGCTGTCCCGTAAGGGCGGTCCGATAAAAGGCTCCAGCTTGTCCAGATCCGGTTCCTCAATACCGAAAGAGTGCAGCGCATACTGCACGCAGGTCGTAATTCCAATTTTGGGATCTGTCAGTGTACCGTCCAGATCAAACAGCAGATATTTTTTCATTCTTATAATTCCTTTTTTTGTATCTGTTCCAAGCCCTGTAACTATCGCAAAATATTCATTGAATACCGGGATCCGCAAGAATATTCTGTAATTGTTATGAGGCTCTGAATAGTTACCCTTTCTTTCTATAGCTTGTGGGGTCCGCAAAGCATTAGAAGCTGCGGATCTTGTCCCCGTCATCCTCAGTGTTTTTCAGTGCCTTGATCTCTACGTCATAGCCCACATTGGCATTGACCTGCACATGGACCACATCACCCACTTTTTTGCCAAGCAGTGCCTTGCCCAGAGGAGATTCGTTGCTGATCAGACCTTCCAGTGAGTTTCCGCGAACGGTGGTCACGATCTTGTAATCCTCCTGGGTGCCGTCATCGATAAATTCCACGGTAACAGTGTTGTTGATGCCCACCTCATCCACGGCGGAGTTCTCGGAGATCACCTTTGCGGTCTTGATCATTCTCTCCAGATAACGGATCCGGCTCTCGTTCTGATTCTTGTATTTTTTCGCTGCATAATATTCAAAATTCTCACTGAGATCTCCGTGGGCTCTGGCTTCCTTCACGTCCTCCAGTGCCTTGGGACGCACCACCAGCTTACGATACTCGATCTCATCTTCCATTTTCTTAATGTCAGTGGGGGTTAATTCATCGTACATAATTTCTCCATTTCTATCTGTTCAATTACTTATATCATTTATTGACAGTTTTTCTCCCGGCTCGGCACATGCTGATTTTCTACCAACAGCCGTCCTTCTTTTTCTCCGGCGACCGACCTTTTTCCTTCCGGCAGCCAACCTTCTTTTCTTGCAGAGGATGACCGGTCGCAGTCTCTATGCTGTCCCGGTGTGCCCAGCATTCTACAACTGCATTGCGTAGATTACCGCCAGAGACAGAATGATCTGAATAATGGCAAAACGGAATACAGTCTGTGTATTGGACCAGTCCCACACCTTACGCACATGATCATGCAAGGGAGTACGCACATTTTTCAAAATATGAATCTTCAGGAAGCGGAGCAGGGAAACCTTAAGCAGTCCCAAACCTCCGTCCAGAATCAGCACCAGAGCCAGCGGAATAAACAAAAACGGACAGCCGCTCTTTAAAATAGCGATGCTGATGAACAGTCCCATGGCCCGGGAACCCGCATCTCCCATCATCAGCTTACTGGGTGTTGCATTGTACCACAGATAACCCAGAATGCATACGGCAAACAGCAGGATCAGGAAAGAATAGGTCTCATTGACGTCCTTCATACGGTCCACGATATAGATGGACATGATCGTAATGATCGAGAGGGTTCCGGAGAGTCCGTCCACACCATCGGAGCAGTTGGTCACGTTCACGGAGGTCCATACCAGGATCACCGTGAGAATGGCGAATACCACAGGCGGCAGGGTGAACTTTACATGAAACAGTGCCAGCTCCACCACGTTGGAATTATATTTCAGGAACGTGATGGCTACCAGTGCCGCCACGCACAGATCTAAGAAACCTTTTTTGTACTCACCCCATGGAGTCTTGGAAGCATCGTCCAGAAATCCCGTCATCATGCATACCACGATCAGCAGCAGATAGATCACCAGCTCTGCGCTTAAAGGGGAAAACAGCAGAACGGATGCCACAAATGCCATGACAAAAATAATTCCGGCACCTCTGGGTTTCCCCGCAGACAATTTTCCGTCATGGGCAAATTCTCTTCCTGCATCCTTGGGCAGATACGGACTTAATTTCGCCGTTGCCAGTACCGTCGCTCCAAAAGCAAAAAGGATTCCAAAAAAAGCAAGGAGAGAACTGCTTCCCTCCGGCAAGATCATCTGTAACATACTATCCCTCGTTTCCACATGAGATACTCACTTTTGTACTCTCATGCTGTATTTTCTGATAAATTCCGTAACTGTTCACAGGGGCATTCGAGAAATGAACACCTCAGAACAGTCACAAAATATTTTAACACAAATATCCCGGAATCTCAAATAATTTCCACAACAGTTCAGTTCTGAACATATCTGGGCGCAGAAATCATGCTTGCATGATTTTGCGGGCAAATATGTGCAGGAGCTAAGCGCCAATCTATGAGCAAAGGTAGTCACGAAGTGACATAAAAGCGTGTTAACGCGACTCCCGTGAACGGCGCGGCTGAACTGTTACGTTTGACAGTTCTCCCACGGTGGACTACTATATTCTTATGAACACTTTCTGAAAAATAGCCATAAAAGGAGAAATGCCTATGATGATCCATAAAATTGAACCACATAAATACTATCCTGAATTCCGAAATCAGGAGCCAAAGCCTTCCGATTATCTGCTGTTATTTGACGGAGAAAAGGTCTATCTGCCCTCCCATACAGAAAACAGTGATGTAACGGATACTTCCGCCGGTGCCGGCATCTCTGAGCACCCTCAAGTATATCTTCCTACTTTTGAAGAAGTCCATGGACTCTTGGGAATCCGTCAGCCTATAGAACGTTTTTTTCTGGACTGTGAATATCTCTTTTCCATTGATGACCGAGCATTCTTCCGCAAGACGACGGAGGACGCCGGTGCTCTCATGCTCCCGGAAGAAGACCTCTACGCTTCCGGTATGTTCCGTAATTTTGAGCCGGAATATCTGGCATTTGCCGGAATCACTGCCACCCAGATCAATCGTTTCCGTCTGGACCGGAAATTCTGTGGCCGCTGCGGGCATCCCACAGTTCCTAGCACTACGGAACGGGCCTGCATCTGTCCGGAGTGCGGTCAGATTGAATATCCCAAGATCTCTCCAGCCGTCATTATTGCCATCGTGGATACCGAGCGGGACAAGATCCTGCTGACCCGTTACGCCGGCGGTTCCTATCGTCACTGGGCACTGGTGGCAGGCTTCGTGGAAGTCGGTGAGACTTTCAAGGGTGCTGCCCGCCGGGAAATCATGGAAGAAGTCGGTTTAAAGGTCAGCGATCTGGTCTATTACAAATCCCAGCCCTGGTCCTTCAGCGATTCCGCCATGATCGGCTTCTTCGCCAAGCTGGAGGGGGATCCTTCTATTACTTTGCAGGAATCGGAGCTTGGCGAGGCTGCCTGGTTCTCCAGAGAGGATGTCCCGGATCTGCCCTCCACTATCAGTGTCGGTCAAGAAATGATCACATTATTCAAGAATGGTGGGGATCCGTTCTGCCAGAGATAATTGATACATTTGAAAGTTTTTCATTTCTATTCCATGATATACCTTGACTTTGTGCCCCCGTGGTTTCATGCCCCGGGGGCTTATTTAGTTTCTTTTCCTCTCTGCGCCCCGCTCTCTCGATCTCCCCGGGGCTTAATCAGCCTCTTTTCCTCTCTGCGCCCCGCTCTCTCGATCTTCCTGGGGCTTATTTAGCTTCTTTTCCTCTCTGCGCCCCGCTCTCTCGATCTCCCCGGGGCTTAATCAGCTTCTTTGATTCTCTGCGCCCCGCTCTCTCGATCTCCCCGGGGCTTAATCAGCTTCTTTTCCTCTCTGCGCCCCGCTCCCTCAATCTTCCTAGGGCTTATTTTGTTTCTTTGCCTCTCTGCGCCCCGCTCTCTCGATCTCCCCGGGGCTTAATCAGCATGCTCCTTATATCTACGCCCCATGTACGCAAAAATCTGCCTTCGACAATAACATTGTCATGAGGCAGACTCCTTTCTGTACTTATTCTCTTCACTGTTTCTTCACCTAGAGCATCGTAGCTGTCATCGCTTCTCATTATCTCAATAAGCGGCACTTCTTCGCTACCTTCATTAACAGATATCCCTTCGGGAAGCTGCGAAGCTCCTGCTCCGTGATGCCCCGCATCAATATCAGCATGACAAAATAGACTACAGCAGCAATTACGATCGCAGGAATGACAGAGATCCGCATGGACTTCGTCACCATATACAGACCCTCGTAGATTGCCCAGGCTGCCGCTCCCATAAACGCGGAGGCGAACGCCGGAATGACGAAAGTCTTTACGATCTCCTGCCGGTAGCCTACCGCTCTTCTTACCGCCCACTGGTTCAGCACACACATCATACCGGAATACAGCGTATTGGCGATGGCAATGCTGTACAGATCCAGTCTTGTGAACATCAGAAGCAGCACTGCTGCCACCGTCTGCACCACCAGCGAGATCCCCGCATTGATGATCGGGGTATTTACTTTGCCAAGCCCCTGTAAGATCGAACTGTTCAGAGTCGACAGTGCATAAAAGATAACCGACAGTGACAATGTCATTAAAAGAGCTGCCGCCAGATTCAATTCCTCTGCCGTCTTATTCGTGAACAGCAGACTGATCACCGGCTTCGCCAGTACAAAAAGTCCCACAGCGCAGGGAATCGAGATCACCATGGTAGTCTTCACTGCCAGTCCGATCTTCTCTCTGGCTCCCTTCACATCCCGGGCTGCCATCAGCTGTGCTACGGAAGGAATCATGGCAGAAGCCATAGCAGATGCAAATGCTATGGGAATATTGGACATTGTCAAGGACTGTCCGGAGAAAATACCATATTTTTCATAAATAGATACCGTATCCAGATTGCGAAGGGACGGATACCATTTGGTGTAGATACTGTTGTTGACCGTACTGCTTAAGTTATATACAGCCGTACTCAAAATAAACGGTGTCACCACCAGTGTGATCGTCTTGAATATCTGTCCGTAGGAATCCACATGTTCATGCCTGTCACGCTGCACTCTGCGCAGGATCATTCCACGATTCAGAGCATAGACTCCCGCCATAAAAAGCAGCGCCACTAATACGCCGACACCGGTACCCAGTGCACTTCCCACTGCACCGTAGGTTGCTCTCATCACCTGCCCTGCCTGATCCGCCGGAACCTCCATCGTTCCCATAAACATTTGGATCAGAAGGTATGCCGCGCCTACGCTGACTACCGCATTGGCGATCTGCTCCAGGATCTGCGATACGGAGGTCTGCGCCATGCTCTTATGTGCCTGAAAATACCCTCGTAAAACTCCCAGGATACCATAGACGAAGATCGTCGGTGCAAAGGTGCGCAGTACTGTGACCGCTGCTCCGGACACGAATAATCCCGCTCCGAAAAACAGAAAAAGGCTGGCTATACCGCCAACCACCAGTACATAGATCATGGCTCCGTGGAACAGTCTGTGGGCGTTACGGTATTCCTTCTCTCCCAGCTTCTGTGCGATAGCTTTGGAAATTGCCGAGGGAATACTATAAGAGGAGATCAACAGAATGATCGTATAATAGTTATACGCTGACTGGTAATAACCAAGTCCCAGATTCCCGATGACACTCTGTAAAGGGCCCCTGTAAAGGAGCCCTATGATTCTGCTGATGATTCCGGCTGCCGCCAGAATTCCCGCCTGCATGATAAAATTGTTCTTGGAACTGTTCTTATCTGCCATATGTAATCTTACCTTATTCCAGTTCTTTATCCGATCAGCCAGTCATACATCTCCTGGTATTTTCCGGCGGATACCTTCCAGGAGTAGTCGGTGGCCATGGCACGATCCACGATCTTATTCCACTCTCTCTTCCTGTCGTAATAAATATGCTCCGCATAACGGATCGTATTCAGCATCTCATGTGCATTGTAATTCGTAAAGCTGAAGCCTGTACCGGTGCTCTCATACTCATTATAGGGCTGTACGGTATCCTTCAGTCCGCCGGTCTCTCTGACGATGGGTACGGTACCGTAACGCAGTGCGATCAACTGACTCAGGCCGCAGGGTTCGAACAGAGACGGCATCAGGTAAGCGTCACAAGCCGCATAGATTTTATGGGACAGTGCATCTGAATAATAAATATTGGCAGACACCTTGTCTCCATACTTCCAGTCGAAATGACGGAACATATTTTCGTAACGTTCCTCACCGGTGCCCAGTACCACGAACTGGATATCATCCTGACACAGTTCATCCATGACATAAGCGATCAGATCCAGACCCTTCTGGTCTGTCAGTCTGGATACCAGACCGATCATCATTTTCTTATCATCTACGCGAAGTCCAAGCTCTTCCTGCAGGGCACGCTTATTCTTCACCTTTTCCTTGCGGAAATTCACTGCATTATAGGCTTTTACGATATTTTTGTCCGTCTCCGGATTGAACTCTCCATAGTCGATGCCGTTGACAATACCGCGCAGATCATGGCTTCTCGCACGCAGCAATCCGTCCAGGCCCTCACCGTAAAACGGAGTCTTGATCTCCTCCGCATAGGTATCACTTACGGTGGTCACTGCATCTGCAAATACGATACCGCCCTTTAACAGGTTCGCATCCTTATAAGCCTCCAGCTTGTCAGAGGTAAAATAATACTCCGGCAGTCCGGTAATGCTCTGTACCGTCTTCACATCCCATTTTCCCTGGAATTTCAGGTTATGTATGGTGATCACAGACTTCATGTTGCGGTAGAAATCTCCACCATGGAAACGCTCCTTCAGGTATACCGGGATCAGACCGGTCTGCCAGTCATGGCAATGGATCAGATCCGGCTGGAAATTCAAAAGCGGTAATGCCGACAGCACTGCCTTGCAGAAATATGCGTACTTCTCGATCTCATATCTGGGATCATCCCCATAAGGCTTGAAACCACCGAAATAACTCTCATTATCAATGAAATAATAATGCACCCCGGCTTCCTCTGCCTCCAGAACACCTACATACACATTCTGCCAGTTGAAATCCATGTAGAAATGTGTCACATACCTGAGCTTATCCTTCATCTCCTGCTTCATACAGGTATACTTCGGGATAAACACTCTTACATCAAAATACTCCTTGTCAATATACTTCGGCAAAGATCCTACGACATCCGCAAGTCCTCCGGTCTTGATAAAAGGTACGCCTTCCGATGCGGCAAAAAGAATTTTTTTCATGTAAACCCTCCACATATGCTACGGCTTGTATTCAAAATATAGATTGATTATACCATGTTTACGATTCATAGAAAAGAGTTCAAAGGCAATTTACAAATCTTTAATCTCCCAGTAACCCTTTCGATCCGATCCTACTCTAACTATTTTTCCCTCTTCTTTCAGTGCCTTTATAAGACGAGCTACCTTTCTCGGACTTATGCTCATTTGTTTTGCCATTTGTTTTGCTGTGACAAATGGATTTTCTTTTAGGATCTCCAAAGTTTCCATTTCTTCCGACTTTTCATTGCCAATATCATTGCCAACATCATTGCCATTGGCAATGATATTGGTATCCTCTTTTTGTTCTGTTGAAAATGGAATCTCTACTTTAATAAAATGCTCTGAAATATGAAAGATGCTCTTATCATATACTTTGAGAATTCTGCTCATTCCTGACCCCAGCTGTTCCACAAGTCCTACATCTTTAAATACTCTCATCAATTCACGATTTCTTGGCATGCTGCTACAGCTAAAAAAATCCTCTTCACTCTGTCCCGGTATCAATCCCCCATAGGAAGTAAAAATCATTCTGTCACTAAAAATTTCAAAAACCGGAGGGATCTCTCTCGTAAAATCAGAATGAACAATTGTATTTATTACAGCCTCTCGCATAGGAATAGGTGCAACCAGATTTGTTTCTGTTCTCTGCGCAGTTGTCACTTTTGTTCTCGTAACATTCTCAATCTTTAATTTTTCCAACACTTGATAGGTTGCTTTAATCAAAGAACAATAACCATATTCTTCATTTTCAATCAGATCTACTTTATCTTTTCCTGCATATTTTGCGACCTTTACTGATATGCCGTTTTCATCTGCTAATAAATATGCAACATAATTATATTTTCCATCCGGGGTCAGGAGTTCCAGCGAATTTACAAATTTATCATTTAACTCCATTCCTCTTTCCTGATAATATATTTTTAATTGTGCAAATGTCAGATCCTGTCTGGGGGATGTGATATTTCTTAATGTATTATGAAGCCTTTTACTGTAATAATTGTCTATCAGCGGTGTCGGCATCGGTTGCGTAGATGTTCCTATCCGCATAAAACATCCATTCGGCGACATCCCTTGTTTTTTAATATAATACGGCTTTTCAAGTCCACTGGAAATCAAAATTTTAATGATTGGAATATTATCTATTTCCTCTGTTACAATATCAAATAATCCCATAGTTGATGGAAGAATATTATTTTTTATTCGATCTGCTATTTTCAATTGCGTAGAATCTAATTCCGGCACACCGATAGGGCTCCCTATATCATCTAAACCGATATAGAGTATTCCTCCCTCTTTATTGTTCAGAAATGCTACAACTTCTTTTTCCAGTTTGTCATTTAATTCCGATTTAAATTCTGTTCGACTATTTTCCTGAAGCATATTCCCTCTTTTCCACAATTATCATCAACTATTTACATTGACCCTTTATTTCTTCTATAGTGTCTTTTAATCCACGTATCTTCTTTATAATCTCAAAGTTTTCACTATTTAAATCAAAAACATTAACCGAACCTATTGCACTTACTAATTCTTTTTCCACCTTACTCAAAGTATTGTAAATTTCAGCTTTTAATGTATCCTCTTTAGCATTATTAGAAGATGCTTTCGTATTAACAGATGTACTTTCTATATCTTTAGAATATAAGCCTCTCCCAACTCTTGAAATATCATTTGAGTCAACTAATTGTGCAATAGCTCCGGCAATTTGATTTTTCGTAGGTATTTTCCCACTTTTTTGAATTATGTATTTTTTAAAATCATCATTAGTATACATGCCATATGTTTTTACGCATTCAATAATATAAATCTTAATTTCTGCTGTCGATATCTTCATTTTTTCCTCCACTTCATGTATTTCGTTTAAAGCGTTTGAATCGTTAAATTCGTTAAGCGTTGTTTCTTTAGTCATTTGTGGCATCTTTTTAACAAATTATACCATTTTAAAATTCATTTATCAATATCTTTTATTTTGAATCCCGTTGTTTTTCCATATAGTTAGTTTATATAAAAATAGCAATAATTACTTATTTCACCATACAAATAAAACAAAGTAATTATTGCTATTATTCAGTCATCATTTACTTTTTCATCTAACTTTTCGTTTCAAATTTCTCATGATCTGTAGGACAGCCGGATTCTGTCGGCGATCAGAGCGATGAATTCAGAATTGGTAGGTTTGCCTTTGCCCGTGTCGATCGTGTAGCCGAACATGGCATCCAGGGTCTCCATGCGCCCTCTGCTCCAGGCAACCTCAATGGCATGGCGAATAGCGCGCTCCACGCGGCTGGGTGTGGTCTGGAACCGCTTGGCGATGGTCGGATACAGGATCTTTGTGATAGAACTGATCATTACCGGATCCTCTACCGACATCATGATAGCTTCCCGCAGATACTGATACCCTTTGATATGTGCCGGCACTCCGATCTCATGGATCATATCCGTGACATCCTTTTCCAGGTCATGGATGACTTCCTGGGTCTGTTCCTTTTTTTCTGTCGCTTTTACTGTGCTGTCTTTGGCGTTTTTCGTAGAAGGAACCGTGATCATAATTTGGAATTCCTTGTTGGCATTCATCAGATCCCCCAGGATTTTGTATACTTTTTCATTATCCTTTGTAGTTGTAATGTTTAATTTTTCCATTAAACTACCTCCATGACTACAAAACTACTTTTTTCACGTACCGTTCTATTATAAATAGATATGCATCGTAGCTTCAAGCAGAACCCGTCGCAAGATTTTTCCAAATTTCGCAAAAAAGGCGCCCGGAATGAACCGGACGCCAATAAGAGGGAAAATGTATAAGTAGAAAAACTACGAGTAAAGCAAATTAAATTAATGATGCTCTGCCAGAGTGTGAAGTGCTTCCTTGATGGCTGTCTTCACGGTCTCATCCTGTTCTGCATTCAGTCTGTGCAGTAGATAGGTCTTGGCATATTCGGTGCCGATGCTTCCTAACGCTTTTGCTGCTTCGACACGGATCTTCGTATCCGGATTGTCGATCATGTGGGCAATGCTGTTGACACTGTCTTCATCCTTGATCCGGCTCAGAGCTTCCAGTGCAGCTACCACCACGGTATCATCGGAAGAACTCAGATATTTGATGATCTTGTCGGATTTTCCTTTCTCTTGTAATTTTTGGATCTTACTTAAATCATGTTGTTCCATAAACACGCGCCTCTTTCTTTCTGCCAGCGCGGGGGCGGTGAAAATCGTCTCCGGATCATCCACTTTGCTTCGCCTGTGGTGATTGGCTTTTCTTGATAATGTTATGATAGCACCTTATTTGTCAGAAAACAATTATAACAAAATGAAGGATTTCTAAAAATTCTATAACCTGCTACTCTTTTGCTCAAATAAATCACATCTGTATTCTAATGCCCTGTAGTCCAATGCCGATTTCACATATCCCGCAGTCATATCATTCATTGCTTTCTGCTTAGCTCCTTGTATTCACTTTGTTGGAATATACATTCGGGAAATCCTCTCGAAGCCATTCCACATATTCATCCGAAATACGGTACAATTTGAATTCTTCCATTATACTTCCTTTCTTCGGTATAAAACAAAAAGAGAGCAAATATTTTACTATTTGCTCTCTCAGAATTTAAGATTCTCCACTTATATGGCAGGAGCTCTCCCGAGTTTAAAATCTTCCACTTATATGGCAGGAACTCTCCCGATAATCAATTCCTTATCTATTAATCATTATATGCTTTCTTAATGAAAAAAGCAATGAGTATTTTAGCAGCACTTGTCCCATCACGTTTTTTATACTATACTGATATCATCAAATCGAAAGAAGGTACTCTCATGACAAAACAGGAAATCAGCGAGATCAAAAAGCTGTTCACCCCGAAAAACTGCTCCATCACCCGGATCTGCGGATGCTATGTGGATGGAGAAAAAAATAAAAAGACAGAATTAAAGCAGGCCTTTCTGGCACTGCCGGAGGAAGAGATGTTCAAGTACTTCGAGATTCTGCGGAAGAGTCTGTCCGGCACCATCGGCAAAAATCTGCTGAATCTGGAATTTCCGTTAAAGAGCGAAACAGAAGGTGGCACGCAAGAATTTCTGCTGCGTCTTAGAGACAGCCGTCTGAAGGACGATGCATTGCTTGAGCAGTTCTACGACCGCATCATTGAGTCTTATGAATATGTGGGCAATTATCTGATCCTGCTGATCCATGACGCCTACGATGTACCGGGTCGTACCAGAGACGGCATCGAAATGGAGGACGCTTCCGACGAAGTCTATGACTACATCCTCACCTGCATCTGCCCCGTGGATCTGTCCAAGCCGGGATTGAGCTATAACGCTGTGGAAAATACCTTCCAGAACCGTATCCGCGACTGGGTGGTAGGTATGCCGGATGCAGCCTTCCTGTTCCCCGCATTCAATGACCGCAGCACGGACCTGCACAGCACTCTGTACTATTCCAAAGATGCGGAGGAATTAAAGGAGAACTTCGTAGATCTGATGTTAGGCTGTCCTCTTCCTCTGTCCGCAGGCGGTCAGAAGGAAACCTTCCAGTCACTGGTGGAGGAGACTCTGGGCGATAGCTGTGATATCGAGACGGTGAAAAATATCCACGAGAAAATGAATGAGATTGCCCAGGAACATAAAGAAGATCCCGAGCCTGTGGTATTAGATAAAAATGAAGTAAAAACCATTTTTGCCAGCAGTGGTGTAGCCAATGACCGCATGGAGGTCTTCGACCAGTGTTTCGATGCCACTGCCGGTGAAGCCACCTCCCTCATGATGACCAATGTCTACAATCCCCGCAGCTTTGAGGTAAAGACGCCGGATGTGGTCATCAAAGTCAATCCCGAGCGCACGGATCTCGTCAACACGAAGCTGATCGACGGCAGACAGTGTCTCGTTATCGAGCTGGACGGTAATATCGAAGTCAACGGCATCACCGTCCGGGCTGCCGGAAGCGGGAACGGAGACAACGAAGGCGAAGAGTAACGATTGCTTTTCTTTTGCTTATGTCTGGCTTCTCGCCAAATAAAAAACCAGAAGCAGCCTTACGAATGCAAGCATTCGACAGCTGTCTCTGGTTTTTATTTTTCTCTGAGTCGTTACATCTTAAAATACTGCATGCTCTCCGCCAACTCATCAGCAATCTTCTTCAGCTGTCCGGCACTGTCATATACCTGCTTAAAGGTATCCAGAACCTCCTGTGTCTCGGTATAGGTCTGCTGCGTACTATCTACATTGTCATGCGCAATCTGCGAAAGCTGCTCCACAGCCTCCATGACTTCTCCACGGGACTCAGCCAGTCTGCCGGTACTCTCTCTGATCTGCAGGATACTCTGCATGGAATCTTCAATCTCCTTCAATACCTCTGAGACATTGGCTCTGGTCTCCTGCATGCTTCCACTCTGCTCGATGATTATCTCCTGCATCCGCTGCATGATCTCCATTTCCCGGGCGGAATCTTCCATCAATGCTTTCGTGGTCTCTTCAATCTCGTGACCGGACTGGTTGGACTGTTCGGCCAGCTTCTTGATCTGGTCAGCCACTACGGCGAATCCTCTTCCGCTCTCTCCGGCTCTTGCCGCCTCGATGGAAGCATTCAGGCTTAACAGATTCGTCTCTTCCGCGATTGATGTTATAAACTCCATCGCTGCATTGATTTTCTGAATGGAGGCATTGGTTCTGTCTGTCTGCTCCTTGACCTCTCCGATGATCCGCTCCACTTCTTCATTGATATGGCACAGCTGTGCCAGCGTATCTGCGGTCTTTTTACTGGATTTCTGCATGGAAGCTGCATTTTGGTTCAACGTATCCACTTCTGTGGATGTCTCTGTGATATGCTCTCCCATGATCCGCATATTCTCGGAAGTACTCTCGGAATTTCTAGACTGCTCCGTAGAATTTGCTACCACCTGACTTACAGCGTTCTGTACTTCGTTCATGGTACTGTTGGTAGTGTCTGCCGCATTTCCCAGCGCCCTGGAAGCCTCCAGCAGACTCTCGGAATTCTGGGAAATTCCCTTCAGGATACCCTTCAGAGTGTCCTTCAGTTTTACGGTAACCCGGGACAGATCTCCGATCTCATCCTTCCTCTTTAACATCTTGTCATCAACCCAGACAGTCAGATCACCCTCTGCGACCTTCCCCATGATACCGATACTCTTCTTGATATTCCGGCTGATGGAAGTGGCCAGCTTCAGTCCCACGCCCATACACAGGATCATCGCCACACATACAGCTGCACCGATGCCAAAGATCATGCCGTTCACCACGGCATCCTTGTCCTCTTTATTCGCACCCACGAATACCATGCCGATGATCTCCGTAGAGTCGTTCTGATAGACCGGCATAAAATATCCGTAATTCATGACTCCGTCCAGAGATACCGCACTGCTGAAATACTCTTCTCCGTTCTGTAATACCTTCTCCACGATCCTGTCTCCTGCCGGAGAATTCAGAATCCGATCTCCGTTACTGTCCACGGCGGAAGTCATGATGCGACGGTCCCCGTAGAAAAAAGTCACATCCATTCCTGTATTGTCCCTGATCCGATCCACCAGGCTCTCAGAATGGGAGATATTATAGCTGCCTTTCCAGATGTCGCCATTACTGGATTCCATATAGTCACCGGTGTTCTGGTCATATGCTGCCAGCGTTGCCGCAGCCGTTCCCTTCAGTCCTTCTTCGATTTCCTCCATCATGGAACTGTGTACCGTCGTCAGCATAAAAAAGATAGATAACAGTCCCAACAATACTACCGGTCCGATGGTCATTGACAGAATCTTTTTTTGTATACTCATGAAAATGCCCCCTATTCTACCACAGATACGGTCTTGAAATACCAGTTGATACCTCCGGTGATCGTTGCATCATCCAGCGTTGTTCCTTCTTTGCCCACGGTCTCTCCCGTATTGGTCTCGATCACACCGTCAAATACCCCATTTTCTCCGGATAAAATCTGCTTCTTGGCTTCCTCTACTTTCTCTTTCGTTCCTTCCGCACAGAAATCCGCCAGATCCGTGATGCTCACCAGATTTTCATTCATGCCGCCGTAATAGTTGCTGCCGTCCCAACTGCCGTCAATGACGCTCTGCACTGCTGCCGTATAGTAAGCACTCCAGTTCCATACCACACTGCACAGGCAGGACTGCGGAGCATCCTTACTCATATCCGAATTATATCCGATACTGTACACACCTTTTTCCTGTGCCAGCGTCTGGGGATATACGGTATCACAATGCTGTGCAATCACATCACAGCCCATATCCAGTAACGTCTGTGCCGCAGCTTTTTCTCCCTCGGGATCGTACCAGCTGTTTGTCACCTTTACATATACTTTTGCGTCCGGATTCACCGAATAGATTCCCAGTGCAAAGGCATCTATACCACCAGTGACCTCCGAATTGGAAGAATCCATAGCTGCCACATACCCGATTTTATTGGAAGAAGTATTCATTCCCGCCACGATACCGCTCAAATATCTCGCCTGATAAATTCTGCCGAAATAGTTGTTGAAATTTTTACCGTTGCTCAGGTAGCCGGTGCCATGGGAAAAATACACTTCCGGATATTCTTCCGCCATTTCCGCTGTAGTTTCCATATATCCCCAGCTGGTAGTGAAGATGATATTGCAGCCTTCATCAATACATTCCTGAATTGCCTGCCTGGTCTCCTGCGTATCACTGTCATTGACATTAATCTTGCGGATGATCTGATCATCTGATAATCCCAGATTCTGCTGCATTCCCTGAATTCCCAGATCATGCGTATATGTATAACCGCTGCCCTCCGCCGGATCCGACAGATGCAGTACTCCTACCTTGATCTCCTCCTTTGGAATCCCTGCAGTCTGTGTTGTTGCGCTGCTGCCGCTTTCCGACTGCACCACCTGCGTAGTCCCATTGCTACCCCTTGCCTCATATCCGATGTTTGTAGCATAATCGTCCACTTCTCCGGTATTTCCGCAGCCTGTCAGTAATGCACACCCCAGAAGAATTGCCGCTGCCTTCCAAAAGTTTCCTGTTTTACCTCTTCCCATATACAAGTACCCCTTTCTCTTTTGTAGTCTATGTATATCTCTTATCTCTACCGTCTGATTTCTCAGAATCGGTTGATTCTACAAATATAAACTACAGCCTTCCCTTATTCCCTGCTGCCATGGCAGGTAAAATAAATCACCTGATACTCTTTCGCGATCTCTGTAAGGAACCGCATTGCTCCCTTGGTCCGGTTCTCATCCAGATTCACAAAAGGGTCATCCAGAATCAAAAACGGCTTCTGTTCCTCATACATGGCTTCCACCAAAGCAAGTCTCATACAGATACCGATCAGGTCACGGTTGCCCAGACTCAGGTATCCGATGTCTCTGGGCATATTTCCTTCAATCACCTGTAATCTGGTATTGGCATCCATCTGATAATTTTCGCATTCCGTTCCCGTGAGAATTCTGTAATATTTCCGGAACCCCTGCATGACAGGTTCTGTATATTTCGCAGTGAACGAACTCTTTGCCTGTTCCAACAGATTTTTTGTCATTCCAAGCAATTCATATTGTTTGAGTCCTTCCTCTGTCTTCTCCTGCAACGCTTCCAGCTCTTCCTGCATATTTTCCACAGTATCCCAGGATTCCTGTAAGTCGGAAAGTTGTTTCTGATAGCTGTCAATGGTCTGAAAACGTTCTTCCATACGCTCCGAAAGGACCTGCATTTCATCTGCCAGACTTTCCAGGGATTCCTCTCCCTCCGGGATCTTCAGTGCCAGAAGTGCCGGAATGTCCTCTTTCTCTTCAAACGCTTTTATCTCCTGATCGATTCTCCGATATTCCTGTAACTCCTTCTCATAATCCTTTCTATGACTTTCCAGTTCGGCCAGCTGTTCTTCCGGGTGCTCCTCCGGAATCAGCTGCAACGACATCAGATAATTTTTTACCTGTTCTGCCAGCGCTTCGTATTTCTGCTTTTGCTGTAAATATTTCTTTTGTTTTTCCAGTAAAAGCTGTCTCTGTCTGCACTTTCCCGCCAGTTCATGCAATGCCGCAAGATAATTTTGTGTTTCCGGTACTTCTCCGTATTCTGCAAAAAACTGCTGCAAATCTTTCTGCAATGCGGCAATTCTCGCAGTCTTTTCATCCGATCCGTCCTGCTTCTGCCGCTCCAAAAGTGCCTCGTAATCTCTTCTCTTATTCTGCAGTTCCACAAGCCAGGAGGTCAGTTCCAGTCCTTCCCGAAGTCCCCAACGAGTGCAGAAATCATCAATCTGTTCTTCCTCTATGCGGACCTGTGCCTCAAGTTCTTCCATTTCCTGTTCCAAATAGGAAAGCTCTGTATTTTCTCCCGTTTGGACTTTGGATCTGCCTGCTGTAAACAACAGTGCCGCTGCCACAGCTGCAATTCCCAGTACGATCAGGACTCCTCCGATCACTCCCTGTCCCAACAGGATCACAACAAAACCGCCAAGCGATAAAAGAATGCCAAAAAGCAATAGTATTTTTTTCCTTTTACCTGCTTCTTCCTGCTCCCGTAAGCATCTGGCATCTTCCTGTGCCTGTATGGATTGCAGGGTTTTCCGCTGTATTTCTTTCGCCTGCAGAAGACTTTTTCCTTCATTGCGGTTCGTCCAGGCATTTTTTACACTGTCGATCTCCGCCTCCTGTGGCATTCCTTCCGCAAAATATCCGGAAAGCTCCTCTAACCGTCTGCTCTCTTCCCCTGACAGGGCATTTTTTCTTATCGTACTTTCCAGGCTCTCAAGTTCTTGTGCCTCAGCATATTTTTCTTCCAGCCGGGCATTGTCCACCATGGGGAAATTATCTTTACACTGCGCCTGTTCTTCCACTGTCAGGCAATAGATTTCCATTGCCTTGCGGACAGAAATCCCCTGATTGCAGACGGCTGCTTTTTCGCGTAATTCTTCCCCTTTTGGTATCACGCCGTTAAAATAGCTTTCCGCTTCTTTTAAAGTCTGCTGTCTCTGTGCCATTTTTGCACGCAGATCCAGGTACTTCTCTTTTTTCGCCTGTTGATCCTTATAAATTCCCAGTTCCTTTTGTCTCTCCTGCAGTTCTGTCAGTTCCGCAGAAAGCTTTTCTCTCTCCTCGATTGCTGCCTTTTTCCGGGTATCAATACTTTCCATCGTATTGTGTATCTCCTGCCCGTTACGGATCTGCGTCTTCAGTTCCGTAATGCGGTCCTTGCTCTGACGGAGCGATCCGGTCTTACGAGAGGGTGACATGCTGTTTAACAGATCGTTCAACCGCTTGTCCGCTGTCTCAAAATTATTGATATCGTCCGTATTCTCCGCCAGATTCCCGATTTTGGCATTGATGCCGTCCGTAACAAAGGTCTCGCAGTCATTCTGTGAGATAAAAATCGTTCGTTCAAAGGATCCTGCGTCGATCCGGAACAACTCTTCTCCCAGATTTTGTGTAAAATCACTGCATGGAAGATTTGTTTTCGTATCTGTCAGCTGAAATTCATCTTCTGCGCTTTTACTTCCGAAGGTTCTGCGGACAGAATATTGCTTTCCTTCACTTTCAAATTGCAGTTCTCCGCCATAGACGCCCTTTTGCCAGGGACTGTATCTCTTCCTCTCATTTTCCAGTGGGTCTCTCTTCCCTTCATTCCGGAATCCGAACAGCATAACGCGTAAGAATGCTGCCAGTGTGCTTTTTCCCCAGCCGTTTCCCTCACAGACGGTGTTGCAGCCATCTGTAAAATCATATGTAAAGTCACTTAGTTTTCCGAAATTCTCAATGTGACATTTGATCAGTTTCATGCGTCCAGGATCTCCTCTCCGGCCAGTGCCTGCAATCCGTAATGTATCACTGTCGCCTTGTCCTCTTCCGGCAGATCCGCTCTGCCCATGACAGTACGGATAAACTCTCCCTTTAAGGACTTATCCTTTGCAAAAGCAGCATAATCCACCAGATACTCAGAGCTGTCCTTAATCTTCACAAAATAAAAAAGGTGGCTGAACTGATGTAACAGAAAGTCAATATCCTTTTCACTTTCCACATCTATTTTCCCGACCAGTTCATACTTGATCAGACTTTTCTCCGGGTAACCTTTCCCGGCTGTCTCGGCTCTCATCCGTTCCATGATTTCCGTCGTGGATTCACAACCGGTAATATCCACCGGGATGGTATAGAGCTTTCGGGATGCGAAAGGAATAAACGTACTGTCAATTGTACCTGTCAGCTCATCAATGTCAAGCATCACAAATCCATGCTCTCCGCATTCATCAAACCCTCTGCCCTCCAGACAGCCGGGATAACAATAGACGCCTCTCGCATCCAGACGCTCTTTTTTATAGCTGTGGATGTGTCCCAGGGCAAGATAATCAATTCCCTTATTTTTCAATGCCGTCAGATGAATGATCTCCGCCTTATCTCTCGCACTGTATTCCGATTCCTGCCCATGCAGGACTACAATGTTGCATTGATCCACATCCAGTGACAGCGTATTATATATGCTTCCACTGTTTTCCGGTGTCAGTTCCACCCCAGTAACCGCAACTCCCTTACCGGAAGTATTCTCCGTCCCTGAAAGTTCATAGCTTGTCCAGTTGTTCCCAAATAGATGAAGATTCTCCGGAAGTTCCGAAAGACCGGACGTAAAGCTTCCTTCGTCATGATTCCCCTGTAAGTAATAAAAAGCTATTTTGGGATGTCCCTGAATTAAGTCTTTTACCACATTCCGGGCGGTAGCGGATACGTTTTTCGTATCGAACAGATCTCCTGCGATTATGATCGCCGCCACGCCCTGCTCTGCCCCGTAGGTAACCATATTCTGAAAAGTAGTCAGCAATTCCGTCTTGCGTTCTCTCGCTTTTTCTTTGGTCAGATTTGCACTCATTTTGGAATCCAGATGGATATCCGCACAATGGATGATTTTCATATTGCTGCCTCCTGTATCGTCTCTGTAATACATGTCGTGTCTTAAAATATCTTAAAACAAGGTCGTACGGATCTGTATTTACAGACATTTTTATTATATACGAATCTCTGTTCGATTACAACAAAAACGTATCGGCAGTGAGACATTCGATCTCATTTTCCGATACGTTTTATTTACTACCTGTTTCCGTCCAGCTTCAGTAAATCCGAAAAGCTTTGCAAGGGGTATGTTACAAAAGCAAAAGCTGCTGCCTCCCCTAATCCCGCACTGTCGAATCCTCCGGCTTTTGCTGCCAGAATACCGGCTTTTGCATCTTCCACAACCAGGCATTTTCCCGGACACAGCCCCAGATACTGTGCTGCACACAGAAACACTTCCGGGTCCGGTTTTGACCTTGTAATATTGGTTCCGTCGCTGACGGCATCGAAATATCCGGTAAGCCCAAGCCTTTTTAAGATCAGTTTGGTGTTTTTGCTGGAAGATCCTATTGCCAGTTTTCGTCCGCGGCTTCGCAGCGTATCCATAGTCTTCCGGACTTCTTCGGACAAATCCGCCTCGCCCATATTTTGCAGCAGACCTACATATAATTGGTTCTTCTTTTCCGCAAGTGCTGCTTTTTGCGCTGCGGTGAGCGGTTCACCGTGATATTCTTCCAGCAAAATCTCCAGACTGTCCATACGGCTCACCCCCCGCATCCGGTCATTGATCCGGTCATCAAAATTAATTCCGAGTTGATCCGCTATCTGTTTCCATGCCAGGAAATGATATCGGTCCGTATGGCAAATGACACCATCCAGATCAAATATTATTCCCTGATAGTTTTTCCTACGCATGCAGACTGCCTGCCGTAATCAGTTTGCCTGACTTCCTGTCAAAGAGCAGGATATCCTCTCCGCCAACTTCGAACTTCACTTCCTGACCGATCTTGTAAGCGGTATTGCCAAAGACTACGCCGGTCAACAGGAAATCACCAATACGAAGCTTAATCGTGGATTCCATACCAGTAGGCATAGCACCGTAGATCACGCCGTCCAGACCTGCACCATCGTGTAATTGCAGGGCTTCGGGACGTACACCGATGACAAAATCCTCGTTGGTGATCACGGGAGCTTCCTGCAGTGCGTAATCGTCCTCGTTCACTCTGGCAATATGATACTTGAAGACTTCATCCTTATTGGATTTCTCCACAGCTTTCTTATCCTGCATTTTCTCTTTGTGACGGGCTGCCTCATCAGCTTCGTTCTTATCTCTCTCTGCAAACCATCTTAGCAGATCCAGATGTTCTTTCGGAACAAACTTTGCCTTTCTACCGTCTAAGATCGTCACATCCAGGCTGCCGTTTTCATTCTGCACACCCTTGGCTTCGATAAAATTAATGGAAGGATTTCCTACGAAATCAGCCACAAACAGGTTGTTGGGTCTGCTGTACACAGTCAGCGGTGCTTCATACTGCTGCAATACGCCGTTGTTGATCAGACAGATCTTCGTTGCCAGTGTCATCGCTTCCATCTGGTCATGGGTTACATATACGAAGGTGCTTCCGGTCTCTACATGCAGACGCTGCAGTTCATATCTCATTTCCAGACGGAGTTTCGCATCCAGGTTAGACAGTGGCTCATCCATGAACAGTACCTGGGGTTCCGGTGCCAATGTTCTGGCAATAGCAACTCTCTGCTGCTGTCCACCGGACAGTTCTGCGGGATAACGGTTCATGAACATTCCGATCTTAACGATTCGGGATACTCTGCGTACCGCCAGGTCTATCTCTTCCTTGGAATATTTTCTGACCCTGGTTACTACCTTGCCACCGGATACGACTTCGAATTTCTCGTTAAGCTCTTCCCCTTTTTCCTTATGACCTGCCAGGATGCTGTCCAATTTTGCAGTCAGTTCCTGCTTCTTTTGCTTTGCGGCACTTTCTTTGTCTGCTGCCTCATGGAGCTTGTAATTATACAGTTCCTTTGCAGTATAGATAGAAATGGTGTAATTATCGATCAGCTTCAGATAGACCATATCCAGGTCTAATTTTCCCTTTTTATCTCTGCATTCCTCAATGAGTTTTACCAGCTCTCCCGGATTCTCCAGTGCCTTGATCATGCTTTTTAAAGCTTTGGCTTCCTCATCGATCACGGGAAGTTCTTCCTTGATATTTCCCAGTCCGAAGGAGATGTTCTGGTATACCGTCATATTCGGCCATAGTGCGTAGTTTTGGAACAGAAATCCGACTTTTCTCTTATTTGCGGGAACATTGATCCCCGCTTCACTATCGAATACCACCCGGTCTCCGATCTTGATCTGCCCGCTGGTAGGGGTCTCCAGACCGGCGATCATACGTAAGGTAGTGGTCTTACCGCAACCGGAGGGACCAAGCAGAGTGATAAAGGAATTATCCTCCATATCCAGACTCAGATCATCTACCGCATAGAATTTTCCCCAACGTTTTGTAACATGTGTTAATTTGATTTCCGGCATAGTTATTTACCTCCGATACCTTCATCCAGGCTGGACCCGGTCAGTTTATTTACTAAAGTATTAAAGATCAGGATCGTTACGATCAGGATCAGGTTAATGGCGCTGGAAAATGCATACAGTCCCATCTCATCGAAATAATCCAGTGTCGTGGAGAGGATAAAGCCCTGCGTACATAACAGTAAGAACAGGGACAGCTCTCGCAGACAGGTCATGAACGGAAGCATATATCCGTTGATAATGGAAGACTTCTGGATTGGAATGATGATCCGCAGCATCCGCTTGTACCAGGGAATATCCTGGATGATGGCCGCTTCCTCGATCTCTCCCGACAACTGCAGCATGGAGTTCAGTGCACTTCTGCTGGCGAAAGGAATGTACTTGATCACGCCTGCGATGATCAACAATGTGTAAGTGTTGAACAGGTTGATCTTGTCATTGGAGAACAGGATGAAGAAGGCTGCGCCCACTGCCAGGGATGGCATCAGGTACGGCAGGAATGCCACACCGTTGACGTAATTGGCCCATTTACTTCTCCGGTTCTTGGATACCGCATAACCGATCAGGGTACCGATGGTACCTGCGATCAGAGCACAGCAGACAGCTACTAACATCGTTCCTTTGAAAGCTCTCCAGATCAGCGGATTGTGAAGAATACCGGGCTGTCCGTACAGAGCACCGGCTCCGTTGTTATCCGTCAGCCACCACTTGGTGGTCAGAGCACCGGAATCCATGGTATACAGGAAACTGTAATCTCCCGGATTCGGAAGGAAAGTCTCCAGTGCGAAGGACAGGATCGGGAAAATACTGGTGAAGAAGGTGATGACGATCAGGATGACCGCGATCAGATATTTCCCGACTTTTCCTAAGTTGATCTTGGAGATCTGTCCGGATTTACCGGTAACCGTCGTATAATTTTTACGGCTCTTTAAACTCATTTGGTTCATTAACAGGATCGCCACACCGAAGATCATCATGATGATGGCAAGAATACTGGCTTCCCCGGTATACTTGGAGTTCATGGAGATATACTTGGTGGACAGAGTGGTCAGTCCCAGGTAGTGCGGTACGGGATAACTTCCCATGGCGCTTCCGAATACCAGCAGGATCGTGGAAAGAATCGCCGGTTTTACCATAGGTAAGGTAATGCGGAACATGGTCTTCCACTTCGGTGTATCCAGGATTGTCGCTGCTTCCTCCAGATTGGCATCCATGTTGCGGAAGATACCGCCGATCAGGATGTAGGCAAAGGGGGCGTAATGCAGTCCCAATACCACTGCACTGGGGAACAATCCCAAGCACCACCATTTTGGCATCGTAATATTAAAAAGAGATGCCAGCAGTCCGTTGGAGGTTCCGGTGACTGCATTACTGTTGAACACATTCTGCCATACCACAGCCAGTGTCCACTGGGGCATGATGTAGGGGAAAATAAAAATAGAGCTTAAATATTTTTTACATTTTAAATTGGTCCTCGTAATTAAGAATGCGAACAAGCCGCCGAACAAAATGGAGATCAGGCAGGTAAATACTGCCAGAAGCACGGTATTTAACAGCGGTGTCCACAGATTTGTTCTCGCCAGTTTACTGGTGAACAGATCCGCATAGTTGGCAACGGAATACCCGCTTGCCTTTCCGGTAAGATGTGCATCGATGGTGCCCGGATGGATCTTAAAGGTATCCTCGACGATTGCCACGATCGGCGCCACTGTGGTAAAAGTAAGTACAATACCAAACAGAAGCAGAATGATATTTTGTGGCTTGGAGAAATACGTCTTGATCTTGTTCAGAACAATCACCATCTTGCTTGTTTTTTTTGTGGCACTCTGATTCATGGTTAACCTCTCTTCCCAATACAAGCTTTTGGTCCTGTAAACCATCCACCCCTGCGAATAAGAAAACTGCTACATCATGCCTGCATGGAAGTAGCAGTTTTCTTATTCTGACAGGACGAATAGTCACTATTTTATATCATATATCACTCATATCACTCAGCAGTATACTTCGGTAACAGCTCGATCCAGCTTCCTACCGTGAAGGATACGGATGCGCAGTACTCAGGATCTTCCAGCACCAGTTCGCCATCGGTAGACCACCAGTCGAAGCCTCTGTCATTTTTGCTCTCGTATACAACATTACCGTTCTCATCATTACCGCCGGTGCTGTGCTGATAGGTAGCTTCGATTGCCTTTGCCACTTCAGGGTTAGCGGAATAACCGCCCATGTCTTTGCCCCATGCGCTGAAGCCGTCTTCCGTACAGGTCATGTATGCGATGAAAGCACATGCAGTCCAGGGCAGCGGGCTGTTATCGGTAACAAACAGATAATGGCAGTAGCCGTAGCCACCAATTCCCTTATAGCCATCCTGATAAGCGGCAACCTTGATATTGTTCACAGATACACCTGCGGACTCTTCTACGGAGCGCAGCTTACTGTATACTAACAGTCCACACTGATCGGTAGCGGAATCGGATACCAGGGTATTGCAGATAGGTCCGTCATCGGTCTGGGCATTGTAGCTGCCTACCCAGAGTTTGATCCATGCCAGGGCATATTTTCCATCGGCGCCTAAGCCTAAATCATTTGCTTCGGATTCCATCTCATCAATCGTGGGCTGGAAGTAAGCCTGCTCATCAGCGGGTAATGCATTAAAGGCATCCTTTAACATGGCTGCATATTTGTCTTCGGTCAGCATGTACAGGAAGTTCTTACCTACAACTTCAGAATCAATATCCATGAACAGTGCATGGGTATCTTCTGCCACGAAGTCCCAGCAGTTGTCATATACTTTGCTGCCGGTGCAGTTATATTCGAATACTTTATTCAAGGTCTGTAATGCAAGGTAACCGTCCACTGCGTCGGGAGTGGTTCCGTTGGCTTCTGCCCATTCCTTAGGAATAAAGGTATCCAGTATTCCGGTCTGTGTCATCTTGGATTCGATCTGATTACCATCCTGGATCAGAGTCATTGCGAAGGTTCCTTCCGGTTTCAGGGAATCTGCGGTCAGCTGCTCGAAAATCTTGTTGTTCTTGGGCTGCTGCCAGTCAAATTCCATGCTGTAAGAAGGATCGATAGACTGCAGATACTCAATAAACAGGGGTAATGCTGCTTTACCGCGGCTGGAGTTACCCACACCGTAAAAAGTCTTGCCGTTGGATTCCTCTATGGCTTTCTGTGCCAGTTCTTCCAGGGTCATTCCTTCTGCCTGTTTGATGATCTGCTGAGTTGCAGTAAGATTTGCGTCGTCGGCTGCCTCCGGGGTCTTGGTCTCTGCCACCGTCTCGGTTCCGGCTGTCTGTGTGTTGTCTGCGCTTCCAGTTGCCTGGTTCTGTGTCTCGCTGCTGCCGCATCCGGCTAACATACCAACACTCAGTGCACAGATCATAAGTAACGATACTACTTTTTTCTTCATATGCTGTCCTCCCTTGAAACATATAGTTTGTATAACCCTTCATGGTCCACTTACTTGGAATGGGATGTTTCCCACTTCCGTTCTGATGATTCTATTATACGTTGGGAGTTCAGCAATTTGTATAAGGTAAAACTGTTATTATTTTAATATTTCTGATATTATGTATAATATTTCTGCTATTTTCTCGATTCGTTTGTGCAATCTGTTATCTCTTCAGGCTTCTGTCTTGATATTCCGAAGGTGTTACACCGACAATCCGCTTAAAGCTGCTGGAAAAATGTGCAATATCACGATATCCCACCTGCTCTGCCACCTCATAGACTTTATTTCTGCAGTCATTTAATAATTTCATGGCTGTCCGCATCCGCACTCTGGTAATATAAGCCGCCACCGTATAATCCGTCTCCTTTTTGAAAGTATGACTTAAATGTCCCTCGCTGATTCCCACATGTTCTGCGATCTCTGACACGCATAACTCAGGATTTTCATAATGTTCGGTAATATAATCCACTGCGGCCATGACGTATTTGCTCTTGTCGCCTTTGTTCAGTACCAACTCCGGAAGCTGATCATCGCCAGCCTTTTCCTCACGTTCCTGTGTCTTTTTCCGTTTATCCAATGCATTATTCACTGCCTGCTCCAGCTCTCCGTCCCCGAAGGGTTTTAACAGATAATCACTTGCAAACAGCTTCAGGGCACTCTGTGCATAGGAAAAATCACTGTATGCGGTTAAAAAAATCACACTGACATCATTGCCTTCTGCCCGCAGTTCCTTCAGCATTTCGATACCGTCCATTTTGGGCATACGGATATCACAGATCAACAGATCCGGATGATATTTCCGCACGGCTTCCAGTCCTTCGATTCCATTGCCGGCTTCCGCCACAACGACACAGTTCAGTGCCTGCCAGTCTGTCTCCATCACGATTCCCCGTCGCACCAACATTTCATCATCTATTACGATTACTTTGTACATAACCCAATTCCTCCCTGTCTTTTGCACCCTATGTCTTTTGTTTTTCTTTCCTTTTCGTCTTTCCCCTCTGAATCACTCTCTTGAATTATTCTCTTTGCTGCTTCCTTTTCAGGCTTTTTCTCTTCTGACCGGCAGTCGCAATGTCACCCTGGTACCTCCGGATTCCTTACCATCCTTTGTAGTTTGGATATTTCCATCCGATTTTTCCATGTAAATACCGTATTCCTCACCGTAAGTCAGCCTGAGAATGGTGTCAACATTTGATACTCCGATATGTCCCACAAGCTGCTCCTGTCTCCTGTGATTGATTGCCTCCATTAAATCATCCGGAGCTCCGCAGCCATCGTCAGTCACCTCAATGCAGAGTACACCGGTCTTCCCTGTAATCCGCACATGGATATTTCCTTCTTCGCTCTCTTTTAATCCGTGTAACACTGAATTCTCTACAATCGGCTGAATAATCAGTTTCGGGATTACACAATCTTCCAGTCCTTCTTCCATTTCCACGGAATAGGAAAACTTATCATTGAAACGAATTTTTTGGATATCTACATAGCAATTCACCAGCTCCAGTTCTTCCCTGAGACAGATAAACTGCCTCTTGGAGATACTGGTCCGCAGAATCTTGGCCAATCCGGCTGCCATGGTCGCAATCTCCGGAATATGATTGGCCTTTGCCACCCATTTCATGGTATCCAGCGTATTGTACAGAAAATGGGGGTTCAGCTGCGCCTGCATCATGGCAATGTGAGATGCATTAAGTTCTTTCTGCTTCTCTATCTTCTCCTGCACATTCTGTTCCAGTTCATTTGCCATGATATTAAAATTCCTTGACATCTGCCCCAGCTCATCTTCTCTGTCGGAAGCGATCCTTACAGTCAGGTCTCCCTCCTGCAAAGTGCGCATGGCAGTATTCATCCGTTCGACGGGGCGCGTCATATTTCTGCCTACATGGGATGCCACACCTACACACAATAAAATACTGATGATCAGCATTACGGTAAGTACACTGTACATGGAATTTAGTACTTCCGTGGAAAATACACTTGGACATGCCATTACCGTATATAATCCGGTATTTCCCAAAGGTTCTATCAATAATTCTCCCGCACGATAACCCCCCAGTAACTTATGTCCTTTCATCAGTTCTTCTCTAATTTTGTCTGTCTGCAGATTACCGCTTTCAAAAATCGTTCGCCAATAGGTATCTAAAAAGGCGACTTCCGCCTTACTGTTTCCGTTATCATAGAGCAGTTTTTCAAAGTTTTCCGCCCGCATGCCGATAACGATGTAGCCCTCTAAGGTATTCTCCTTCCCAAGCAGTTTCCCTGCAGCATACATCAAAATATCTTTATCATTAGGCTCCGCCCTGCGCAGAACCAGGTTTTCTTCACTTTCTTCGACGGCCTTCAGAATGCCCCAGTATACCGGCAAATCTGTTCCGGCATTTCCCTGAGCCGTGGTATAAATACATTTTCCGGTTTTATCATACAGGTCAACCTGCGCATACTCCCGCAGCCCTGACACTTCCCGGTAAAATTGCAGATAGATCTTACTCTTTGACCAGGAATCCTCTTCATTGATCTGCCCCACGATTTTACTGTTCGCATTAATGCTTTCTACTGTTTCCTCGAAATTTTTAAAAAGATGAAGCACACCGGCATCTATTTGTTCTGCCTGCTCTGTCACTCTTTTTTCATAATCACTGTTGATCTTCGTCTCCATAGTCTGAATGAGAGATACGCCGAACAGCAACAAAGGGAACAGTGCTACCACAGCAAAACAGAATAACAGTTGTCTGTGAAATGACTTTTTTATCCATTTTTTCATCTGTTTTCCTCTTGTAGTCTCTCCCACGCAGTCAGGATATTTTCTTTTTCCCGTGCAGCCCATTGAATATCATAATCAATTGCCTTTAACTTATTTTTTTCCTGAATTGCGTATTCATCCATATCATTTCGAACTGTTCTGCGGAAAAATTTTTCTTCCACAAGTCTTTGTACATCAGTACTTACCGTAAACTCCAAAAAAGCTTTTGCGTTCTCCGGATGCCTGCATCCTTTTACAATCGCAGTTGCATCCGGAATCGCACTGGTTCCGTCCTGCGGATAAATTACAGTAATGTCCTCTCCTTCCAGGATTTTCTGCCTGGCCATGCCTTCACTGGTGATTCCCACCAGCCTCGTTCCTGCGTTTACTTCCTCCAATACTTCCCCGGATGATGCAGAAACATTGCCATCCAAGGTATCACAGAAGTTGCGCAAAATCGTCTCCTCATCTTCACCCAGTACTTGCAGCATAGTGCAAAGTGCTGTATAACTGCTTCCCGACTTTGTTGGATCCGCAAATGCAATTTTCCCTTCCCAACGATCTGTCTGAAGTTCTGCCCAGGTCTTAGGCGCAGCTACAGGATAAACCAGCTTATTATTATAGATAAAAACAGTCGGTAATACAGAAAAAGGAGTGTAGACATCTTCCTCTGCGCGATATTGCTCCTGAATCCGTTCCGCATCACTGACCGTGTATGGCTGAAAATAATCTCTGCATTCTTCAAAGCTTTCAATTCCACCGCCAAACATAACATCAAACGTCCCCGGCTCGTCTTGCTGTAATTCATCAAAAAGTGCTATCGTATCTCCTGCCTTTAATTCCACAAAAATACCGGTACGTTCTTCAAATTCTTTAATGATCGGTTCGTATACATCCTCTTTATGCGAAGTATAGATAACAAGCTTTTTATCTTCCGGAATCTGATAGATTTCTTCCTGCGTCTGACTACATCCGGTAAGCAAAAGCATTACTCCTGCCATTGTCAGAATGCCGGCAATTCTGCTGCATTTCTTACTCATTGTCCCCATATTTTACCCTTATTCTTCTCTTCCTTTTTTAATTTGGTACCTTCGTCCATTTTTCTACTTATGAGGTACCACTACTCTCTGTCATCCGGCAAATCCTAAGCATTCGGTCGTACTGCACATACATTTTCTGCACTTCATTTTCCAAAATATAGTAGTGACGAATATACGGAACAAGCAAAATCAGAATCACAACCGGAAGTAAGAGTGAAAAAAGGCTGTCGGAAATCACGTTCAAAAGAATTGCCAGCATCTCCAGTAGTGCAAAAGTCACTGTCACAATCAGATGAATCAGTCTCTCATGTTGGAAAAATCCTATCTGGTTCAAATGTTCTTCCATCTTGTCACGCAAAATTTCCTGTGAAACTTGTGCGCTCTGTTCCGTTTTCTCCAACCATTCATCAATACTTTTTCGATATTGCAAAATACGCTGTTCCATGGTGTCTGCCACCTTTCCGATACTTGTATTACTCCATCATAACGATTCTTTTGTTGTTCGTCAATGCGGCACGGGGACTAAATAAAGAAATAAAAAAAGCCTCTATGCAAATGCATAAAGACGACACAAATTTTTGAGTATAAAAATGGGGCCTATAGGGCTCGAACCTATGACCCTCTGCTTGTAAGGCAGATGCTCTC
>ERZ835051.93-NODE-93-length-88529-cov-6.169937_pt1 | contig 88529 bp, 91 predicted proteins | sample MGYA00519575_ERZ835051 | MGnify/ENA primary metagenome ERZ835051 (study PRJEB31850, sample SAMEA3708769) | human gut metagenome | biome: human gut; feature: human-associated habitat; material: faeces | place: China | collected 2014 ... | reverse complement strand
TTTCCCCCCTGCCGATTTCCCTCTATCCGGAAATCACCCCGCCAATGGTCACCGTTTCGGCCAACTACCCGGGTGCCAGCGCGGAAGTGCTTGCCAAAACCATCGGTATCCCGATTGAGCAGGAAATCAACGGCGTTGAAGATATGCTTTATATGGATTCGTCTTCACAAAACGATGGTTCCTATTCCCTGTCTGTCACCTTCAAGGTCGGCACCGACCCGGATATGGCGCAGGTAAAAGTGCAAAACCGCGTCCAACAGGCAACGCCGAAACTGCCGTCAGAAGTCCAGCGTCAGGGTATCAGCGTCACCCGCCGTTCTTCGGACATTCTGGGCTTTTTGAGCGCCCGCTCGCCCAAAGGAACGCATGACACAAAGTTTATCAGCGACTATATCCAGAACAACATTAAAAACAACCTGGCCCGCGTCAACGGCGTCGGTGAAGTGCGGGTACACGCACCGGCTCTGAGTATGCGCGTCTGGTTAAACGCCAACAAGCTCAGCGCCTTGAACCTGCCGGTTTCCAGCGTCATTGCCGCCATTGAAGGGCAGAATTACCAGCCTTCTCTGGGCAGCATCGGCGCCATGCCGGGCGACGGCACCCAGCAGATGGTCTACACCCTGCAAACCCAGGGACGTATTAACGAGGCCGAAGACTTCAAAAACATCATCGTGCGCACGGCTGAAGACGGCGGCCTGGTCAAGTTAAAAGACGTGGCGGAAGTCGAAGTCGGCACAGAAAGCTACAATGTTGAATCCACCCTTGACGGCAGCCCGTCCGTTTCCATTGCGCTGAACCTGTCTTCCGGCGCCAACGCCCTTGACACCATGAAAGCGGTCAAAGCCGAACTGGAACGTTTGTCCCGGCTCTACCCCGACGACTTCCAGATTGATATCACTTATGACGCAACGCTCTACATTGAATCCTCAATCGAAGAAGTTATCTTCACCCTGATTTTAACCTTCGCGCTGGTTATCGGCGTCTGCTACCTGTTTTTGCAGGACTGGCGCGCCACGCTGGTACCGTCGCTGACAATTCCGGTGTCGCTGTTTGCCACCTTCGCCGTCATGCTCGCGCTCGGATACAGCATCAACATCCTGACGCTGTTCGGCCTGGTTCTGGCCATCGGTCTGGTGGTTGACGACGCAATCGTGGTCGTTGAACGCGTCCTGGCTCTGATGGAAAGCGAAAACCTTTCGCCGAAAGACGCAACCATAAAAGCCATGGAACAGGTGTCCAGTGCTATTGTCGCTACGACGCTGGTTTTGCTGGCCATTTTCGTTCCGGTCGGTTTTATGGGCGGCATTACCGGTAAGATTTATCAGCAGTTTGCCGTCACCATTTCCACCTCCGTGGCATTTTCGGCCATTAACGCCCTGACATTGTCGCCGGCCTTATGCGCCACCCTGCTTCGCCCGCTGAAAGAAGTTCAGTCCGGTCCGCTGCACTGGTTTAACGTCGGCCTGAACAAGGCGCGCAATCGCTATGTGGCTCTCGTAATGATAATCGGCCGCAAAATAAGCGTCATCGCCTTAATTTTGGGCTTGCTGATTGCCGGCAACATTGCCTTTCTGAAACTGAGTCAGACGTCTTTCATCCCCAATGAAGACCAAGGTGTTATTCTAGCCAACTTCCAGCTGCCCGAGGGCGCTTCTCTGGAACGTACGCGCCAGCTCATCAAACGCCTTTACCCGGTTATGAAGGAAGAACCCGGCGTTGCCAACGTCATGAGCATTATCGGTTTCAGCCTGACCGGCGGCAGCGGTGAAAACGTTGCTTTCTCGGTCATCACGCTTGACCCGTGGAACAAACGCAACAGCGACGAGCTGTTTTCCACCAACATCCTGAACCGTATCCGCAGCAAAATTGCCAACACCCCTGAAGCCGAAATCAATATGTTTGAATTTCCGGCCATTCCGGGTCTGGGTTCCAGCGGCGGTATGGATTATCGCCTGCAGGCTTTGGACAGTTCCGATTCTAACGAGCTGTACACGACCATGCAGGGACTACTCGGAAATCTGAACCACTCGCCGTCCATTTCCTACGCTTTCTCAACCTTCACTTCTCAAACCCCGCATATCAATATTGAGATTGAGAAAGAAAAAGCGGAAAGCATGGGAATTTCCATCGGCGACATCTATACAATTCTGCAAAATTACCTCGGTTCAACCTATGTCAACGACGTCAACTTCGGCACACAGGTTAACAAGGTTATCATCCAGTCCGACTGGCCTTACCGCAAGGATATAGATTCGATTAAAAACCTCTATGTCCAGAACAAAAACGGCGACATGGTTCCGCTCGGCACGGTGATAAAACTGACCAAGGTCTTGGCACCGCGAACAATCGAACGCTACAACCAATACCCGGCGGCAACAATCACAGCCGTCCAGAACCAGAGCGTCAGTACCGGACAGGCCATGAACGACGTTGAAGAGCTGTCTAAAGCCCTGCCTAAAGGCTACAGCTACCAATGGTCGGGCATGAGCTTCCAGGAAAAACAGACCGAAGGCCAAATCGGCTACCTGATTGTGCTGGCAATCACTTTCGGCTACCTCTTCCTGGTAGCCCAATACGAAAGTTGGTCCATCCCGCTGCCGGTGCTGACCTCAATTACGGTTGCCATGCTCGGCGCTCTCGGCGGCCTGTTTATCGCCGGCCTGCCGCTGAGTATTTATGCCCAGTTAGGATTGATTTTGTTGGTCGGACTGGCAAGTAAAAACGCCATTTTGATTGTCGAATTCTCAAAAGAAGAACGCGAAAAAGGCGCCAGTATCGTCAAAGCGGCCGTCACCGGAACCAAGGAAAGATTCCGTGCCGTGCTGATGACGGCGTTCACCTTCATTCTCGGTGTCTGGCCGATGATTGTTGCTACCGGCGCCGGCGCGGCCAGCCGTATCGCCATCGGCGTCCCTGTTTTCTATGGCATGCTTTTGGGAACGGCCTGCGGTCTGATTGTCATCCCGCTTCTCTACATATTGTTTGAGAACCTGCGGGAAAAAACCGGCCGCAAATCAAAATCCCGCGTTTAAACCGCAAAACCCCGGAAGTTATCTTCCGGGGTTTTTTATTAAAACAACCATCAGTCATCAGTCCTATCGTCATAAAGAATGTCATCCTCGGAAGAGCGCAGCGATATCCGGGGATCCAGGTAAAAATATAGAAAAAACTAATTTTAATCGCTATAAAATTCAAAATAGAAAAATCCCTTTACATTTCCCCGCACCTCAAGTACAGTAACAAACGCAGACAGGCGTTCTGTCTGCGGTGTCTAAACAACACCTAACTGGTAAATATCCACCTCTGGGGTGGAGTGCTGGTAATATATCGAATAACAGCGACTGTCCAGTTACAGTTGTTTAGCTCCACCGTCTTTAAATTAAAGACGGTTTTTTGTTTCATTCAAACAAGGAGCTTTAGAAAAATGAACAAAGACAAATTTTACCGTGACTTGGGAAGAAAACTCCATGACTGCCGCTTGCAACGCAATATCAGTTATGATGAAATCCCTGACAAAACCCCTCACGCCACACTGACTGTCATGCGTATGGAAGAAGGCAAAGCTTTGAAGAATTTCAGACTGATAAACCTCAAAGCTTATTGCGACAGCTTAAATTTTGATATGGAAATAAACCTTATCCCCAAAGATGAAAACATATAATCAAAAGGCTCGCAAACGCGAGCCTTTCAAACCAATCATCCATGGGTGGGATAAAGGGCTGTGCTGCGCCGTTGTTTTTCGCCGACGTGTACAAAACAGTACTCGAGAAGAAAAACAACAAGCATGACAGCCCTTTAGCACATCCCCCTAAGCGGAATATTTTTTGAAAATCAGAGATGAATTAGTCCCTCCAAATCCGAATGAGTTCGACATAACCGCCCTAATCTCTTTCTTCTTGGCTTTCAATGGAACTAAATCCATATCTTTAATTTCATCAGCGGGATCTTCCAGATTGAGTGTCGGCGGACAGATCTGGTCTTCCAGAGCTTTAATGCTGTAAACAGCCTCTACGGCACCGGCGGCACCCAACAGGTGACCGATAGCCGACTTGGTAGAAGACATGGAAACATGCTTGATGTCATCGCCAAACAAACGCTTGACTGCCATCGCCTCACCGACATCGCCGGCTGGTGTAGACGTACCGTGCGCATTGATGTAGTTGATGTCTTTCAATTCAACGCCATGTTCTTTAGCATGATCGGCCGCCATTTTCATCGCTCGGTAAGCACCGTCGCCGGACGGAGCCGTAATATGATAAGCATCACCGCTCATACCGTAACCGACAACCTCAGCATAGATTTTTGCACCGCGGGCTTTGGCGTGTTCCAGTTCTTCTAAGACCAGCGCACCTGAACCTTCGCCCATAACGAAACCGCTGCGTCCTTTATCCCACGGACGGGAGGCTTTTTCCGGCGTATCATTAAAATCAGAAGTAACCGCTTTCATTCTGGCAAAACCGGACAACCCCAGAACATTAACCGCAGATTCGGCGCCACCGGCCAACATCATATCGGCATCTCCGCAGGCAATGATTCTTGCCGCGTCGCCGATAGCGTGCGTTCCGGTTGAACAAGCGGTAACACAGGCGTGATTCGGGCCTTTCAAACCAAACTTAATGGACAGATTGCCGGATACCAGATTAATCAGGCAGGAAGGAATAAAGAACGGAGAAATTTTCTTCATGCCGTTTTCATAAAAAGAAATGGCATTCTCATAAATCACGTCCAAACCACCGATGCCGGACCCCATCATAACGCCGAAACGGTCTTTTTCTTCATCGCTGGCCGTTTCAACATCCCAGCCCGCGTCAGTCAAAGCATCTGCACCGGCAGCCATGCCGTACATAATGAACTTGTCGTTCTTTTTCTGGTCTTTCGGTGCAAAAACGCTGTCCGGATCAAACTCATGTTCGCCTTTGCCCCAGGGAACCTGTCCGGCAATCGTAACCGGAATATCTTTCAGGTCTACGCCCTCAATCTTGCGAATACCGGACTTGCCTTCCAATATACTCTTCCAGTTGTACTCAACGCCTCTGCCCAAAGGAGAAACAATACCCAAACCGGTAACAACAACTCTTCTCATATATTTACCTCTTATCAAATTTTCAGGGTCGGGCCGTAAATAAGATGTCAACATCAGCCCCGTGATAAAGATAAAACTCGCCTATTCACCTAGAGCGAGTTTCATCAATCAACTTATAGTCATAAAGACTTATGCATTCTTAGAAAGATAATCGATAGCATCTTTAACAGTAAGAATCTTTTCAGCAGCTTCATCAGGAATTTCGCAACCGAATTCTTCTTCGAAAGCCATAACCAATTCTACTGTATCCAAACTATCAGCGCCCAAATCGTCAATGAAACTAGCGTTGTCTGTTACTTTTGATTCTTCTACGCCAAGGTGCTCTGCAACGATTTTCTTAACGCGATTAGCTACATCAGTCATATGATTAACCTCAAAAAAATTAAAACAAATTTTCAGACCGCAACGGCCTGTGAGCAATTTGTTAGCATAAAAACATATAATTTGACAAGCATTATTTTTCACATCGCATCGTTTTTCAATATCCTACATCGTTCAAAAGCGCGGTTTTCCTTGTTTTTACCAACGGCAGAAAAGTGGATAAAATTCTCATCCGCGGTGTTTTTTTTCGTTTTTTCCCTGTTCTTTTCCCGTAAAATTGCGCATTTCTCCAAACTATTGTTGAAAAAAAGCAAAAACTAATCTACTTATAAAGGTATAAAAATACTTTTTCCGGGAGAACACATATGAAAAAAATATTTTACCTGATTTTAATCGTCGTCATAATCTTGGTTATCGGCCGCCTTGTAAACAAATCCCCGTCACCTGCAGTTGAAGCCAATATTGTCGCGGTTGAATCCGTCAATGAAGCCACAGACACAGAAACCGCCGTCGTCACCGAAGATTCCGAAGGCAACATGAGCGTCGACGGCCAGCCGGTTGAAGATATTGAGGAAGAAAACCCCGAAGACACCGCCGGAGAAGAGGAAACCATAATCCAAGAGTAACAATCCGCAAGAATTTGTTATCAAAAGGCCGTAAAATTTACGGCCTTTTCTCTTGCTAAAACTAAAGGAATGACTATATATAAGACAGGTATAAATTTAATGAGGAAAAAATAATGAAAGTAGGAATTATAGGAGCCGGTTCTGTCGGCAGCGCAACCGCCTTTGCCCTGATTATGAGAGGCGTTGCCAGAAAAGTTGTTTTAATTGACGCCAACGAAAAGAAAGCCGAAGCGGAAGCCATGGATCTGGCTCACGCCGCACCGTTTGCTTTTGCCAACAAAGTCAAGGCCGGAACTTATGATGACCTCAAAGGCTGCGAAATCGTCATTGTCACTGCCGGCGCCAACCAGCGCCCGGGCGAAACGCGCATTGACCTCCTCGGTCGCAACGTCAAAATTTTTGAAAGCATCATTCCGCAGATTGCCAAAGCCGCTCCCGACACCACATTGATTATCACCGCCAACCCGGCGGATATCATGACTGAAGTCGCACTCAAGCTCTCCGGCTTCCCCAAGGAAAGAGTCATCGGCTCCGGAACAGTGCTGGACACCGCGCGCTTCCGTACCCTGCTCGGCTACCACCTGGGGATTTCGCCGCAGTCCATTCATGCCAATGTTTTGGGCGAACACGGCGACAGCGAAGTTTTGGTCTGGTCTGCCAGTGATGCCGGAACGGTATCGCTGGACAAAATGGCTGAAGAAATCGGCAAACCATTTACCAAAGAAGTCAAAGACGAAATCGATGATGGTGTTCGCAATGCCGCTTACAAAATCATTGACGGTAAAGGCGCCACATTTTACGGAATCGCCGGCGCTTTGTGCCGCATTTGCCGCGCCATTACCAACAACGAATACGCCATTCTGACCGTATCCTCTCACCAGGATGATGTTGAAGGCGTCAAGGGCGTCTGCCTGTCCCTGCCGACAGTCCTCGGCAAACGTGGCATTCATCAGGTCATCTACCCGACCTTAAATGCCGAAGAAAGCAAAGCGCTTCATGACAGCGCCGTTGTCATGAAGGAATATTCAGACAAGGCTCTGGCCATGATTTCTGAAAAATAAGCCGTTATTTTAACGTTGCAAATCCTCTTCTTTTGCCTTATATTGCCGAAGAAGAGGATTTTTTATACGGGAATTTCAAATGGTCAAAGTCATCACCCTCGGCTGCCGCATCAACAGTTACGAGTCGGAAATATTGAAGGAAAAGCTCCAAAAGCTTGATAATATCATCGTCGTCAACACCTGCGCCGTAACCGGGGAAGCCGAGCGCCAGTGCCGGCAGACTATTCGTAAACTCCGCAAGGAAAATCCCGATGCCAAAATCATTGTCACCGGCTGCGCCGCCCAAATTGCACCACAGAAATTTGCGGAAATGGAAGAGGTCGACCTCATTCTCGGCAACCGGGAAAAAACTGAAATAGAAAAATACCTGACCGCTGCACCCGCGGAAAAATCCTACGTCGGCAACATTTTTGACTATGATAACTACGATAACTATATCATCACCGGATTCGAAGGACGGCAGCGTGCCTTTGTCCAAATCCAGCAGGGCTGCGACCACCGCTGCACCTACTGCATTGTTCCTTATGCCCGCGGTAACAACCGTTCCGTCGCGGAAGAACATATTTTTGAGCAAATTGCCGAACTGCTGGAACAGGGCTTTCAAGAAATCTGCCTCACCGGAGTCGATGCCTGCTCCTACCGCCCGTCATTCAGCCGCCTCGTCCGGCATATCCTGGAAAAATTTCCGGCTCTTCCGGCGCTGCAATTTGGCTCGCTTGACCCTGCGGCCATTGATGACGACTTTATTGAACTTTTGCAAAAATACCCCAACATTACACCGCATTTTCACTTTTCAATCCAATCCGGCGACAATCTGATTCTGAAGAGAATGAAACGCCGCCACAGCCGTAAAGACGTCATCAGCCTCTGTCACCGGATTCGCAAGGTTCGTCCCGAAGCCACTTTCGGCGCCGACTTTATTTGCGGTTTTCCGACCGAAACCGACGAAGCTTTTCAAAACACGGTAAAACTGGTGCATGAAGCGGGAATTGACAAGCTGCACGTTTTTCCTTATTCGGAACGCCCCGGAACGCCTGCGGCCCTGATGCCGCAGGTTCCGGTGGAAATCCGCCGGGAACGCGCCCGTATTTTACGCGAACAGGGAGAAAATATTGATGGTTAACTTTTTTCAAAAACTCGGCCTCGGCTTAAAAAAAACCTCCGCCAAACTGACCGGCGGCATCTCTGATATTTTCACCAAACAAAAAGTAGATTCGCAAACGCTTAACGATTTACAGGATGTTCTCATCGCCGCGGATATGGGTGTCAAAGCCTCTGCCAAAATAATCGAGACATTTGGAAAACGCCGTCTGAATAAAGACATCAGCGAAGCCGAAATCAGAAGCGAACTTGCCGCGGATATCGAACAAATTCTCACCCCTTGCGAAAAAGGATTTGTCATTGATAACCATAAAAAACCCTGCATTATCCTGATGATTGGCGTTAATGGCGCCGGCAAAACGACCACCATCGGCAAACTGGCCGCAAAACTCAAAAACGCTCAATCGGGACACAAGCCGCAAATTTCCTTTATCGCCGGAGATACTTTCCGCGCAGCCGCGGTTGAACAGCTTTCCGTATGGGGAGAACGCAACGGGATTCGCGTTTTCAAAGGCTCTGACGGTTGTGACGCCGCAGGGCTGTGTTATGACGGCATTCAGGAAGCTCTCCGCCAAAATGACGACATAGTCTTCATCGACACCGCCGGCCGCTTGCAAAACAAAACCGGGCTGATGGACGAACTGAAAAAAATCACCCGGGTTATTCAGAAAATTATCCCCGAAGCGCCGCACCAAACCCTGCTCACCATAGACGCGACCACCGGCCAGAATGCTCTGGATCAGGTAAAGACCTTTCGGGAAATATGTCCGGTTGACGGCCTGGTCGTCACCAAACTTGATGGTTCTGCCAAAGGCGGAATCCTGGTAGCCATTGCCGAAGAAAGCCCTCTGCCGGTTTATTTTATCGGCGTTGGCGAAGGCATTGACGACCTCGATTCTTTCTCTGCCCGCGACTATGCCCAAAACCTGCTGAGTTTATAAAATGGCTTATCAAACAATAAACGAATATAAAAAAATAGCAATATCAAGGCTGCTTGATTTAATCCTTCCGTTTTTTCGCATAAACATAATGAACAGCTTCAACTTCAAGGGAAGATCAAGCAAATGCGCCTATCTGTCATTCATCTTTGAAAATATCATTATAATCTCAATTTTTAATGAAATATGCGCGTATTACAACCAATACACACCTTTACACATCTATCTGATTTTACTAATAATCCCAAGCATTTCACTGCAAATCAGAAGACTGCACGATCAAAATCAAAGCGGCTGGTGGCTGGTTGTTCTCACTGCTTTTCTGTTCTTACCAAAATATCTTTTTCTATGGTATCCTATCAATAAAGCCTATGGTGTCATTTACATAATCCCTTTTTTCTGTGTCTTCGGCTTCATTCTTTTTTGGTCGTTTCTATCCTCCGAAACCATATACAACAAATATGGATACAGCGGATTACGCACTGAATTAAAAGAAATGAACAGAATAAAAAAAGCATTCCGCCTGAGCCGAATGCTTTCATAAATTTCTACCTTTGCAACAAGGACAAATGGCTCTCGTAAATTTGCAGCCACTTTCGCTCAAACACCTCGCCAGAAGCCGTAGAATGTTCGCAAAAATTTTGCTTCAGCATATAAACTTCATCTTGCAGCCACTCTTTCAGCCAATAACATTCCTGATATGAAAGCTTAGCCGCCGCTGCCGCAAATTTATCCAGACGTTCTTGGTCATCTTCCGCCACACCTTTCGCCTCAGGCAAATCGGCATCAAGCCTGTGCCAAACGTCCAAACCCTTTCTCAGCCTTGTTTCTTTGTCAAAACCGAAGGCTCTTTTCAAAAACTTTGCTGTAATCATAAACACAAAAATTAAATTAATTTAATCTAAAACAATACTTCTCTCGCAACTCCTGTTCCGAAACATTTTTCACAGAAAAAACTTTCCACAAATCAACCGGCTGCAAGCCATAATAAACAGGCATGCCGATAACACCTTGCTGCAAAAGTTCTTCCCGTTCCTGCCGATGCGGATCAATGGTCTTATCGTAAGATTTATAAAACACGTCATAAACCCCGTCATGCTTGACAACCACAGTCAGCCCATCCTGCCGCGGAACAACAACCTCTTCCACAACCCAAATATCTGAAGCCAAAACATTATACTTGCCATACACTTCAAAGACTTTAAAACGCTTTTCCCGTTCTAGCTTCTGATAACTCTCGGACACAAACTCCAAACTCAGACGGGAGCAATAAGTAAAATACCCGCCGTAACTATCCCAGCTGTTAATAATAAAACTGACATCCTCAAGCGAAAACTCGGCAGCCTTATCCGTCATTCTCCGGTGCATAAGCTTCAAAGAAGAAACATCAAAGAAAAGATGCCTCTTGCAAAACATCTGGTAATCTTGTTTCCAGTCAAGCGATTCTTCCTTTTCCATAATTATAATTTTTTAAAATAATACATATTCGCCCTAACAATAACAACTTATCGCAAAAATTCAAGCAGTTTAAACCTCTTCCTCGTCCACACCCCGAAAAACACTGCTTAACAAAAACATTAAAACAGAATAAAATAAAGCGGACTTATAACAGGAAACACAAGAATGGAAGATTTGTTAAGCAGCCTTGCCGCCCCCGCCGCGACAGAGCAAACGCAAAATGAAGAAAAAGAATATACTGTCAGCGAAATTTCGGCGGAAATCAAACGCTTTGTCGAAACAAAGTTTAACCGCGTCCGCATCAAAGGCGAAATTTTCGGCGCCAAAAGGGCAGATTCAGGACATTACTACCTGTCCTTAAAAGACGAAAACGCCGTTATCGCCGCTGTCTGCTGGCGCGGTGTTGCCGCCGGCTTAAAAATCAAACCCGAAGACGGACTGGAAGTTATTGCCACCGGAAAAATCACCACTTTTGCCGGCAAATCATCATACCAGCTGGTTATTGAACAGATGGAAGTTGCCGGCACCGGCGCCCTGCTCAAACTTTTGGAAGAAAGAAAACAACAATTTGCCGCCGAAGGCCTGTTTGATTCCGCACATAAAAAGAAAATACCCTATCTGCCTCAAACTATAGGCGTCGTCACTTCGGCCAGCGGCGCCGTCATTCGGGACATCATCCACCGTGTCCGCGACCGTTTTCCCGGCCATATCATCCTCTGGCCAACCCCGGTACAGGGCGAAGGAGCGGCGGAAAAAATAGCGGCGGCTGTAAAAGGTTTTAACAGCCTGCCGGCAAACGGACGGATTCCCCGCCCGGATGTAATTATCGTCGCCCGCGGCGGCGGCAGCCTTGAAGACCTCTGGCCGTTTAATGAAGAAATCGTCATCCGCGCGGTTTATGCTTCAGAAATTCCGGTCATTTCCGCAGTCGGACACGAAACCGACACCATGCTGATTGACTATGTTGCCGATATCCGCGCACCGACGCCGACCGGAGCCGCCGAATTTGCCGTCCCGGTCAAGGCTGAATTGGAATCCCGTCTGTCAATCATTCAGGGGCGCCTGATTAACGCAGCCCACCGCTACCTGAGCGGTTATCAGACCAAACTGGAAGGCTTAAACCGCGGCATTCCGAATTTGGAACAAATTCTGCTGGAAAACCAACAAAAACTGGACGACAGAACCGAAAGACTGAAACTTTCGTTTACCAATTTTCTGGCCAACAAATACAGCCAAATAGAGAAAAATAATCTAAGACCTTATTATATTTTGAATATTTTTGAAAAAAAGCAAGAAAATTTAAAGAATTTATCGCTTAGACTGGACTCAGTGTCTGTGGAGGCTGTATTAAGACGAGGCTTCGCCTGGATAAAGAATAACAAAAGAAAAACGGTTTATTCTGTAACCGAAGCGATACACAGCCCTCATCTTGAAATTTTCTTCGCAGACGGTTCCGTTAAAACCAAACCGATTGTAAAAAAAGATGACTTGCAAGGCGATTTATTTAACTTTTAGCATGATGTTGTTGAGCGCATCCGCTCAGGCAATAGAAGTCTGCGGACAAAGAGCTCAGGGCTCTGTTGTCCTCCTCCATGAGAACGATATCCATGAAGTACGGTTTAACGGCGAAAAAATCCCGGTAAGCGCTGACGGTTATTTCATGTTGGCCTTTGATCGTGATGCCAAATTGAACCACTCCCTTCAAATTCTCCATAACGATGAAGAAGAAAACTATCCGACAGAACGCTACTCTTTCAGTATCTCCCCTGCCCAATGGGATATTCAAAAAATTAACGGTGTGCCGGAAAGAAAGGTAACCCCGAAAGAGGAAGACCGAAATGAAATTCTCAGAGAAAACCAAAGCTTGAGAAAAGCTTTGGAAGAAAACAATTCGCAATCGTCGTTCTGGAAATCCGGTTTCCGAATGCCGTTGGAAAAATACCGTGTCAGCGGACAATTCGGCGGTCAGAGAATTATCAATACAATCCCCAAAAACCCGCACCGCGGCATGGATTTGGCAGCGCCGGAAGGAACCCCTGTCATAGCCCCGGCTGACGGAATTGTTGTCATGACCGGAAAAAACTTTTTCTACAGCGGCAATATGGTTGTCGTTGACCACGGACAGGGACTGCATACGATTTATGCGCACTTGCAAGACATTAACGTCAAAAAAGGACAAACGATAAAACAAGGCGAAAAAATTGCAACCGTCGGCAAAACCGGACGCGTCACCGGACCGCACCTGCATTGGGGCGCCTCTCTGCACGGAACCAGATTCGACCCGCAAAAACTGCTGGATATCAGCAAAAAAAACATGTGTTCAAACTTGTAGTTAGTTGATGAAACATAAAGGAAAAACCAATGGAAAAGAACCCCAAAAATCACTGGACCGGCATCAACTGCTTAATCATTGATGATGATAAATTTTCAAGAACCTTTATCAAAACGGCTCTATACCAGATAGGGATAAAAAACACTAAAGAAGCCGCTTCAACAAACGAAGCCATGGAAATTCTGGAATCTGTTTCCATAGACCTGATTTTCCTTGATCAGATAATGCCCGAAAAAACAGGAATTGAATTTGCCATAGAATTAAAAAAATCCGACACACCCGGCCTAAAAAATATCCCAATTATAATGATAACCGTTGACACCAAAGAAAAAACCGTCTTAGATGCCAAAAGTTTGGGAATTGTAGAATATCTGGTTAAGCCAATTTCTCCAAACGCCTTAAAAAGCCGCATTTGCGCTGCTTTGGAATCAAAAAAGATAACAGAGTAATACCATGGAAATCAACATTCATATTTTATTGCTTTCAATCCTGCAGGGATTAACGGAATTCTTACCGGTAAGTTCATCCGGACATCTCATTTTATTTTCAAAATTCACAACTTTTCCCGATCAGGGACTGACGCTTGACATTGCCGTCCACGTCGGTTCCATTATCGCCGTTTCCATCTACTTTGCCAAAACCATTTGGGAAATCATCAAAGGCCTGTGCAAAACCTGGTTTATTCCCAATTTCAAAAATGACGGAAACAAATTATTCTGGCTGATTGTTATTGCAACAATTCCCGCTGTCATTGCAGGGCTTTTGCTCAAAGAACACGGCATGGAATGGCTGCGCAACACCAGAATCATCGGTTGGACCATTCTCTGTTTCGGCATCCTGCTGTTCATCACCGACAAAATCGGCATGACGATTCGCAAAGTAGAGCATCTCGGCATTATTGACGCTGTTTTAATCGGACTGGCTCAGTGTCTGGCACTTATCCCCGGAACCAGCCGTTCCGGCATAACCATCACTATGGGACGCTTTTTAGGCTTGGAACGTCGAGAAGCAGCCAAGTTCTCCATGCTCCTTTCTATTCCAACGATTCTAGGCGCCGGTATCTTGGTCGCTTATGAATTATACCAAAGCGGCAACATCGCCGAAATCGCCAACGCTGTAGACGGCGTTCTTTATTCCTTTGTCGCTTCCTTGCTGGCTATTTATATTATGATGTGGTGGCTGAAAAAATCAACCTTTCTTCCTTTCGTCATCTACCGAATTCTCTTAGGCGGATATCTGCTGCTTGAAAGTTATGGATACTTAAATAACACAATACAATAAAAAAAACGCTTGCATTTTATTTTTATTTATTATAAAAGAATAAGCGTTGCTCTGGTGGCGGAACTGGTAGACGCGTAAGTTTCAGGTACTTATGGGAGCTTTCCCGTGGAGGTTCAAGTCCTCTCCAGAGCACCAATAAAAAATCCCCTTCTCGGGGATTTTTTTTATGCCTCAATTCAAATATACGCCAATAACGGAAACAACGCCCAAACACAATGCAATAGTCTTACGCAGAGAAAAACTGTCCGTCTTAAACAAAACCGAAAGAATAAACAGCAAAAAGATACGCATTTGCTCAATCACAACGACAACCGTCGGAGCATCATTAATAAAACTGAATGTTTCAAAAACATAATAGACGGCCTCTAAAATTCCGATAAGCAGACATAAAGAATAAAAATTCTGCCGCAAACCTCTTGCCATTTCCCGCATCGCAGCATCCCGCCCGGAACGAGCCTTCAGAAACTGCCGGCCGAAATAAGGAACGGCAACCAGATAATAGCCAAGATTTATAGCTGTTTCATTAGCTCCTGCTCCATCAGAAAGCTTTACCAGATAAGGTGCCGACACATAAAATAATACCGAAGCAAGAACCCAGAAAAAACCGACCGGCTTTAATTGTTTAAAACATTGCCGCCCACCGGTCAAACAATCTCCGGCAAATAAAAAAACCGAAAAAACGAATAACAAAAACATCGCGGCAAAATAAAACGTCACCTGAATATACCCCAATGCCGCATCAATCATAAATGTCAGAAATAAACTGCTCGATTCGATTAACCCAACCAAGGCCACCGGAATAAATGCCAAAGAACGCACAAAGCAGATATACCCGGCCAAGACCAAAACAGCATGAATAAACACAAACGGCAACGAAACCACAGAAAAAGAAATATGTGTTACCACCCCCCAACACAACTGCAACACAAAAGCCGTAAACGATGTCCAAAGCAAAACCCGGTAATAATCATACCGGCTGACAGCATAATCTAAAACAGCATCGCAAAACGAGTTTGAAACCGTTGCAATAACGGCGGTATACCTGTAATTCATAAACAGCCTTTCTTTTCAGTCACCATCATTTTACTGCGGAAACGTTAGAATATGTTTAACCGTATAAAATGCCGAATAACAAAAGAAGCGTTAGACATTTTATAAAAATGCAATATACTCCAGCTTATGACTGAAAAAGACTTATCGACATCGCTCCTTGAATGGTATGATAAACACGGCCGCACATTGCCTTGGCGCGTAAAAGGCGGCGCGCATCCTGATCCTTATGTCATTCTGGTTTCTGAATTTATGCTCCAGCAAACCACCGTCAAAACCGTTATTCCTTACTTTCACCGCTTTATGCAGCGTTTTCCGACCGTACAGGAACTCGCCGCGGCGCCACTGGAAGAAGTTTATCTCTATTGGCAGGGGCTGGGTTACTATACCCGGGCTAAGTCATTACATTGTTCGGCGCAAATGATTTCCCGGCGGGGAAGCTTCCCCGATACGCGAGATGAAGTGATGAAACTCAAAGGCATCGGCAGCTATACCGTTGCCAGTTTTCTGTCCTTGGCATTCAACCTGCCGGAAACCGTCATCGACGGCAATGTCATCCGTATCATCTGCCGCCTCTATCACCTCACCGAACCGGTTGATAAAATCATGCCGCAGATTCGCCAAAAAGCCGCAAACCTCACCAGCCGCACCTCTCCCGCTGATTACGCCTCGGCAATTATGGACTTGGGCGCCGTCATCTGCACCCCTCGAAAACCGCAATGCCTGCTTTGTCCCTGGCAGAATTTTTGCCGTTCAAAAAACTGTCCCGAACTTGAAGGCATCCCTGTGCGCACCAAACCGGAAAAAAAAGAAAAACAGGGCAGCGTCTGCCTCATATACAACAGCAAAGGCGAAATTTTCATCCGTAAAAGAATCGAAAAAGGATTGCTTTCCGGCCTCTATGAATTTCCCTGGAGTGATAACGGTCAAATTTTTGCATCCCTCAACCCTCAAGACAGCGGAAAAAACATTACCCATATATTCACCCATTTTAAACTGCTGTTGCGCATTTATACCTTAACCTTAGAAACGCCGCCGCTTGACGGACAATTCGTCCGGCCGCAGGATTTGGAAAACTATCCCACCTCAACCTTGATGAAAAAGGTATGGAAAAAACACCTTACCGCCCAATAACCCCTGCCAACTTTCTCCTTATGCCGTAATTTCCTTGCGATATTTATAATAATAAACAAACCCGGCCATATCTGCCAACAGCCAGCCGATTGGCACTGACCACCAAATTCCCGTCAGACCGATAGACGGGATTGAAGCCAGCCAATAAGCCAAAACAACGCGAACCCCCAGAGAAATGATAGTCAAAACAACCGATATTTCCGGCTTGCCCAAACCGCGATACAAACCATAAAGCAAAAACAGACAGCCGATTCCCACATAACAGGCACCCTCAATACGCAGATATTCCACACCGATGGCAATCAGCTCCGCATCCTCAGACTTAACAAAAATCAGCATAAGTTCCCGCGCAAAAACAAAAACCGTAGCTGAAATCACCACACAAAAAACAAAGGAGCTTGTCACCGCCGACTTTATGCCGGCCACGATTCTGTCCTTCTTCCCTGCACCGTAATTCTGCGCAATAAAGGTTGAAAAAGCATTGCCGAAATCCTGCACCGGCATATAGGCAAAAGCGTCAATTTTCACCGCCGCGGCAAAAGCGGCCATCACCGTCACACCAAAACTGTTAATCAGCCCCTGCACTGCCAAAATGCCCAAATTCATAATAGACTGCTGCACGCAGGTCAAAAGGGAATATTCAATAATCATCTTAAAAATGCTGCTTTTAAAATAGCGATGCCGCTTCTCCAACCGCAACAGCGGCAGACAACGCCAGCAATACCACGCCAACCCCAGAGAAGAAAATAACTGCGCCGCAACCGTCGCCCAGGCGGCGCCTTCAACCCCCAAACCACAACCGAGAATAAACCAAAAATCCAGCGCAATATTAATAACCGTTGCCCCGCCCAAAAACCACAGAGGAACGGCGGAATTCCCCAAAGCCCGAAGCAGTGCCGCCAGATAATTATATATGAAAGTAAAAGACATTCCCCAGAAAATAATCTGCAAATACCTTCGCGTTGGGGCATATATGCTCTCCGGAATCTTCAATAACACCAGAATATCATCAATAAAATACAAGACAGAAATGTTTATAACCAATGAAACCGCCGCGATAAAAACAAAGGAAACATAAACGGAAGATCTCAGCGAATTATAATTTTCAGCACCAAACAGAATAGAAAAAACAATTCCGCTTCCCATGCACAAACCCAAAATAACCGAAGTCAGAAACACCATCAGCGTAAAAGAAGACCCGACGGCAGCCAAAGCATCCGCGCCGACATATTGGCCGACAATAATCGTATCGGCCACATTATACAGCTGTTGCAGCAGATTTCCGAGAATCAGCGGCGCCGAAAACAACAGCATGGACTTGGTGACATTCCCGTTAATTAAGTTTATTTGCATATACCCCTGCCTGTCCTTTAGTTTTAGACAACTTAAACGCCTGCGGCGCCAATGTCAATCTCAGCCTCCCAAAAAAATTATACATACTGTTTTATAACAAATAATCAATAAGTTACAGAAGATTGAACTTGGAATATTCAAAATTATATATTATACTATAGTTGTTATACTAAATGAGAGGAGGCGATATGCTAAACCCTAAACCGACCATGGAGAACCTCAAAGTTCAACATGCTTATCTGGAAGCTGCCATTCATGAAGAAGAACAGCACGTCTGGAAAAACCTGATTAAAATCGAAGAGCTGAAAAAACAAAAGCTCCAAAAGAAAGATACTTTACTGCGTATGGCTCTGCAAAATGAAAAATAACACCGGAGTAATCTTTCTCCCGTAAGCCTCATCAAATTTGGTGAGGCTTACCTATTGCACAAATACAAAAATTACAGTATGATAAAAAAGTGTGTAGGTGTATAGAATTAAGGAAAAAAACATGAACCGGCAATATATATTACTTATTCTGCTTCCTGCCATATTAATCACATCCACTGCTGCTGCCGGCGTTCGCTTTCTGGTTCAGGATGCCGAAACGCAATACAACGATGTTTTCAGCGACACACATGCCGGCCCCAAAACCGATTCCCAGCCATTCCTCAGCAAGTGCGAAGAAGAAGGCTATCGCTACACCGCCTGTTCAAATGGAATGATCTTGCGCGGCCGCTGCCCTTATAACTCCATGTATTACGCCGACTGCTGCCCGGAAGATTATAAATATACGGCAGCCCAATGCCGAGCCATGGGCAAAGAAACCAGCACTTATTCCTGCGCCGGGCTCTATGCCTGTTATTAATAAAATACCATTTCACTGGTAAAAGGAACAAGGCCCTTCCTCCCAGGGGACGGGAGGAAGGAGAGAAAGAAACCGCTCTACTTGTCAAAAAGTTTATTGCCCTGATTGTTTTTGTACAAAGCCTCATCTTGCTGCTGATTCCGCCGCTGAACTTCTTCGGCATGACGGCGGTTTTCTTCCTGTTGTTTTTTCGCCGCCTCGGCACTCTTGTTCCATGCCTCCTGCTCTTTTTGCCGCTGAGCCTCAATCTCTTTTTCTTTCTGAACCTGCGCCTTGGCGTCATCAGCCCCGACAATCGCCTCTCCGGCTCCCATAAGCCCGCCGAGAACATCGCCTAACGCGCCGCCGCCAATCTTTTGTCCCTCATGTCCGGCTGTTGTTGCTTTTCCGGCAACCGTGGCCCCTTTGTTGATAATATTATTCATCTGGGCAAAATCCTTTTCCAAAGATTTGCCGCCTTCCTCACTGTTAATCCAGCTTGAAATCAAATTCGATTCTCCGCCCGCCGCACGTTCTTTGGCATTAATATTGCGTTGTTGCTGCGTTGCTGTCATGTCCTGGGCATTATTCGCCACATTGTCAATCCCACTCAGCATATTGCTCATGCCGGTAGAATAAGCAGAACCGATATTATTCATAGCGCCGGAGATATTGCCGACCGCGCCGAGAATGCCATCCAGCCCGTCGCCATTGTTGGTGATGGCGTTTTTGATGATGTCGGCATTGTTTTTGACAGTGTTAAGCGTCGACTTAACACCCTGAACCGTGTTATAAGCCCCGCGTACCGTATTCAGCCCGGATTTAATAGAACCGACCAAATCCGTTTTCCAGTTCCACTTCCGTTTCTGCGCCGTCACCGTAACTTCAGGAAGCATCCCGTCGTCAATATCAAAATTTTTCTTGCTTTCCGTTCCTTTAATCGGATTGTAACTGCCACCGAGATAATTACCGTATTGCAAGTTTATCTCTACAGTCTTATCTCCGGTAAAATAAGTAATAAACGGTCCGATCATGGCCAGAAGGAACAGACCGATGGCTATCTGTGAGAAATGTTTCCAACTGATTTTGTTAAACACCGCAGCATAGGCAAAAGCCACCATACCAAAGCCGGAGATAACATACGCAATAATACGCAGGTCAATCAAAAACATCATGGCTTTGCAGGCAATCTGGGCAAAGACTTTGGTATTGCCGGAACCGGCATTGGCACAAACGCCTTTCAAACCTGTCGTATTTCCGCCGGTACCGTCGGCATTGCCACCGATGCCGATATCTTTGTTCGGATCATCCTTACTGCCTTCTTTCTGCTCTACACCGGATATCTGATCTTCTTTCGCTACCTGCTCTTCTCTCTCCTTATCCAGTTTGTCCTGCATCTGTTTTACGGATTCCTGTGCCGCTTTTTGTGCTTGACGAGCTGTCAAAGCAGCTGCCTCTTCATCACTCAGGCCATATTTCTTCTTGGCCTTTTCCGCACAGGCCTGACGCTTCTCCGGAGTGGCTACCATCGCCTCGCACTCCTCAAGTTCCTTGGCCAGCTTGTCCAGTTGCTTTTCGGCCTTGTCCGCCAGCTTGTTCTGTTTCTTCTGCTCCTTCTCAGCAGCTTTCCGCTTTTTCTCTGCTGCCTTTTCCTTAGCCTTTGCCTCTTTATCTTGATACTTTTTATAGTCATTCAAAGCATCAAAACTATCTTCAATCTCATTTATGGATTTTTTATATTCATCCTCAGATATTTGCCCACCTCTCAACATTGCATCATACATACCCTTAAGAGCAGAACTCAGGTCATCGGTATTGTTTATCACTGCTTCCATTCTTTCCGCAGAATTTGAAGCATTATCTACCTTAGTCTCCTTCCATTTATCCAATGCACTGTTTAATTCATCATTTTTCTGCTCTTTTGAAATATAATGAGCATTTAACCAAAACTTGTTTATATTACTAATGGCAGAACGATTCTCCGTTTCCCATTCTTCAACACTTTTGGCAAACAAATCAGTCGTCACCAAACAAGGCACAAATAAAATGCAAAAAAATAAAAAACATTTTCTGAAAGCCGAAAGATTACACATAATAATGTCCTCCGCATAACTGTCCTTTTTTTCAATAATACACCATTCTTCAATATGATTCAAACAATTTTTAATGCGGAAAATAAAAAAAATGCCAAAAAAAACGCCCGGTAATTTCGGGCGAATTTTTCTCGGCTATAAACTATTACCCGACCATATGCGACAATATCTCATTGGCAAAAGCCCGCAGCTCAACATCTTCCATCAGTGAAAGCTTAAGGTTTGATTTCTCCAGTTCCTTTGCCGTACCGCAGTCAAAACGCACCGCATCGCATAACACACCGTGCAGCGGCACGCCGCGTTTGGCCGCCAGCTCCATGGCATCAGTCAGATTAATCTCCCCGTTGCTGCCTTTTCTGACCTCGGGAAGAATATCCATAATGATATTCGGCAGAATATACGGCCCCATGCTGGCATAATTGGAGGGCACATCCTCCAAAGCCGGCTTTTCAACCAAACCGTTTGCCTTAACGACGCGGCCGCTGCGCACAGCCCCGACCAAAGCGCCGTAACGAACCATCTCCTCACGGGGAAATTCCATCACATTCTCAACCATGCCGCCGGTTTCTTCATAAACTTCCTCAAGCTGCCGCAAAATGCCCGTACCGTGAAAGTTAATATAAACATCATCAGGCCACATAACGACAAAATCGCGGTCGCCGACAATCTCCTTAGCCATCAAAATGGCATGCCCGTTACCTTTCGGCTCTGACTGCCGGGCAAAAGAAAACTTCATGCCTTCGGGAATAATGTCGCGGACAACTTTAAGCAAATCAAGCTTGTTATGACTTTTCAAATGGTTTTCCAGCATCTCACAAGGTGAAAAATAGCTCTCAAACAAATCCTTGCCGATTTCATCGCTGTATATGAAGACGACTTCCTTAATGCCTATCTCCCGACAGGCGTCAACCGCATATTGAATAATCGGCTTGCCGTGCAGGGTCAAAAACCCCTTATGAATCACCTTTGTCGCGGGAAGATTACGGGTAGACAACCCCGCAACCGGAAGAATACAGACTTCAGGCTTTCTTATCATGCTAAAAACTCCTCAGTTAAGAATAAAAAATAATGGAGTTATTATAACAGCAAATAACATTCAGACAAGTACATAAACAGTAATCAACACAACTTTTTATTGTTTGGTAACTGTCCCCGTCGCACCTACAATTTCTCCGGAAGCTTTGGTTATAATCCCGGACGCCCGGCTTTCTTTTTCTTTTAGCCGCGGCGCGTTATCCTGGCGGACAACGCCATGTCCGTCATCTTCCTTGCTGAAATCCAAAACTCGGACCTCTTCTTTTTGTATTGCTTCCTCAGCTTTTTGAACGTCTTCAATATCGGGCACCACACGCATGACCTTGCCGCTTCCGGAAACGGAAATCGTACTGGTATTTTCTTCAACTTTGCGTTTTATGGCAGCTTCTTCTTTGCGGCGGCGGTCTTTTTCTTCTTCTGCCGACACCTTTGCCTCGCAAACCTTATAAAGGCTGTCGGCGTTGGCCTGCATGGTTTCAAACTCTGTCTTCGCCCTGTCCGCCTTATCTCTCAGCTCAGCGGCATAAGCGGCCATACGCGGTGTATCGTTGCTGTCCTTAACAACGCCGTAGCTCTTGGTTATATCAAAACGAATGCCTTTCAGCGCCAACAGATTGTTTTCAATGCCGCTCTTAAGCCGGGAAACATCGCTGTCATTTCCTAAAATCAGCTTGCTGCTAATCTTGACCAGCCGCTGCGGATAGCTTTTATACTTCTCGCCGTAATCGCCGTTCAGCGCTTCAGCCCGTTTATAAATGTCCTCAAACATATTGTAATAAAAATCAATCTGTTCGGCGACATCATCATGATAAATAACGTCAATCTCGTCATAAAAGCCGTTAACCTGTCCCTCCACGGCATCGTTCATTTCCCGGACGCTTTGAATCAACGCCTCGTCATATTCCGGAGTCAACCCCAGCGTAAAAACTTTTTCTATCTGCTGGATATTGCCGTCAAGCCGTCCTTGCAGCTGTTCCGACTTATTTTTGGCCTTTTCGCCGCGCAACAGGGAATTCGTTTCAGCCAGACGCTTTCCGACATCTTCCTCTATCTTCTTTTTAAGCCCTCTGGCGCGTTCCTGCTGTGCGTTCATATCGCTTTTCAGAGCATCGCGCCGCGCCTGTTCCTGTGCTTTGCGCTCTGCTTCGAAACGGGCGTTTCTGTCATCATAGCTCTTCACCAGCTCACCGGTATCAACAGACAACTGCGGCGCCGCCAGACTTCCGGCCATCGTAAATGCAAACCCGGGAATATCTTTCAAATTTTCCCAAACGACACTAAACTTACCGTTCATGTTCCAATCGGTCAAACTGCCCTCGTCCGTTGTCAAAACGCTCGCCTGCGGAGAAACAAACACGGCATCGCTGAGCTTATACTGCCCCTTGTTCAAAACCAGGCTTCCGCCAAAGCTTTCAAACTGCATTTCTCCTTTTTGCATATTGTCCTGAACAAATGCCGCCACACCCTCAGACTGGGTGCGTTTTTCCAAATCGGCGGCAATAGCCGGCAGATTCCACCCTTTCACAACCGGCTGGCTGATGGTAAAGCGAAACGTTCCGCTCAAATTATTAAACATATCGTCAAAAGAAACAGCTGAAGTCGTAAAATCAACATCCCCGTCAAGTTTTCCGTAGCGCAGCCCATATTTGCTGCCGGACAGTCTGCCGTCGGAAATGCTCTGCCGCGCCAGTTGCAGCTTTCCTTTCAGATTAGGCTCTGCACCTGCCGCCAGTTGTGCCGAACCGTTCACCATCCCGTTATTGTAAGCCATGCTCAAATCTTTCAGACTGATTAAACCTTCTTTCATAGCCAGCCCAAAAGAAACGTTGGACATTTTTTCATCACGATAAGACAGATTGTCAAAAACAAAACTGCCGCTCAAATCAAACTCGTTAAAAGGCGCATAATTGATTTTGACCTTGCTCAGCTCCGGCTTGGCGATAAACTCGGCGCCAACGGCATCCTTAAAGTTCCCCGGACGGTTTGAAGCGCTGCCGGCATCCTCCGGTAAAAAGCGCTCAATTTCAAACCGGTTGATTTTCATATCCGTCTGAACTTGCGGCCGGCCGCTGCTTCTGTCAAAATCAAAACTCCCCTGAAAACGGTTTGAGCCGATGTTCATCTCCGCCTCTGCCAGTGAAAACTTCTCCCTGCTTCCCGCCAGCTTTGCCTTTAGCTGCAAAAGCCCCAGAGAAAAAGCCCGCGGCTTATAACTGTACCCCAGATTATTGATAAACTTCACAAAATCAGGATTTTTCAGTTCCAAACTGCCGTTCAAAGACGGCATCTCGCCACTGTAATCAACAGCGCCGTCATAAACTACGCTCAAATTTTCAACCTTTGTGGAAGTCCTGACATTGGCTCGGGCAATATTGCCGCTGGCAACGCCCTGTGCCGAAAACTTCTTCACCATTCCCGGCTTAAGCCCTTCTTTCTCCAGCCCCAGCGTATTAATCAACGCGGCAGCATCATTGCTTTCAAGGCTATACCGCAAATTTTGAAAAACCGGACTTTTGCCAAATCCGCCGATTGTTCCCGACAAATGAACTTCGCTGCCCGATACGCTGCCGATATCCAGCTTGCCGATGTTCAACACGCCGTTCACCAAGCTGAATTCGGAACTGACATTTTCAAAAGGCAGCCCGTTATAAATCCCCAGCGTCATGCTCAGAATGATACGCGTATCCAGCCCATTCAACGCCTCCAGCTGCTTAAACCTGGCCTGAATGCGCTGCAACAGATTTTTGTCGGCGTCAATCTGCGGCAGTTTCTCAATATAATTGTCAAAATTGGCGCTGTCGATATTAAGCACAATCATTGACTTGACCGGATTGCCGAAAATAAACCCGGCCTCGCCTTTTGCCACGCTGTTGTCCAATGCCAGTTCAAACGGCGAAAGCTGCATATTTTGCAGGTTTCCGAGAATATGCGCCGTCCCTTTGGCTTTCTTATATGTTGAGGGCGCAACCTGTTTGAGTTCATACCCCAGCCACTTGCTTAATTGCGCAAACTCACCCGTTTCAAAACTGACGTCAACATCATAGGTCGGATTGTCGGCGGTGCCGTCAAACTGCCCGTTGCAAGAAAATGTCGTGTCCGCCCAAAGCGCTCCGCTCAGCTCCTGCAAAACCACTTTTTTGCCCACCCAGTCAAAACTAAGCGCAAAATCGCGCAGGGTTTCATTGTTATAATAGGCTTTCAGGGCTTTCACATCCCCAAGCAAATCAAATCCCAAATCCGGAGAATAAGCCGCGCCGGATTTTTTATACCCGTCAACAACCTGCAAAAGCAGCTTCGCCGCCGGTTCCAAATCCCAGTCCGTCATGTTGAATGCCGCTTCGACTTTGCGGCGCTCGGCGCCATCTCCCTGCTGCAGCGGAATCAAAACATTGCCGGCGCCGGAAGTCCGTCCATACTTCACCACCACATTGGAAAAATCGATTCTATCTTTATCCGTTGCCACTGCCGCCGTTACCGCCAAAGGCTGGTTGAAGGAAGCGTCAACGCCGTCAAGCGCTGTCATCTCATTCAGAAAATCGGCAATCTTGCTCGATTCGAAAATAATGTTTCCGGTAACCGTCCTGTCCCGAAGAAAAACCGAACCGTCAAAACGGACATAAGATTCCAACGACGGATAATTCACCACCAGATTGACCGTCGTCGCAAAATTGTCGGTAAACTGCCCCAGAGAAACGGCAAAACCCTCCGGCTTGTCCCCGCGCATATAGCTGCCTTCAATGCGGTACGGCCCGTAAATATTTTCGGCAATTACTTCCGCGTTCAGATTCTCAAGCCTGGTATCAATACCGTTGCGGGCATCAATCAAATGAACCTTGGCTTTTTCAAGCGTCGCACTATCAAGGCTGATGGACGTATTCCGCTGTTCTTCAAACGAACGGGGTGCAGCCTCCGTCTGCCAGTTCAGACTTCCGTCATCGGCAATGTCAATAACAATCTCCGGTTCAACGACGGAAAGTCTGCTGACATCCCATTCCTCTCCGAAAACGGCCCCCAAAGACACCTTGGCAATCAGGCTCTTGATTTCGGCCAAAGGCTTTTGGCTGTAATCGCCGCTCTCATTATAAACCTTAACATCCGAAGCCGTCAGATAGGGCGACGGCAGAATAGACATCTCCACCGGTCCCTCAAAAACCACCTTTTTTCCGGTCAGAGCCAAAAGTTGTGCGGAAATTTTATCTTTGTGCCGGTTCCAGTCAATATTTGCAACATATATCCATAAGCCTGCAACCAAGACAACCAGTGTCGAAACAACGATTAATAAAACCTTTTTCACAAACTTTCTCCTGTTTCTTCGGATATTATTAATTATTCTTTGCTAAATATTAATTCTAATTTATACTCTAAAGCATAAAATTTAATTAATACAGAGAAAAAAGAGAGGCAAGTTATGAACACCGCTGAAAAGCTTTTTAATCTGGCGCGGCAGGCACGCGAACACGCCTATGCCCCCTACTCGGCTTTCCGCGTCGGCGCGGCGATTCTGAGCGAAAACAACAACTGCTACAGCGGCTGCAATGTCGAAAACGTTTCCTATCCCTGTGGCACTTGCGCCGAAGCCGGTGCCATTGCCGCCATGATTAACGGCGGCGATTCCCTGATTGCCGAAATTCTCATCATCGCCGACAGCGCTGATATCATTACGCCTTGCGGCGCCTGCCTGCAGCGGATAAAGGAATTCTCCCGCCCCGAAACCAAAATTCGCCTTGCCAATCTTAACGGCATCGCAGCAACTTATACCGTCCGCGAAATGTTGCCCCATGCCTTTAATGCAGAGGAGCTGAAACAATGATAGATAAAATAGCCGCGCAAATCCAAAACCGCCTGAACGGCCGCCAACCGCAGACCGCTGTTATCCTTGGCAGCGGCTTGGGAAAACTCGGCGATGAAATCACCGACGCCGTTACCATTCCCTATGCCGAAATTGAGGGCTTTCCCCGCTCCACCGTTGCCGGACACAAAGGCCGCCTCATTATCGGAACGCTGGCCGGAAAAGAAGTCCTTTGTATGCAGGGACGGATTCACCTGTATGAAGGCCACGCTCCGCAGACAATCAAAACGATTATCGCCGCTTTCCGCCGCCTCGGCATAAAACGGCTGATTGTCACCAACGCCGCCGGTTCTCTGCACCGGGATATGCCCGCCGGCAGCCTGATGCTGATAAAAGACCACATCAATCTTAATCTTCCCAATCCGCTTATCGGACCCAATGACGACAAAGACGGCCCCCGCTTCCCGGACATGAGCAACGCTTACACCGCCGCCATCCGCAGCCGCATCAAAGACATTGCCGCAAAACTGAAAATAAAACTTTTTGAGGGCGTTTACATGATGATGCTCGGCCCCTGTTTTGAAACGCCGGCGGAAATCCGCGCGCTGCAAACGCTTGGCGCCGACGCCGTCGGTATGTCGACAGTCCCTGAGGTTATCTGCGCCGTTTACAGCGGCATGGAAGTTCTGGGAATTTCCGTCATTACCAACCTCGGAACCGGCCTGCAAAACACGCCGCAAAGCCATGTTGAAACCATGGAACAGGCAGATAAAGCCGCCGCTTCCCTGACAACGCTGGTCAAAGAATTTATCCGGGAGAACTGAAATGGACAACGTAACCGCCGCCAAAAAATTAATCGGCCTGATGGACCTGACCGCGTTAAACAGCGATGACAACAGCGGTCGCATTGAAAAACTCTGCGGCAAAGCTTTCACACCTTACGGTAATGTTGCCGCCGTCTGTATCTGGCCGCGTTTTGTCCCGCTGGCAAAAAAACTCTTGCAGCAAAGCGGTGTCAAAACCGCCACGGTCATCAACTTTCCGCAGGGCGGCACCGATACTGCCGAACTGGCCAAAGAACTGAAAATTGCTCTGGACAACGGCGCTGACGAAATCGACGCAGTCCTGCCCTACCGCGCACTGATGAACGGAGAAAGCGCGGCCTGTGAAAAGTTTTTCCGAACCTTAAAAGAAGAATGTCCGGCAGACATCCCGGTCAAAATCATTATTGAAAGCGGTGAACTCATCAAACCGTCCCTTATTTCGGAAGCTTGCAGAATGTGCATTGACAGCAGCGCTGCTTTCATCAAAACCTCAACCGGAAAAACACCCGTTTCCGCCACGCCGGAAGCCGCCAACCTGATTTTGGAAAACATCTCGTCCGGACGCAGAAACATCGGCTTCAAAGCCTCCGGCGGCATAAAAACAACCGAAGACGCCAAAAAATATTTAATCCTGGCCGAAGCCGTCATGGGAGATAAATGGGTTTCCCCGCAAAACTTCCGTATCGGCGCCAGTTCGTTGCTTGACGATTTGCTTCAAACCATTGAGAGAGGATATTAGCATGTTACCGCAGGAAATCATTCGTAAAAAACGCAATAAACACCACCTGAGCAAAGACGAAATTTCTTATTTCGTCGACGGCATCACCACCGGAGAAATCACTGACGGCCAAACCGCCGCCCTGACCATGGCCATTTGCCTGAACGGGTTAAACAAAAACGAAATACTCCACCTTACCAAAGCCATGCGCGATTCCGGAGAAGTCCTCGACTGGTCAGAACTCAAAGGCCCGATTGTCGATAAACACTCTTCCGGCGGCGTCGGCGACAAAGTCAGCCTCATGTTGGCGCCGATGCTGGCAGCCTGCGGCGCTTTCGTGCCGATGATTTCCGGGCGCGGGCTCGGCCATACCGGCGGTACGCTCGACAAATTCGATTCCATTCCGGGATACAATACCGCTCCTGACAACGAGCTCTTCAAAAAAACCGTGCGGGAAGTCGGCTGTGCCATTATCGGACAGACCGGCAATCTCGCCCCTGCCGACAAAAAAATATACGCCATCCGCGACGTTTGCGGCACGGTTGAATCCATACCGTTGATTACCGCCTCGATTCTCTCCAAAAAACTGGCCGCCGGCCTTGACTGCCTGGTCATGGACTTAAAATGCGGCAACGGCGCCTTTATGGAACACCGTAAAGATGCAGTCGCCTTGGCTGAAATGATTGTCAATGTGGCCAATCAGGCAAAAACCAAAACCGTTGCCGTCATAACTGACATGAATCAGGTGTTGGGGCGCAATGTCGGCAACGCTCTGGAAGTCCTTGAGGCCGTCGAATTTCTAAAAGGCAAAAACGTCGATTCCCGTCTTTATGCCGTCACCATGGAACTCTGCGCCGAACTTCTGGTTGTTTCAAAACTGGCAACCAACCTCGGACAGGCGAAAAAACAACTTGAACACGCCTTGGAATCAGGACGCGCCCTGCAAAAATTCCAGGAAATGATAACCGCTCTCGGCGGTCCTGCCGATTTCTGCAAAAAGCCGGAAAAATATCTGCCTAAAGCCGCCATTATCCGCCCGGCCTACGCTGAAAAAGAAGGCTATGTCAAATCCATGATCACCCGCAACGTCGGCCTCAGCATCATCGGCCTGAAAGGGGGACGTATCCGCCCCGAACAAAGCCTTGACTACGCGACCGGCTTCAGCGACTTCTGCCAAATTGGCGACTATCTCTCCAAAGACAAGCCCATTGCCATAATCCATGCCCAAAGCGAACAGGATTTCGAGCAGGCCGAAAGAGAACTGCGCCTCTGCATCCGCCTGACAGACAAGCCGCTCAAAAAGCTGCATAACCCGATTATCAAAAAAATCAAATAGAAAGGAAAACGCATGGGAAGAGCCATAATCCTGATGATGGATTCTTTTGGTATCGGCGGAGCCAAAGACGCCGCTGCCTTTAACAATGCGGGAGCAAACACTTTCGGACACATTGCGCAGTTTCACGGCAGCCTGAAAATCCCCTATCTGAACAGCCTCGGCCTGGCTCAGGCAGCGGAAGATGCTTCCGGCGACAAACCACAAATCGGCAGCCAGACACAGGGATTTAAAAAGCTGCAATCCAAATACGGACACATGTCGGAAATCAGCAAAGACAAAGACACCGTTTCCGGCCACTGGGAACTAGCCTGCCTGCCAAACCTCAAAGGCTGGGGGCATTTTCCGCCCGTATTTCCCTCTTTTCCCAAAACGCTGATTGAAGAAATCTGCCGCCGCGGAAACCTTGCCGGCATTCTGGGCAACAAGGCCGCCTCCGGCACGGTCATCATCCAGGAGCTTGGCGAAGAACATATAAAATCCGGCCTGCCGATTTTTTACACCTCCGCTGACAGCAATATCCAAATTGCCGCCCACGAGGAACATTTCGGCCTGGACAGACTTTACGCCCTCTGTGAAATTGCCTATGAACTGGTCAAACCCTACAACATCGGCCGCATTATTGCCCGGCCGTTCATCGGTGAAAAAGCCGGTTCCTTCACGCGCACCGCCCGCCGCCGCGACTTCACCGCCGAACCTTTTGGAGAAACCCTGCTTGACCGCCTGAAAGCTGCCGGAAAAAATGTCATTGCCATCGGCGCGATTAACGACATTTATGCCCACCGCGGCATCACCAAAGGCATCCACGGCAGCGGCCTGCAAGAGCTTTGGGACTTAACCCTGGCGGAAATAAAAACAGCACCGGAAGACAGCCTGATTTTCACCAATTTTGAAGATTTCGATATGCTCTGGGGACACCGCCGCGACATCAACGGCTACGCACAGGGGCTGGAATATTTCGATTCCCGCCTGGCTGAAATTGAAGCCGTTCTCCGCCCTGATGACATTGTTTTCATCACCGCCGACCATGGCAATGATCCCTCTTATAACGGCACGGACCACACTCGGGAACAAGTTCCCGTCCTGATGTTCGGCCTTAACGTCAAACCGGAAAACATCGGCCAGCGGGACACTTACGCCGACCTCGGACAGACAATCGCCGCTTACTTTAACCTCAAACCCTTTGACTATGGAAAGAGTTTCTTGTAATGACCTGGTCAGCCCCAAATCTCCCGCAGAAAAAACATTGCTTTTTCGGTCGTAAAGGTGGTGTTTCCGAAGGTATCTACCAAAGCCTCAATGCCAACTTCAAATCCCGCGACAGCAAAGAAAACATCCGCCGCAACTGCGAAATCATCGCTGCACATTATGACCTGAAATATGACAACATTCTGCGGCTTAACCAAGGCATCAGCAACAAATGCGTTTTTGTAACCCAGGCTTCGCAAAACCAAATTGAAGCGGACGGCGCCGTTACCGCCACCCCCGGCATCATCCTCTGTATCGGCACGGCAGACTGCGCGCCGATTCTCCTCGCCGACTATAAAAACGGCGTCATCGGCGCGGCTCATGCCGGCTGGCGCGGCGCTTTCGCCGGTATTATTGAAAACACCGTCAGTCTGATGTTACAACACGGCGCCGAAATTGCCAACCTTGCCGCTGCCATCGGCCCTTGTATCCAACAGCCCTCTTGCGAAATGGGAAGCGAAGTGTTGGAGCAATTCTTATCTCAAGACCAAAAGAATCAAAAATATTTCATCCCGGCGCCCCGCCCCGAACACTATCTGTTTGACCTGAGCGCTTATGCCGCTGACAAACTCCGCCGGTTAGGAATACAAAATATTGCCGTTTCAAAGGACGACACTTATGCCGACAGTGAAAATTATTTCAGCTACCGCCGCAACACGCACCTCGGCCTGATTCGCTTTCCCGCTGATTTTCCGGTCGAGTTATCAACTATAACCTTATAATCTGCTTTATTAATTCGGCGGAATACATTATTATCAAGACAATGTTTAATTAATATGGGATTTTTCAATGTTTCCGATAGGAAAACTGACACTGGCTGTTTTGGGATTGCGCTTTTTCGGCGCCGCGGGATTTTTCTGGGGAATGTTCATCGGCCATATGTTCATCGACCGCACCGTCATCCGCAAACTCATCAAACAATACATAAGTTCCATTGACGACAACATCCGCCTTTTTCTGCCCTACCGTTATTATAAATATTACAACCGCCTTGAAAACAATATGTTTGGCGTTATCTGGGGCAGTATCATCGGTTCACTGACTTTCGGCTTTCAGGGATTCATCATTTTCTTCATCATCGGACACTTTGTCTTTGACATGCCAGACAATCGCTGGTCTTTACTCTTTAAATCCCACTTTGAAACTTTCTGGAACCAGAACTGGTGCAAAATTCTCGGCGCCATCATCGGCTTCACCCTGCACAGCAACCTCCTGGTTTTCATCGGTGTTGTCATCGGTTTCTTCGCCGATTCCATGCGCTTCGGCAACCTCAAAAGAAAATTCAACCTCAAATTTTTGAACAAATTCTGGTCCGACCTGAACCTCATAAAATTTTATCTCCATTCTTCCGACGCCAGACATTTCTCCCTTGTGCAGGCCATGGCCGGACTGGCCGCAAAAATCTCCAAAGCCGACGGCGTTGTCAGCGAAAACGAAATCCGCATTTTCAAAAAAATGTTTGAACTGACCTATGAAGAAAACAGCAAAATCGCTAATATTTTTAACAATGCCAAAAAAACCGCCGACGGTTACGAGCGCTATGCCAAACAGTTAAAACTAATCGCCCGGGACAATCTCGACCTCAAGGAAAACATCATTGATAACCTTTTTAAAATCGCCGCGGCTGACGGAAATATTCACAACGAGCAGCTGGGAATTTTGAAAAACGTTGCCTATATCATCGAACTGTCAGACGGCAATTTTGACGTCATTCATGACCGCTACAAACCGCGCCCGGCATCGTCCTCCCCGCTTCAGGACTATTATGACGTTCTGGGCATTTCTCCCACTGCCGGCAATGACGAAATCAAAGCCCGCTGGAAAGAGCTCATCATCATCTGGCATCCTGACAATGCCCAGGCTCACGGCGGTTCTCCGGCTGAAATTGAAAAATACACCGCCAAAATGGCCGAAATAAACAACGCTTACCAGCATATTATGAAAAGCCGCAAATTATAGGATAAAACCATGCCGGAACAACTTTTGCCCTATTTTGAAGAACGCTGTGCACCAGTCGAGCTTTTGGTTTTTCATTGCAATGCTTTTGACCTTGAACAGTTCTGCCGCTGGATGCACGAATATAAAACCAGCGCCCACTACTTTATTGCCGAAGACGGTGAAATCACCAGCCTCGTTCCAGAGGACAAATGCGCTTACCATGCCGGAAAAGGATTCTGGCGCGGAAAAGCGACCATAAACGCCCGCTCAGTCGGCATAGAACTGCAAAACCAAACTTTAGGACAAACCCCTTATGCGCCGCGGCAAATTTCAGCCCTAATCAACCTCAGTCGGAACATAATTCACCGTTACGGCATTCGTCCCGAAAACATTATCGGACATTCGGATTCGTCACCGGACAGAAAGCCCGACCCGGGAATTTGTTTTCCCTGGCAAGAACTGGCACAACAAGGGCTCGGCATCTGGCCCGATAAAAGACAACAAGAACAGCCAACAACAATAAAAGCACAACTCGCCCGGATTGGCTATCTAACGGAAACAATAGAACAAACCCAAGCATCCGCCTGTGCCTTCTGCCGGCGTTTTGCACCACAGTTTATCACCCCGGATTTTGACATTCCGCACCTGCTCAACCATGTCCTGCCGGATAATTTCGATTTTATGCAAAATCCGCAGTTTCTGAAAATGCTCGGCCGTGTCGCCGAAGCCTATCCGCCTCTTACATAAGCCCCAAACGGTCAAGTGCGCCCTGCAGAATATAAGCCGCCGCGCCGGCGTCCAGAACTTTCTTGCGCTTGGCGCGCGACAAATCCGCTTCTTTAATCAAAAAGCTCTCCACCGCGGAAGATGACAGGCGTTCATCCCAAAACAAACAGGGCAGTCCCGTCGCTTCCTGTAATTTTGCCGCAAAAGCACGTACCTCTCCGGCAATATCGCCCTCCTCGCCGTTCATTTGAAGCGGCAGCCCGAAAACCATTGCTCCGACTTCTTTTTCGCGGATAATGTTTTTAATCTCCTGAATATCCGTATCCAGATTAGTCCGTTGCAGAATTTTATACGGCGTCGCCGTCATCCGCAACAAATCAGAAACGGCAATTCCAAGCCTTTTGCTGCCGTAATCAAAACCGATAATCGCCTGATAAGGCTTAAGCTGCGCTTTAAATTCCTGAATATCCACCTGAAAATTCCGCCTTATAAATATTGACAAATAACTGACTGTAAGTTATCAATAAAACCGCTAAATTACAATTATAAACTTCAAATTATTTTGTTATGGAAAAAGAATTAACATTCATGTTACTTGGCGCTGCCTTGTGTTTTACGCTGCTTTTAGTTCTGTTCATAGAAACCTATGTTAAAAGCCACCGTCGTAAACTGATGAAAGAACTGCGAAAAAAGTTCGTTTTAAGACAAGCGTCCAAACTGCGCGAAATTATCAACGGTATGTCTTACATTGAGGTTAAGGAAGAACTGAAAGAACTTTCCTTTGACATTGTCAGTGAAAAAATCAGCCGTTTTCTCTCTCCCAGACCATGCGTTTCTCAATAAACGCATGGTTTTTTATGATATATTAACTATATTCATATATATTTTTAACACTAAAAAAACTTTTTATGCGGAGAAACTTCATGAAATTACGCAGCATCCTGGCATTTTTGCTCATCGCTGTCTTTGCGCTTCCGGCTCGTGCCGAACTGCAGATTGACGTCAACGGCGCCGTGCGCGACCCCTTGCCGCTAGCTTTCCCGGAAATAATCAGCAGTACCCCGTCTGCCGAAGATTACGGTGAACGGATTCGTGAAGTTGTCATCGCCGACCTGGAACGTTCCGGCCTGTTCCGTATCATTCCCGACAACAGCTACATTCAGGAATTGAAATCCATCAACGAACAACCGAACTTTACCGATTGGAAAGCCATTAACGCACACGCTCTGGTACAAAGCGCCATCAGCGAAGTCAATATGCAAAACCTGAAAGTCGAAATGCGCCTCTGGGACGTCTACGCCGAAAACCAGATGAAAGGCCAGTCTTTCACCACCACCAAAGACAACTGGCGCCGCATTGCCCACGTCATTGCCGACGCCATTTATGAGCGCCTGACCGGTGAAAAAGGCTACTTCGACACCCGTATTGTCTACGTTTCCGAAAACGGCCCGGCCACCCGCCGCGTCAAACGCCTGGCAATTATGGATCAGGACGGCGAAAACCATAAATTCCTGACTTCCGGCGCCTCGTTGGTTTTAACCCCGCGTTTCTCGCCCAATCTGCAAAAAATCACTTATATGTCATACTCCGGCACCATTCCGAAGGTATACCTTCTTGATATTGAAACCGGACAACAAAACCTCATCGGCAACTTCCCCGGCATGACCTTTGCGCCGGTCTTTTCCCCGGACAGTCAAAAACTGCTGCTCAGCTATGCCAATGATGGCAAAACCAATATTTATGAAATGGATTTGCGTACCTACAAAGCCAAACGCATTACCAACTCCAACGCCATTGACACCTCGCCGAGCTATTCGCCCGACGGTAAACAGATTGTCTTCAACTCCGACCGCGGCGGCAATCAGCAGCTCTATGTTATGGACGCCGACGGCAGCAACATCCACCGTATCAGCCATGGCTCCGGACGCTACGCCACGCCGGTCTGGTCACCGCGCGGCGACTATATCGCCTTTACCAAAATGGCCAACGGCCAGTTTTACATCGGCGTCATGTATCCTGACGGAACCGGCGAACGCCTGCTCGCCAACGGCTATCTGGTCGAAGCGCCGGTCTGGTCGCCCAATGGCCGCGTGCTGATGTACTTCCGTCAGGAAAGAGGCTCCGCCCGCAAAAATGCGCCGGTCAAACTCTACACCATAGACCTGACCGGATACAACGAAAGAATGGTCGTCACCCCGGCAGACGCATCCGACCCGGCTTGGTCGCCGCTCCTGCCGTAAACAATCAAAAAGCCTTGGAATCTTCCAAGGCTTTTCTCTAATTAAAACTCAATCACTGGACGGACATAAGGACGACTATCACTCTTATAAAGGCTGATAAGGCTACTTCGACAGGGAAATCCATCTTCAAAGTGAAAAAACCATACAAAATTATCCGCACTTTCCGACGACGACCAATAGCGATTATCATAAAAAGAATACATTAACAACTTTTCTCCTCCGCCCGTGGAAAGTCCCGAATTAATTTTATCAAAGTTATCACCAATTAAATCAGCAACACCGACTGCCGGCAAACACCATTTGCCCTTTGTCTCTGGAGCAACACTCGGTGCATAATTTACTGCGGCCCATGCCGCAGGATATTTGCCTGCATTACCAAACTTGATAATCTCTTGCGTATTACCACAGCTATCGAAGCTTTTTTCCTCTGCTGAACCTCCTGTATAATTAGCTAAAGTGGGAATATCAACATTTTCAGTTGACCATGCCATATTCCCCAAATTTTGCAAAGCCAGAGCCTGCCCGCAGTTGTCACTCCCTATGTAAACAACAACAGCAATCGGCGTTTTGCCACTGACTTTATCATTTGAACAAGTTCCATCGCTGTTTAATATCTGCCCAATAGCACAGTTTTTGGCATAACCAGTACATTCGCCGAGAACAGCCTTTTCTTCAACTTCCGGGCAAGCCCAGTATTCGCCGAACGGACATTTCAACCCGCCCGTACATGATTTTAACGATGTATAGCCTAATTGCTGACAATCGGTAACCGCGCATTGTGCCGCAGCATATTGCGGAAACAACCACACAGCTGCCCCGCAGAGTAAAAATTTAAGATTAATATTCATGTCAAATCATCCTTGTTTTTGATTAAAACAAAAAATCCTCCCGCGAAGGAGGACGGATGTTGACAACCATACGAAATTAAATGGCTCAGCGCTTTCGTGCAAAGCCTTATAACGCTGACATCCGTCCCTAGCACATACCTAGACAGATATCAGCATATACTTATTTTAAGTCGCAATTATGCTTGACGACTAATTCCGTAAAGGGTTGTCACGCCCTCAGCGGCAAACTCCGCCGCTTAACTTCAAGATAACACAAGGGAATATGTGAAGCAAGCAAAAAACAAAAGCCGTCAGGCCATACCTGACGGCATTCAAAAAACACAAGCAGCTATAAATCCTTAACCATCTTGGCAAACGTAATACCGTTCTCGGGAAAAATATCGCCTTCCTGATGAAAACCAAGATGTTCATAAAAACCGACAACCGACAGCATTGCGTGCATAATCAAACGATGATAACCGGCTTCTTTCGCGCGCTTTTCAGCATACTTCACCAGTTCCCGCCCGATTCCTTCGCCCTGATATTTTGTATCGACGGCCACCTGCATCATACGGATGTCATCATTGTCAATCGGCGCCAAAATCAACCCGCCGACCAACTTATCGTCAAGCTGCTCAATGCAGCCGATATGCAGATAATTGACTTCCTGCTGACGGTGCATATCCAAAAACTTTAACCCCAGAGGTTCCAACAGCACTTTATAACGCAGTTCAACCAGCGCGTCATAGCGCGATGATCCGAACTGAACATCAACCATTTTCCTCATTTTGTGCCTCCTCCGAATATAATTATATGCTTGTCTTTCATTTAAGCATATTTTTTAGCCTCACACAACACAAATTGTATTGCCTAAAAACATTTTTTACACTATCTATTAACTTAAATAATCACTAATCAAGAAAGATAAAGATGGCTACAGACTTAAGTTTAATCCGTAATTTTGCAATCATCGCCCACATCGACCACGGCAAATCAACCCTCGCCGACCGCATTATCGAATTTTGCGGCGGCCTGCAGCAACGCGAAATGCAGGAACAGGTTCTCGATTCCATGGACATTGAACGCGAACGCGGCATCACCATCAAAGCCCAGACCGTCCGCTTAAATTATAAGGCCAAAGACGGCAAAACCTACCAGCTCAACCTGATTGACACGCCGGGACACGTTGACTTTTCTTATGAAGTATCACGCTCCCTTGCCTCCTGCGAAGGTTCCGTTCTGGTTGTCGACGCCACTCAAGGGGTTGAAGCACAAACGCTGGCCAATGTCTATCTGGCAATTAATAACAATCATGAAATCGTCCCGGTCTTAAACAAAATTGACCTGCCCTCGGCTGATCCGGAACGTGTCAAAAAACAAATAGAAGATGTTATCGGCATAGACGCATCTGAAGCCGTCGAAACATCGGGAAAAACCGGACTCGGCGTTGACAATCTCCTTGAAGCCGTCGTCACCCGCCTGCCGGCGCCTGTCGGCAATGTAGATGCGCCGCTGAAAGCCTTGCTGATTGACAGTTGGTATGACAGCTATCTCGGCGTCATCATTCTGGTTCGGATTCATGACGGCATTATCCGCAAAAAAATGCAAATCCGCATGATGTCCAATAACGCAGTTTATACCATTGATAAGGTCGGTATTTTTACCCCAAAAATGCAGGACGTCGAAGAACTCCGCCCCGGCGAGGTCGGCTTCATTACCGCCAGCATCAAAAGCGTTAGCGACTGTCATGTCGGCGATACCATTACCGACAACAAAAATCCCTGTACTCAGGCGCTTCCCGGCTTCAAGCCCTCAATCCCGGTCGTTTTCTGTTCCATTTTTCCGGTTGACAGCAGTGTCTACGGCTTATTGAAAGACGCCTTGGCCAAGCTTAAGCTGAACGACGCCAGTATTGATTACCAAAACGAAAACTCCGCCGCTCTCGGCCTCGGTTTTCGTTGCGGTTTCCTCGGCTTGCTGCATATGGAAATCATCCAGGAGCGTTTGAGCCGTGAATTTGACCTGGACTTAATCACTACCGCACCGTCCGTTGCTTATAAAATCAACATGACCGACGGCACACAGATAACCCTCCACAATCCTGCCGATATGCCGGAAACAACCAAAATCGCCAGCATTGAGGAGCCCATGGTACGCGCCACGATTCTCGTCCCCGATGAATATCTCGGCAGCGTGTTGAAACTCTGCACCGAACGCCGCGGCGAACAGGAAGACCTGACCTATGCCGGCAGCCGCGCCATGGTTGTCTACAAAATCCCGCTGAATGAAATTGTCTTTGACTTCTACGACCGCCTGAAATCTATCTCCAGCGGTTACGCCAGCTTTGACTACGAGCTTATCGGCTATGAAGTGTCTGATTTGGTAAAAGTGCAAATCCTGATTAACGAAGAACCGGTCGACGCCCTCGCTTTCCTCTGCCACCGCGAAGAAGCAGAATCCCGCGGCCGCCAGATTTGCGAACGCTTAAAAGACCTCATCCCGCGGCACCTGTTCAAAATTCCGATTCAGGCGGCTATTGGCGGCAAAGTCGTTGCCCGCGAAACCATCTCTGCCATGCGTAAAGACGTGACTGCAAAATGCTACGGCGGCGACATCACCCGCAAACGCAAACTGTTGGATAAACAAAAGAAAGGCAAACAGCGAATGCGCCAGTTCGGCAAAGTCGAAGTACCGCAATCGGCATTTATTGAAGCCCTCCGCATCGGCGATAATTAACACAAAGGCTCGGATTTTTCCGAGCCTTTGCCAATAAACCATCCAAGAGCTTGATTTTTGAGTATGCTACGCCGTGATTTTTCGACGCGGTGTACAACTGAAGTACATAAGAAGAAAAATCACAAGTATGATACCCAAAAAGCAAGCTCCCCCTAATGAACACTGCGGGGAGTCAAATTATTCTGCTTAGCCACAATAAAAGCATAATCGCGATTGTCGGTCGTCGCCAGCTTGGTGCCGTCCGCGGCATAAATCAGCCACATATCTTTACCGTTTTGATAATCGCTCTTGATAAAGGCAACGTCCCGATCATTCCAGGAAGAGAGTTCTGCCTCAAATTCGGCGGGGATTTCATAACCGAAATCAAAATTCTTTTGCTTGTCCATCGTTATTCTTCTAAATTGATTTTATATATTTCTTAACTTATTTCTATTTTATTAAATAATAGCTAACATCATCGCGCTCCAGGAAATAATTTGCATGTTTTTCAGCCTCAATAAAAAATTCCTTTATACCATAGCCGCTTTTTTCATCATTGCCGCGGTTATCTTCCTGTCCACGTTTTACAATGTCTATTATAATAAGATATTGGAAGAACAGCGCACAACCTTTGCCCGCAACCAGCAATACATCTCCCTGCTTTATGAAAACATCCGCCTGCAAAAAAAGCTTGATGCCGCAGATAAAAACCGCCTCAGCCGCTATACGCAGGAACTGTCAAAAGAAAAAATCCTCGCCTCGGAAATGATAAAAAATTATAATACCCGTAACGAAACCATTAAACAGGGAATAAACATCATTTTCCTGAATTCGTTTCTGCTGGTTTTGTCAATGATTGCCCTAGGCTTCCTCATCCGCAGATTTATTATTATCCCGGTCAATAACTTGTCGGAAACTGTCGCCAAAATCGCCCGGGGAGACCTGTCTTCGCGCGTCCGGCTCAAACAAAACAAACATTTTCTGGATGAAGTCGACAATCTGGCCCTGGCCTTCAACCGTATGGCCGACAACATTCAGGAAAAAATCGCCGAAATAAACAACCAGAAAAACTTTCTCCAGTCATTGATTGACGGTATTCCCGACACATTATATGTCATTGACGAACAAGGCATTATCATCATTGCCAACAAAGAATACCGCCGCCTCACCGGCAGCCGGAAAAACAAAGTCGATGAAAATCTGAACCGGCAAATCAGCAGCATTATGCAAAACAGCGACAAAGCCGCGCAGATTTTCATCACTTATGACAACCGCCTCCTTGCCGTTAACGCCGCGCCCCTGAATATAAAAAACAATCTTGGAAAAAAACAGAAACTGACGGTCAATTCTATTCGCGACTTAAGCAACGACATAAAATTTTCGCATCAGCAAAAATTATCTGCCATGGGCTTCCTGGCAACATCTGTAGCCCATGAACTGAAAAACCACCTCGGTTCCATCCGCATGCTGGTCGAAGCTCTGCTCGACAAATACCACCGGAATAAAGACGATGACAGCGAAGAAAAAAAATACCTAAACCTGATTAACAAACAACTGGTGGAAAGCATTAACGTCCCAGAAAGACTGCTCCGCCTTTCGCGGAAAGCACACCAAAACGAATGCAAAACCCGCTGCAACGACACAATCCGGGAAATCGCCGGTCTGCTGGACTATGAAGCAAAGCGCAACGGCATCACGATAAACACTGCCCTGCCGGCCAAAGATTTATATATCAAAATGCCGGAGATAGACTTCCGCATTATCCTTCTCAACCTGTTGCAAAATGCCTTCAAAGCCATGTCCGACAATGGCAAACTACACATTGACGTCAAAGCTGTCCCCGCCGGAAAAATAACAATCAACGTCACGGATAACGGACACGGCATCAGCGAAGAAAATCTCAAACGCATTTTTGATCCGTTCTTCACAACCGACACGGCAAACCTGCCGGGAAGCGGCAGCGGCCTGGGGCTGGCCATTGTCAAATCCATTATCGACAACTGCGGCGGCAGCATAAAAGCAAACAGCGTCCAGGCCAAAGGAACCCGCTTTAGTATGATTCTTCCCCGCGCTTAAACCTTAATTTTTCATTGCATAAAAAAAAATTATAGTTTATATAGGTAACAACAGTAAATATTTAAGGAAAAATTTATGAGTAAAGAAGAACTTCTTGAACTGACAGGAGAAGTAATTGAAAAACTTCCCAATGCCATGTTCCGCGTCCGCTTGGAAAACGGCGTTGAAATTTTGGCCCATACCGCGGGAAAAATGCGCAAATTCAGAATCAGAGTCATGGTCGGCGATAAGGTCGATATTGAAATGACACCTTATGACCTGACTAAAGGCCGCATTACTTTCCGCCATAAAGACTAAAAAAAACGCTGTAATCATACAGCGTTTTTTTCTTTGCTACATATATTTGACACAGGCAAATCCGCCGACCAGCAAAAGTACAAACAAAATCGACAGCATTCCCAAATTCTTATCAATAAATTCTCGCATCGGCTCGCCGTATTTTTTCAAAAGCCAGGCCACCAAATAAAAGCGAATGCCGCGAGAAATGACCGAAGCAATGCCGAAAACCAGCAAATCCAGATGAACGACACCGCTGGCAATCGTGACAACCTTATAAGGAAACGGCGTTACCCCGGCGCCAAAAACAATCCACGCCCCCCATTCGTGATAATATCCCTGAAATGTTTCAAACTGCTGCATATAACCGTAAAAATTCAGTATCGGCTTGGCAATAACCTCATAACCGAAAACGCCGATGGCATAGCCGAAATAACCGCCGACAACACTTGCTGCCGTAGCCACGCCGGCAATCCGCCACGCTTTCTGCGGCGCCGCCAAAACCATCGGAATTAACATAATATCCGGCGGAATCGGAAAAAAAGAGCTCTCAATAAAAGCTATCGCTGCCAAAAAATACATAGCGTGCTCATTGGACGCCATGGCAATCATCCAATCATAACAAGCCCTGACAAATTTGTGAAAATAACTGCTGACTCTGCGCATCGCCGTAATCATAAAACCTCCTTGTTCTGTCGGATATAAGCCTCTAAAGTATTGTCCAAAAGCATGGCCACGGTCATCGGTCCGACACCGCCCGGAACCGGCGTAATATAACCGGCCGTCCCCAAAACATCATCAAAATCGACATCCCCGGCCAATTTGCCGTTAACCCGGTTAATCCCGACATCAATAACTACCGCTCCCGGTTTAAGCCACTCTTTTTTAACCAGGCGCGCTTTGCCACAGGCAGCAATGACAATGTCGGCACACCGTGTCAGTTCTTCAATATTCTCAGATTTGCTGTGAACAACAGTCACCGTACAGTTGTTATTCAGCAAAAGCGCAGCCAGCGGCCGCCCGACAATATTTGAGCGCCCGATAATCACGGCATATTTGCCGCTCAAATCAGTATAAACCGACTTTAACATACGCAAAATTCCTTTCGGGGTCGCCGCAATAATCGCTTCGGGAGAATTTGTCATCAACAATCCGGCATTATAGACGCCGAAACCGTCAACGTCTTTCTCGGGAACAATGTGCCGCAAAACCTCTTCCGCATTCAAATGCGCCGGCAGCGGCATCTGAACGATAATCCCGTTCACCTTTTTGGCCGCGTTCAATTCATCAATCAGCGCCGTCAGCTCCTTTTGGGAAATATCTTCCGGCAAATGGTGAATCACACATTCCATGCCGATTTCCTGTGCTGCTCTCTGTTTGTTGCGGTCATAAATCAGGCTGGCTTCATCATTGCCGACCAAAACCACCGCCAAATGCGGTTTGAGTTTCAAAAGAGCCGTTTTCTGCGCCAGTTCTTCCCGAACCCGGCGCGCCATTTCTTTCCCGTCAATAATTTCCGCCGTCAAAATTCACCCCGCCAATTCATTCAACCGAGAAATAATCATATCCGTTTCTCCCGAAACTTCAAGCCTTTTATACCGATCCGTTTCACCGCTGACAATAACAATATCAGACTTGGCTATTTTAAGCCGGCCGGACAGAAGATTCACCAGTTCCTTGTTGGCCTTTCCCTTTTCGGGAACAGATATGACGCTGATTTTCAGATATTCTTCTCCGCCGGCATCGGTAAAAATGCCGTTTACCTTCAAAGCAGCCGCATTGGGAGAAAGCCTGACTCTGACAATGACCTTGCCGTTTTTCTCATCATAAAACATTGCTTTCAACCGGCCAAAAGCTGAGAAATACGCCACAGCAAACGCTGTAAAAACGTCAGTGCCAACAACAAAATAAACGGCGAAAAATCGATTCCCGAAAAAGGCGGCACATAAGCGCGCACCTTGGCATAAACCGGCCGAGTAAGCGATTCGAGCACACGCGTCAAACGCTGCATAAAACCATTGTGCAAATTGACGATACCAAACTGTATCAGCCAGTGTAAAATAACCTCAATAACGATAATATAGAAATAAACCGAAAGCAAAACATGCAAAATATATACAAAAGGTTCTAACAAGAGCCCCATTCTCTTACTCCTACAATAAAAAAACAATTATGCCCGAAGATAATCTTGACTTTCCTTCAGCTTTTTAAGCATCAGATATTTATTCATGTCAAAAGCCCGGGCCCGCGTCTGGCTGTAATCATATTCCGGCTCCTGCCGCAGCGGCGCCCGGCGTCCGGACAACACTGCCAGCTTATGCTCTATCGATTCCCGGGTCTGAGGTTTAGCCTCTTCCTTCTGCATCACATAACGCTCTGCCAGGCTCTCGCGGAAATTATCTTTCCGCTGTGACGCTCGGCTGATACTCTCCAGAACATAGGGCACATTAACATAGGAATTGCTGATAATATTAAGCTGCCGGCGCTCTTCCGGTGAAACCAGCTGTTTCCCGTCCTCAACTTCCCTGCCAACCAAAGATAAGAAATTCAAATAAACCTGTGCTTTGATAATATCACGCGCCACATTGTTCTCCGGGCGGTTTTTCTCATCAACCTTGTCTTTGGTAGAGGTTTCGACCGCACTCCTGATTTCGCGCAGGCGTAACAGTTTCTTGTTTAATTCCTCAAACTTCTTTTTAATCCGCTCGTCTTCCAGATTACAGCGTTTATACAAAGCGATACAAGTCATCAAATCGACTTCGCGCTGCTGAAAATTACTAAGCAAATCATGCTTTTCTTCCAAATCCTGAACCGTAATTTCGCCGTCAGTCATATTTCTGATAACGCTCTGCCCTTCTTCAATCCAGCCAAAATATTCCCCCATCGACGAACTGCCGTATTCGGAAGAACCGGCATTAATCAGCTCAATATTATCGGCCACATACTCATTCAGATAATCTATTCTGATTTCCTCGTCGCCGATTTTGATTTTACTGCTTGTCGGCTGTGTCACCAACCCTGTGACGATTCGTCTGCTGTCTTCGGCATTAATACGCGGATACAGGCGTTCAACCGCTTTTCTGACAATATTTTCCGGCGTATCAAGCCGCGAGCTGTCGTTTCGCAGCATTTCCATTTTTCGGATTCTGCTTTCTCCGCCGTTGTCTGATAACTCTGCCATTTTACCTCCTGCCGGGAAGTTAACTACACTTCTTCAAAAATCAGCTTGCCGCGTTCCAGCCAAATGATTCGGTCAATCACCCAATTACTGATTTGCTGGATTTTCTCAAGAGAAACCCCCATCGCTTCTCCAACCTTGCCGATAAGCAGGGTTTCTGAATCTGAAAGCTCGTCATCGGCATGAGCCAGCATGCACATTTCCTTAATCAGCATCAAAGCAGCCTGACGGTTGTCAATAAGTTTGACCTTTTCCAGCAGCTCTTCTTCTGACTTTGACGCCCAGATTTCATCAATACGCGAACCGGGGATACCGTAAGTCAGCGCCGCATCCCGAATAAACTCTTTTTCTTCCGCATCAACATGGCCGTCTGCACCTGCCAGTTTTGCAAACGCCGTCAAAAAAGCCAGCTTTTGCTCTTCATTCAGTTGAGAAATAATCTTCATATCCTGCTCCAGCATATTATCTTTCATCTCTTTATTCCGAATTAATTACTTTTTCTGTGCGTATGGTAACAGAAAAAAGCCGCCTTTACCAGAACAATTTTGCCCCGCGTAAAAAAAATTCCCCTCAATGACCGAAATCGCACAAATAACATTTGAAAAGATAAATATTATGCCCTAAAATAATCTGAATAAGACAACTGTAATTATAAGGTAAACTGTGCAATATTATATTAAAACTTTTGGCTGCCAGATGAATGTCTATGATTCGGGACGGATAGCCAACATCTTGCAATCTCTCGGCTATACGGAAGCCTCTTCCGTCAGGGATGCCGATCTCGTTATCTTCAACACCTGCCACATTCGTGAAAAAGCGGCGGAAAAAGTCTTTTCTGACCTCGGACGCCTCAACCTCGTCAGAGAAGAACGGGCTGCCGAAGGGAAAAGCACTATTATCGGCGTTGTCGGCTGTGTTGTCCAGGCGGAAGACGAGCAAATCTGGAAACGTGCGCCTTTTGTCGACTTTGCTGCCGGCCCGCTGACTTACCATCGTCTGCCGGAAATCATTGCCCAGGTAAAACGCCGCAAAGGAGATTTCGTTATCGACACCGACTTCCCCGTCGAAGCAAAATTTGACTACCTGCCCGAAAACACTTCCGGCGGCGGCTGTTCTTTTCTGGCCATTCAGGAAGGCTGCGACAATTTTTGCACTTACTGCGTTGTCCCTTATACCCGCGGCGCCGAATATTCCCGTCCGGTTGAAGATGTTTTGGAAGAAGCCCGACGCCTCATTGAAACCGGCAGCATTGAAATCAACCTTCTCGGCCAAAACGTCAACTCCTACCACGGCGAAGACAAAAACGGCAAAGAGCGCGGCTTGGATTATCTGCTGCGCCGCCTGGCAGAATTTGACGGCCTTAAACGCATCAGATACACCACCTCATACCCCGCAGACATGACCGATGAAATCATTGCCTGCCACCATGACCTGGACAAACTGATGCCCTATCTCCACCTGCCGGTACAGTCGGGTTCTGACAAAATCCTGAAAAGCATGAACCGTCGCCACACTTCGGGTGATTATCTCAGAATTGTCGAAAAATTATATAAAGCCAATCCCAAACTCAGAATGTCATCAGACTTCATCGTCGGTTTTCCGGGGGAAGACGACGCTGACTTTCAGGCAACGCTGGACATTGTCAACCGGGTCAAATACATTCAGGCCTTCTCATTCAAATACAGCCGCCGCCCGGGAACTCCCGCCGCATTAATGCCCGGACAGGTTGAAGAAAAAGTCAAAAAAGAACGTCTCGACATTCTGCAAAATCTGCTTTTCGATTATCAGAACAAATTCAATCAAGAATGCGTCGGACAGATTATGCCGGTTCTGTTCGAAAGTAAGGGCCGCCACAAAGGCCAGCTTATCGGCCGCACCCCGTATATGCAGAACCTGCATGCCGCTATCGGCGATTCTCAACTAAACCGTATTGTCAACGTAAAAGTAACCGCTGCAACAACCAATTCATTAACCGGAACTGCGGAAGGAGTATAATCATGACTGAAGATATTTTTGAACTCTATAACAACCAGCTCGTCCAGCAGCTCATCGGCCCGCAGGACGCCAACCTGAAAATCATCGAACAAATGCTGAATACCGAAATCTCTTCTTTCGGCAACCAAATTAAAATCAAAGGCGATGAAGCCGCCGTCAAACAGGCGCACAACGCTTTGGAAATATTGCACCACAAACTGACAAAAGGCATTGAAATCACGGCTCAGGAAGTCAAAGCAGCCGTTCGTTTGAGCGATGGGCCGGAAAGCAATGACGAAGAAGACAATGCCAACTTGGCAGATATTGTCCTTAAAACAAAAAAACGCCACATTTACCCGCGTTCCGCAACGCAGGCAAAATATATTCAGGAAATGATGAAAAACGAAATGGTCTTCGGCCTCGGGCCTGCCGGTACGGGTAAAACATACCTGGCCGTTGCCTTGGCCGTTTCCATGATGCTTGAAGGTAAAATTGATAAAATCGTCCTTTCCCGCCCTGCGGTCGAAGCCGGAGAAAACCTGGGCTTTTTACCGGGCGACTTAAAAGACAAAGTCGACCCTTATCTCCGCCCGCTCTACGACGCCCTGTATGAAATGCTCCCGGCGGAACAGGTAGACAAGAAACTGGCCATCGGCGAAATCGAAATCGCCCCGCTGGCTTTCATGCGCGGCCGCACCCTGTCTAATGCCTTCGTCATCCTCGATGAAGCGCAAAATACGACGCCGATGCAGATGAAAATGTTTCTGACCCGCCTCGGCGAAAACTCCCGCATGGTCATCAACGGCGACTTAAGCCAGGTTGACCTCCCGCGCGGCGTTGTTTCCGGCCTGAAAGACGCCCTCGACACGTTGGACAAAGTTCCGGGCATAAGCTCAGTCACCTTCAGTGCCTCCGATGTCGTCCGTCACGGACTGGTCGCCAAAATCGTCAAAGCCTATGAAGAAAAAGGAAAAAGGCAGCACGGCTATGATTAAACCGCAGTTATATCTGAGCATTGAGGACGAGGGCTGGAATTCAGCCCTCTCCGATGCCGAAAAAATCTCCGATACGGTTATGGAAACCGTATTTTCTTATGTCAGCCGACACCATGACCTGAGTTTTCTCCCCGCCGACAAAGAAATCATAATCAGCCTCTGTCTGAGCAATGATGAAAACGTGCATCGCCTGAACCGGGAATTTCGCGGCATAGATAAGCCTACCAATGTCCTGTCTTTCGCCAATATTGACGATCCCGACTTCACAGCCGACTGTCAAAATTATGACGAAATCGAACTCGGGGATATCATTATTGCGCTGGAAACCATGAAAAGGGAAGCGGCAGAGAAGGGCATCTCCTTTGCAGACCATTACTGCCACCTGCTGACACACGGCTTTTTACATATTCTGGGTTTTGACCACCAAGAAGCTGAATATATGGAAGGTTTCGAAATAAACATTCTTCATGCGCTGAATATTGCCAATCCCTACCAAGAGTAATGCAAATGCTGACATGGTTTGCCAAACATTTCAAAACCGCGGCAGCGCTTGCCGGCGTTTTTTCTGTCTGTGCCCTACCGCCTTACTACTTTTTCCCGGCCTTATTTGCCGGCTTCACCGTTCTGCTTCTTTTGCTCGGACGGGCATCCTCGGCAAAACAGGCCTTTACCGCCGGCTACTGGTTTGGCTTCGGCTTTTTCGCCTGTGGTTTTTCCTGGATTGGCAATGCTCTGCTGATTGACGCCGCTACTTTCGGCTGGCTCTATCCGCTCGCTCTGCTCGGCAGCGGTGCTTTTTTTGGCCTGTTTGCCGCCGTGCCGGCCTGGCTGACATTTTACTTTCCGGGTTTTAAACAAAAATACGCTGTCTTTCCGGCACTCTGGGTTCTGTCTGAATGGATACGGAGCTTTATTCTGACCGGCTTCCCCTGGAATCTTCTCGGTTCCTGCCTGGCATTTCACAGTGCGGGCATCCAGCTGGCTTCCGTTTTCGGAACCTACGGCCTGTCCTGGCTTCTGCTCTTTGTCGTTTCGGCTCCGGCTTTGTGGCTGCAGACTCCCGGACAAACCGAGCGACGCGCTTCTCTGACGATTATGGCTGCGGGAATAGCCGTCATTTACAGTTTCGGCTTTTGGCGTCTCGCCGCAAAAGACGATCCAACACCCTCAGAAACGACAATTCGCATCGTCCAGCCCAGCATTCCCCAAAACATGAAATGGGACCGCAATACGCTTGAAAACAACCTTAACGACTACATTTCCCTGAGCCGGGAACCCGGCCTGGAAAAAACCGACTTTGTCATCTGGGGCGAAACCGCCAGCCCGTTTCCGCTGGACATAGATCTGCCACACCGCCGGGCCGTCACGCAGGCAATCCCCGAAAACGGATATTTGATTACCGGTGCCCTGCGGTACAGTTTTGACCGTTACGGCGAAGCATCACCTCTGAATTCCGTCCTGATAATCGGTAAAAACGGAGAAATTGCCGCAGCTTATGATAAAACACATCTGGTACCGTTTGGGGAATATATTCCACTGCGCCGCTTTCTGCCGGCTTCATTCCGCCCGATTACCAACACCATTGCCAATTTCCATCCTGGAAACGGCCCGGAAACGGTTAACATTCAAAATTATCCCGCCCTCGGCATGGTCATCTGCTATGAAATAATCTTCCCGCACGAAATAAGCGACCGGAAAAACAAACCGCAATGGATAGTCAACGCCACAAACGACGGCTGGTACGGAAACAGCGCCGGCCCTTACCAACACCTGGTAACGGCTCGACTGCGCGCCGTTGAAGAAGGAATCACCGTCATCCGTGCCGCAAATTCAGGAATTAGCGCCATAATCTCCCGCACAGGTAGAGTTATCAACAAGCTGGACCTGAATCAGCGCGGAATTTTAGATGCAAGACTCCCAAAATCGTTAAATTTATATACAATATACGGCGAATTTGGCAACAAAATACCCTTAATATTACTCACATTTAATATATTACTCGTATTTTTTTCATCGCATTACAAACGTTAGTAGATTGATTTTCAAACAATAAAATCTCCAGTTACATTTTTGGTAACGAAATTGAAAAATATTGCAAAATTGTTGTTGACGAACGGGGCATAAAATCATATTTTTAGCTCATGGACTAAATTATAACAAGGAAAGAACTATGAGTGCAGAGACTGTAAAAAGATCTAGCCGCGGAAGAACACCGACAGGACAACCCAATCCTATTGATGTACACGTTGGCAATCGCATCCGCTTGAGAAGGACACTGCTTGGTTTGAGCCAAGAAAAACTGGCCTCTTTATTAGGCTTAACCTTCCAGCAGGTACAAAAATACGAACGCGGCATGAACCGCGTCGGTGCCAGTCGCCTTTGGGATATCGGTAAAGTTCTGGAAGTTCCTGTTGAATTTTTTTATGAAGACATGGATAAAAGTGTCGCCAGCCAAAGTCCGCGCATGTTTAGTCTGCCGGACAGCCAGCCGTTGTGCCTCGAAGAAGAGGGAACAACTTTTGATGTTGACCCGATGAACCGTCAGGAAACCATTGAACTGGTTAAAGCTTATTATAAAATTTCCAACCGCAAAGCGGCTAAACATTTGTTTGATCTGATTGTGGCCATGTCCAAGTCAACAAACAACTATGATAAAAACGACAAAAAAGAAAGCTCCGACGAAGAGTAAGCGGCGCTTGTTGTGCATGGAATAAAAAAAGCTGGCATTTTGCCGGCTTTTTTTTATGATAGAAACAGACAACAAGGAGAGTTAAATGAGTTACCTGTTTACATCGGAATCCGTGTCGGAAGGACATCCGGACAAAGTCTGCGACCAGATTTCCGACGCCGTGCTGGATTTGTTCCTCAGCCGGGACAAAACAGCCAGAGCGGCTGTCGAAACGCTGGCCACCACTAACCGTATCATTTTGGCGGGCGAAACCGCCTGCCGCGAACATATCACGCCGGAAGAGATCGCCGACACCGTCCGCCAAACCGTCAGAAAAATCGGCTATGACCAGAAAAATTTCAGCTGGCAGACTGTCAAAATCGAAAACCTGCTTCACCACCAGTCACCGGACATTGCCGCCGGTGTAGACAGGAACGGCGCAGGAGACCAGGGGCTGATGTTTGGTTATGCCGAACAAAACGAGGAACCCGACACTGAATACATGCCGCTGGCCATCCATTATGCCCACCGCCTGCTGCAAAATCTGGCGGCAGCCCGCCACAACGGTACAATCAGCGGCATTGAGCCTGACGCCAAAAGCCAGGTAACAATCCGCTACAATGACAACGGCAAACCGCTGTACGCAGACTCAATCGTCCTCTCAACCCAACATGCCGAACATCTGTCGCAAGATGAAGTTCACGCCATTGCCAAAGAAATCATAAAAGAAACCCTGCCGGAAAAATTTCTGACACCACAGACAAACATACTGATTAATCCCACCGGACGTTTCGTCATCGGCGGCCCTGACGGAGATACCGGCCTGACCGGCAGAAAAATTATCGTTGATACCTATGGCGGTTATGCCCCGCACGGCGGCGGCGCGTTTTCGGGAAAAGACGCAACCAAAGTTGACCGCTCGGCAGCTTATATGCTGCGCTATCTGGCCAAAAACATTGTTGCTGCCGGTCTGGCCGGAAAATGCCTGCTGCAGATATCCTATGCCATCGGCTACGCCCGACCTTTGTCCCTTTACATCAACTGCTTCGGCAGCGAAAAAACTGATACCGGCAAAATATTAAAATTTCTGCAGGATAATCTTGACTTAAGCCCCACCGGTATAATAAAACATTTAAAGTTGGATAGACCGGTTTACAGCCCGACTGCCGCTTATGGACATTTTGGGCGTCCGGCTGTCGAACCGTATTTTTCCTGGGAAAAACTGGACTTGCAAAAAGAACTGATATCATGCTTTTAGAAAACAATTTCATCTCTGACAAACCAAAATTTTTCGGCCGCCGCAAAGGCCGCGTCATCCGCAAAGCCAAATCTACGCTGCTGGAAACATTTCTGCCGGAAATAAAAATCACTGACCAAACCAAGCTGGATAAAAACACGCTGTTTGGCGTTCCCGTAGAAGAAATCTGCCTTGAAATCGGCTTTGGCAGCGGCGACCATCTCGCCGGACAGGCTTTGAACAACCCGCGCCGCGGCTATATCGGCGCCGAAGTTTTTCAAAACGGCGTCGCCAATCTGCTGACTCTGATAACAGGAATTAAGGAAGGCACCAATCTGCCGGAAAAAATCACGCTGTTGCCGGGCAGAGTTGACAATATCAGAGTTTACGATGATGACATCCGCCTGCTTTTTGCCAGACTGCCGAATGCTTTTCTGGATCGCATCTACCTGTTGTTCCCTGATCCCTGGCCCAAAAAGCGCCACGCCTCCCGCCGCTTTGTAAATCCCGAAAACCTGAAAGAACTGGCGCGTATTTTAAAACCCGGCGGAATATTGCGCATAGCGACCGACCACAAAATTTACAAAGCTTGGACACTGCGCCAAATGCACGACTGCCCGGATTTTGAATGGACCGCTGCCTGCGGCAGCGACTGGAAACGCGAACCGGCCGACTGGGTACAAACCAAATACCAGCGTAAAGCCCTGCGGGAAGGGCGCCGCCCTGTTTTTCTCGATTATAAAAGAAAGTAACCGCCATGTCTGTCACCGATATCAAAAATAAAATCCGTGCTGTCCCGGACTTTCCCAAACCAGGCATCATGTTTCGCGACATAACCACGCTGTTGCAAGACGCGGCGGCTTACCGGGAAACAATCGAGCTTCTTTATCAAAAATTCAAAGACCGGAAAATTGATTACATTGCAGCCATAGAATCCCGCGGCTATCTCTTCGGCGCGCCTCTGGCGTTAAAGCTCGGCGCCGGACTGGCGCTCATCCGCAAACCGGGCAAACTTCCGGCCGAAACCCTGCGTGAAGAATACGCCCTGGAATACGGAAGCGACGCCGTTGAAATCCACAAAGACGCCATAGAACCCGGCAAAAACGTCTTAATCATTGACGACCTTCTGGCAACCGGCGGCACCGCCGCCGCGGCCTGCCGCCTGATACAACGCCTGAACGCACGGATTACGGCGGCAGCCTTTATCATTGAACTCAAAGGGCTGAACGGCAGGGAAATACTTCCGGCCGATACCGAAATATTCAGCCTGATACAATACTGAGGCGGACATGATGTTTCTGACAGACTTAATCGGCAAGGGCGCAACCCGGGAATGTTATGCTCACCCAGAAGAAAAAGAAAAATGTATCAAAGTATACCAAAATCCCAAACTGGCTGAACCTGCTTTCAAAAGAGAACTGGAAATTTACCATCGTGTATCGCCGATTCTCGGAAACTTCGTCTGCGCTTATGACCCGCAGCTGGTAGACACCAACAAAGGAAAGGGGCTGGTTTCCGAGCTTATCTTGGATGATAACGGCAAAACGTCCCGTCCTCTGGTAACCTACCTTGTCAGCAGCTGGATGAATGAACAAATCATTGCCGAAATCAACGCCTTCACCGCGCTCCTGCTCAAAAACAACCTGTTTTTTTATGATTTTAATTTAATGAACTTCGTAGTCCAAAACAAAAAAGGACATTTCCGTTTGCGCTACATTGATATGAAAAGTTTTGAAAACTACAAATCATGGAGTTTTCTGGGACTGGAAAAAATATCCCCGGCCATAGCCAGACATATCATGATTCGCCGCCTGAAACGGATGTATAAACTGCTGAACCTTCCTTTTCCCCAATAAAAAAAGATCCGCGTTTCACAACGCAGACCTTTCAAACGTAAAGCTATAACTTAAGCGAAGAATTACTGTTTAATCATTTTTTTCACTTCGTCGTACGTATAACACGGTTGCTGCGAACAGACAACCAATGTCAGCGGCGTCGCAAAGATTTCTCTGGCAATGTCCTGAACATCCCGCGCAGACACCAGCCATGTGGCATTAATGCGTTCGGAAACATCATACATTTTTCCCCGTCCCAAGACCTGCCAGGCGGCTTCAATCGAAGCATCCTCCTGCTGGGTCAGTTGAAACAGCTTTTCGCACATTGCCCGGTTACGTGAAGTTTCCATGCGTCTGTCTGAAGCCAAAGATGTCGTCAAACGGTTAATATTGGCACAAACAATGTCAATACATGTATTGACATCTTCCTCGCGAGCCTCAACGGCAACCCGAAGCGTGCGCAAACCATAATAGCCGGCAATCTTTACTTCCGTCGTAACGTCATAATCGGCAAAACTTCTTTCCAGACGTCCGGCCAACATCGACATTAAGACATTTGCTTCAGCCACATTTTGCAGTCCGGAAACATCCCAGCCCAACATAACTTTCTGGAAGCCTTTCTTTGCCGGCAATTTCGCATAACCGCCGGTATAGAACTGATTTTCAACCTTTTGCGCTCTTCCTGCCGGATAATCGCCCAGATACTTTTCTGCCAGCTTGGCAAATTCTTCCGTTTTAACCGAAGGACCTGCCAGACAAACAACCAGATTTTTTCCGGAATAATACGTTTCCATAAAGGATTTCAAATCCGCAGACGTAAGGCTTTTAACCGAATCAATATAAGCATCCGTATCCCAAAGCACTTTGCCTTTCTTAAAAGCGGTGTGCTTGTAAAGAAGCTTCATCTGACGTTGCGGCAGAGGAGCCATATCCTGCGTGTGCTGAACAATATCCGCGACGGCAGCATCAATTCTCTGTTGCGACAAATCAGGATTTTTCAACACACCTGCCAAAGCAGTCAGGGCATCTTCCACATTACCGCTGTTGCAGCCGAGAATAAAAGAAGTTATCGTTCCGCCGTAAACAGCGCTCGAATTTTTCAGCTGTGATAAAATTACTTTTTCACAAACTGCGGCAATTCCCAGGCGGGATTCGTTAACATGACCTACTCTGACTGTTGCCGATACTCTGTAACCTTCGCCATTGCTTGGAGCTACTATAACCTTCACTCCGTTAGCCAACGCTAATTCTTGCATAAAATTATAATTTTATAATTAAACATAAAAATATTAAACACGACAAGAGTCGTAATACCTTTTCTAAATTTTGTCAATAATAAATTAATGTACCGTTAAACAAAATTCAGGAAAACCGGACATATCCATTCCATATTCATCCCGTTCTCAACGGCGGACATACCAAAAAACATTAACCCGCAAACCCCACAAACGCGATGGAAAAATTTCTTTTTCCCGCAAAATTGCCAGTCGGAACATCTCCGACAGAACAATGGCGTCAGCGGATATTTCCGCATTCAACTTCCGTCCCAGCTCCTGTTCCAGACCATTGCCGACATTGCACAACAATAGCTTGTACCTGCTGAGATCTTCCTTCATAAAGTCCTTTTTGTATATATGCAGATTATTCAATTTTCCGGTTCGTTTTTTTACCAGAAAGAACGGCAGCGCGTCCCATTCATAGCCATAAAAACGGTGTTGGGGAAACTTCTTGGCCAAAGGCACCAGTAAACTGCCGCTTCCGCACCCCAAATCAACAACATCAACGCTCTCCTCCTCTCCGGCCAAAACTTCTTCGGCTTTCTGCAGAAGGTCACGCTTCACCCGGCCGAACGAAATAACAAACGGCGGATATTTTCCCCGGCAGCGAACATAACTGATTAATAAATAAAGCTCAAACAGACAGGCTGCTACGGCAAATGTTAATGCAAAATATAAAAACATGATTTTTTACCTTTCCGTTAAAATAAAAAGCAGCCGAAGAATTGACAAATATATCATCGGAATAACCCTTCTGCCTACCTGCGCGAAAGCTCCCCGGCCAAAAAAGCCGGAGATATATTCTTTGGCGGCACCTGTAAAACATGATAAAACAACGATGCTTTTCCCAACCCAGCCGATAATAAAAAGCTTGCCAAGGCTTCAAACCACAAACTCTAATTCTATATATAATATAAAATTACTTTCATAGTAAAAACAAAAAAACAGATTGGCAAGAGTTATTTTAAAGAAAAAGCACAGCTTGAAAAAACTGTGCTCTAAAATACTTTCCACGTTTATCTTAATCTGGAAGAATTTCATTAATTGCGGCCAGCGCATTCAATGAACGCGGATAGCCGATAAACGGCAGTAAAACCGTAACCGCATCAACCAGGGTTTCTTTTCCGTTACCGACATTGGCATTACCCTGAACATGGCCTCTGACTTGAGCATCTGCTCCGCCCATGGAAATAAGAATACTGAACGTCAGCAGTTCCCGCTGCTTGATATCCAGGCCTTTTCTTGTATAATAATCGCCAAAACAGTTGGCCGACAAAAAGTCCTGAATATGTTTCTGCCCTGCCGGCGCCCCGGCGCGCATTCGGTCAATCTGCTCGCCGAAAATTCCTTTCTGAACTGCCAGCCCTTTGTCAAAACGCGTCTGCTGAGAAACCGTTCCCTGAGCTTCCGTCGGCAGTTTAATTCCTCGTTCTGCAAAGAGCTCATTCGTCAACAACAGAAAACCATAAACCTTTGCGCCGCCGGCATAAGGAACGGCATGATACAAAACCTCTTTGATCTCAACTGGCGAAATACCTTTTTCCAACGCCTTTGCCAATGTTTCCTGATACATTCCCGCAGACTGCGTCGCAATATTGGAAGCCAAAATAAGCAAAAGCCGCTCTTTTTCACCTAAACTGTTATGCAATATCGCCTCCGACTGCTGCAAATTATTCCAAATTGCCACAAATTCAGGATCTGTTCTGTTCAAACGCTGCATCCCGTTCTCCTTTCTTTCTGCCGGCATCAAAAGCGCAACCACCGCTGCAATCGCCAACACAACAATAACGCCCAAAATTTTCTTCATTTATTTATATTCCGCATCACTGACCGGTTCCAGCCAGGTTGTCACATTATCAGGAACATTTGTTTCCAAAGAAATATGCGTCATCCAACTGTCCGGCGCCGCTCCGTGCCAGTGTTCGATATTCGGTACAATTCGGACAACGTCGCCTTTGCGCAACACCCGAATATCCTTTCCTTTTTCCTGATAACGCCCTTCCCCGTTCAAAACCAGAAGAATCTGCCCGCCGCTGTGCTTGTGCCAATTTGTCCGTGCCCCTGGCTCAAACGTCACATTGCCTATCGGCGCGTTAAAAACGTCATCCCTGCCATTCAACATTGTCAGATAAGTCTGGCCGGTAAAATATTGTCCGTAAGGATTGGATTCGCCTTGTTCAAAAACCGTATCAATCGGCGCCTTTTTCATTTCTTTTGCCTCCGTAAAAGAGGAATGCAGACACATTCCCATCATTAAAACACAACTGAATATCTTTATCATTTTTCTTCCTTTTCAGGTTTTAAAATTAGAACCGTAATTTCTGACGGTGCCAACAGGCGCATCTGGGGTCCCCACTGCCCAGCCCCCCGCGTTACATAAATTTCGGCGCCGTTTTCCATCCGGTACTTTCCCGCCAGATACTTGTTTTTCAACTTCGCCGGAATATGGAACGGAAAAATCTGTCCGCCGTGCGTATGACCGGAAACTTCCAGATCAAAAAGATTCTCCTTTCCGAAATCAGCCGGTGTGTGGGACATTAACAACCGGAACTGCCCTGCATCCGCCCCGACAAAAGCCCGGGAAACATCCGCGTTCTTGCCGAGCATACCGCCGGCCGTACAATCGGGAATTCCCGCCACAAAAATATCGCCGAGGGACACGCCGTTGTTTTCCAGAAAAACAAAGCCCATACTTTCCATCTCGCGAACCGCTGCCCGGTATCCGGCGTAAAATTCATGGTTACCGGTCACAAAATAAATACCCTCTTTGGCTTTAAGCCCTTTCAGCAAAACGCTTATGTCTGACACCTTGCCGACATCATCGTCAATAATGTCTCCTGCCAGCAAAACAATATCCGGCTGTTGCGCATTCGCCGCGGCAACAATTGCTTCCACCTTTTCCGGGTTGATAACCCGGTGAATATGAATATCGCTGAGCACGACAATTTTCCGCTCATTCTTTATCTTATCCGAAACGACTGTCACCTCTTCAACAGCCGGAACTTTCGTTCCGGCATACAAAGCATAAACACAACAAACCAAAGCCAAAGCAATGTTAAATCCGCCGGCATATTTCGCCCACTTGCCCACCTTTGCGACCCAAGGCGTATAAGACAACACCCACAGAACAAAATCCGTTGCCAGCGTCAAACAAAACAACAGCAGGCAGGCAACAAAAACAAAATACAGAGCATAACGGTAAAATGGATACATCCGGCCTAAAAAAATCTCCGCTTCATAAGAGATAAACAGCGGAATGCACCCTGCCGCCAGAAAAACGCCCCAGAGCAGCCCCCGACGAACATATCCCAGCTCAAAACACCATGTGTAACGGAAAAACAAATAAGACGTTACAAGACATCCCAAAAGAGAAGTAACCAGCGAAAATGCCAGCATCATAGCCTCGGTTTCAGTTGCGTGGTTCATTTTGCCAAACCTACGTCTTCAAGCCAGCCGGAAATACCCAAAGTACGACTGCCGTAACCAACCCACGGATTGTCGCTGACTTTGCAGCCCCGGCACTGCGCCTTCAGATTCTTAACCGTATTCTGCACACCGCCGCCGCCATGCGTAATAAACGGCACAACCGTCTTTCCCGACAAATCGGAACTCTCGATAAAACTGCTGACTGCCGGCGTAATCGTCCCCCACCAGTTTGGAGAACCGATAAAAACGACATCATACTGTGCCATGTTCGCAACTTTGTTTTTCAGCTCGGGACGATAATTTTCGCTGATTTCTTTCTTAGCCTGCTCGGTTTGTTCCTTATACGCCGCCGGATAAGCGGAAACCGTCTGTATCTCGAACAAATCGCCGCCGGTTTTCTCGCGAATGGCTTCCGCCACTTCCCGCGTATTGCCGGATAAAGAATAATAAGCGATTAAAATTTTGGAATTTGCCATAGGTAACTTTTCCTCCCCTGTTGTCTGTGCCGTAGCCGACATACCGAATAAAATGCCGGCTAAAGCAAGTAATAAGCCTAAAAAACCTGTTTTTTTCATATATTTATCCTCCCTGAAATTACAATACTTTCAAAATATCCGCTGCAATCAGTTCCGGCGTCAGATGATAGCGCTGATACAGTTCGTCCAAAGAAACCCTGTCGGTAAATTCCTTCTTGGCGCCGAAAGCCAAAACCTTCATTGCGCTGTCCCCGTAAAATCTGGCGACTTTTTCGCCGAAACCACCGTTCAGCACACCGTCTTCCAAAGAGGCAACAACCTTATGCCCGGCCTTCAGGCTTTCCAACAAAGCCTCGTCCAAACCGGTAATATAGCGCGGGTTAACCACTGTCGCCGTAATACCGTGCTTTTTCAGTTCCGCAGCGGCTTTCTCCGCCAAATCAAAAAAGCTTCCTAAACCGAGAAGAGCCACGTCTTTTCCCGCCTGCGTCACCACAGAAGTGTTCAAATGGTCATACGCCTTGTCAACCATACCTTTGGCATAAGTCACATAAGTCGGCACACGAATAACCACCGGATGCGCCGTCTGCTCGATTCCCCATTCCAGCATTGCCAGATATTCTTCTTTTGTCGTCGGCGCCAGATAAACAATATTCGGAATATTGGAAATCAGCGGAATGTCAAAACACCCCAAATGCGTCACGTCCATACTCGAAATCGCACCGGAAAAGACCAGAATAACCGCCGGATTATTATTAATCGCCAAATCCTGCGACAACTGGTCATATGTCCGCTGTACAAAGGAGCTCCAAACCATATACACCGGCTTGCAGCCGCCTTTGGCCAAAGCCGACGTCATTGCCACAGCATGCTCTTCGGCAATACCGACATCGACATAATTGACACCGAATTTCCGACGTCTTTCGGCATCCAGCCCAAAAGCACCCGGCGTTCCCGCATTAACAACGACAACTTTGTTATCTTCGGACACCTTATTAAGCAAATAATTCGCCGTAATATCGTTATAATTTTCACCATCGCCAAAATTGATGGTTACTTCGCCGCTTTCAATATCAAAAGGCAGATTCCAGTGCCATTTCTCTTTATTCTCCTCGGCAAAAGCATAACCTTTTCCTTTAAGAGTATGAATATGTACCACTGTCGGCCGCGGCGTATCTTTCACCGACGACAAAACCGCTGTCATCTGTTTAATGGAATTACCGTCCGCCACATAGTGATAATCAAATCCCAAAGCCTTAAACATATTGCACTCTGCCTGGCCGTTCGTTTCGCGCAACAGACGCAGATTCGTATACAAACCGCCGTGATTCTCGGCAATCGACATCTCATTGTCATTAACAATAATAATGATATTGCTGCCTAAAACGGCCGCGTTGCTGAAACCTTCCAAAGCCTCGCCGCCGCTCAGGGAACCATCGCCGATAACGGCAATAACATTGTATTTTTCGCCTCTGATATCGCGCGCTTTAGCCAAACCGCAGGCCAAACTGACAGACGTTGACGTATGTCCGATAATAAAATTGTCATGTTCGCTTTCCGCCGGATTCGTATAGCCGGAAATTTCAGCCATTCCCGCCTCGGTCAAAAAACCTCTCTGTCGACCGGTCAAAAGCTTGTGCGGATAACATTGGTGAGAAACATCATAAACAATCTTATCTGTTGGCGAATCAAAAACATAATGCAACGCAATAGTCGCTTCCACAATTCCGAGATTCGGACCGACATGGCCGCCGATTTTACTGTCACGGTTCAAAACAGCGGTACGGATTTCCCCGGCCAAGGCTTCCATTTCCTTTTCATTAAGCAACTTAACATCTTTGGGTGAATTGATTTTTTCCAAATAAGACATTTATTTCTCCTGTTCTTTTATGACATGATTCGAATTTAAGCACATCATAAATTTTAGAGTTAACTCTAAGTCAAGCATTATTTTGCAATTTTAAAAACTTTTTTATTTTAGAGTTAGCTCTAAGTTAAAATAAGATTGACAAGCGATATAATTTGTGCTTAGCGTATGCCTAAGGAGGAAAGAAACCATGGGATATTCTATCGGACAAGTTGCACAGAAGACCGGTCTGTCGACACACACATTGCGTTATTATGAAAAGGAAGGGCTGCTGCCTTTTGTCAAAAAAAGCGGTTCCGGCTTGAGAATCTTTTCAGACAGCGATCTCGGCTGGCTGGCAATGATTGAATGCCTGAAAGAAACCGGTATGCCATTGAAAGGCATCAAACAATACATCGACTGGTTCATTGAAGGCGATTCAACTCTGCAAAACCGCTTGGATATGTTCCGGGCGCAAAAAACACATATTGAAGAACAAATTGCCCAACTCCAAAAACACATGGAAAAAATCAACTATAAAATCAAGCTTTACGAAGAAGCCGTCAAAAAAGGCAGCCTGGATATCGCCTCCGCCAACAAACGCCTCAGAGAAGAAAGAAACCGCCTTTTTAATGAAGGATAGATTAACTGGCGCGAAATTAGATGCCCAAACCATAATCCCGTCAAATGAAGCGAGATTTCCCCGAAGCTGAATTCCCTCTCTCCGCAAAAAATCCCGCTCATAAATGAACGGGATTTTTTAATTGGCGGTGTAGTAAATCTTAACGGTATTGAGCATACGAAAGAGCAATTTTATCTACATATAGAGATTACTGCAACTATCATAGACGCAATGGCTATAGCTAAAGTCCATTTTGAAATAATCAAAGATTTTTTCAAAATAAGATCATTCGTTCTTCGTGAAAGTTCATTTTTTCCTATGCTGATTAGATGTTCAACATCTTCAATCTTTGAAACGATTCCGTTTTGATACTCTCCCTTATTAATATAAAGAGTTAAATTCGTCGCGCAGTATATTTCATTATAATTTATTTCCAATTTTTGAATACTGGCCAACAAATTCTTATCAGACATTGAAAATGGATATTCATAAGGAACTTTTATTTGGTACCCTCTTCCATCTACCGCTGGTAAAAAGTCATTATTCAAATTTCTTTTCAAAGATTTCTTAAAAAATTTATCAAACATTAGAATTTCACTTTCAGATACATATCTTATTTTTCTAATACTCTATACAGGCGTACTTTTATAATTATCTAACAATTCACCTATTTCATTAACAATAGAAGGATCTGCAGCATCTGCCCAGCCAAGAACCTGCATTTTGTTGTTTAATATTGGGCCACCACTATTGCCATGGCGTATATTTGCAGTAATTTCGAATTTTTTCACAGTATGCTCAGTTTTCTTTGCAACAATTTGTCCTGTTTCTTTGCGAATTTGATGTCCCAATTCAAAGGATGGATATCCGCATAACATAATTTCTGTACCAGTTTGGATTTTACAACTGCTTTCCAACTCAAAGTAATCTCTATTAATAGATAGATCGTTTGCATCTTTTAGACTTAAGACAGCCCAATCCCGATTCTTATCCAGATTAACCAATTGTACATTAACACGATGGCTCGGATTTGTTGGGTTAAGAATATAAAAATTAGTCATTGGAGACTGATTAAAATCCACATCAAACTCATCTGTTGTATTTTTTTTATTTGGAAATAAAACATGTGCAGCCGTTACAATGCCGATATTTTTAAGAAAAAAGCAAGTACCTTGGCTCATTTTTTCAATCGGACTATCATTTTTCTCTGCATTTACAGTATTTTCAATAACCCATACCGCTTTCTGTATAATCTCTTCAGGTGTTGGCTCTAAAGGCAATTTCATATCTAATGACAATGTATTAAATAATTTAGCCATTTGTTGATAATAATGATCTGTAACACCTCGAACACTTTTATAAAAATTTAATTTTCCGTAAATAACACGTTTAAAACTTTTACAGCCACCTGAGAATTTGCTGAGATATTCTTTTTCTGCGTTTTCATAGCCAAATTTTTTCCAGGCATGAAGCATTGCCCGAATTTTATCACGATATTTCCTTGCCAAATTAGGCTTATCATTAATAATAAGACCAGTAACTTCCATTCTCTGCGTTTTATTCCGATAACGAACTTTATCCTCATTAATTTGAAAATCGTTTCGGGTAATTATATTAACCAATTCTTCGCAAAGAATAATTTTATTCGTAACAGTATCTCCTTTAAAAAAATCTTTCATTGTTCGAATGGAGGAAAATGTTATATCATCAGCATAACGAGAGTAACGAAGACCATATTTAACAGCAAATGCATTCAGTTCATTATCCAGTCGCCTGCAAACTAATGTTGAAATGATGGGAGAAAGAGGGGAACCTTGGGTTAAACTACCGTGATATGTTGCAATTTTAGCTAAGCAGGAAGACAATTTTTCAGGAAAATTAAATGGATGTCCATGGAATACACCATAAACGCGATTAACGGTTATAGAATCAAAAAAATCTTTAAGATCTAAATTAAGAATATGCCTACGTTTGAGGTGGTAATTTGCATTTGTCTTTATATCTTTGCCTCGTGCAAAACCATGAACACAATTTTTTACTTTTATTTCATCATATATAAAGTTTGCTATTTGGTGTTGTATATATTTTAATGTGCTGCATGGAGCTGCAATTTTGCGGTAACCACCGTTTTTTTTAGGAATGAGATAAGAAATATAATTTTGATCATCAGTTCTCTTATAAATAAGATAAGTAAAATAGCTACAATCCATATTAAGTTTTGCTGCTAACTGGATATTTGCTTTCAGTTCTGTAAAATTCATCTTATCCTCAAAAAAAGCAAAGACCAAAGTTTCACTACTTCCTTACGCCTCCGGACTGCCTTACTGCCCATTGCCGGAAGGTTTCTTAGATAACAAAAATGACAGATAACTGGATCAGCTATCCCAATTCAAACTATGGTCTTTTGAATAAAATATAAAATTTAAATTTTTATTGCGCAAGAAAAAAATAGCAAGCGATACGGTATTACTTATTATCCCTTTTATTTTTTATCTAAACTATAAACAAACTTACAAATTTAATCATATGATAAATATTTGGGCATAAATCTTTTCTATCTCGTTAATTCGGAGTATTGTTATGCAGGTATAAATCTTCCTAGTCTCAGAAACACAATATTTACAGCTATCACTCGTTCTAGAGCATGGATTCGAGTATTTGGCATTGGAAATAACATGAATGTGCTAAAAGATGAAATAGATAATGTTATAAAAAATGATTTTAAATTAAATTTTAAAATTCCTACAGAAGAAGAAATGATAAACTTACGGACAATTAATAAGGATTCGAACTCTGAAGATACTTTTACAAGAGAAGTTCGTAAACTCAAAAAAGAAGGAGCTACAGCCGAAGATTTACAACAACTCATTCTGGACTTATATAAAAACTAATGCCTATAGAAAATGACATACTCAAAGATATTAATGATACATGCACAAAACTTGTGGAAGATGAGCTTACTTTATTGCTGATAATGCCAATAACCAAATCATCTATGAAAAACAGGTGGTCATCAACCGCGGACTGTCAAGCAATGTCTATAACGCCGGAAAAGTCGGACTGATGAGTGTTAATGACAACAACCGCCTCATTGTCCGAGCCTTCGCCTACGCATGGAAAGTTAAGAAACTATATGAGAAAGGCGTCCGGATGGAAGACATTATGAAACAAGAGAAGATGACCAAGCGCACAATTTATAAATACCTCAACCTCGCCGACCTATCACCCAAAATAGTCAACCAACTCCTTAACGGTACTCTAACCCTCAACCTGCAAACCCTCTTCGATATCGCCTCTAAAAAACTGAGCTTCGAAGAGCAGGAAAAGATGTTGGCTAACAATTAAAAGAGTCTTGCAAATTTTTACAAATATAGATTACTCTATCTTCTATAAACTGATAGGAGCTAGAGTGAAAATTGGAATTTGTAAATATTGCGGTAAAAAAACTGAACTTATTAAATCGCAAGTCATTCCAAAGTGTTTTTGCAAAATAAAAGAACTTGGGACTTGGGGTGATGTAAATTTAAACAAAAAGAAAATTGATCGAGCTCCAGATCAACAAAATGGGATTAAAGAATATCTCTTGTGTAAAGAATGTGATAATCTTTTAGGCAAACTAGATGATTTGGCCTATAAAATTCTTTGTTTTCGCACGTCAAAAATTGAAGCTGAGATAATAATGGATGTTAAATGCCTTCAATTACAGCTTAACGAGAAAGAATATAAAGATTTTCGTAAATTTTTTATTTCGTTATTATGGCGAGCATCTTTAACAACTAAACCAATTCCTCTAGGCAAATATCAAAATATAGCTTTGCAAATTCTAAAAGACGAAATTGAAGATGATGAAGATTTATTTTTGCCATTACTATACCAAAAGACTACAGGAACAGCTTCTGATCACTTTCTTGGAATTTGGGGAACAAAGTATTTAGGGAAACCTACATATATCATTCGGTTTCCTGATTACGAAATCAGGATAATTGTAAATACTAAAAATAGCAACAATGACAATATGATGAAATTTCATAAATCTCGTTTTAATAAGAACAAAATTTTGATTCCCCTAGTGGAAAAGAAAACACCAATGGATATACAACTTACTCGAAGTTTCATTGACTGTCGGAATAATACTCATTTTAAAAATCTGAAGTGACTTCGCAAAAATTGGCAATATATGTAAGTGCCGTAAATTTTGCACTTTCCAACATAAAACGAGCTTACCATAGTCAATTCGGCGAAGTCGACTGCCAGCAAAGCCCGCATTTCCGCCGGATACGAAAAAGGAACCCACCGGCGTAGCCGGTGGTTCTTCTTTAAGGGTGTAACCCTAACGGTGCCAGCGAACGCCTTAAGGGCGTATGACGGTCTGACAGGGCGAAGGTTACTTGCTACCCGTAAACGGGTCAAAATCCATTGTTAATTGACTTTGCTCCGCGTCTTCTTTAAGTTGATTTCGTATATACTCCGTGATTTTTTGAGTATTCTTCCCTGCGGTATCGACATAGTACCCTCGACACCCAAATTCCCGGTTTCGATATCGAAACTTTGCATTTCCCCACCGTTCATATATCAAAAGGCTGCTCTTTCCTTTGAGATAGCCCATAACCGAACTTACTGAATATTTCGGCGGTATCTCCAGTAACATATGAATATGATCCGGACAGACCTCCGCTTCTATTATGCCTATCCCTTTCCACCGGCATAATTCCCTAAGTATTTGTCCTATCTCTAGACGACGTCCTCCGTAAAACGCCTTTCTGCGATACTTCGGTGCGAATACAACATGGTATTTACAATTCCACGTCGTGTGTGCTATTGTATGTGTGTTCATTAAAAAATTCCTTTGCTGATATTTAAGAAATGTTACCAGACCGTCATTCAATCTATAGCAAAGGAATTTTTATGTGCATAGCTGTAAGCTTGTTGGAACTACCGGCCTAGCCGGGAGTTTTCTGAACACAAGAAAAGACGCTATCATTTAGCGTCTTTTTAATCAAAATGGCGGAGTAGTAAACTTCAACGGTATTGAGCATACGAAAGAAAAGAATAGAAAATATTATAATGATCATAAATACAAAAGGCTACAAATTAAGCCTTAACAAAAGATAATTTAAACATTTATTCTTTAATAACGGTAACGTATTTCTGATTAGGACTATTAGGTTTATCAGGTGCTGTTTGTTTAATTAATCCTTTTCTAATTAAAGGTTTTAATATTTTATTACTAAAGTGCACTCTACTGGTATACTTTGTTTGCGCCATGATTTCAATTAATGAACGTGGAGACAAACAAAACGCAAGAATGTTATTAACTTGATCACTAACTTGATCACTAACTTGATCACTAACTTGATCACTAATCTCTACAACTTCTTGTTCTTTTTCATCAAATAAGTTAATTTTCCACTCTAATTTAAAAATCTCTGTATCCGTTAAAACAGGAATATACCCGGCATAAAACTTTGAATATTTTACAAGATTCCTAACCCCTGAGCCCAACTCTTCTGCTAAGCCAATTTCCTTAAAGAATTTAGCAATCGTTGGATTTTTAGGGTATGGAACACTTAGTTCAGGATTAATATTTCCATGAATATATGGTTTATTTCCATTTTCTGTAAAAATTTTATCTTTCTCAATAACAAATCTTCCTGGAAAATGGCTATTATATTCTCTATGAATTAACAAATTAGCAGCTATTTCTCGAAATATAACATTTCGTACATCGACTCTTACAGATCCTTCTAGGTAAAAAGGTGATGGAAGATGTTTATTAACAAAATCCATAATATGGTCATAACTTTCTATAAGATTCGTTCTGACATCATCTCTATCATCATAACGAGATGAATCTTTTACTCTAATAATTAGATCCGTTTTAAAATGAGGAAGTACAGATTTTATAACATCATCTTTACCGAGCAATAGAATTCCAGCCAGCGTTATGCCTTCTTCACCGGAAATATAATCCTTTTTATATAATCCAGAGCTTTTTAATAGTTCCAAATCATTCAATTCTGTCCATGGGTGTCCCGGTTGCCGAATAACAGCCAATTTTCTCGCCCGGGCAATCAAATCCAATCTTAAATCTGTTAATGCAACATTCTTATAAATTTTACTTTCAGAATATGTATTCTGTTTACGAGCATACAAATTAGCAACACGATTTTGTTGGTGGGTTATATCAAAATCACCATCTTCATTGCGGATATAAATTTTTCCGTCACAACGTTGAACTTCTGAACTTTGTGGAACATTAACATACAGAATTATTTTTCCATCAATTTCTACAGTATCAATAGATAAATATAGAGGCGGACAATTTTTACCGGAATCATTTATTGTATTAACAAAATCTTTTTTATATTGAGCCACCTTATTCGGTGCAATACCTAAAACTTGGCCATTATCTGCAACACCTAAAAGTATTTCGCCTCCTTGTGTATTGGAAAATGCACATACCGTCGCATAGAGACTTTTCGGCATACCACCTTGGGCCTCCTTAAATTCGACCTTTAGACCTTCACCTTGTTGTAAAAGATTTCTAATTCGTTCCAGCATCCTGACTTATCCTATAAACCTATATTTTCAGAGTACCAAGATACTTAAAAGAATCAAATAAAATTAAATAAATATCCGCTGTTTCTGGTTAAACACCATATTGTTCAACTCAATTTCTAACATAATGCCAATAAATTTTGTTGACTACAATTTTTTTCTATCCCCAAATCACAAATGAAATGTATCATTGCTCCAAACCATAATAACAGGGAATCTACAGGGAAATTTGCTTTAATTCTATCCAATATGTCATCCCAAAATCCTTGAATTGACTACCTTACAAAAACATCCCGCCAAAAATTATCAGGGAATTTTTATTAAAAAACAGGGAATATGGTACTTATAGATAAAAATATTTATTGTATTTCACTAAATATATAGATTTAATATTCTTAGGAGATTATATATGGATAATTTAACTAAGGAACAACGTCGTAAAAATATGCAACATATTAAGTGCAAAAATACCAGCATTGAAATATGTCTGCGTAAAGCCTTGTGGAATGCAGGTATCCGCTACAGGAAAAATGTAAGTAAACTCCCTGGCAAACCAGATATTGTAATAACTAAATATAATTTAGCTATTTTTTGTGATAGTGAATTCTGGCATGGTAAAGATTGGGATATTACAAAGAACAAAATTAAATCGAATACATCCTATTGGCATAATAAAATAGAAAGTAATATCGCAAGAGATAAAAAAATCACTGAAGAATTGGAAAAGGCTGGATGGATAGTCCTGCGTTTCTGGGGAGAGGATATCATTCACCATTTAGAAGCTTGCATTGAAAAGATAAAGCAAATAATTCTTCAAAAAAGCTAACATGAAAAACCCTCTTCAGATATTTTATCAAGAATTTCAAGCATAATAATACTCTGTTTCTCAGAAACAAATTTATTCTTAAGGAAATATCCAATAATACTTTCTTCCTTGGGAGTAATAACCCGTTTTTGTCCCCCATATTCTAACACATTCTGCCAGTATTCAGGGGAATGCGCCATTACCTTTTTTTGTGCCTCAATACCATTATCTATTTTTTGAACTTTTTTGGCATTACTTACTTCTTTAGCAAAATCATCAATTTCTATTAGTTCATCAATGAAAGAAGTAGAAAATTCAAAATTTATTGCTTTTACAGCATCCCAGCAGCTTGAGCGCTTACAATACTGTCCGACATTAGAAAATACTCCATTATTAAGCAATTTATCGTGCACTTTTTCAGTAACTATTTTCAATACATTTTTAAATGTTTCTGTAATAGCCTGAGTATTCCAAACTTCAAGAAAATCTAGAGACTTTCCAAGCTGTTGAATCTTATATGCAACAAAAGACAATGAATAAGCAACTATATTCGCTCTATAACCACCATCATACCAGGAAGAATTTGTAACAATACTTTCTGTTTCCTTAAAAATTATAGCTTTTGCTATGCATGTTTTATAGTACAGCTCATTAAATGGTTTATCGTCTTTTTTCCATTCTCCCTCAATTTTATTAGCAAAATCAAGGAAAATATACTGAGCTCCTTTACTGACAATATGTGGAAGCTGCATCCATACTCCTTCAAATTTAGCTAAATCTGTTTTTGTAAAAACTTGTTTTTTAGGAAATTCTAGTTTGAATTTCTTAGCACTTGCAGATGAAGAATATGCATACCCATTCAAATACTGCCCCCGAGCTCTTTCATAAAACCATTTAGACTGCGTAAGCTGTCCGGCCCCTGCTGGAACATATATCCGGCGGGAAAATTCTTCTACTCTTTTATGGAAAGCATGTGTAGCAAAGAAATCAGCATCATTAACCTTATTTTGACTATTTGCATATTTAGAAATCAATGGAACCATTTCATCTGCCATTTCCTGAGAAATAACCGATAATTTCATTTGAACAAAAATACCTTTGATATCAGCCTTATCCTTTTTATACGCATTAAATAAAGATGCTGTAGTTTGTCCACCATTAACTATCTGCAGATTTTTTATTTCTGCAATTTTTCCTTTCTCTAATTTTATATCTTCTGCCGTTGCCGTTATTCCATTGTTATATGCAAAAAAACGCTCTGGTTCTTTCAATATTGTTTCTCTGATTTTTTTGTTTACTTTCCCACGTACTTGTAAAAAACTGCGTACGTTTCGTTCTAATAATCGAGAACCATATTTTTCATATAATTTCGATAAAACAAGTCCTGGAACAACAACCAAAAAAGAACGATATTCAGAACTTTCAAAATTTGCAGGAAGACATTGCAACTCACATTCAAATTCTTCACGGAAATTAATAACAATATCTTCAGAAACCCTCTCTGAGGACAGTACTCTATATAACCTGGTTAAATCCCACAAATGATAATGAAAATTAACATTCGCCGTAGATTTTGAAGGAATTGCCTCCATACGAGTACTTAATCTTTTATCAGTAAGCAAATAAAGATTTATATTTGATATATCTTTTTGATGCTCGTAAATAAGTCTTGCAATCTCATATCCATCAGAGCTTTCTTCCATCTGCCAGTGAAAATTTTTATCTAAACTTTTCAAATAAAAATTTTCTAGTCTTTTAAAACATGTCTCAATTTCATCTTTATTGATATTAAAAAGTTTATTTGAGCCACTATATGAACAAATAAAAAGATTTAATGAATTATTGCCGTTTTCTCCATCATTAAAATAATAGCCATTCAATGCACGTCCATTTTGATCCTTATAATAAGAATAAAATGGAACATCAATTTCTCCAAAATCATTTAAATATTGGCAAAAATAATCAAATAGCTGATGTTGATAAAAATCATTATTTACAACAGCACCATTTGTTACCTCATTATACAGCTCTTCATGAAAATCCTCTAATTCGTTCATATCTTTGTCCTAATCTAAAATTTCATTAGAGTTAAATATCCAAGAGGCACATTTTCCTAAATCAAGTATATATTTCACTTTTTTAATACCCAAAGAAATATTTTCCGGTGTCAGCCTAGGAAATCCAGAGAGTACATGATAACAGGAAATTGTATTAAAAATATAAAAATCATCATTACAACTGCCATCTAAGATAAAGCCAGCGGATGCCAATTTTGAAAGAAACAAATCAAACGCAGGAATAGATTGTTCTCTTAATTTGCAGGCAATTCTACCTGCTAAAGAATATAAACTGAAACTATCTGCCTGATCAGAAGAAGATTTTCCTAACAAGATAACAGCTAATTCCAGCTGGCAGTTTAATGTATATAATTGTTCTAATGATGATATCTGAACTTCCTCCTTTGATGGAGAAATCGTGGTTTTTATTTCAATTCTTTTATTGTTAATAGAAAAATCCTGAACGTCTTTTTCACTTCCAGTCCAGTAATTTACTGCATCCAATGCTGAGTATTTTTTCAATATAAACTTTTCAAGAAAAATAAGCTCCCCTAGCAAACCTATTTGCTCTTCCTTTGATAGAACATTTTCTCTTGATTTATTAAGAAAATATTGCCAATAAAGAAGCCTATTGTAAAAGGATTTAACAGCATTACATTCTTCTGAAGCTTGTGCTGAATATTCACATACATCAACACATATTTTCTTAAAAATTTGCCAATCAAACACATCTTTCAAAATTAAGCATATTGAATTTTTATTATCAATAAATTCTTTTTTTATATCTATTCCATTCATTTGAACACAAATAGGAGTATTATCCAATATTACGGAATTAAGTGAAAAAATGAGTAGATATTTTCCTTCAGTATTTTTTCCAATATAAAAATCATACGGATTTTGAGAATTCAATCTCTTTGAGGATATCTTACCACCAACTGGAATTTCCAACAATTCCCACGGATTATCATTTATCTTCTTCATCTACATCCTCATCTTCATCATTATCTGTCAACACCCCATAGTTTTCCTGAATCCACTGTAAGTTAACCATATATTCTTCACCTTCATATTCATAATTTCGATTTATATAAGGGAAACTTATTCCATAAACAGGTATATTGTTATAGATATTCTCTTCATCATTAAAATCAGCAATAAATAAAATCAATAGAGGTTTTACTCTCTCTCTTCGATAAGCCTGATCTATATTATTCTTTCCATTCGGTTTTAGACCAGATTCTGCTCGCATTATCTGTTCTTCGGACAAACCAATTTGTTCAACACCTTCTGAGGCCATTCTCCTCCGTGAACTGACTTCAATACCTTTACTGTCTGAGGTGAATTTTCCTATTGTTCTCAATGGTTTCTTTATTGTAAGAGGCGTCCCTTCAATGGGAAGTTGAAATTCTTCAATATTCGCCCTTTTTAAACTTATTAACGTTATATCCCAGCAAGTAATGTTGTCTCTGGTTGTCATATTTTTTATAAACCTATGCATCAGATAAGTCTGAGTATCAGTTGAAGTTTCATGATTTCTAAAATCTCGAATAAAATCTTCAACAAATTCTGACGGTACATCTGACCATAGATATCCAGAACTGTTAGAATCTTGAGGAGTTAAGGATTGCAACTTAGCAATCAAATCATAAACAAGCTTTTGATTATGTTCTAATTCTTCCTTTGATATATATACACGTTTTGTTTCAACATAGCGACCAGATAGATCTACTTTTTCTCTAATAGGCATACCATGCAACATCTTATTTTTCGCTGTAATCAACAACTTAAACGGACTTTTTCTTACTCTTAAGCCGAAACTACTAGGTGTTGCACTTAACGATGTCATATATTTAAAATCAGAAATTAATTCATTCGTTGCATCTGTTATAAATTCATACCAATTAAACGATTCTTGAGGCATATAAACCCTGCAGAGATCTTCATAACCATCCCGATAACCAAACCAACGTCCCATCTGCATTAAAGTATCGTACATCATTGTGTTGCGAATCAGATAGCTGATGCTCAACCCTTCCAATGTAAGTCCTCGAGATAATGCTAAACCTCCAACAGCTATTATATTTAATCCCTGACTATATTTTTCATAATCTAATGCATCTTGAGACCGCTGATTAATATTATATACTTTTATGGGAGCTGCTGCTTCATGTAACTTGTCCTGAATATCTAGCCATCTAATACCGCAGGTTTGAGAATATTCTATATCAAATAACCGTTTTAAATTACTAATTACAGGATAGGTTTCCGCATTTGGCATTTTGTAAGAATATCGAATCGAGTTTTGCAGTTCAGATAAATATTCAATTATTTGTTCTTTAATCCTTCCTTGAACATCATTATACCGAGAAACATTTACTAACATAGAATTATGAGAATCGCCATTACCTCGCAGGATTCGAATGGCTCTTACTAAAATAAATAAATTAATCGCATCACAAAGACTTTGGGGAAGTTCTTTTATTTCTAAATCTTTCTTGTGGACGATAGGAATAGCCCCTGAAATTGAACCATCTGAAAGATTTTTTTGATGATCTGAAATTATTTTTACAATTCGTTCTGGCATATCTAAAAATATTTTATTAGCACCAAAATAATTAGATGGAGCATCAAGGCAGTATATGAAATCTTTTGGAAATAGATCTTCCCCTAATTCCTTTGCAGGTGTATTATCAATAAAAATATTCGCAAAAGGTGTTGCTGCATATCCAATATAACATTTTTCTTTGAATATTCCTAATAATTCTCTAATTAATGCATTAATCTTAGTAGCTTTTTCAGGGTCTTTACTTGTATTAATAGAGGCATTATCCGCTTCATCATCTATTAACATCATAGGTACATCATCAATCCCTGCTATGCTATCTCGAGATTGAACATTCTGTTTAAGCCAATCTATAAGATTACGCAATGTATTTGTATTCTTTTTTATCACAAAAATAACAGGATTTGCAAAGCTTTTAATATTTGCTCCTACCTGAGAGGCTAGATTTTTATTGAAGTCTTTATATATAGTTGTAAAGGTAATTGGTCTTTTGGCAAGACTGCTATTGTCTGCAATACCAACGCCGGTCGGCAAAAAATTATCATTATCGGTACTATATCCCGTAAATCCCTGTTCAATTCTCATTTGAGTTTGACGCCTCAAAGAATTTGTTATCCCGGCAATAACTATAAAAACTTTATACCCGGCATCGGCTGCTTTAGAAATTAATCCTACATAATTAGCTGTTTTTCCAGATTGAACCTGCCCAACTACCATTCCCTTTCGTTCCCAAACTCCCTGCTTTTCAGGATTTTCAGAAAGGCTTAAAATTCTTTCGGTAACTTCATCTAAAGAAGAAACAACTTTAGGTCCCATCTGTTTTTTGTTTAAAAGATATTCTTTATATCTTTTCCAATAATACCATTCAATACTTCCTTTTCGATTATCAAGCCAGGGTTCAAAATTTTCTTGAAGAATATCACCTGTCTCCATCGTAAATGAAAAACGTTCTTCTATTCTGCGTTGAACTTTAGTTAACTGTTCTTGAGACAGTGAAAATGCCGATGCCAGCATCTGAACTGTATCTGAAATAAATACTTTTGTAATTTCAGATACAGACTTATGACTTATTATTGCAACAGCTGCTCTTTCCAAATCATCTTCAGAACTATTTTCCATCATGGCTTTTTATTTCCTTTGTTAAATTCTTTTGTATAGCATCCCAATATTTATCAAACGGTGTAATATTTGACAAACGATTCGCAGCTTCATTAACGTCTATTCCTTCATTGTAAACCCAGTCATGTACTACTTTTTTTGCAACATCCACAAGTTCCTCAACATTGATATCATTCTGAACAATATTTTGAGGTATCGCTGCATAATCATGAAACAATAAATCTGTAGGAAAACATTTTGCCAGCATATCTAGCAACATAACAAAATCAGCTTCACATTGAGAAGGAATATTTTCTTTTATTTTATAAACCAAAGGATGATCTAAATTGATTTTATAACAAACTTTACCTTGAGCAACATGTTTTTCCCACATTTGGATTGTACTTTGATCGATGATACGCCGCCCTCTAGCTCTATACGTTTTTGCAGATTTATCTCTGATTTTTTCTATAATGTTTTTCAGTCTCATTCGAATAACAGATGGGGGATGAGCCATTGATTTCTTTACATCCAGTTTCCATTCAGCATCCATATCATTAGATATATCTATCTTAACTCTCGCTAATTTTGTCAATGTTTCCGGTGCTGCTAAACGGAACCAAGAACCATGAATAATTAGTCTTTTATTGCGATATACATAAAATCCTTGGTTGGCCAAATATCCTCCGTCACCAGCATATTTCTCATATTCATCCGCTGATGTTTTGCTGTGATGGGGAAGTATATATGGAACTATGGTAACTTTAGATTTTTTGAAAACAATTTCATCTTTTTCCAGCTCCTGCGTGGCTGGATTTTTAAGATTGAAAGGATCAAAACCCTGCAATTGATGACCATTTATAAAAATTTTGATTTTAGATAATCCTCGTTCTCCATCTAAATAGCGATGAAATGTCAAAGACAAATGCTTTTCCAAAATTAGAATTTTTGCTTCAAATTCTTTTTGCGGCTCTTTACAATCTTTATCAATAATACGATCAATTTTTTCCCAGATAACAGCTGTTCCAAAATCCGGATAATTCTTTAAAAATGAATATATAGCAACATCATTTTCAGATAAAATATTTAAATTCCAAGCATTATCATTTTGAATCTCTTCTAAATCCCATTGTGCACCAATCAATACATCTTTTGAAGATGCCACAGTCAGCCGTCGACAAATGGCAAAAGATGCTGTTTTCATTCCCAAACCAAAACGTCCCAAATCCGTTTGTTTTCGTGAAAACAACGGACTGAATGTACCTAGCCTCATGGCTTCTTTCAGCTCATCTAGCGACATTCCATGACCATTATCAATGATCGCAAATATTGGCCCGTCGGCTTTATATTCAAATACAATATCGATTCTATCGGCATTGGCCGAAATACTGTTATCTATAATATCTGCTACTGCTGTCTCTAAGGAATAGCCCACACTTCGAAGAGAATGAACAAATGAGGAAGGATTTGGTTCTAGTCTCTCTTTGGGCATGATCTGCTCTCTCTAATAATCTATAGATTAAATGTATTTTTTAATTTGTTAATAAGTATTTGAGTCATATCTTTATCAATCTGAATGGATTGACTGACCTTTTCTGGATTTTTCCGTTTATTTGTTCCAAAAGTATCAATTTGGAAAATTGTTTTGCCACTCATCTCAAAAACAGTATATGCAGCCTCAGTTGTTTGGTGAATATTATTTTTAGTTTTTGATATTGCTGAAAATTTCTGTGGATTAAGTAATGCCATTTCCATTCTCCTAACATTTTACCTTGTCCAATATATTACGAATATTTTCTGCTATAGCCTGTACAACAGGAACAGAAACAGAATTACCAACCTGCTTATATTTATTACCCATGCTTATATCATCCGGAAAAGAAAAAGTCTTATCATCAAATCCTTGCAATCTTAAACACTCTTCCGGCGTTAATCTTCTAAGGCCGCGCTCATCCACAACTAAAGGAACATTATGCCCGCCGCCGCCCATATTTGCCGTTAAAGTTGGACAAACGCCTCGTTTATTTTTGCGACAGTATACTCTTCTCCACTGATAAAAAGCTTTTTTATCATCAACAGCTTTAAGTGCTGTAAAATAATAATGAGGATAATTTTCAAAGTAATGAATACTGTCGGCCGACTTATCAACAATTTCATCAAAGGTCAGCCGTTGATTTGCATTAACAGGTTGCGGCCAGCCTTCTTTTTCAAATAAATCTTTTTGTTTTTCACTTCTGAAACAAACCATATAAAAGCGTTGCCGATGCTGCGGTAAAATAGAACACTCGCACGTATCCAATACTTTATCTGCAATACGATATTCCCGGCTTTCTAGAGCATTTTTTATTGCAGAATAAGTATTGCCATTATTATGTGTTTTTAAATATCTAACATTTTCAAAAAATAAAACTTTAGGCTGAAATTCATCTATAAATTTCAGCATTTGAAAAAACAACTTTCCTCTAGGATCTTCAAAACCTTTTCGATATCCAGCAATTGAAAATGCTTGGCAGGGAAAACCACCTGTTATAACATCAACTTTTGAAAGATTTTCTGGCTTTAAATTGCAAATATCATCCTCAATTAATTGATGATGAAAATTTTTGCGATAAGTTTTGCAAGCGGCTTTATCTATTTCATTTGACCACGCCAACTCATATCCAGCATTTTTAAATGCTAAGCAAATTCCCCCGATTCCAGCAAAAAAACTTCCAACTTTTAACATATTATCAATTCAAATTATCTTTACTTTTACATTTAAATACATTTGCAAAAAAAAGCTATAAATATTTTTCTGTTTTCCCATGCTTACTATTCACATTATGGCCTGAATATCTTTAAAAATCTTTTATATTTTAACCAATTTATAAAAAGATAAATACTTATAATTGATAATAACTCAAAACTAACAACATAGTTAACAAACACTATACTAAACCATTTTATATTTCTTAATTCCTTACATAACCCAACATGCTGAGGAAACTGCAAGGTTATTCATAATAGTGCTTTTATTGATTATCTGATTGTTTCATTGGTTAATGATATTCAAACCGACAGTCAAAACAAGCGTATCAGCGCTTTTTTTCTTAAATTGATATAGGTCATAAGAAAATTTGCAATTTATCAAATACCACACATCAACTGCAGGGTAAAATTATTTTCCACGGTGTTTTTGCTTGTAATTGTATTTCCTTCAAGATCTACCATTCGAACAAAGATTGCATTAACGCTGTTTTTCCCATTTTTTGCAAATTTCAATTCGAAATCGCCGATAAAGACCTCCAAAATATTCGCGTTTTTTCGGATGAACTTATAATTCTGCGGAAAAGCTAAATCAGAATGAAAAGCTGAAGCTTTTTTATTTAAGACATTAAACAACAAAACCAGAGGACAGCGGCTGTTCTCGTCAATTTCTGCCATCATGAAATCAGGAGCATTTTGCTTAAACTTTTTCAAAACCGGATTCGTATTTGCAGTATTGAGAATTTCTTGAAGTCTTGTATTAAAATCTGCTTCTTGTTGTGCAGAATCTTTTTTGCTTTGTAAATCCTTCAAAGTCGGTAATTGGTGTTTAAATCGGGCTATCGCTTCATAATCGGCAATAATACGTTCAGCATCCCCGACTTTAAAATAATCAGAACCCTTACAAATCTGGTACACCCTCTTAAAATAGTCTAAATACCACCATTCATTTTCGATATCCAAACCCTTAGTTATTTTACATTCGCCATATTTCTGCCGATTTTGAATCGCCTCATCTATAAAACCAAGAGTATCAGCTTTACTGGATTGTTTATTCTTTTCTTCAAGCTGTTTTTTTAGGGATTCTCCATAATTTTTTAAACATTCTTGATTCTCTTTAGAATAAAAGACATCAAAACTTTCCGTTTTTAACTGTTTACATGAATTTATTCTCGCTGAGGAACCGAGTTCCCACGCGTTGGTTTTTGCTAAAAGCTCAGACTCAACCTTTTCCATTATTACAGAGCAACCAACTAACAATGCAATTCCGCATAACAAACCTATTTTCCGCATATCAGCTTCCTCTCATGAGTTAAAAGTTGTCCGGTCATATTTTTCTTCCCTCTCATCATCAAGAAGCCTAACAAGATGTCCGCACCGTTTGCATTTTCGCCAGATTTCATAATGACGAACCAATACAGGAACCTTTACTTCTTCCACACGCAGCACATTTCCATTGTTGTCTTTTATTTCTTCCTTTCTGACTTCAGTCTCAATGTCCGTATTTAGCAGTTCCTTCTTTTCTTGCCGCATCACCCACCATTTTTTACACTTTGGACAACGATATCGCCAAATAAAGCCTATAATATTGAAAACTATATAACAAATAACAATAATCGCAAATGCGATGTAAACAAATCCGCCGGAACCGGATTCCACTGAACTGTCATTTTGGGCATATGCAACAAAAGAAGCAATAAAACTAAGAAAAAAGCAAAAAAATAACATTGTTATTCCTTTATATTTCAAATTCTGTAATAATCGGGTAATGATCTGATAATTCCTCAATTTCTGCAGCGTAATCGACATACGATTTTTGAACAAGTAAAGACTGACTGGCAAACATCCAATCTATCTGGCGGTTGCCATTATGTTTAAAGGTTGTCTCATAACCGCCGTCAGGGAAATGCCCCAAACAATCCCTGAGATCAAAGGCCGTCAGCCGGTCAAAAAAGTTAAAATTTTTGCGCGACTTTCCCTTATCCCATTGCGGCCCGGCGTTCCAATCACCGGCAATAATAAATCTTTTGGAGGAAGAAAAACCGTCTAACAGTGGCGCGGCATCTGATAAACAGCGATGTAGATTGGCCAAATAAGAATATCCGGTCACACTCTCATAATCATAAGTATTTTTGCCATACATGGAAATAACGGCAATATCCGTTCCTATAATTTGGGCAATAGTCATACTTCCCGGATAAGCCGTGTTATATTTTAACTCAATTGTATTCAAGTTGACATTATTGGCAGCCAATATCGCCGTTCCCCATTTTGGGCGGTTATTGTTATTGCGCGTATCGGTCAAAAAATCCATCGCGCCCCATAATCCTTGTCCTTGCGGATTATAGATTGGAATATAGGAGTAAAAATGATTGGGATAAATATGCCCAAAGCTTTTGGCATCCGGAATTTCCTGAGCCAAAACAATGCCGACATTGTTTTTCTTTAAGTAAAGTAAGGCTTTTTCAATTTTCTCACAATTACTTTGCTTCGGAGATCCATATCCCAGATTCCAAGTTGCGACACGTAAAATCCCAACCATTTATTTACCCCTTAATATTATTTAGATTGCTGTTTTAGCTTGAATATGGCCTTTACGCCTCTAAAACCAATCCCTGCTAAAAAAGCCGCTAAAAAGAAGGAAATTAACCAGGCTTTATCTGGGGCAACTCGAAAGAAAAGGATCAAAGCTCCCTCCATAAATTTCATAGTCATAAATAGAATAGTCATTGCATACAAAAATGCGCATGGAGCCGCTATTCCGCCGACTTTTTCTTTAACTTCTGTTTTTTCTGACATTATTTTCCTCCCTAAAAAAATGAACTTTTACCCAAACGACCAATCAGTGGATGGCCCTTGCACCACCGTGCTTCTGAAGCATTGGATACACGACAAATTTTCAAATCTGCCTTGTACTCATTATCAACAAAAAATATTTTAACTGTTGCCCGATACTCGTTATGTTCAAAAAACCATTTAGCTTCCGTATTGGCTTGATAATCTGCATCAACGACATAAAACAACAAATCTGCCGAGTATACGTTATCAACCAAAAAAACTTTAATGTCCGCGTTGTATTCGTTTTCGGTTACATAAACTAACGCCATATTTTCCTCCTAATCTTTAATCAATTATTTAGTTTAGTCAATAAAATTATGTTGTGCTTGAACAATACTTATAAGAATAAACGTATTGTATCATCCCAATATGATTTTACGGGGTGAACTATGCTCAAAGAACAAGACTTTTTAAGGCTGGTTAGCGATTCCATTCGAAAGAATCGTCTGGCTAAAAAACTTTCCAGCGAAAAATTATCAGAATTAAGCGAAATGGATTATTCTTCTATCAATTTGATAGAGAATCAAAAACAAAATCCGCGTTCTTACAGTCTATATAAACTGCTCTATGCTTTGGATATTGATATAACCAATCCTCTAAAAGACAATACGCTGCAAACCCAAGAAACTAAAGAAAAAATCATCCGTAAATTAGATTTAATGGATGAAAAACAACTCGTTTCTCTATTAAGTTTCATAGATAATTACACGCTAACCAGCAAGTAAGTCCTAAAAGCTGCTTATCTGAACTTTCCTCCGAAAATATATTTTCTTGGATCATATCTTGCGGCAAGATGGCTGATATCGGCATGTCCATAGCCTGTTCCTCTGGAGCATAAAGCCATTTGAGGCCTTGCCTGAATATTATTCTCACTGCAGTAGCTCAAAGCCTGACTTAACGCATCGCATTGATCCTTAAAAGGAGAATAAGGAAAAGTTAACAGCTCATTCTTAAAATCATCAAGCCAATCTTTGTATTCAGTCGGCAATAACAATTCTCCTCTTTCAATTTTCAGGCTGACGATGTTAAATCGTTGCTCTTTTGAGCGATGGCAAGAGCAGGGTCTTAAGTTTGATATTTTATTTCTCAGCATTTGATAGAGCTGAATACCAGAAGATTCATTTTCAATAAGAGTTATTGTCCGATTATAAAACATCTCTTCAAATTTTTGATGCATAGCTTCAACCTTTGTTACTAAATCCGGAAATTCCAACTTTTCCCGGATAACCTCAAGCAAATAATACTTATTATCGTTGCCTAATCCGACAACAACACAAGCAGAGTATGCGCAATTGTCATTGGTTTTTGCCGCTGTATCCCAAGATAGGATAACCCGATCTAATCTTCCTGAGTAGGTATAGTATTTAAGCCATTCAGGTTTTATTATCCCGCTGCCAACCGGTATAGGGTTTTGTTGGTATTGTGCTGAAAAAGCAAAGCTTCCCATCGAATTCTTATAACTATCTACAATACGCTCACTTTCTCTTTGGGGATGCAAAAGTTCTCCTTTTTTTCTAACATGTTTAGAAGTCAGACCTGAAATATGATTTTTTACCAACCATTCCTCATCTTCCTCAGCAATAATCGGAAGCTTGATAACTTTAAATTCAGGATCATTTTTTTGTAAATAGCCGGATAAATCATTTAAATGAAGACGTTGCATAACAAGGACAATTTTACCGGTATTCTTGTTATTCAATCTGGAAAATATTGTATTTCCATAAGCCTCATTAACTTTTTTTCTTATTGTATCGGAATAGGCGTCTGTTGGTTTCAACGGGTCATCCATAATAATCCAATCAGCACCCCGTCCGGTAATAGCTCCAAAAACTGTTGTAGAAAAACGACCGCCGTGCTTTGTCGTTTCAAAATCCATTACAGATTTTTTATCAGATTTTATCCTTGTCTGAGGAAAAAGCCTTTTATACCACTCTGTTTCCATAATGGTTTTACAATCTGAAGCCAATTTTGATGCCAATTCATCTCCATAACTGATACACATAATCTTTGTCGACGGATCAAGTCCTAATAAATATGTCGGTAACGCAATAGAACAAATAAGAGATTTCAAATATCTCGGAGGGAGATTTATAATTAATTTTTGATATTCTCCTTCCCCCATTCTTTGGAGTTGATCGCAAAGAACGTTAATATACCAACCATCAATAAATTCTTCTGATGGATTTAGTTCATGAAACACTTTTCGCACATAACTTAAAAAGTTTTTACGCAATAACGAATCAAAAATATAATTAATTGGATTTTTCATCTTTGTTGTCTCCTTTGTTCTGTTCTAAAAATTGTTTTAAAATTGCCTCATCACTCAGAGACAATTTGCTTGTTTCTAAGGATTGCTCCTCTTTCATGTCCAGCTGCATCAAGTATGGAAAAAGCGCCGCAATGGCCTTAATCTCGCCTTTTACTGCAGCATTGACCAATTGCATCAGCATCGCCTGCTTTTTGGTAATGCTGATGGTTTTGCCCTCTTGCTGGATTTTGATTTTCTGTTCCAAAACCGCATCCAGAAGTTTAAGCGTGTTTTTACTTCCTTTCGGCCTCCCTGTCGGATTACCCGAACATCCCTTTTGAAACCTCGAATGTTTGGGCGGATTTTTATAACCACTTTCACTCATTGATTTTCTCCAATTTTTCCTGCAATAATTGCTCATATGATTTTTGCGAACTTAGATGAATAGCCCAATTTCCAGTTAATTCGTGATACCGGCGGATAATCGTGTCGACATACAAGGGCTCATACTCGATTCCATAACAAACACGTCCGGCCTTTTCAGCCGCAATCAGTGTTGTTCCGCTACCGAGAAATGCGTCCAGTACAATATCGCCGCGTTTAGAAACATCCAAAATTGCGTCGCGGACTAATTCCACAGGCTTAACGGTTGGATGCATTTTGAGATTTTTCTGTTCGGAACCAAAACTATTAACACCGGCATAATGCCAAACATTCGTTCGATAGCGCCCATGCTTGCCTAACTCCACATTATTGACATGAGAACCTTTGCCATTCTGAAAAACGAAAATCAGCTCATGCTGAGATCGGTAAAAACTACCCATGCCACCGTTTTTCTTGCACCAAACCACCATATTCAGCATTTTGGGATAGATATCCCTCGCCACTGAAATAAGTTCGTATATGTGCCGCCAATCCATGCAAACATAATGAATGGAATTTTCAGCAGAATATTTAGCTATATTCGCCATTGATGTTTTCAAAAACGAAATAAATTCAGCCTCATTCATCTCACCAGAGGCAAAAGCAAACTCGTTATGTTTTGTCTGGCCAGCACCACAAACATGTCCTTGAATTTTCACATTAAATGGTGGGTCTATGAAGACCATATTGGCTTTAACGTCTTTAAACAAACGCTGGTATGTTTCTTCTTTTAACGAATCTCCGCAAATAATTTTGTGTTTTCCTAAAAGCCAGATATCACCGTTCTGACTGACTATTTCATTTTCCGGCACATATGGAACAAAATTAAGTTTTTCATCCGCTTTTTCATTAGGCTTGTCCTCAGCCAGAAGGACATCTATTTCCTTGAAATCAAATCCGGTAATATCTAGATTCAATTCATCTTCAAGATTTAGAGCCAGTTTTTCAATTTCTGAAAATTCAAGCTTCAATAAATCCGTATCCCATCGACCATTCTCCGATAATTTATTGTCAGCTATGCGATAAGCCCGTTTTTCCGGTTCAGAAAGATGTATAAGGCGAACCACCGGAACTGTTTCCAGTTTCAACAGCTTTGCGGCCAACAGACGACCATGACCGGCAATTACCTCTGCCTTTTCATCAATCAAAATAGGATTATTAAAACCAAATCTTTCAATCGATTTAGCGATTTGCTGAATTTGTTTCTCTTCATGAACCTTAGGATTTTCTTTATAAGAATTAAGATTTTCCAAGGCTGTATATTCAATTTTTATTTGCTTGTTAAACATAATTTATTCCTTTCTTTTTTGTCCAAACAAGGTTTTTCCTCTTCAGAAAAACGTGGTATATAATATACAAAAAACTTTTTATTTATTTTCAATGCATTAAGCGGATGATGTCTTATACAAACACGCGTTTTTATATGCCTTATTTTTTTGTCCAAATTATCTATTAGAGTTGACTTCTTGTCCTATGTAAGCCTTAGTGAACCTGTAAAATATGGAAAAACAAGGAGTTGACCAATGAGAAAGAAGATTTATCTGCCGAAAAGTGCTGAAGAATTAAAAAAATTAAGTCACCAGAGACAAGCGGAGCTTTGGGCGCGGTATCATAACAGTCCCTATGAGCGGCAGTTTCGCGCGCTATGGTATTATATCGCCTGCGAAAACGCCAATCTTAAAATTGAACGCAAACATCTGACTAAGCTGGAAAAATACGCCGAAAACCCCGATGAGTGTATGGTTAAGGTTTATAAGACCAAATACAATCTGCATCCCGGCACCGAAATCATTAAGACCTACCTTGGCCAGCAGTATAAGGTTACTATCGCGGAAATTAATGATTTTATTTACAACGGACAGCATTATAAAACTCTGTCCGCTATAGCCAAAGAAATCTGCGGCATAAAGGTCTCTGGCTATGACTTCTTCGGATTAAATAACAAACGGGTATTAAAGGGGGCGGCTCATGGTTAGAATAAGCTGTGCGGTCTATGTTCGCAAATCTACCGAAAAAGGCTTAGAGCTTGAGTTTAACTCGCTGCATAATCAGGAAGACGCCTGTCGCAGTTACATTATGTCTCAAGCCTTTAACAACTGGGAATATTTCAAAACCTACACCGATGGAGGCATCTCCGGCGGCACCATGGAGCGTCCGGCTCTAAAACAGATGCTTGAGGACATTCGCCGGGGCTTAATTCAGACGGTGGTGGTTTACAAAGTTGACCGTTTATCACGCTCCATCATGGATTTCCATAATATGATGAAAGAGTTTGATAAATGCGGATGCAACTTCGTTTCAATCACACAGGCTTTTGATACCTCAACCTCCATGGGTAAGCTGACATTGAATATGCTGCTGTCATTCGCTCAATTTGAGAGGGAAGTGTCCTCAGAACGTGTCCGTGATAAAATCCGCGCCAGTAAGGCTAAAGGTTTGTGGACGGGCGGTGTTCCAAAACTTGGTTATGATATTAAAGACAAAAAACTAGTTATTAATTCGGTTGAAGCTGAACAGGTGCGCAGCATTTTTGAAGGCTACCTGCAATGCGGCTCGCTGGCCGAACTTGAAAAATTTGTTGAAATTAAGGGGTTCAAACATAAAGACTGGGTAACCAACAAAGGCGAACAGAGAGGCGGCAAGCCTTTCAAAATATCCGCGCTCCACCGCCTGTTACATGAAAAATTATACCTCGGCATGATTGAAAACAAACGCACCGGACAAGCATTCAAAGGACAGCATGAGGCAATCATATCAAAAGATCTGTGGGAAAAGGTGCAAACCAAACTCAAAGAAAATGACAACTGCACTAACCATACAAGGAGCCGAAACAATAACCTGCTGACTGGAAAATTGTTTGATGCCAATGGTACCATTTTTACCAATCAAGCCAATAGCAAAAATAAAGCCACCAAACGACATTACTATTCTATTAAGGGCTTGTTCTTACCCACGGAGCAAATTGATAAGCTCGCCAAAGATGCCATTATTGAGATTCTTAACGGCAATCTCAATGGCTTAAACAAAGACAGCGCAATGGCTTTAAAACTGATAAACTTCAACGATATGGACTATTTCGCGCAACGCAATTTTATCCACAACTTCATCAATAAAATCATCTATCAAAAAGATCGCCTGACCTTCTTTTTTAATACCGATCCGATAATCCTCTCGGCCTATACCGGCGATTCGCTGAACCAAAACAATAACCTGCTGGAGTTTATTGCTGATAATGTCAACAACCAAATTATCTATGAAAAGCAGGTGGTCATCAACCGCGGACTGTCAAGCAATGTCTATAACGCCGGAAAGGTTGGACTGATGAGTGTTAATGACAACAACCGCCTCATCGTCAGAGCCTTCGCCTACGCTTGGCGGTATAAGAAACTTTATGAGAAAGGTCTAAGTACCGATGACATCGCTAGACAAGAAAAAATGTCAAAGAGAACCATTTACAAATATCTCAACCTTGCCTACCTCTCACCAAAAATAATTAATCAACTTCTCGACGGAACCTTAACCATCAACCTGCAAACCCTTTTTGAAGTAGCTTCTAAAAATCTAAGCTTTGAGGAACAGGAGAAAACATCAATTTAATATGGAGAATATTCTCTCGATTTTAAATTTTTATCCCAATGATGACCTATAGCAAGAACACTTCCTTGAATTACAAGTTTTCCATTATTTTTAATTATATTTTTTACCTTGATAATACTACTTTCATTTTTTCTGCCAGAAAGCCATTCACATTTTGCTGACATAGATGTTGCATCCCACAAATCGAAAACAAAAGTAATTTCTACATTATTTACTTTTCTTAATCCATGACATTTTTGGGACATACCACAATCTTTTTCTGTTTTCTTAGAAAAATAATGAGCACCTTGAACAAAAATAAAATCTCCTTCTTCTATGATACCAGCTAAACTTCCTTTATCTAAATAATCAGAAATATTTATAATTGATAATTTATTAAGAATGTTATGAAGATTTTCTTTCATATACTCATAATACAGTATACAATTATTTCCTTCATATCTATAAGACATTTCCTCAGCCCTAGAAAGAGTAGGATAACCATCTTCTTGTATTAATTTAGCAGAAAGTACCGAACGATAATATTTATTTGAACTCAAATTAATCTCAAACTCATTGATCAGCCGATATAATTGAGTAATATTAATATAATCCCAATTACTAGATTCAAGACGCATTGCATTCAAAATAGCTTTTTGGTCAAAAGCTTTAACCTTATTTTCCCACTCTTTTTTTAAAGAACGTAAAGTTTTTTCATCTAAATTTTGAGAAAGTTCTTTTTTAGAATGAGCTAAATCATGATGATTGAGACATAAAACTGCAAGATTTTCTAAGTTATGAGATCGACTTTGTGCCCATTCTTTAATATGATGGACAACTATAGGAAGTTCTGGATTGCGACAAACACAACATTGAAATCTGTTATTAAAAAGTACCTTCGTTAGAATATCATTAGGTATTGGAGGTCTTACTTCATTATGAATAATATTAATAAAAGCTTCATCTAAACCAAGTTTTTTTAATTCCTGTTTTGTTTTTATTTTTAATGAATTTAGAGAAAAGCCACTTTTTATCAAATTATCTGCGGTTTTAGAATCTAACCCTCGTGCAATAAGAGCCATCTTCGTTCTATTGAATTTTTGTTCCATTATTTTTCCTATTCTGAAGTGACTTTGCAAAAATCGGCATTGTATGTAACTGCCTTAAATTTTGCATTTTCCAACATAAAATGAGCTTACCATAGTTATTTCGGCGATGTCAACCGCCAGCAAAGCCCGTGTTTCCGCGGGATACGAAAAAAGACGCTACAATCCAGCGTCTTTTTAATTAAAATGGCGGAGAGAGAGGGATTTGAACCCCCGGTACGCTTACACGCACAATTGATTTCGAGTCAACCGCATTCGACCACTCTGCCATCTCTCCAATACATATTGTTAATAAAATCTTTTAAACAAGATTACAAGCATTAATTTAAATATCCCGACCGCTTTTTTCCAAAATTTCTTCTTTCATCATCCGAACCTGCTCTTTATCGTCCCTGGCACTCTTATCAACAGCATTCTCTTCTCGGGAATTTTCCTTACTGTCCATGGCATGATCACGTACCCTGGTGTCAAAACAATCAATAATTATCCCGATAACACCATACTTATGCTGTTCTTCATAGCTAAATATCCTGTTAAGTCGGACTCGGATTTCCTCACGATTATCATATCCAAAAACTTCCGGCGGCAACAACTCAACCATCGTTTCAACCGTATCAAAAACCAAAAAACCTTTTACCAGACACAACGTGCGATCATTAAGCTCTTTGCACTCAAACTCAATAACATCATTCGGCCGAATCTTTTGGCATTTTTCGGTATACAAACGAACCTCCACCTTTTTTGAACCGGACAGCAGCTTCTTAAAAGGCATCCACATCATCGGCATAATATGCTTCATACTTATCTCCGTTTACTGGTAATATACGGAAGTATGCTACAACTATTTACGAAAAATATCAAACACTTCCAAAAATTTTTCCCAGCGTGACAATTCCTGCGCCTGACGAAAGGCAAAATGTTTAAACAAAAGATAATTAAGAATAAACAACACACTGATTGCCACCGCCTGCGACAAATAGATATTCAAATGAAGCCGCCCGACCAACAAAGACAATATTCCGGCATTTATAACATAACTGACTGACCAGATTAAAACGCTCTTCGCATACTCCCGTACATGGTTTCCGCTCGTCCCAAACACCAAAATCTTATAAGAATAAAACGCCACAACAGAAGAAAACAACCACATCATAAGCAAAACCAGCTGATAATGAAGCGTTTTAAAAACAATGCCCAAAACAACAAACAAAACATAGCGAAAAGCCATGTTTAGAGAAGCCAAAATGCCAAAACGCAGGCGCTCGTCCGTTTCAAACCAATGGTCTATTAAAGTTTTCTCCTTAATAAACCAGCCTTTAACTTTTTCATAAGCCGCATAAAGCCATTTCATTTTTCATCTCCGTAAAAGTATCACTTAGTTAAATATAATTTTCAATAAAGAAAATTAAACAAGCAATCGCGGCGTTTTTTTACGACAAAAACTTATGAACTAATTTAAAAGAAAAAGGCCTTGTAAAACAAGGCCTGGAATTGGAGCGGGCAATGGGATTCGGACCCACGACATCAACCTTGGCAAGGTTGCGCTCTACCCCTGAGCTACGCCCGCATCGCTA
>ERZ835051.90-NODE-90-length-89773-cov-11.685325_pt1 | contig 89773 bp, 89 predicted proteins | sample MGYA00519575_ERZ835051 | MGnify/ENA primary metagenome ERZ835051 (study PRJEB31850, sample SAMEA3708769) | human gut metagenome | biome: human gut; feature: human-associated habitat; material: faeces | place: China | collected 2014 ... | reverse complement strand
TTGCATGTGTTAGGCGCGCCGCCAGCGTTCGTCCTGAGCCAGGATCAAACTCTTTGTTAAATGGTATATTCAAGCTCTCGCTTTAAATATCAAAGTTTGATTGCTCTGCTGAACGCTAACTTGCTATCTATTAGCACGTTATTTTGTGTTCATCCAGAATTTCTTGTTATTCTCTTAAGAATCTCAAGGTAATGTTTTTAATTCTGTACTGTTCAATTTTCAAGGAACTTTGTGCCGCTCTTGCGACAGCTTATTTATTATATCACATTCATTCGAGTTTGTCAAGCACTTTTTTGAAATTTTTTAAATTTCTTTTTTCAGAGTTTTGAACTTTTTACCAGTCGGTCACCGTGCTTCCGCCGTTTCTTCCTTCCGGTTTTTTCGGTCCATCTCCGTACCCTCGACTGCCCTCTTTCTCACTGTTCAAGCGGTTTCAGGCTTTCTCAAGTACCCTCTGTTTTTGTGCCCTCTCGTTTGAGTGCTTGTCTATTATATCACGGAAAACGACATTTGTCAACGTTTTTTTCAAAGTAAATTTACATAAAACTTACTCGTTTAATCCTGTTTTTAAAGGCACTTTGTACAATCAGCCGTAAAAAGCTGTCTATATATTCTATTTACTGCATTTTTCTGCTATTTAATGTATTTTATCAGCTTTTTACCGCCGTCTTTTTCGGATACTTTCCGGTAAGGATTCTCTCCCTTATGTATACCAGCGTATCCTCCTCGCCGTATCTTTTCAGCATTATCAGCATTTTTCCAAGAAGCTCCATAGTTTCCGGGTGCATCATATAGTGTTTTCTGTTCTTGTTGAAATATTCAAACGGCATACTGTCGTTATAATTCTCTTTATAATATGTCTTACAAGCCGCCACCCTGTCGCAGAACATCTCCACAACATACTTTACAGGCATCTTCATTCCCTGCATCGCAGAACCCGGCTCCTGTCCGTAGTCTATCCAGTATTCAAAGTGATGCCTGTTCCTTCCCTTATGGTGAAGCCACGCCTCGCTTTTTCCCGTCGCACGTCTTTCCGTAGTGTTCGGACTTTTATCCCCCGTGTAAAATACCACTCCGCTTATAAATTCCTTCGGCGAGTATTTTGACAGATCGTGCATAAGCCCTTGCTTATAAAGACCGACCTTGAAGCACAGCCTCATTACTTCCATCTTGTGATGATTGATAGTGCTTAAATGCCCCTTGAAGTTTTCCTTAATGTCCATGCTTATCCTTCTTTCGTTCTTTCGAGATACTTTCTCCAGTTATCAATATATCTTGTTTTAAAGCTGACGCTTGTCATTTCTTTGTATGGGATTTTGGTTTCTTCCTGCCATTTTCCGTCTGCGTCAAACTCTCTCATCGTCAGTTTATTCTTCCCCGCCTTTAAGATTATCCCTATATGGAATATCTCTTCATTTTCATTCTCGACTATCGCCCATTCACCGCACTCACGGAGCGAATTGAATATGCTCTGCCACGAGCTTATATCAATTTGGGGAGCCTTGATTTGCCCTGCAACCCCGTTCAGTCTGTTTATCTCTTCGCATATATCATTCTTGATCTCTGCTTTTTTCAGTTCGTCAATTTTACGGATCGTATACCCGTTAAGTTCAAAGTCGTTTTCTTCCTGCCCGAGTACAAATTTGTCGTTGAAATCATTGATATAGTAATACCAATAGCTTTTGTCATATTCGTAAAAGCACCTGCATATATGCCTGTTTCGAGCGCACTCTCTAAGCACCGATATTTTCTTACTGCGTTTCATATTTTCCTCCAAAAAACAACTGCCGCATATATAACACGGCAGTTTCATATTTACAAAAGCCGTCAGCCTTATTCTATCACAGCTGACCTTTATTTTCAAGTCCGAAAGTCATTATCGTTGTTCCGTCAATTGTTACACGCTCACCTTCTCTTCCTCTTTTTCATCGCATTCTTTATTCTCCGCCGCTTTATCCGGCTTTTTATCAGGCTCATCACCGCCGTGCTTATCCTTTTTCCTCTTTTCGTCTATATGCGACTGGTCGCTGACAACAAGAATATCACCCTGCTTAATTACAGTGCTTCCGTTAGGTACGACCATATCGCCGTTTCTCTTTATCATTATAATAAGAAGCGTAGTCGGCAGATCAAGCTCCTTTATAGTCTTTCCCTTCCACAAATGCTTTGGCCCTATCTCATATTCCTTGAGCAATATATTTCCGCTGTCCCTGTATGACGGAATGCTGAGTATAACATCATCTCCGGCATTTATCACCGTATCGCCTTTCGGAACGATAGTGCTGTCGCCGTGTTTTATCATAAGCACAAGCGAATCATCGGGAAAATCTATCTCGCTTATCTTGTGTCCGTTCCAGGTGTGAGTATCCGATACGAATATACGCATCATATTGAACTGCGGAGTTTCGTCCTGATAGTCGTTGAACGTCTTTAATACACTGCTTTCGTTATCAATGAGTTTAAGCCCCGTTGCGACCTTCGGCAGTAACGTTCCCTGAAACGCAACGGATATAAGGCAGACGCACACTACTATATTGAACAGATTGCTGTCCGTGTACACATCGCTCACCGTAGCCATTATTGCGAAAACGATGGACGATGCGCCTCTCAGACCCGACCACGCTATAAACAGCCTGTCAGCCCATGTATACCCCTTTGAGCATATCGCAAACACAGCAACAGGACGTGATATAAAGGTCATCACCGCAAATATTGCAAGTGCCGGAAGTATTATGCCCGGCAGCTGTGAAGGATTAGACAGCAATCCCAGCAGGAAGAACAGCATTATCTGGCTCAGCCCCGTTATTCCGTCGAAGAAATGTACAAGTTGCGCCTTATTCTCTCCTATGTTGCTGTTACCGATGATGATACCTGCTATGTATACGCTGAGGTATCCGTTGCCGCCGAGCAGTATCGGTGCGGAATATGCCGCAAATATCATCGCCATCATAAAAATTATGTCAAAGCTGTTTTTCGACAGCTTCACCTTTTTCATTACAAACACTGCGGCAAGTCCCATTGCAAAGCCGAACGCAACACCGAGGACTATCTGCAGCACCGCAAGAAGACCAAGCTGTGAAATATCATCACCTGCCATTATCGCAAGTGCAATGACCGTCAGCATATAAGAAAACGGGTCGTTAGAACCGCTCTCGATTTCCAGCAGTGAAGCCAGACCGCCACGCAGGTTTAACTGCTTTGAACGAAGTATCGAGAACACCGATGCCGCATCGGTAGACGAAATAACCGCACCGATAAGAAAGCTCTCTTTTATATCAAATCCTATCAGGAAATGACAGCCTGCCGTAGTAATAAGCGCCGTAACTATCGTACCGAGCGAGGATAAAAGTCCTGCACGCAAAGCAACAGGTTTTGCCGCTTTCCAGTTGGCAGAAAAACCGCCGCAGAACATTATAAATATAAGACATACCGTACACACCTGCTCGCTGAGCTGATAGTTGTCAAACGGTATCTTCAGAATACCGTCCGAGCCGCATATCATACCAAGTGCCAGAAATATAAGCAGGCTCGGTACGCCTATCCTTGCCGACAGCTTATTGCCTACAATGCAGACAATGATGATTGCCGAAAAAAAGAGCATTACAAATTCCATCGTTCACCGTTCCTTCTGTTCAAATATTTTCTCTGTTTAACTGTTTTAAAAAAATAAGCTGCCAATGTGATTTGAAAGTCACCATTGACAGCCGATTTTTTACTATTCTTAAAGGCGTCAGCCGCTGAATGCGACGTCTTTATTTGCCTGCAAGCTTAGCGATTATTTCAGCCGCCTCATCAATACCGCAGGTAGCCGTATTGATGCACAGATCGTAATTCAGCGATTCGCCCCAGTTACGTTCCGTATAATACTTGTAGTGTCTGCGCCTTGCCTTATCCTTCTGTCTGATAATCGAAAGCGCCTCGTCCTTGCTTATATTGTCATGCTCGCAGATACGTCCGCATCTGAAATCATCCGTAGAATGCACGAAAACATCAAATGTACTGTACTGCTCCCTCAGCACATAGTCCGCACAGCGACCGACTATAACGCACTGACCTTTATCCGCAAGAGCCTTGATAACTCTGCACTCCGCCGAGAAAAGCTGGTCGGTAAGCGGCTGTGTGTACATACCGTTTATCGCAAGATTGTAAAGAAAACTGGTCGTTGTTGTCTGCTCCGCACGTTCTATGTATTTGGGATCAAATCCGCTTTCCTTTGCGGTAACATCAATTATCGTCCTGTCGTAATACGGGATCGAAAGTGCTTTTGCGACCTTTCTGCCGATCTCGCTTCCTCCGCTTCCGTACTGTCTTGAAATAGTGATTATTTTTCCCATAATCATTCCTCCGTTTGTGCTTTATTCTTATGCCTGCTGTACCTGTGCCGAGGATTTATCCTGTTTGTCATACATTTTCGATATGACATTCTTATAGATCCTGCGCATAAGGAGTATCGCAACAATAAGTCCTAACAAATCGCTTACAGGGAGCGACCACCATATGCAGTCAACCCCTCCGATAATACCGAACAGCCACGCAAAAGGCAGTGTCGGCACAATAAGCCTTACTATAAATACTATCATACTGTAAAAGCCGTTTCCGAGCGCCTGGAAGCCCGAGCTTAACACTATCGACACTCCGGCAAATACAAACGATACGCTGAATATTCTGAGCGCCGTTTCACCGAGCCTTATCATATCGTCAGTCGGAGCGAACATTCCCAGTAACTGCACCGGTATAAGCTGGAACAGCAGTAATCCGACTATCATTATCGCAACCGAGCAGATAACACCCAGCTTCAGCGTATCCGTTATACGCTTCGGCTTTCCTGCCCCGTAGTTATAGGCTATGATAGGAACTATTCCGTTATTCATACCGAACACAGGCATATACACGAAGCTCTGCAGCTTGAAGTATACGCCGAATACCGTAGCCGCCGCAGGCTCATACGCTTTCAGTATTATATTCATACCGAACGTCAGCACCGAAACCAGCGCACTCATTATAATAGAAGGTATTCCGACGGCATATATCGTCTTTATCGTACCAAGATTCAGTCTGAATTTTCTGAATACAAGCCTTAATTCTTTATTGTGGAAGTGGTGCAGTAAAAATCCTACCGCCGCCGCTATTATCTGACCTGTTACAGTGGCGATTGCCGCACCCGTAACTCCCATTGCAGGTATTCCGAGAAAATCAACACCGAAAATAAACACAGGATCAAGCACTATGTTTATAACCGCACCGAGTATCTGCGACACCATCGAAAGCAGTGTCTTGCCTGTCGCCTGCAATATACGCTCGCCGTATATCTGGAAGAATAATCCGAGCGAGCCGCAGCATACGATTGACAGATATTCAACACCGTATCCCGCTATGATTTCAGAATGTGTCTGTATCGAAAAAAATGCAGGTATCGCCGTAAGCCCTACTATTAAAAATATAACATAGTTCAAAGCGGTAAGAATAAGCGCATTCATGCCGACGCCAAGCCCCGTCTGAAACGCTATCATAAGGCTCTGCATCGGAAACGCCATACCTACAGCGGTCAGTGCGTCCGGGTTTATCTGTGCCACAAATACGCTGTCAACAAGGTTATACATTGCCTGGATAAGCATTGATATAACTATAGGAAGCGACATTGTAACAAGCAGCTTGTTTACGGGCATTACGCCCATCTTGTTTTCTTTTGTCTGTTCCAATTTTCTTTTCTTTCCTTTATTCTTCTCTGTATTTCTTTTAATTCAGTATACCATAAATCCACGCATTTTGCAAGCCGCATACACGAAAAACACCCGTAAAATCTTATTGACCCCACCGCCTTATTGTGATACAATAGCAGTATATAAGCTTAGAAAGGAGTAGAATATGAACGATATAAAAGCAGTGCTGTTCGACCTTGACGGCACTCTGCTCGACTCGATGTACGTCTGGCAGTACGTTGACGAGGAATTTCTGCGCAGACGTGGCATCACTCCGCCTGATGATTACGGCAGGCAATGCAGTCACCGCTCTTTTTACGAAACAGCATTGTATACTATAGATCTTTTCAGTCTTCCCGAAACGCCCGAACAGCTTATGCAGGAATGGACAGACCTTGCCATAGACGAATACCGCCACAACGTAAAACTAAAACCCTTCGCTCGTGAAACGGTTGAGCTTGCGATAAAAAGCGGCTACAAGACCGCCGTATGCACCTCGCAGACCCCCGAGCTTTACACCCCCGTGCTTCATCACACGGGGCTCTGGGGAATGTTTGAAACGATAAGCTCCGCCGCCGTTTTCGGCAAAGGCAAACAGTACCCCGACATATATCTCGATACCGCAAAAACGCTCGGCGTACCGCCCGAAAACTGCATTATGCTTGATGACGTATCCGCTTCTCTCAAAGCCGCAAGGCAGGCAGGTATGATGACAATCGGCATAATCGAGCCTCTTAGCTCACAAAGCCCCGAAGAAATGGAGCTTTACAGCGATAAGCTTGTGAAACAGCTTGATAAAGACATATTCACATTCTGACGGAGGCAAAAATGAACACAAAGATAATCAGAAAGCACTTTTTCTTCAAAGGCAGAGTTCAGGGTGTCGGCTTTCGCTACCGGGCGCAGAATGCCGCCTCGCTCTACAGCGTAACAGGCTGGGTAAAAAATCTCTACGACGGCTCGGTCGAAATGGAGGCGCAAGGCACTGAGGAAGACATTGACAAAGTAGTACAGACCCTTCAGGACAGCCGCTACATCGTGATAAACGATATGTACGTTGCCGACCGTCAGCCCGACCCCCACGAAACCTACTTCCGCATAAAAGACGAATACTGACAAAACGATCCCTCCTGCGTGATAATGCAGGAGGGATCAGTTATATATTGTTGCCTGTTTTAAGAAATTCAGTTTTCGTCATCGTCCGGGTCATCATCCTCATATTCGGGTTCTTCCCCGTTTTCAGCGTTTTCCTCTTCCTCGGACGGGTCTTCGTCCTCCGCCGTTTCCTCGTGTTCGACAAGCTCCTCGTCGATCGTAAAGCCGCATACCATCTCGTCAAGCATATTTGCCTGTACCGAAAGTTCCTGTGCAGAAGCCGCACATTCCTCGCTTGTAGCGGAATTTGTCTGTACTACCGAAGAAATCTGATCAACGCCGGCATTGATCTGCTCTATAGCCTCAGCCTGCTCTGCGCAAGCCGTTGAGATTTCGCCTACCAGCTTTGTGGTGGCAGTTGTCGTATTGACGATCTCGGTCAGCGTCTGTGCCGTCTTGTTTGCAATCATCGTTCCGTTTTCAACAGCCTTCATCGAGTTCTTGATAAGTTCTGTCGTTGTGCTTGCCGCCTCAGCAACCTTGCCCGCAAGATTTCTTACCTCGTCCGCAACAACAGCAAATCCCTTTCCTGCGTCACCCGCTCTTGCCGCCTCTACCGCCGCATTAAGCGCAAGTATATTCGTCTGGAACGAAATATCGTCTATTGCTCTTATTATCTTTTCGATCTCGCCGGATGTTTCTCCGATCTCCTGCATAGCTCCAAGCAGACCGTTCATCTGTTCGTTGCCCGATTCAACGAGCTTTGTAGCCTGAGCCGAATTCTCAGCGGCGTTTTCCGCTCTCACTGCGTTACGGTTGACCTTTTCCGCAACCTCGGTAAGCGATGCCGAAAGCTCCTCGACCGATGCCGCCTGCTTTGCCGCACCGCCCGAAAGACTGCCTGCCGCAGACGCCACCTGCTCAGAGCCTGTAGCAACACGCTGACCTGCCTTGCTTATTTTGTCCATCGTCTTATTAAGTGAGATCATTATAGATTCGTATGACTGCCTGATAGGCGCAAAGTCACCGAGATAAACATCAGCCGGCTTATATGTAAGATCGCCGTTTCCGAGCGTTCTTAGCATAGTGTCGATGTCGGATATGATTTCGTTTATATTCTTGCTGATAAGGTTCGTGCTTTCGCTCAGCTGAGATATTTCCTTGTCAATTTTCTTGCCGAAGTCAAGTTCCTGCTGATGAAGATCGCCGTGCGATAACGTAACGATTCTGTCCGAACACTGCTTTACGGGCGAAATTATCTTTTTCACTATCGTTATTATAAGCAGTACCGACAGCGCAAAGCATACGACCGCTACAATCATGCCGATAACAACAGAATTATAAATGCTCTGCGTATGCTCAAACGGTGTCGCAACCATTATACAGCTCCAGCCCTCCGCATTGCTTATAGGCGCATAGCTGACATATTTTGAGACGCCGTCAAGCGTAACCTCTCCGAATCCCGATTCACCCGCAATTGCCGATGAAACGCAATCAGCCATAGCCTGATATGAGCCGTCCTGCGAAGCAAGACTGATATAATTCATCTGCTGCGGTATCAGTTCCGAGTCCGGATGTGCGATTATATTTCCCTTAGCGTCAACCACCATCGCATAGCCGGTATCGCCGATTGAAATCTGACCGATAACATTCGAGAATACATTCACGTCAACTGTTATACGAAGCACCGCTCTCAGCAGCCTATTTATATCGTTTGAAATTATAGGCACGGTAACGTCCATAACGACCTTACCCGTCTTTTCGTAGAAATAAGGCTCACCGACAACCGCTTTATTGGTTTCTATTACCTCACGATATGCAGGATCATCCGACCAGTTGAGAGAGTCGTCGTTAAGTCCCTTACCGTCCCTGTCCGTCATATCGACCTTGACATACATAGAATTATCTCTTGCAACAGAAATACACTTCGAGCGTATCGCAGATACATCTGCAACGTCAGAAAAATCGGCGTCGGCAGAAATCTGTGTTATTGCGTTTACAACAGATTCCAGCTGATTTGAAATAGTATTCGATGCGGTATGCACTACCTCGTCCATCTCATTCACAAGCGCCTGCTTAAGATATGTATAGCTCAGCAGTATATTGATTATGCAGACAAGCATAAGCGAACCGCCGACAGCAAGACACATCCACCTGAATATTCTGCCGGTAAGAGATTTCCCTTTCTTATTTGTATTTTCAACGTTCTCCGGAACCATTTCAGCCTCGTCATATACATTCTTGTTCTTCTTCATTCCGCTACCTCACACAAAGGATAAACAATACGGTTTTTGACCGTCTTTATATAGGTTTATCTTATCACATTGTGTAACTAAAGTCAAATTTAAATCACGTTTTCACATCATTTTCAACAAAACCGCCAAATAATTATCGGTTTTTTTGTGGAAATTAATAAATACAAAGCAAATATATATGCCGATTTTACGATATTATCGTTTCCCCGTCCCACCACCCACAGCCCTCTCAAAAGCACCGCCACCCTTGCGCCCGAACCAACCCTCCCAAAACCGCACTATCACTCTCGCTTTTCGTAGGGTGAGGGTCTGTGTGTGCTTTATTTGTTTCGCATCCTTGCGAAACTTTGGGCACACACGCTAAGGCATCCTTGCCTTGCTTGCCCCTCCCGAAACATCATTGCAATTATAAAAAACGTTTCAAAGGAATTCAATGTAAAAAAGAAATTGCATTTTACCCTTGATATTTGATAGATTAAAAACACTCAGAAAATCAAAAACTTCGATTCAACGGGAGGGGCAAGCCCGCTCCACTACAAAATTTCCCAACACAAAAATCCGCCATTTGCAATAAACAGCGGATTCTTTATATTCAATTCTCAGCACTCGTCAAAATGGTGTCCGTAGTAAAGCAATAATGTTTTAACAGCACCCACAGCATATCACTGTAACCGCTTTTATTGATTATTGCTTTGTGTAACCCCGCCGTTCCACTATCTTGAGCAAATCGTCATCATTTCAAAAGGCGGAACTTGAAGCGGCACATTGCCGCCTTACTTTAAAATAGGTGCAAATCTGATACGGATATTCGGCATCTTCGTGATAGTCGAATAAGTGTTCAGCATCCAGTCCTCACTGCCGTCATTTACATTCTCACCGCTTGCAGGAGGCGCAAATATCTTGAGCGTCATGTCAGCTTCGCTTTCAAGAGGCTTTTCAAAGAACGCCGACATGAAATCTATCGTCTTTGCGTGAGGTGCCTTGTAGAACCACTTGCCGTTTATCTCCATCATAAGATTAAGCTCTGCGTCCTCGTCCTCAAATGTGATTTCGCAGAATGTGGGGTTCTTTTCAAAGTGCAGAGGTATCTCGATACCCTCAGCGTCCTCAGAACCGCCCCAACGTAATTTTACAGGGAACTGTGCGTCGCCCTCGCTTTTCATTTCAGGATAGAAATATTCATCGTGAATAATTTCCTTGTAGGTCTGCATTACCGGCTGCTCAATACCGCAGTCAGCATTGTTCGGATCCTCAATTTCAAGTCCCAGTCTGCCTCTGTCACGGAACTGATAGAATGTAAAGCCGTTGAACCAGCCCTGATCCTTGTCGTTCTTGAGCATATCGCAGAATTCCTTTACCATTTCAGCCTGCTCGTAAGGTCCAGTTACATCACCGTCAGCGTTGAATTCGCTCATTACCATAGGCTTCTTTTCTCCGCCGCAAAGTTCTCTGTAACGCTTTTCCGACAGCTTAGTAAGATTATATGTATCCGCTACCTTGCTTCTGCCGAAAGAGTTTCCGCCCTCGTCCGCTACGTCAAAAGGCCAGCCCCAGTGAAGAGCCATGTACTTGTCAACAGACCATATATCCGTTGCTCTTACAGCGTCGGCAAATTCCTTCTCCATCTCGATTTCTCCGCCCTTTTCGGGATGCTCCACACCGCCGATACAGAGAATAGTCTGTACGTTGGGTGCAAACTTCTTGATTACCTCACGGGCGTGGATATAGAAATCAGCCACCTGCTGATAGGTCGCACGCTTTGTAAACGAGAACCAGTTACCTGTAGCCTCGTGGTTTATTCTGAGCTGCATACGGCCGAATGTCGAAAGCTCCTTGCCTATCTGTTCAAGATGCTCGTCCGTAACATTCGGATCTATCGTCATTGTAAGTATAACGTCCTGTCCGTGACGTCTTACATCACGCATACAGGTGAAAGGCTCATCATCGGTTGTTCCGCCGATACCGCCCTTATATGTAAAATAGTCGTCATAGGGATAATCCCACTGGAATGTGATCTCCTTGTCCTTGAAAGCGTTTCTCGCTCTTGCAGGCCATGTTTCATCAAGCGGATAATAGCAATACATAAGGCTTACCGCTCTGTGAGGTCTGCCCAGCTTGTTCAGGATATAATCCTGGTTTACATACTCTCCTCTTTCACTTCCGTCGCCAAGGTCAACCGCACATTTAGCAGGACCCATGTGGATCTTCTTGATCTCGCTCATGTTAATAAACTCCTTACACAACTTTTTTCAGAAATACTGATTTTTAAGACTTATCCGTCCTTTCCGGTAATTCGCCCGTCTGCCGCTATGCACCGCTCACAGACAGCTTACCGGAATAATTTTGTGAAAACCTGCGTTTTCACCGAATAATTTGAGTATATCATAAAATGAAAACGATTTCAAGGCTTTACAAAAAAATTTTTTTGGTATATAATAAAGCAGTATTGCAAAATTGAAAGGAACGGTAACCTATGTTAGAATATGATGAACTCAAAGTTGAGTTCGAGGGCTATGAGCCTGAGCTTAAAGAGCTTGCCGGCGCACTTGACCTTGATAATCTCAAAGCAGAAATAGTAAAGCTCGAAGAACAGAGCGCACAGCCTGATTTCTGGAACGATGTAGAAAATTCTCAGAAAATTTCTCAGAAAATAGGCGAAGATAAGAATATAGTACAGAGCTACGAAAAGCTCCGTGAAAGCTATGACGATGTAATGACAATGCTCGAGCTTGCTCAGGAAGAAGATGACGAATCTATGCTTCCCGAGATACAGGAGCTTGCAAAGCATTTCAGAACAGAGCTTGAATCGCAGAAGCTCGCTACCCTTCTCTCAGGCGAATTTGACCATAATAATGCGATTCTCACATTCCACGCAGGCGCAGGCGGTACAGAGGCTCAGGACTGGGTCGAGATGCTTTACCGTATGTACAACCACTGGGCAGAACAGCACGGTATGAAAGTAACCGTACTCGACTACCTTGACGGTGAAGAAGCAGGCATAAAGAGCGCCAGCATACTGGTTGAGGGCAGAAACGCTTACGGCTATCTGAAGAGCGAAAACGGCGTACACAGACTTGTCCGTGTATCTCCCTTTGACAGTTCCGGACGCCGCCACACCAGCTTTGCTTCCGTTGAAGTAATGCCTGAAATCAATGAAGATATTGACATTGAGATAAGCGAAGACGAGATTAAGATGGACGTTTACCGTGCAAGCGGTGCAGGCGGTCAGAAGGTCAACAAGACATCCTCCGCTGTTCGTATCACGCATATCCCCACAGGCATCGTGTGCGCCTGCCAGACAGAGCGTTCACAGCATCAGAACAGAGAATATGCTATGCGTATGCTGAAGTCAAAGCTACTTGAAATCAAGGAAAGAGAACACCTCGACAAGATTTCCGACATCAAGGGCGAACAGCTCCAGATCGCATGGGGCGCACAGATACGCTCCTATGTATTCATGCCCTACACAATGGTAAAGGATCACCGCACAGGCTACGAAATGGGCAACATCGGCGCAGTTATGGACGGCGACCTTGACGGCTTTATAAACGCTTATTTAAAGGCACTCAGCTTAGGACAGATATAATGAAAAAGAACGACATCGTTGAAATTGAGATAACGGCTCTTTCAAGCGAATGTTCCGGTATAGGCAAGAAGGACGGCATGGTTATTTTCGTGCCGTTTTCTGCTATAGGGGACAAGCTTGAAGTAAAGATACTGAAAGTAAACAAAACCTACTGCTACGGCAAGATAGAGAGGATCATCACACCCTCTCCCGACAGGGTCACTCCCGACTGCCCCGTTTACACAAGGTGCGGCGGCTGTTCTCTGCGGCATATCAGCTACGAGGCTCAGCTCAGAGCCAAAGAGCAGTTCGTAAAGGACGCTTTCACCAGAATAGGCGGTCTTTCGCCCGAATTTTTGCCGATAATCCGCAACACCAATATAAACGGCTACCGCAATAAGCTGCAGATACCCATAGGCACCGATAAGGACGGAAATCTTATCGCAGGCTTCTATGCCTTCCACTCGCACAGAATAGTTCCTTGCGAAAAGTGCCTTTTACAGCCCGACATTTTTTCGAAAATCACCGCCGACTTTCTGAAAATTTCTACCGGGCTTAATCTGACCGCTTACGATGAAACTACGCACAAAGGTATATTACGTCATTTATATTTAAGAAAAGGCTATTACAGCGGAGAAATATGTCTTTGTATAGTAGTAGCAAAAAATGTTCCGGAAATAAAAATTCTCTCGGACAGACTTCTTGAAAAATATCCCGAGATAGTAAGTTCTGTAATCAATGTAAATAACAGGGATACTAACGTAATTTTAGGCGATGAAGAGATAGTATTGACATCAAAAAACTACATTTGTGACATCATGTGCAAAAACGCCGTAAACATAGCTCCGAAGGCGTTTTATCAGGTTAATACACCCTGTGCGGAACAGCTTTATTCATCAGCCTGTGATTTTGCTGAGCCGAAGGGCAAAACGGTGCTTGATCTGTACTGCGGAGCAGGCACGATCGGGCTTTCAATGGCACGCACGGCAAAGAAGATAATCGGCGTCGAGATCGTCCCCGAGGCAATCGAAAACGCAAAGCAGAACGCCCTCGCAAACGACATAACAAACTGCGAATTTATATGTGCCGATGCCGCCGAAGCCGCACGGATACTGCATTCACGCAGCCTCCGCCCCGACGTGATAATGGTCGACCCTCCCCGCAAAGGCTGCGGCAGGGACGCCTGCGAGCAGATAGCCGCCTTCTCCGCCCCCCGCATAGTCATGGTCTCCTGCAACGCCGCCACCGCCGCCCGTGACTGCGCCTGTTTTGCCGAGCTCGGCTACTCCACCGACAAGTGCGTAGCAGTCGATATGTTCAGCGGCACGAACCATGTTGAGACGGTAGTACTGCTTTCCCACAAAAAGCCAGACGGACATATCAACGTAAAAGTTGAGTTTGGTGATGGTGAGGGAAAAGTTCCGCTTGATAATATTGCTAAAAGAGCCGAAGAATATAAGTCCAAAGAACGAGTGACCTACAAAATGATAAAGGAGTACTAGAAGCTAAGCTTGGCAAAAATCAAAATGTTACGCTACCTGTCTTGTTGTCGATATGTGAATATTTGAAATGTGACTTTGCCGATATTATGGAAGCTGTGCCGGAAATTAAGGAGCAATAAAATGAGTGAACAAATTTTAATAGTAGACGATGAAAAGGAGATAGCCGATCTAATAGAGGTATATCTTAAAAATGACGGATACACGGTACATAAATTCTATAATGGTATGGACGCTCTCAAATGTATCGAGTCACAAAATTTGGATTTGGCAATTTTAGATGTAATGCTTCCAGATATTGATGGATTTCGTATTTGTCAGAAAATCAGAGAACAGTATTATTATCCTATTATAATGCTGACGGCAAAAGTTGAGGATACTGATAAAATTATGGGACTTACCATTGGAGCTGATGATTACATTACAAAACCTTTCAATCCTTTGGAGGTTGTCGCAAGAGTAAAAACACAGCTTCGTCGTTATGTTCGTTATAATAATGCGGCTAATACCGAGGAAAAAGATGCTCCCATTGCAGAACATGATGTAAGAGGACTTATTATAAACAAGAATACTCACAAATGTACTTTGTATGGAAAAGAGGTTACTTTGACACCTATTGAGTTTTCTATCCTCTGGTACTTGTGTGAGAACAGAGGAAAAGTTATTTCGTCTGAGGAATTGTTTGAAAATATTTGGGGTGAGAAATTCCTTGATAACAATAATACTGTTATGGCTCATATCGGAAGATTGAGGGAAAAGCTTAATGAGCCTGCAAAAAAACCGAAATTTATAAAAACTGTGTGGGGAGTGGGATATACCATTGAAAAATAAAAGAAATAGCGAAAGAGATGATTATCGTCTTCTTAAAAACAAATTATTGATTAGAATTTTTGGAATGTTGTTTTTTGCGTTTGCTTTTTTAGCAGCCTTCTACTCTCTATTTTTAAAAGGGCACATAGCAGACACTTTTGTGGGTTTTTTGGATAATTTTGTCTACCATGATTATGACCGAGCTTATAATGTATATTCAATATATATTAGAGATTATATGAGTCTTTTCTTCGTAGTGCTTTCCTTACTGTTATTTGCAATTATTTTGCGCTTTTATCTAAATGAATTTTCCAAGTATTTCAAAGAAATTAACCGTAGTATAGATGCTCTGATAGAAGAAAATTCAGGAGATATTGTTTTGCCTTCTGAATTAACTGCAATCGAAAAGAAAATCAATCATATTAAGCATACTCTTGAACAACGAAAACTGGCAGCAGAGCTTTCAGAACAGCGGAAAAATGACCTTGTTGTTTATCTTGCCCACGATTTGAAAACCCCACTCACCTCAGTAATTGGGTATTTAACTTTACTGCGGGACGAAAACAAAATTTCCGAAGAATTAAGAGAAAAGTATTTGTCAATTTCTTTGGAAAAAGCAGAACATCTTGAGGATTTAATTAACGAATTTTTTGAAATCACGCGGTTTAATCTTTCTAATATCACTCTTGAGTACAGCAGGGTCAATTTGACCCGTATGCTTGAACAACTTACATACGAGTTCAAACCAATGCTTTTAGAGAAGAATTTAAAATGTGAGCTTGAAATAGCCCCAGACACTATGATAAAGTGCGATGTCAATAAGATGCAGCGCGTTTTTGATAATCTGATGAGAAATGCAGTGAATTATAGCTTTGATGACAGCACGATTCATATTGCTGTAAAACAAAACGGTGAAAATTTGTGTATTCAGTTTACCAATTGCGGCAATACCATTCCAAAAGAAAAGCTTGTACGCATTTTTGAACAGTTTTATCGTCTTGATGTTGCACGAAGTTCCAGAAGCGGAGGTGCAGGATTGGGTCTTGCAGTTGCAAAAGAAATCGTTGAGCTTCATAACGGAACAATTACCGCAAAAAGTGAAAATGAGCAAATCGAATTTACAGTCACTCTTCCGCTCCTGTAGGAAAATCGTAAGAAATTCCGCAGGAAAACATAGGAAACTCTTGTGGGGAAACGAAAAAAAAGCACGCTTGCTTTTGGTACACTTACAGTATCAAAAGCAAGCGTGCTTTTTTAGCTTATCAGGGAGGAAAAACGATGTCAACTCATACCCAACAAACCAAGAAACGCCGTCCCTACTTATTTATCTGCATCCTGATTTTACTGATAGCATTAGCCGGCATCTTTGTTCAGCGTTTTGCAGGGACAGATATATACAACAAGGCATCATTGCCTTCCATTGATTTTGGTAATGAAAATGAAGCAGATGGAGAATGGTGCTTGATACTGGTGAATAAATGGCATCCCCTTGAAACTGAGAATGAAATCGATTTAACAGAACTATCAAACGGACAATGCGTGGACAGCAGAATATACCCTCAGCTTCAGAAAATGTTTGATGATATGAGGGATGATGGTGTATATCCTGTTGTTGCCTCCGGCTACAGAACAGAGCAGGAGCAACAGCAAATATACGATGAATCAATGGCGGAGTATATCGAAAAAGGATATTCTGAATCCGACGCAAAAACAGAAACAGAACGCTGGGTTGCTATTCCGGGAACAAGTGAACATCAACTTGGTCTTGGCGTTGATATAAATGCTGATGGCATAAATTCATATGGTTATGAGGTTTATAACTGGCTCGCTCAAAATGCCTATCGCTATGGGTTTATATATCGCTATCCAGAGAATAAAGTTGCAATCACAGGTATAGCCAACGAGCCATGGCATTACCGATATGTCGGTGTTAATGCGGCTACCGAAATATACAAACGAGGAATATGCCTTGAAGAATATCTGGGAGAAACAAACTAAGAGGGTGAATTTATGAAAAGAAAAAGACTGACACAGGTGTTTCCCTTTTTACTTCCTATCCGTAAATGGCAAAGGAAAAAACTGTTCTATTTAGAAATGCTGATAGACGGAAACAAATACGCCAAAAATAAATCTGAGGCACTATTGCCTAATACGGTATTTGAAACTTCATCACTTATGATGAATGAAAACAGTGGATTTGATATGAAATATCAAATTAACAAGGTACATAATCTTAAACTTGCCGCAAGAACAATCAATAAGGTGATTATTGAGCCAAATGAAACATTTTCTTTTTGGCAGCTTGTACGGTGGGCAGACCACCACGAGAAATATAAGGACGGATTAAACCTTGTTAAGCAAGTCTTTATTGAATTGCAACTAAAAGGAAGTAATTCTGTTTAAAAAAGAAAAATGATGAAATAACTATCCGTTCAAGTGCCGCAGACAGCCAAATGTTGCTGTCTGCGGCGGTTTATTTACTGTCATATTTACACATAGATGAGCATCCGTTTACCTCTTTGAATCCGACTTTGCTGTACAGCTTATACGAAATGCTGTTTCTTTTTGTTTCTAAAGAAAACACGGCATTTTCAAACAGATTGAAAAATTCGTTCATCCTAACAGTTTCATAGCCTTTATTCTGATATTCAGGTGCAATGGCAACCGTATCAATTTTGATATTCCTTGATAATATTCCGGGAATCTCACAGGCTGTCAGGAATCCGACTATAACATCTTTTTCAATCAACGTATACATAAAACAATTTTCTGTTTTTATAAACCGTTCAAGATACTCCGCAACCGCTTTGCTGTACAAATCTCTGATCGGTCCTTTTTTGTCGAAAGCATCAAGATATATATGTGTACAATCGTAAATAGCGTTTTGCCTTGCCGTAACCGGTTCTGCCATCAAATCTCCCTTTCATAACATAATAAGATATGTTCATTATAAACAGGCAAAAATCTTTTGTCAAGAAACATCTTTTGCATCATAGCCTTATTGACAAATTCCTGCCCCCGTACTATAATCAAAGTAAATAAACGGCAATTCTTGATTGTAAGCAAGCCGCAATACAGGAGGATGAAAAAATGGCTAAAAACAAGTATGCAGGCACACAGACCGAAAAGAATCTTCTGGAAGCGTTTGCAGGAGAATCTCAGGCAAGAAACAAGTATTCATATTTTGCATCCGTAGCGAAAAAAGAGGGCTATGAGCAGATGTCCGCCCTTTTCCTGAAAACTGCGGATAACGAAAAGGAACACGCTAAGATGTGGTTCAAGGAGCTTGCAGGAATAGGCGATACAAAGGCAAACCTTGAGGCTGCCGCAGACGGCGAAAACTACGAATGGACAGATATGTACGAAAACTTTGCCAAGACAGCCGAGGAAGAGGGGTTTCCTGAGCTTGCCGCTAAGTTCAGGGCGGTAGGCGAAATTGAAAAGCACCACGAGGAAAGATACCGTGCACTGTTAAAGAACATAGAAACCGCACAGGTATTTGAAAAGAGCGAGGTCAAGGTGTGGGAGTGCCGCAACTGCGGTCATATCGTAGTAGGCACAAAGGCTCCCGATGTATGCCCCGTTTGTAATCATCCGCAGAGCTACTTTGAAGTACACGCTGAGAATTATTGACGGGAGTATCAAACCGCATTTAAGCAGACAAGCTTCCGTTGACGGCATATAAAAACCGCCGGCGGAGGCTTTGTTTTTAACCGCTGTATATAAAAGGAGCATATTATGAAAAACTACAGCCGGTCGGTACTCGGCACAGGCGTTATAGCCAATGAAACAGCCGCCGCAATGCTGAAAAACGGAAGAACTCTCTTTGCCGTAGGTAACAGGACGCACGGCAAGGCTGTGGCTTTTGCCGAAAAATACAATATCGGCAAGGTGTATGACAGCTATGATGAAATGTTCACCGACCCCGATGTCGATATAATCTACATCACCACTCCGCATAACACGCATTACGGCTTTATGAAGAAAGCGATTTTAAACAAAAAGCATATTCTTGTTGAAAAGTCGATAACATTGAACAGTGACGAACTCAGTGAGCTTATCACACTTGCCGACGAAAACAACGTTGTAATCGGTGAAGCTATGACGGTTTATCATATGCCGATATATAAAAAGCTGAATGAAATTCTGAAAAGCGGCACACTCGGCAGAGTGAATCTTATCACAATGAATTTCGGCAGTTTCAAGGAATACGATATGAAAAACCGTTTTTTCAACAGAAGCCTTGCCGGCGGTGCGATGCTTGATATAGGCGTGTATGCCTTGTCGGTTATCCGTTGGTTTTTCGATTCAAAGCCGGATAATATGCTATCACAGCTTAAAACCGCACCGACGGGAGTTGACGAACAGGCGAGCCTTTTGCTGTCGGACAAGGAGGGACAGATGGCAACCGTTATGCTGTCGCTCCATTCAAGACAGCCCAAGCGTGCTATGATCTCCTGCGAAAACGGCTATATCGAAATCATGGAATATCCGAGAGCGTGGGAAGCAAAAATAACCTTTACGGACGGCAGGACGGAACTTGTCGGCGCAGGCGAAAATTCCGATGCGCTTTACTATGAAATAACCGATATGGAAAAGGCGGTAAACGGCGACAAAAACGTAATGTGCCTTGACTACACCGCCGATGTTATGGAGATAATGACAAGGTTCAGGCAGGAACACGGCATAATTTACCCGGAGGAAGAATAAATGAACAGATGTGAAAAGCTGCGGGATAATCTGTACGGTGTCGAATTGCTGACAGGTTCAATTACACCCGTAAAGGAACATATTGCGCAGATATTCTATATTGTAAACAACACCGATAACAGCGAATTTATCGAAAACGAAGCGTTGCAGATGATAACTCAGTTCGGTAAAACCGAGTACAATTTCTGCGGCAGACACAGCGAATTATGGCAGAGAATCTTTAACGATACCGCACTTAAAATTTATCCGACAGACAGCGAAAAGATCATTACCCGTAAGTATGAAAGCACGGAGAAATTTGCGGATGAACTGAGCTTGGTATTACAGGAGAGATACTTTGTTCCGACCGACTTTTATCTTATTTATGACGATGAGAAAATGTATAGGCAGGTTGTGGGAATGACGGAATGATAAACAGCATGAAATTATGCGGTAAATTTTGCCTTGACTATTTTTATTCAAGGTGATATAATCTGTAACGCAAAATTGCAATATATTATTTGAAGGAGCGATTTTAATGAAAGTATTGATGCTCAACGGCAGTCCGAAGGCGAACGGCAATACCAATGCCGCACTGCTTGAAGTCGGCAGAACGCTTGAAAACGAGGGCATTTCATACGAGATATTTCAGATGGGCGGAAAACCTGTCAGAGATTGCATCGGCTGCGGACAGTGCAGTGAAAAAGGCTGTGCTTTCACCGATGACGATGTAAACGAATTTATAGCAAAAGCTAAAGAAGCGGACGGATTTGTGTTCGGTACACCGGTGTATTATGCTCACCCGAGCGGACGTATACTGTCATTCCTTGACAGAGCGTTCTATGCAGGCGGTGCGGCTTTCAGATTCAAGCCCGGTGCATCGGTTGCGGTCGCAAGACGAGGCGGAAGCTCTGCATCGTTCGATTGTCTGAACAAGTATTTCGGCATAGCACAGATGCCTGTTGTCGGCTCTACTTACTGGAACATGGTATACGGCAGAGTACCCGGTGAAGCCGAGCAGGATCTTGAGGGTATGCAGACAATGCAGAACCTTGCAAAGAACATGGCATGGATGATGAAGTGCTTTGAGCTTGGCAGAAAGAACGGCATTGCACTGCCCGATACAAGTGCGGTTGTAAGAACGAATTTTATAAGATAACTTAATATTCATAATGTAATAATAAAAGGGCTGAACTGCTTGATCGCAATTCAGCCCTTTTATTATTCTCTTACTCTCAGCTCTCTGAATGCGACTGCCGCCGCCGCACCGACGTTGAGCGAATCGACACCGTGATACATCGGTATCTTTACCGTGTAATCACAGCCGTCTATAGTTTTTTGCGACAGACCGTAGCCCTCAGAGCCGAGTATTATAGCAAGCCGTTCCTCGCTCTGAAGCGTCTTATCATCAATACTTACCGAGTTATCGGTAAGCGCCATTGCCGCTGTTTTAAAGCCCAGAGAACCCAGATATGCGGGACCGTGCGACTGCCACCAATGCTCGTCCTCTCCGATATACCCCCACGGGATAAGAAACACCGTTCCCATACTTACTCTTATGGCTCTCCTGCAAAGAGGATCACAGCAGGACGGGGTTATCAAAACAGCGTCTATGCCGAGCGCCGCCGCAGAGCGTATTATTGCTCCTGCGTTGCTGACATCGGCTATATTTTCGAGTACGGCAATCCTGCGTGCGTTTTTGCAAAGCTCCTCTGCCCTTTTCGGCGCAGGACGCTCCATAGCGCACAGCATTCCCCGTGTCAGTTCATAGCCTGTAAGCCCGGACATTATCTTACTGTCGGCGGTATATACCGGAATATCACCGCACCGCTCTATTATGCCGTTTGCACGGTCATTGATATACTTTCTGTCTGTGAGCATCGAAATAGGCTTACAGCCTGCATCAAGGGCTACTTCTATAACCGTCTGACTTTCGGCTATGAATATTCCGTGTTCATACTCGTACACCTTGCGAAGCCGTGCATCTGTCAGGTGAGTGTATATTTCAAGCTCGGGTATATTTATATCGGCAACATCTATTATTTCAGCCATATTGTTTATTATTTCCTTTCGGGCGGACTTTTTCGTATTGCAAATAATATCGAAAAGTGATAGAATATTATCACAGCGCATCCGCTTGTCGCACTGAATATTATAGCGTATCGGGCGGATGTTGTCAAATATGGCGGTACTAAAAATATATTACACGAGAAGGCGGCAAGCATGGATTACTTATACAAAATCACGGTAGAAATAGATAATGAAAAAGTGCTGAGCTTACAGCAACACGATTTGGATGCGGTATATAAGACAGTAAGAGAAGCGTTTGCAGGGTGTAATTTTAAAGAAGTGCCGACAGATAATAAGCGGCTTGCTTTTGTTATCGGGGACGGTAACGATTCTTTCAGCGAAGTCGGAATCGCGGCAAATGCGCTTCACGACAGCTGGCTCGGTAAGTATCTGAAAAAGATGGAATGGTACGATATGAGCGATGACAGTACTGAGGATATGCTCAGAGAAATACAAGAGTTCGACAACGAATACGGCAAATAAATTTAACGGAGAACATTATGAAAACAGGACTTGTGCTTGAAGGCGGCGCTATGCGTGGAATGTACACGGCAGGCGCACTTGACGTACTTCTTGAAAACGATATAAATTTTGACGGGATAATAGGAACATCAGCAGGTGCGGTGTTCGGAGTGAATTTCCTGTCAAGGCAGGACGGCAGGGTCATCCGCTACAACTGCCGCTTCAACGGCGACAGGAACTACATGGGGATAAAGCCGTTACTTAAAAGCGGTGACTTTTTCAACACGGAATATGCCTATTACAAAGTGCCGAACGAGCTTGACAAATTCGACGATGAAACCTATATAAATTCCGGTGTGCCTTTTTATGCAACGGTGACCGATGTAAAAACGGGAAAGCCGGAGTATCTGAAGGTTGAAAGCGTACTTTGGGATATGGAAATGCTCCGTGCTTCTGCTTCGATGCCGTTTATATCAAAGCCTGTTATAATCGGCGGCAGAGCGTATCTTGACGGAGGAATTTCCGACAGCATACCGTTTGAGCATTTTTCCGAAATGGGATACAAAAAACAGGTGGTAATCCTCACCCGTGATATGAACTACCGCAAAAAGCCGATGAACAAACTGCTGATACGCTCGTTCTACGGTAAATTTCCCGACTTGTGCAATGCGCTTGAAAACCGTCACAATGTCTACAACAAAAGCATAGACAAGCTATGCAAACTTGAACAAAGCGGCAAGGTGTTTATCATCCGCCCGTCTGAGCCGATAACGATAAGCAGAACGGAGAGAAATCCCGACAGGCTGAAAAGCGTTTATGAGCTTGGAAGGAAGGATATGAAAATGCGTCTTGAGGGTCTTGAAGAATTTTTGGAGAAAGAACAGGAAATATAAATGGCAAACAAGAAATGTCCCGTTGCGAAAAAATGCAGTGGCTGTCAGCTGTCCAACATGACATACGAACAGCAGCTTGAATGGAAGCAGAAGGATACCGAAAAGCTGCTCGGCAGTTTCGGCAAGGTATCCGAAATTATAGGTGCGGACGACCCGTATAACTACAGAAACAAGGTGCAGGCGGTATTCCGCTCTGACAGAAACGGCAGGATAATCTCCGGCGTATATCAGTCGTCCAGAAACGGCATAGTCGGAATTGACAGCTGTATGCTTGACGATAAACGTGCGGACGAGATAATAGTAGGCATAAGAGAGCTGCTCAGATCGTTCAAATTACATCCATATGACGAGGGTACGGAGCGTGGCTTTTTACGTCATGTGCTTGTCCGTGTCGGAAAGAATACCGGAGAGATACTGGTTACTCTTGTCGGCGGAAACTCAATGTTCCCTAAAAAGCACGACTTTGTGAAAGCGCTTGTAAAGCGGTTCCCGGATATTACGACCGTGACATTCTCGGTAAACCGCACTCCCGAAATGCTTCTTCTCGGAGAAAATAACGAGGTGCTTTACGGCGAGGGATACATTACGGATATTCTTTGCGGAAAAAGATTCAGAATATCTCCGCACTCGTTCTATCAGATAAATCACGCACAGACCGAAAAGCTGTACGACTACGCTATAAAGGCGGCGAAGCTCACGAAGAAGGACGTTCTGCTTGATGCATACAGCGGAATAGGCACGATAGGCATAATAGCGTCTGACTATGTAAAGCAGGTACAGGGCATTGAATACAACGCATCAGCCGTCCGTGACGCAGTAAAGAACTGTCACGAAAACGGGCTTACCCGCAACATTGCTTTTAACCGGGGCGACGCAGGCGAGTTTCTTGAGAAGAAGGCAAAGCTCGGCACGCATTATGATGCAGTGATCCTCGACCCCGCAAGAACGGGAGCGGACAGGAAGTTTTTAAACTCGCTCGTAAAAATCGCACCGGAAAGAATAGTTTATATTTCCTGTAATCCGGCTACGCAGGCAAGGGATCTGAAAACGCTCACGAAAAAGTACACTGTGACCGATATTCAGCCGTTTGATATGTTTCCGCATACGAGGCATGTGGAGTGCGTGGTTGCGATGTCAAGGAAAGCAGAGTAAATCCGGGTATGTGGCTTAACGGTGCGGTTTATGCATGTTGGGCAGACCGCACTGTTTTGGTGGAATATGGTGATTTGGCGTATAGGGGAATATGTCTGCGGTGACAGCAATTTCGCAGCGATACACGGGGTGTGGGTCGGGTGTGCGGAAGTGGTGTGATGGTGGGCGGGATAGATGTTTTCTAAGATTCAAACTCAATTTGAGTGAGTGATATGGGGAGTGTCTGATCTGACAACTCGACTGTTGGCAATATAGCAGGCAGTGGATTAGTATTTATAGAAGGAGTGAGTTTTGTATGCCAACCAAAAAGCAGCACTTTGTTCCATGTGTTTATATGAAAGCTTGGGAAACACAAGTAGAAACGCTTAAAGAGCCTGATAAAAAATTCAATGGAATTTATGTGATTAGGGACGAAAGTGCCGGTGATGGTGCAAACAGAAATTCCGTACTTTGGAAACCGCACCTGTATACCATCAATTTTAAGTATTCATTTATTTGCAATTCATGCGCCAAAGTAAAATCGCAGTTTGTTGATATGATTTATGAGCTGCTAATAAATGGATTTAAACAGCCTGTTTATGGAAAATTAGGATATAGCATTATCAAAACTAAGAAGAGTATAAAGAAGCATTTCTTTGAAATACCGAATTGGGATTTTTATTATTATGATGGTAATGCCGCAAAGAAAGCAGCCATTCTAAGTCAAATAGAAGCTCTTAATTGTTATATTTTAGAAGATGCATTTGACGATTATCTAGAAAAAAACTGGGAAAATATTATGAATTCATTCGTAAATGGTGTTCATTATGGTCAGCCGGTTGGAATTGGAAGAAGTGAAAGAATTATCCCTGTTGGCATTGCGAGGGATATGTTGATGTCTTTTTTCATTATGCTTTGTAGAAATCCTAAATTTGACGCTATGGGTGTTTATAAACAAATAAAAGAAAATTTAATCTATCCCGTCTTTGAATCGATGTGCAAAGGCGAAGATGCAGAAACAAGCGAAGGTATAGAGTATGCTAATGAGTTAATGACCGGAATATGGTATTCTGAACTCTATAAAATGTTCTTTAAGAATACAGGTGGGTTTTATCATTATGTTATGCAATGTGCGTTAAGTGGTTGTCAGATGATTCTTTTCGAGGCCTACGACAACGCAGGTTTTTTTATTACATCAGATAATCCTGCATTTGAACATAAATCATATGTTGTTGAGAGAGATAATGGTAGTGGTCTTGTTTTTCCGATATCTCCTAAATATCTAGTTTTTGTTGCTAAAGGAGATAAAGGGATTAATGTTGTTGACCATAGATTTGCAGATGCTGAAACTATTAAAAAGTTCAATAGAATAATTAACGCGCACAAGACAGAGATAGTAATCTCTTCATCGAAGAGTTTAAATGATGTGACTTAGTTCGCAAAATTTACAAAGCCAATTAGGAATAATTGGAGATGAATAACAAAAAATAACCCCTCCCGACCATTACAGCCGAGAGGGGTTCGTACATATTCAAAAATCATATTTCAATCTCAATAATAACCCCCGACTTCAACTCCACAGAAAACCTATCGTCCCAGACGACAATCTCCTTAAGCCACCGCCTGGCAAGGCTCTCATCAAACTCGGTAAGCTCGGAATCCTGCTGCTCGATGAACTCGTTAAGTTCGTTGATACGCTTGACCTGTTCGTCACGGACGGCGGTGTCGGTGAAGTTCTTCTGTTTCATCTCACGAAGCCGGAATATCTCATCGGCGATGTCGTTGTAGTCCTCCTTGCGGGAAGCATGGTTGATAAGCTCCTGCTGAAGTTCGGCAAGCCGCATGTCTATCTCCAGAGCCTGCTCATCTTCATACCCACAAAGTACCCTTGCAAGGTTATCCCGAAGCCGCTTCTGATAGGTGCTTCTGCTGCCGAGGAGCTCATTGAATGCCTGCACGACCACATTTTTCAGCACTTCTTCGTTTACAGTCCGGGCGTGACAAATTACGCCTGTCGGCTGCAAACGGCTAAGGCAGCGCCAGACGATAGATCGGCAGCCATGATTGTTCCAGTGAACACGGCGAAATAGTTCGCCGCACTCTCCGCAGACTATCATCTGAGAAAACATATGATTACTGCTGAAACCGTGCTTTCTTCCATTCGGGCTGACCTTAACGAGCCTGCGGCGAACCAGTTCGTCCTGCACACGCATGAAGATTTCTTTAGGGATAATCGCTTCGTGGTCGTTCTCAACGTAGTACTGCGGCATTATTCCGTTGTTCTTTATGCGCTTTTTGGAAAGATAATCCACCGTGTATGTCTTTTGCAGAAGTGCATCGCCCATGTACTTTTCGTTGCGCAGTATCTTTGCAACCGTGCTTGTATGCCAACGTGGATTTCCTGCGCCGGTGAGTATGCCGTCACGCTCCAGACCGGCGGCGATTTTGTCGGTGCTGTAACCGTCAAGGTATTCACGGTAGATTCTCCGCACCACCTCTGCCTGCTCCGGGTCGATCACAAGCCTGCCGTTCTCGTCCTTGGTGTAGCCGAGGAAGCGGCTGTGGTTGACCTGCACTTCCCCACGCTGAAAGCGGAACTGTAAGCCCAGTTTCACGTTCTGACTAAGCGACTGCGATTCCTGCTGTGCAAGCGAAGCCATTATCGTAAGCAGAACCTCGCCTTTTGCGTCCAGGGTGTTGATGTTCTCTTTCTCGAAGAATACGGGAATGTTACGCTCCTTAAGCTGACGTATGTATTTTAGGCAGTCAAGCGTGTTTCGTGCAAATCGGCTGATGGACTTTGTGATAATCATGTCGATTTTACCGTCCATACAGTCTGCTATCATACGGTTGAATTCCTCACGCTTTTTGGTATTCGTGCCGGAAATACCGTCATCGGCGTAGATACCCGCAAATGCCCACTCGGGATTTCGGGTGATCTGTTCTGTATAATGCGACACCTGGGCTTCGTAACTGGTTGCCTGCTCATCGCTGTCCGTGCTGACGCGGCAGTACGCTGCCACCCGCAGCTTTGGTTTTTCCGTTTCATTCTGCTGTGAGTTAACCCGCTGGGGTCTTGCCGGGATTATCGTTATGTTACTCAATGTTCGTCACCTCTGTCTTTATCAATCCATACATATATTCTGCCTGCTGAACAGGATCCTCGAAATAATCCGCTGCGCTGATAAATGTGAACCGCACAGGGATATTCACCGACCGTTCTTTTCTTACATGACCGTTTCTGCCGAGCCGCTCGGCACGGCTTTGGAGCTCCTCCGCTACGGCATTGAACATCTCCTCGCTGATTATCGGAGGATAAAAATCATCCCCAAAGTAGCGGCGATTCTGCAGCATCAGTTTGATAGTACCGTGATTTCCTGTGATACCTGCGTTTTCGGCCGCTTTGTTCAGCGAATCGCCGCTGAGGTAGTTTTCAAATAATCTCCGAACCTGCCCTGCCGCAGTTTCATCAATCACCGCTTTTCCGTTCTCAATGCGATAGCCGTACGGAATATGCTCCACCCTACTCACCGATCCTTTCTCTGAGCGTCAGACCGCATTTCAGCGCAAAACCGATTTCATTTCGAGAAAATACACAAATGCGGTTGACTAGCTTTGAAAACAAGTCTGCGTCAAATTCCTTGAACATTCTCCCACGCTCGACCAGTTTTATCAGCCGCTCGGTTTCTTTCAGCTTTGCGCCATCGCCTGTGACTGAACTGCTGAGCGTATCAATTTCAGTGCGGTATTCATCGGTCTGAGCCATTATTGCGTTCAGCTCCCGACCGAAAAGCGTCCTGTCAATGAAACCGTTCGCCATAAGCCGTGTAAGAGTTTCCTGCTGACCCGTATTCTGCTCAATCAACAGCCGAAGCTGCTGTATTCGCTGAATGCTGCTGTCCGTTGACGAACTGCGTAATGTCAGCAAATACGGCTTCAAAATCAGCTTGTGGCCGAAAATCAGCTTATTCATCATTGTAACAAAAGCGAGCTTGATGTCATCGTCCCTGATGAACTTCATTGAACAGCTTTCCTTATTATATATGTGAGTGCTGCAGCACCACGCTTCATACGTTTCACCGCCAAGCCTGTGAGTTCTGTGCTTTAGCGTAGCGCCACACTCACCGCAGACTATCTTTCCCGAAAAGCAATAGCGCTGCTGATACTTGTGGCTTCCCTTAGTAACATTCTTTTCAACGGCGTGTCTGTCTATCAGGGCAGCGGCTGCTTCAAAGTCAGCCTTGCTGATTATCCCCTCGTGATGATCAGCAACAAGATACTTATCCAACTGTCCGTAATTCACGCAGCGGCGAAAAGACTCATCTGTAAAGGTTTTCTGGAAAACTGCGTTTCCTGTGTAATTCTCATTTTTCAAAATTCTGAGAATACTCGATTGACACCATTGCTTTCCACGGGCAGGAGCAATATTATCCGAATCCAGGTTTCTTGCAATGTGCATTACTCCTTTTCCCGAGAGAAATTCAGCAAAAATGCGCTTAACAATTTCCGATTGGTCATTGTTTACTTCAAGCCGCTTTCCATTCCAACGGTAGCCGTACGGCGGTGGATTCATTTTGTATGTACCGCTCTGAAACCGCTGTCTTATAGACCACTTTTCGTTACCGGATATTGACACTGATTCGTTCTCTGCAAGGCTGCTGAGAACCGCAAGCACCAACTCGCTTTCCATTGAAGTAGTGTTGATATTTTCCTTTTCAAAATATATTGCTACATTTATTGCAAGCAGCTTTCGTACCATTTCAAGGCAGTCAGTGGTATTTCTCGCAAATCGGCTTATGGACTTTGTGATGATGAAGTCGATTTGACCCGCTTCACAGTCAGAAAGCAAACGCATAAGTTCGGAGCGCTTTTCCTTTTTAGTACCGCTTATTCCCTCATCATAGTACAGTCCTGCGAAATCCCAGTTTTCATGCGCCTGAATGTAGGTTTCATAGTGCTTCTTCTGTTCAGCAAGGCTTTCAAGCTGATCGTCAGAATCTGTCGACACACGGCAGTATGCCGCAACACGGAGCTTTTTCTCAGAACCCGTAGTACGTTGGTTGGCTTCAATTTTTGTTACAGTTTTCACTTTTTTCACCTCTCTTCGGTGTTGACATATTAACTCTAAACCGAGATATAATCAACGTATTTTCGGTAATATCTCGACATTCATAGGTAAAAAAGTACTGCGGTTAAGAGCGGTCAGTTTGTTGAATTCGTCAACTGTGATAAGTCCCTCGGATTTCAGCTTTTCTGCTATGCGCTGTGCCATATAATAATCGAAATCACGCTGGATTTCTTCCTGCGTAATCTGTTTTGAAATTGCTTGTATATCGGGTTCGGTTCTGACAGGCAGATTTTCAGCGTTTTTCTCTACCTCATTCATGCGGGTCGTAAAATTGTTATACATGAAAACACCTCCTGCCTTATAGCCTTGGCAGGAGACGCTTTTGGACATATTACCTCAATCTTTCTTGTAAAAGCTGCACTCATACCCATCGGCACAGAGCGGAAGCCCCTTTGCCCACGGTGGAGTTCTACCCATAATCTCACAGATTTCAGATACATTCGTATCTATCGGACATTCGATGATAAGTTCATCATGAACATGACCGCAAATCCGATAATTCCGCAGCGTCCGCATAGCATAGCAGAGAATATCCCGGCTGACCGCCTGAACGATATTCTCCACGAACTTAGGACCGTAGCTTTCGATGCGCTCCCATTTCTTCGTTGCACCAACGCCCTCGTAAGTGACGGACTCGCCGCCGAACTTATTCTCGCCGATACGGGGTTTGACATATGAGAGCCGTCTGCCGCTCGGCAGCGCGATGAACAGCATTCCGTTCTGATATTCAAACTGAATGCCATGTGTGTCTGCGCGAAGCCTTTGTCGTATTGTATCCTTCACGCAGCGGTCGACTTCCCACCAGAACCGCACGATATTCGGGTTGGAACTGCGCCACATATCCACGAGCGGCTGAAGCTCGTCCTCCGATAAGCCCATCTCAAGCGCGCCCATTGCTTTCAGAGCGCCGACAGAACCTCCGTAACCGAGCGCCAACTCTGCGATTTTACCTTTCTGCCGCAGATGTCCATTGACACCGTGCTTTTCGACAGGTACACGAAACATCTGACTTGCTGATGCGCAATAAATATCTCCGCCGGACTTGAACACGTCAAGCCGCCACTGTTCTCCGGCAAACCAGGACAGCACTCTTGCCTCTATTGCTGAAAAATCTGAAACCACGAATTTCATTCCCAATTTCGGAACAAACGCCGTGCGGATAAGCTGCGAAAGCGTGTCTGGAATATCATCATACAGCAGTTCCATGGCTTCGTAGTTGGCGCTTTTCACAAGTTCCCGAGCCTGTTTAAGGTCGGGGATATGGTTCTGCGGGAGGTTCTGTAACTGTATCAGCCGACCCGCCCATCTGCCGGAACGGTTTGCGCCGTAAAACTGAAACATTCCGTGCGCGCGTCCATCGGAGCAAACAGCGTTCCTCATAGCCTGGTACTTCTTCACCGAGGATTTTGCAAGCTGCTGGCGGAGTTCCAGAACCTCTGCAAGCTGCGACGGTGCGGTTTTCAGCAATTCGGAAACAGCTTTCTTACCGAGCGTGTCCGTTTCAAGTCCGTTCTCCGAAAGCCACTGCTTCATCTGCTGAACCGAGTTCGGATTTTCGAGCGAAGTAAGTTCCTGCATTTTTGACGAGAGCAGCGCTTTTGACCGTTCATCAAACCGTATTGCATTCTCAACAACAGCCATATCGAGGGCAATCCCACGGTCGTTTATCTGCTGGTCGAGAGCGTATTCCTCCCAAACAAAATCCGGCGCGGGAAACTTCCGCAGCTTGTTCTGTATCGACATTTCAACCTCGACATCGCGCTTGTTGTACGCCTTGAACTGCGCCCATTTCTCGGGAGCGTGTTCGGGAAAATTTCTCGTTCTGAAGCCGTTCGCTTTGGTAGGAGTACACGGTACGCAGAAATACTTGATGAGTTCCTTACCCTCTTTCAGCTTCTGTTCCGGCAGTCCGAGAACTGCTCCCGCTCCGGCAAGCGACAGCGGAAGTCCCATATATGCCGACCACACCATCGAACATCTCCACGAAGTCGGGTCGAGATACTCCCCGGACGGCAAACCGAGATACATTGACAGACACACACGTTCGAAAGCAGCATTAAAAGCCCATTTAATAATGCTGTTGTCAGTCAGCGCAGCGAGAATTTCTGCGGGTATTTTCTCACCCTGCACAAGGTCGTACACCACAACATCGCTACCGTTCACTGAAACTCCGAACAGCAGTATCTCAAATGCGGGTGACTCAACATATCTGTAAACACCGCATTTTGCAAGGTCAACATCACTGAATGTTTCAAGATCAATTGACAGTGTTTTGATTTTTTCCATAGTTCACCTCAAAAAGGCGGCAAGATAGCTCCTGCCGCCCTGTTTGTATTACTTGCCAGTTTTAGTTTGCTTGCGGCGCTTAATGCTCCTGACAATATCGGAAACAACTACGACCAGCTTAGAAAGTGTATCTCCAAGCACATATCCAAAGCAGATAGCAAGCAAAATGCTTTCAGTTGTCATCATCGTGTATCTCCTCAAGACAGAAAATCATCGTCATCATCTGTTGCGAAATCGTCCTCAGCGCGGGTTCTGCCGCCGAGCGATTCGCCATCGCGAATCTTCTGCAGGTTGTTCAGACCGCAGGCGATACCCTTATTACCATTGGAATTGAATGCGTAGAATGAGATGGACACTCTGCCGTACACGCCGCTGTAAACCTCGCTGCGCTCCAGAATAGGGCTGCAGTTAGCGTCAACGATACCGGGAGCGGTCGCAGAATTAGCGTTGATGAAGTAGCTGTTTGCATACGCTTCATCATCGGGGCGCTCTGTATCGCCGTCACGGAGCGGATTCTTGATAGCGGAGAGCGCAGGAACAGAACGACCGTTGCCCTTGAGCTTTGACTCGCCCTCCTTGTAAGCTGCTTCGATAGCCGCCTTGATCTTCTCGACCGTCTTGGTATCGGACTTCGGAATGATAAGGCTCACACTGAACTTTGGAGCACCGCCGTTGATGGACTTTGCTTCCCAGATGTTTGCGTAGCTCCATCTTGTATCGGGTCCTGTGATTACCTTTGTGGGATTGATAAACTTCGGCATATTATTTTTCCTCCTTGAAATCTTCTTGTGCAGTATTTATCGCCGGACGTTTATCCGACATAGGAACTAAGGTTGGCTTGCCCTGCGGCTTTTCTATAAGACCGCCGAGCAGTTCGTTGAACTTTTTCTTTCCGAGCAGAGCGGTCATCGCAGTTATGCCGAGAACGCTGTGTCCATACGGGTCATATCCTGCGGATTTGACGGCTTCAACAACTGCGTTCTCGTCTGTATACTTGCGATTGGACCGTCCCTCGACTACCTTGAAGCCATCGTATGAAACGCCGCTGAGCGCCTGCCGCAAAGCAAAATCTTTGACATCAGTCACCCAGGATACAAGCTCGTCCGCTTTTGCGAGGATAGCGGCGATTTCGATATTATCAAGCGTAGCAGGTGGTTCAAAATCGTAACGAGCGAGAGCAAGGTTGTATTCTGCGAGTTTCCGGCAGGTCGCTCTGACCTTGCAGAAGCGACAATGTTCACCTGCTTTGAAATCTCCCTTGCCATTTGCGGCAAGCTGCGCTGTCGGAGCGAGAACCTCATTTGCCCAACGGAGCAGTTCCTCCTTGGAAATGATGTATTCGCTGATGTTGTCGCGCCTTGGCTGGAATATAGCCATGCTCACTGCGGATATGTCGTATATTCCGTCAAATAATTCAAGAGCACCGAGGGCATACAACATCATCTGTGGGTTGTTCTCTGCGAGGACTTCCACGCCCTTGCCGTACTTGAAATCTATAACGGAAAGTGTACCGTCAGCCACGATAACACAGTCACCTGTGCCGAACCCCTCCGGAACCCACCGGGAGAAATCCAGTTTCTGTTCGATAAGGACGATGGGGTCATTGCAGGCTACTTTTGCTTTCTCGACCTGCTCATAAGCGTATGTAGCGTACTCGACAGCGCAGCGCTCCATCTCCTCGTTGTAGTAGGTGAGGTTTTCTGTTGGGTCGGCGGTTTCTCTGCCGAGCAAGGCTTTCAGCCTGTGTTCGCAGAGAGTGTGAGCGTCCGTGCCCTCCTGCGCATACTCGCTTGATGTATCCGGCAGTTCGGCACAGAGTTTAGCAGACGGCGGACATTCGAGCCAGCGGTGGCTTGATGACGCCGAGAGAATTGCGTGGTTAGTCGGCATTGCCAAGCACCTCCACCTCTGCGAGGACTGCTGCATATTCCTCCGGCTTGATTGCAGACAGCTTGTCCGCACCGTGCTTTGTGATGATTGACTTTACCTCTGCTGTGAACCCGGCGCGGGATTTTTCGGCGCAGACGGCTCTGACGTTTTCGAGAGTGACAGATACTGTAGCGCTATCGGATTTCTTTTTTGCTGACGGCTTATCCATCGGCTGCGGTGTATCTTTACCAGAAATCAGAGCCATTATTGATTCAGATAAGCTGATAAGCACCTCGCCGCAATGCTTAAGTTCGGATAACTCTGCTGCCAGTTCACTCATTTTCCCCATCATGCTGTTCCTCCTTCCTTAATGTTGCAGATTGCCAGTTCTTTCACAGAATCACCCGGTACGATAATGGTAATCTGCTGTTTTCTGCCTAACAGGAAACGAAGTATGCGTTCTCTTAACGATATGGTATGCAGAGCTGCAACATCGTTTCTCATCGGCTTTCTTGAAACACTTATTCTCAGATTGTGTTCCATTCATTTCACCTCTTTCCGAGGGATTTTGTTTCCCTCTGCCTTATAGCCTCGGCAAGGAGAGAGATTGGACAGTCTTTCTAAATTTCAGATAAAAAATTGAAAAAACAAAAAAGCCGTGAGCATTTGGAAAATCCAAACACCCACGGCATAATATTATCATTTTATCATTTGATTAACTTTCCTCTGAACCTCCGAGTAATCATACCCGGCTTCAGTCAATTTTTCCTTTCTCTCCGAACCGTTTCCCCACAGCCCCGCAACAACTTCAACGGCAATCTCGTCAACGGTTTTCTTATAGAGCTTTTCGTTCACCCTTTTCTGAACAGCATTGTAGTCATATCCGGCGGCGGTGAGCAGCCTTTCACGCTCCGCACCGTTATCCCACTTGCCGGCAAGAACCTCGTCAGCAAGCTGATCTATGGTTTTCTTGACAGGCTTTTTCTTCCCGTAATCGGTAAAGCAGATATCACCGTCAATATCGTACCCGCCTATTCTGTCAAGTCCCCACTGCCACATAGTCTGACCATAGTTGTACTTTGACGGGAAGTCAGGGCTGTTCGTCCAGTGAGCAAGCCAGATGTCATACTTGCCAACGATCCTGCTCTTGTCGTAATAATGCTCCATAAAAGACGGATTTGCATAAATGCCTGTCTTGAATCCCGCCTGCCTTATCTTTTTACAGAAAGCAATCGCCATCTTTGTGCGGATTTCCGTGTTCAAACCGCTGATCTGCTTTTTCTCTTCCATGTCGAAGAATACGGGATATGTCGGGGACAGTTCCTTAATCACAGAAATACATTTTTTGGCTTCAGCTTCTGCCTGCTCAATGCTCATAGCATAGCTGTACCAGTAAAATCCGTAATCAATGCCGTATTTCTTGCAGTCAGCCACGAACTTATCCATAGTAACATCTTTCTTCGTGGAAAAACCCGCACGGATAATTGCGAATTTCACACCAGCTTGTTTCAACGCAGGAAAGCTGATACCCTCCTGGCAGTAACTCAAATCAACACCTTTAATCTTCATCATCGTCCTCCTTTTCCGAACGCTTATGCAGCTGCTCCAGCACATCTTTCAGCTTCTTAGGAACAGGCAGACCCAGGTGAGCGGCGTTCTCAAGCAGTGAAATACCCTCGTTCGACAGATAGAAGAATATCACCGCAGTACGAAGAACAGAGCCTGCGCCAATAACCCGAGTGTCAAGGATATGCCCGCCGCCGACCAGAGCAAAGATAAGTACCTTTCTGCATATTCCCTTGAATCCTACAGAACTGGATAATTTCTTGTCCGAGATAGCGCACATCACTCCGGTTATGTAGTCGATAACCACAAAGGCAATAAGCGCATACAGCAACCCGTCACTCCCTCCGAGGAACCAGCCGAGCCACCCGCCGACCGCCGTAAAAATAAGCTGAATTGTGTTCCAGAATTCTCTCATAATAAACCCTCCAATCATTCGTCAACGATGTCGTAAGTTATTTTCATGACCTGCCCGTCCAGTTTTCGCACCGGCTCTGACAGGTTGTTTATTGTGGTAAGGCACAGTTTGCAGATACCAAGCGCAAAGCCGAAAAAATGCTGACTGCCGCTTGAATACGGATAGTACGGCAGAATATACAGCGGCAGATTAAGTCCGTCCGTCTTGATGATATTCGCATACGAATACAGATAACTGTTTCCATAAGTCGGAGCAGAGAACCGCATTCTGTATCTGCCGTAATCCTCGCCGCTTTTGATTATCTCAAGGGCAAGCAGTGAATAGGAAATATTGCAGCTGTCGCAAATCACAAGCGGAGTGTTCGTCTTTTCGTCAACATAAAATCCCCAGAAGCTCGCCGCCGTCATATTAGAGAGCGTTCCGTCAGCGACATACTGCCATGTCTTGCCCGTGGATTTGCCGTCCTTTGTGAATATGCGCAGCTGCCCGAAGTTGTTTGTTCCGGTCGCTTCTTTGCCGTCTATCAGCGGATATTTAGTAATGACGAAGTACTTATCGTCCCACTCAAAGGCGCTCAGCGCATTGCAGTAATCGCCGTTCACACCCGCACCGTAAAACCATCTGTACTGCGATGAAGAATTGCTAATTCTCTCATACTTAAAGCCCACGCCATACGTCTGGAGCAGCGTGTCGGTTTCGATGGTTTTCTTCGAAACCTGCGAGTAGTCGGACAGACTGAAAATATAGTGATGGATATGACAGCGCGAGGTAGCAACAATATGTATCTTATTGCCGATAACATACGGAAAATACGCAAGCCACTGTGGGTTGTTCTCCCAATCCTGCCGCAGCTTTTCCTTTTCTTCCTGCGGTACATAGTCCGCATTTGTAGTGTTACAGTCATAAAAACAGCCGCCATGATGATAGCTGTTGTCGTACATGGAATCCGGAATACGCTCTGCCGCTGGGAACAGTTCTATAACTTTCTTCACGCTTATAATGCCGCAGAACGGCTTTTCCGTGCTTACGCTTATCGACATGGGGTCGAACATAACGACCTCATAAATGCGCCCGTCATGGATATGCTTTCCGAGAAGCCGCACATTTCCATTGGACAGCCTGCCCATGTAAAACCACTTGAAAACCCCGCAATTGAACTGCGAATCCGGAATATACCGCCCGACAATAGTGTGATACGCCTGCTTGAATGAATCCAGAGAACTGCTGTTAAGGTCAGTGCCTCCGCAGGACAGATTCCAGTAGGAATGGTGCATTCCGTTTGTGCCGCCGTCCTTGGTGGTAAGGCAGATACAGCTGATTTCGCCGTTCGCCTTGTCCGAAGCAAAGTCCCACACATGGCGGTAGCCCTTGCCGTTCTCAATGCGACCGCTTTCGTTAGCGTTGTAAGTGCCGATACTTGTGTCCGTGTTCGTGTTGGCGATTCCTGCGTGACCTATCTCCTCGTTCGTCCAAGGTAGCATCATATTGTTGCCGTCCTCGGGGATTTTGTCACGGCAGACTATAACTCCACGGAATGCAGTATCGGCGATGTTACCCGCAAAATCACGCAGCATATTAAAGCTGCGGTCGTTGTCGGAATCCATGCCGATTTCAATGTAATCGGGCGGGTTGAGAATCGTATCCACTGCGTTGGTTATCATGTTCTCCTCATGCAGTTCACGAACTACCTCGCCTGTCTTTTCATCAAAAAGCTGAATGGTCGCTTTACCTTTAATCATTCTGTTCCTCCTCATACGGTGTGTAAATAAACGATGTCTGGAAGCCGTTACACGGCGCATTGTTCAGAACATCAATAAGATTTCCGACATCTCCATCATACAGCAGCGTAATGCTCTGAACGCTGTCTTTCATTGCGGAACTGCCGAACGCAAGCCAAATCGTACTGCCGAAATCACCCACGCCGAAATCTGCGGAAATCGGCTGCAAGCGGACTGTTTCCTTTTCGGTGGTGACTATCATTGTGAACGCAGAAACCGCTATTTCATCAGCCTTGACGGGATTTCGCAGTTCAAGATATAGCTTTCTGTTCGATACGTTCACCACGGTGATTGGCGGCGGGGTGATTATCTTCGGACTCCATGCGTCAGGGAATACCGCTCTGACGGTGGGTTCAAGCGTTTTTCTCTCCCTTTCACGCTTTATGAAAGCAGACATAGGTTCGCTGAACTTGAACTTATGTGACTTGAGAATCTCAAACAGCAGCGTATCAGATGTGCGAACAAGCGACTTTCTGACGGTTCGGCGCATAGTAAAATGGACCTCGTCCTCACGAGCTTCAATGTAACCGTCCCACGGGGTATCTCCGGCGAGATAAGCGCCCATTACATAGCCCCATGTCTGCATTTTCGGAAATTTACCCTCTGCGCCGTCAGCCGAAATCACACTCAGCGACATGGTGTTTTGACCGACCTCCGATGTAAACGGATAGGTGTAGGTCTTTGTGTGCGGACCCTCGCTGAAATACTCCTCATACCTCATGACCTCGTTTTCATTCTTTTTCAGAATAAACGCGAGAGTTCCTGCGGCTGAAATCACGAATTTAACAGTCGAGCAGAACGCCGCGTATGTCGCTTGAATCGCATTGTAAGTAATGCGGAACAGCCGCTGTGACTTCTCCGTAACCGAAATATCCGCGCTGTTTGTCGCAGTTTTCAGTTCCGCAGTGGATTCGCCAACGTCCTTACGTATCTCGTTCGTTTTCTGCTCCATCTGGTAGAGATTGTCCGAAATGCTCGGACGATAATCTCCGACCTCGATGGAAATCTCACGGCGGTTGTACGGATTGAAACTCATGGCGATTATGCGGGTGTTCACATTGAGGTTAAACGGGTGGAACACTATCTGCACATTGTCGCCGACCGAGAAATTGACGTTCTTGTAGAGCGTCAAACCGTAATTTGTGGTACCGGAACGGTTGTCGGTTTCCATTGTGAGGTCGGACACGTTTTTCCCGTCCATAATGCTGATGTAGTCCTGCGAACCTCTGTGGGAACGGATATTTATTTCCGCTCCGTTGTACTCGATTTCTCCTCCGCAGAGCGCAATTAGCTGCATTAAGGCGGCTCTGCGGGTACATTCTCGATTGATTTTCAGCTTTATCGGAACGGTCGGGTCGCATATTCCTGCGGTCAGAGAAGTGCCTTGCAGCAAAGAAATAAGGCACTCACCGGGAGCGCCCTCAAAGTCAAATTCAGTCAGCTTGTATTCATCGTTGTTCAGTTCGTATGACTTGTGCTCGCACTCAACCGTACAAATCGCAATGCCGTTTGAAAGGGATTTCGACACTTTCACCACATTGAAAAGGTAGTCCAGCGTGTCGCTTTTCAGCTGTACCTCAAGACCTGTGAATATCTCCGAAGCCATCGAGGAAATCACAGAAAATTGAAAGGTGCATTCTCCGTTCAGACTGTCGGTAAGCGATGCGGAAATCACCCTTGTAAACACACCTCTCACATTGCCGTTTTCGGTCACGATTATCTCAACCATCACACAGCCCCCGCATTCCTTACCGTCACCTTGTTTTGATTCCACTGTATTCGAGATATTACCTTAGTCAGCGGAACTCCGTCAATACTCAGCGGAATTGTTACATCAAACGCCTGCGTCTGCACTCCATTGAAGCCTGAAACCGTGCCGTTCATGTCGAGGTCAAAATCTGACGGAATTGCATTCTGCATACTCTTTGAAACGTCCTTCATCTCATCGCCGAAGCCCTCGCCAAGTCCCTCAGCCATAAAGCCGCCGAGGTTTGCGAAGAGCTTTGACGGCGAGTGTATTCCGAAGAAGTCCTTGATTCCGTCAACAATACCACCGAAAAAGCCGCTGATTTGATTCCAGAGCCACGCGCCTGCGTCAGAAATGCCCTGCCACAAGCCTTTCAGCAGGTTGCCACCGACCTCCGCCATCTTACCGAAGTAACTGCCAAATGCGTCTACAATGCCGGTTATGATTTGCGGAATCGCCTTGACTATCTCCACGATTATGGTCGGGAGGTTTTCAATCAGCGCGATAAACAGCTGAACGCCCGCCGCAACAAGCTGCGGAATCGCTCCGATAACAGCGTCCATAACGCTTGAAATAATCTGTGGAATAGCCGCAACAATAGTCGTGATGATTGTCGGCAGGTTCTGCACAAGCGAGATGAGCAGCTTGATTCCTGCTTCGATGATGAGCGGAATAGCGGAAATCACCGCCTTGATTATCCCGTCAATTATCTGCGGAATTACCTCTACGATTGCCGCGATGATGTCCGGCAGAGCCGTAACAAGCGCTGTCAGCAGCTGTATTCCCGCTTCGATTATCTGCGGTATCGCGCCGATTAGGAAATCCACGATTCCCGTGATTATCTGCGGCAGGGCTTCAATAAGGACTGGCAGTGAATCTAAAATGCCCTGCGCAAGTCCGGTTATAAGCTGCAAAGCTGCGTCCAAGATAAGCGGCAGATTGTCCGTCAGACCACGGACAATAGTAACAATTGCTTTCACTGCCGCAGGAATCAGCGCAGGCAGTGCGTTTGCAATACCATTTACCAGTGAGGACACAAGCTGTACTGCCGCGTCAATGATAAGCGGCAGATTCTCAATCAGCGCATTAACGACAGTCATGACCGCAGACACCGCCGCAGGGATTAGCTGCGGGAGCAGGGATAGGAGCGTTTTCAGCACCTGCGAGAATAGTTTTGCGACCGTGTCAAGCAGTGTGGGCAGCAGGTCGCCGACAGCCGTCAGCAGAGCGTCCAGCGCCGTGGGCAGAGCCGCTGCGATGTTCTCAATAACCGGAGCGACGTTTGCAATAACGGTTTTGAAAGCGTCTGCCATGTTGCTGCACAGCAGCTCCATGTCAGCGTCCGCATCGCCGAAGCCTACGATGAGGTTCGACACGGCGGATTTCAGTGCATTGACAGAGCCGGATATGGTGGCTTCAGCTTCCTTGGCGGTGGTGCCTGCAATGTCTATGCTTTCCTGCATGACATGGATGGCTTCCACCACATCTGCGTAGGATGAGATGTCGTACTTGACGCCGGATATCTTCTCCGCATCGGCAAGCAGTCGCTCCATTTCCTGCTTTGTGCCGCCATAGCCTAGCTTGAGGTTGTCGAGCATTGTGTAGTTCTGCTTGGCAAAGCCTTGGTAGGCATTCTGAATGGAGGACATATCCGTGCCCATCTTATTGGCGTTATCGGACATATCCGTAATTGCCATGTCCGCATACTTTGCGGCTTTCTCGGTATCGCCGCCGAGGGACTGGATCAGGCTTGCGGAAAAGCCCGTGACCGTTTCCATGTACTCGTTGGCGGAGAGTCCCGCCGTTTTGTATGCGTTGGCGGCATACCGCTGAATCTCCTGCGAGGAGTACTTGAACAGGGTGTCGACACCGCCGACCAGCTGCTCGTAGTCCGCATAGGCGGCGATGACCTCTTTGCCGAGCTTCACGGCGGCGGCACCCGCGGCAACGGCCACTGCACCGAGCGCCACACCTACGGTTTTGAGAACCTTGCCGAAGCCTTCAAACTTACTGCCGGATTCCTCCGCAGCCTTGCCGCCCTCCTTGATGGCTTTCTCATTCTCGTCCAGCTCTCGGTTCATGTCGTTGAGTGCGGCTTCGGCATTGTTCAGCTGTATCTGCCAGCTTTGAGTGCGGCGGTCATTCTCGCCGAATGACTCGGCGGCATTGGCGAGAGCGGAACGAAGCGTTTCGATTTTCTGCTTCTGCTGCTCGATTTCCTTGTTCAGCACCTGGTTTCTTGCCGTGAGAGCCTCGGCGGATTTGTCGTTCTTGTCGAACTGCGAATCCACAAGTTTCATTTCAGAGCCTAGCACCTTGAATGAATTGTTTATCTCAGCGAGGGATTTCTTGAATTCACGCTCGCCCTCAAGACCTATTTTAAGACCGAAATTGTCGGACATTCTGCGTCACCTCCTCGGAAAATGGGCATAAAAAAAGAGCCTTGCGGCTCGGGAATATTGGAAAAGGAGCAGCCGTGAGGGGTGCTCCTAAATGTATAATATATTACAATCAATTATTGCGTTTCAGAACAACTTTCAATTACAGCAAACGCTAGATATTTTAAAAGTGGTAATTCATCTGCAATTTTCTGATTACTTAGTGAGGGAATAGCTATGTACTCGTCTACATCTCCTTTGGCATGTGCTATTGAACATCTGTAGCTGTATACTCGTTCAGTCAAATCAGATATTATTTTCTTATCTTTTTCCAAGATATCTATTTTCAAAACATTAGAATTACAATATGTGTCTTGGCGTTTTTGATCTGAAACTATCCAACTCTTAAATTGGGGTATATCAACAGATTTTATAAGCACTAATCTTAATGCTTCGCGTTCAGAACTTATTTTTTTATATCTCGATAACACTTTCCGCAACTCATTATGATTTACATTCTGAGTGTCTATTTGTGATAGTTCATTCAAAAAATAATAGTTCTGTAATCTCACAAAGAAATATTCTATTACTTGATAATAGCTAAGATATGCTAACCTTTCATCTTGTGAATTTATCGCATTGTTGAGATATAACATAGGCACCTGCTCATAACCAGTCGGCTTGTACTGCATTTTATGTATGCTGTCATCACCAATTAGCTTGAAAACAGGGTCAACAGAATATATTTTAAAATTCATATCATATTCCATTGAAACACGAAGTAATATCTCATTCATTAATAAAACGAGTTCCTCAATTGTTTTATATTCAACATCAAACAATTGAATTGATAAAACCTGTTCATGATTGACATAAGTGTGATCGATGCTACCGTCCTCATTCTCGTTGATGAAATAGTCATAAAATGTTTCCCATATCAAATCGCTCTTTTCGCCTATTGTTGCAATTACCTTTTCACCATCGTAAATATGTATTGCTCCAATGCTAGTATAATCGAAACCTTTGATAATTTTCTTGTAGGTATGCATATCGCTTGGGATAATAAAGCACTCATAATAATCGCCAATTCTAATCGAATTATTATTCACCCGTATAAATGTATTGTAGAATATAGCACTAATAAAGCCTTGACAATTTCTCCAATCATCGCCTGGTTTTAGTTGGTTTATCAATGCTGTGAATACCTGCAATTGACTATTCAGTATTTTTTTAGTGATTTCATCAAAAATAACAGGCTCTCCACCATAATCCACTTCAGTGATATTATCAATAGACAGAGCGTTAGCCCATCGTTTTAGTGAATCAATATTTATGTTTGTGTGACCGTATAAAGACATATATAATGCCTCCTCTCATTGTTTAATATTGTATCATAATAAACAAATTGTGTCAATCTTATATCCCCATCGGCACAACCTCGTCAATATCCGCCTCCCGCTTAGGTTTAGCAATCCCCATAAACTGCTTATGGCACTCCCACAGATCCATCAGAAAGCCGAACGGCATAAGCCACACCTCTTCCGAAGAAAGGTGCAGCTGTGCCGTGCCATAATAGAACAGCCGGGTGAACAGTTCTGCATCGTTCACTCGGCTGTTACTGCGTTTTTTGAGGTATCATCGCTTTCTACATTTCGTTTCGTGCCTTTCAGCATAGCTTCGGTGATAGCGTCCTTGTACTCGGCAAGCTCGCCGGGGGAGGTCAGGAGTTCCACGGTTTCCTCGGTGAGAAGCGGCTTTTTCTCGCTGTTTCTGAGATTATAGATTTCAATGCTCTGATTACAAAGCAGAGTAATCAGCCATATGATTTCATCAAGCGCCATCTCCATGTTCTCGGACTTCATCAATTTGTCACCGAGGTTGTCAAGACCGCCGTAACGGTTGGAAATAGCCTTTGTCGCTCTGGTGGTGAGAATCATCTCGTACTGCTCTCCGCCGATTGTAATTAAAGAACTGCGTTCATTCGTCATAGCTTATACCTCCGTTACTTGCCTGTTTCAGCAGGCTTTGCCGTGAATGTGGGTTCATACACAGACTTGTACCAACCCGTAATTACGCTGTCCGGAACGTTCTTCTCGCCCTCGGTCGCTTCCGCTTTCCACGGGTGCTTTCCGTTCCCGTCCGGCTTGTTTCTGCGCAGAACCGTGCCCTCGATAGTCGGTGTGGAAAACGTGATACTGTCGCCCTTTGTGGCAAGTGAGGTTGACGGAATACCAAACTTTACTCTGTAAAGCCAAAAATAGCGATATTTTCCGTTGGACTTCTTCGCCCTGAACCCGACAGCCACGGGCTTGCCGCCGTCCTCGCTTGTGGAAATAACCACATTGTTGCTGTCAATAGTCGCTCCCGTCAGAATTGACGCGGCTTCGTTGCCTATATCGTCAATGCCAAGTGAGAGCGTTCCGCTTTTGAACTCCTTGACGATTTCGGAAGCGCCGTCATCGGCGTACAGAGTGGCTTCGGCAAGTTCCACGGAGAGGTCAGCCGAGATAGCTTTCGCAAGCGAAGCGGGAGTTCCGTAGGTTTCGCCGCCGTCGCTGTCCTCGGTTATTTCAGCGTAGAACAGCTTGTCAAGACCTATTGTTGCCATTATATCTCCTCCATTTCGTAATTTTTCGCCGTGTCAACGGCATAGTGATGATAGCCCGTGTCGTCCTCGTGACCGACATATTTCCGGGCGGTTATGGGAATATCCGCGCAAAGCAGCGCCCTTACAAGACGGCTTGCAGCGCGGCTGTAATTGTTCTTGCTGAACAGCGAAATCCGTACTTCCTGCACCTCTGCGTTAGGCGCATTGTCAGCGTGGAGTTCAAAGCTGTCGTACAGAGGAGTGAACACAAGATATTCATCGGGAGCCTTTCCCGAATACACGGCAGTCTGCGCAGGAATTTTCAGCTTTTTGGCTATTGCAGAGAGTTCCGAAAGCAGACTCACAGCCTCTCAACCTCCTTTTCAAATGCGGATTTCATGGCTTCCACGCACTGCTTTTTCACAGCGGATTTCGCAGGTTTCAGAAAGGGTTTAGCGGACTGACTGCTTGTCCCGTATTCGAGAATATTTGCGATTTTAGCGTTGCTGCCGCCGTCTGTTCTCGGCTCGGAAAATCCGACCTTGATGTCATGATTTCCGTTTTTATCGACCATAACGGGAGATAAGCCGAGCGAACGTTCAAGTTCTCCTGTGGAACGGGATTTGCTTTTAGTTCCCGAACCTACAACGGATTTCAAATAACTTCGAACCTTATCCAAAGCGACCTCGCCGCCTGCCTGCAATATTTTTTCGGCAATTCTGTCAGTCTGCGTTCCAAGCCGGGAAATCCTCGCAAGAAATTCATCGGGCATTTTAACATCTGTTTTAGCCACTCGGCTGCACCTCCTTTGCAAGCACTTCAATATACATTCCTCTGCCTTTCACATCTTCGACAGAGGTTATCTCAAATACAGAACCATCGCATAACAGCCGCATATGCGCGGATATTTTCACTCCCGGAATAGTGCGGAAACGAAACAGGTCGGTAGCTTCGGAAAAAGTGGTTCGGTTAGCCCATTTCTCGCTGCCGTGCCGTCCCTCCCGATAGGCTCTGACTGTTGCTGCAACAACATCGCTTTCCGTCTGAAAGCCCTCGTCATCGAGCGTGACCCTTTTCTGCGTTATCTGTATCTGCGTGTTCATCTTCCCGAAACTCATACTTTCCACCGCCTGTCCAGTCGCAGCAACATATTCACTGTATCCCACACCTGTTTCCCCGCCTGAACATTGTCCCCGAAAAAGCCGCCTGTACTGCCGTCCCTCGATTCGTAAAAATGTGAGGACAGCATTATTACCGCCTGTTCGGTAGTCGGCGGCATTGCGTTTTCAGAATAGTAATTCTCGGGCAAATGCTGATAGCTTTCAGCGTAGGAAACAGCGGCGGTGATGAACCCTTTTATGAGTTCATCGTCTGCCGAATGTTCAAGTATGAGGTTCTGCTTTACTTTTGTCAGAAGCTCGTCCATAGTCACCGCCTATTAGCCGCCGGAAGAACCCGAGCCGGCTTTCATCTTGAGAATCTGCACAGCTTCGGGGAGAATCAGCTTTCCGTCAACGCGCTCCTTTGCCACAAAGCCAACCATACCGTTTCCGGCATACAGTTCCTTGAGTTCCGCAAAGGAACGAGTTCCACGGTCGCCGATATTGTAGTAGTTGAAGTCACCGAATGCGATTACTGGCTTTCCCGCGGCGATAGTGGGAACATACGGAGATGTGTAGACCTCGTAGCCGAACAGCCTGTCGACCTCGCCCGCCTGGAGTGACGGCTGCCAGAGATATGCGCCGTTGTTGTCTTTCAGCTTGCGGAGCGCCGCAATAGTCTGGTCGTTCATTATGAACTTTGCATTCTTGCGGTACGGGCGCTTGAGGGAGTACACAAGGTTGATTATCTCATCGGCGGTTATAGCGGTAGCGCTCGCCGCAGTGACAGCGACCTCGCCGCCACCCTTGTCGGAGAAAAGTCCGAGAGGCTTGCCAACACCATCGCCGTTGAGGAAAGCGTCCTCCTCCGCATTGGAAAGCGCCTTTGCAAACTGGTCGATGATGTAATTTTCAAGACCGAAAGCATTGTCATAAAGCAGCTCCTCGGTTACCTTAACCGCAACGTGCAGCTTGTGCGCGTCAAGGTTAATCTGCGCAAAGGTCGCGTCACCAAAGGAAAGCGCTCCGCCCTCGTCAATCCACGCTGCGGCTGGCTTGGTTGCGGCAATGTTGATTTTATGTTCGCCGCTGGTTGTGATGGTGTGACCGAGCTTTCGCATGATGTTTTCCTCGGTCAGCGTGTCGATAAGGCGGTTGTCGTATTCCTCGGGAACGAGATATCCGCCGTTAGCGTCAACGCCCTCGGAAAGCACATCGGAAACCTGTCTGAAATTCGTGCGGAGAGCGTTCAGCATCGCCGCCTTGTACTCATCGCTCGCTCTGCCCGACTTGGGCTTATCGCCGTTCAGCGGCTTTGCGGTGAGAGGTGTCGAAGTGGGCTTGGAAAGCTGCGCGTCCATAGCCGCCATCTGCTCCATGCGCTCGATTTCAGCGCCGTAGTCCTTAATCTTCTGCTCCATTTCGGCATAAGAAGCGGCGTCCTCTGCGGACAGAAGACCGTCCTTGTCGCGCTTGGTTTCAACGAAAGCCTTTGCTGCTTCCCATACCTTATTGCGCTTTTCGCGCAGTTCAAGAATTGTCATTTTCGTTACCTCCAGTTCTTAATCAAATCAAGCCGGGAAAACAAATCCTCGGCTTTTGCTTTATGTTCGATTTTCGGCGCAATTCTGCACTTTTCCGTGATTCTTCCCATAAGGGAATTTACCACCTGCGCTTCGGAATACATCAACGAATCTGCGGCAGGCGCTTCACTCGGTTCTTCACGGGCAAGAATACCGTCCGCAAAGCCGAGTTCCACCGCTTTGTTTGCGTTCATCCATGTTTCTGCGTCCATGAGGTGCGAGATTTTCGCACGGCTCATTCCCGTCTTGATTTCGTAAGCGTTCATAATGCTTTCCTTGACCTCGGAAAGCATTTCGATCGCTTTCTGCATTTCGGCTGAATCGCCCATAGCTACCGTCATAGGGTTGTGTATCATCAGCATTGAAACAGGTGACATCAGCACCTTGTTTCCCGCCATCGCGATAACGCTTGCGGCACTCGCAGCGATACCATCAATCTTCACGGTTACATTTCCGTGATAATCCATGAGCATATTGTAAATCTGAGCCGCCGCCACGCAGTCCCCGCCGGGCGAGTTTATCCAGACGGTTATATCTCCGCTGCCGGACAGCAGTTCGTCCTTGAAAAGCTGCGGTGTGACGTCATCATCAAACCAGCTTTCATCTGCGATCGTGCCGTTGAGGAACAGAGTTCTCTCCGGGTTCTGCTCCTGCGTTTCCTCGTTCTTCACTATCCTGTTCGTCCATTTCCAGAACTTCTTCATCGGGATCCTCCTTTCCGCTGCCTGCCGCAAAGATACCTGCGTCAGCCAGCTTAGTCATATTGCCGTTTATGAGATATAGGTCGCCGCCGTCCTCTGCAGGAATACGGTCGAGGTTCTCAAGCTCCCGAATGTCGTTTGCGGACATCCAGCCGTTCTGCCTTGCGGTAGCGTAACCGCTCATGCGGCTTGCATAGTCGCCGCGCAGCAGTCCGTCAACATTGAATTTGATGAAATAATCCTGCTTCTCGCTTGGGGTGAGCAGGGAGCGCATCATGCTTTGCTCCCAACGCACAAGCCATGGTTCAAGCGTGTATTTCACGAATTCAAGGGACTGCTGCTCTATATTGGAAAAGCTCGATTTTTCAAGGTCACCGACCATGTGGGGCGGCACTCTGAAAATTCGAGCAATTTCATTTATCTGAAACTTTCTTGTTTCAAGGAACTGCGCCTGTTCGGGTGAAATGCTGATGGGGGAATACTTCATTCCCTCTTCAAGAACAGCTACTTTGTTTGCGTTATGCGAACCGCCGAATGTTGCATTCCAGCTTTCGCGGACTTTATCCGGATTCTTCAGCGTTCCGGGGTGTTCAAGTACACCGCTGGGAGCAGCGCCGTTCGCAAAGAACTTAGCTCCGAACTCCTCGGTTGCAATTGCAAGCCCGATAGCGTTCTTCGCCATTGCAATCGGCGAGTAGCCAACAAGCCCGTCAAACCCAAGTCCGGGAATATGCAGAACATCGCCCGGCGAGAGAATGACTTCGTATTCCTTACTGCGGATTGCTTCATCCGAACCACGGTAGTATTTGTAGTACAGATTTCCGCTTGAATCGCGGTCAACCGTCATTCGGTTTGGCATAAGCGGGTACAGAGCAATGACCTCGCCCTTTCCGTTGCGGATAATCTGCGCATATGCGTTGCCCCAGAGGAGCAGGTGCGTCATAAGCGTTTCACGGAAAACAAACGAGGTCATTTCGTGATTCGGTTCATCGTGGAGCAGGCGGTAAAGTGAATGCGTGACCGCTTTTTCCTTGCCACCGTCTGAACGGTATTTGTAGACGTGCAGCGGTAATCCCGCCACGGCTTCCGACAGCACTCTAACGCAGGAATACACGGCGGTCATCTGCATTGCGGAGCGCTCGGTGACGTTCTTTCCGGCGGTAGAACCGCCCATGTAAAAACGGTATGCGCTGCCGGCGATACTGTTTTTGGGCTTGTCCCTTGAATGGAATAAGCTGCTGAAAATCTTCATGTAGTCAGTCCTCTCGTAAAATGGGCATAAGAAAAGCACCTGCCATTGCTGACAGATGCTTAACAATTATTCTGTTGTGTTATATAAACTTTTTCATCACGCGAGTGTAATCTTGTTTTGCGTTGAAAACTGCATTAACATATACCGTGTTCTCTTCTTTGATATAACGATAGAACATAAGGTAATTATCATGAATGAGAAAACGATATCCGTTACTTACAAGAACCCTGTCCTTTGGTAGCGAGCCGCTTTCCGGCAGTATTTCGAGATTTTTGCATTTTTCTCTTAGCTTGTTTACAAAACGGATCGCAATATTCTTATCCTTTGACTGCTTTGCAATATAAAAGGCTATATCGCGAAGATCAGCTTCTGCTGTATCAGTGAATATTACTCTGCAATTCATACATCAAGGTTCTCCAGGTCGCTTATTAAATCGTTGAATACATCATCAGCGCTATGGACTCTCCCAAGACTTATATCATCCATGCTTTGCGCAAGGTGAGCATACAGAGCGAGTTTTTCTTCAAGCTCGGAAATATAGTGCATGGTCTGCTGATAATCCTCATGGCTAAGAAGAACAGTATCCTCCTTGCCGTTAACCGTGATTGCTACCGGGTTATCCCTTGTAAGTGCGGAAATCTGAGCGTAATTAGTGCGAATGTCCTTTGACGGTCTTATTGAAATAGAATTTGTCATAAAAAACACCTCCTATGTTGGTAGTCATATTATATCACAATTATGCTACTTTGTCAATAAGATTATACGCATCAGATAAAAAGTATTCCTCTTTCATCATAAACACTCGTCCCGTGGTCGTTCCCACAGCGGATAGCACGGTCAAGAGCCATAATAGTAGCTACCGCTCCGTCAATCTTCTCGGTAGACTTTTCCTTGTCAGCTTTGATGTTTCCGGCAGGGTCGGTGCGAATGTAGATGTTATCCATGTTCCACCGCAGAACCGGGTGACCGCCATGTGCTATCTTCTGTTCAAGAACCAGTTTCATCAGTTCCTTTGTCGGAGGTGACATATCCTTGAAACCCTGTCCGAAAGGCACGACTGTAAATCCCATGCCCTCGAGATTCTGAACCATCTGCACAGCACCCCAGCGGTCGAAAGCTATCTCACGGATATTGAAACGTTCGCCGAGCCGTTCGATGAATTTCTCAATAAAGCCGTAGTGAACCACATTTCCCTCGGTGGTCTGCAAATAACCCTGTCGCTCCCACACATCGTAGGGAACATGGTCGCGGTTTACACGCAGGGTCAGATTATCCTCTGGAATCCAGAAATACGGCAGAATGATGTATTTATCTTCTTCATCAAGTGGAGGAAAAACAAGCACAAATGCCGTTATATCCGTTGTTGAAGAAAGGTCAAGCCCACCGTAGCAGACGCGCCCCTCCAGTTCGTCCTCGTCAACGGAGAATGCGCACTTGTCCCATTTCTCCATCGGCATCCAACGAACCGCCTGTTTTACCCACTGGTTCAGACGAAGCTGTCGGAAAGCGTTCTCCTCGCCCGGATTTTGCTTTGCCGATTCGCAGGCGGCTTTTACTTTATCGATACCGACCGTAATGTCAAGGCTTGGATTCGCTTTCTTCCACACTTTCGGGTTTGTCCAGTCATCGGATTCATCAGCACCGTAAATCACGGGATAAAAAGTAGGGTCGATTTTCCGACCCTCGATTATATCCTTGGCTTTCTGATGAGTTTCGTAGCAAATGCTGTGCGTGTCAGTTCCGGCTGTGGTGATTAGAAAATACAGCGGTTGCATTCTTGCGTCACCGGAGCCTTTGGTCATTACATCAAACAGCTTTCGATTCGGCTGAGTGTGCAGCTCATCAAATACAACACCGTGGATATTGAATCCGTGCTTGCTGTACGCTTCTGCCGAAAGCACCTGATAGAACGAGTTAGTAGGCGTGTATATTAGTCGTTTCTGCGATGCTAAAATCTTCACTCGCTTGGAAAGAGCAGGACACATTCGCACCATATCTGCCGCCACATCGAACACGATAGCCGCCTGCTGTCTGTCGGCGGCACAGCCGTAAACCTCGGCTCGTTCCTCACCGTCACCGCAGGTGAGAAGCAGTGCAACAGCGGCGGCAAGCTCGGATTTACCTTGCTTCTTCGGTATCTCAATGTATGCCGTGTTGAACTGCCGGTAGCCGTTCGGTTTCAGCGTCCCAAACAAATCTCGGATTATGTGCTCCTGCCAATCAATAAGTTCAAAGGGTTTTCCCGCCCAGGTTCCTTTGGTGTGGCACAGGCTTTCGATGAATGCAACCGCAAAGTCTGCGGCAGCTTTATCGTATCGGCTGTCCTTTGCCTTGAACTTGGTGGGTTTGTATTTTTTCAGCTTTCTCAATGCGGTCACCTCCTTATTTTAGATATGAAAAAAGCACCGCATAGTGCGATGCTTTTTATGTTGTGCTGCCAAATAAACTGGAATTTGACAAGCCGTTATTGAATTTCCTTGATAAACACTTGCATTCGCCTTGTTACAAGCTCATGGCTGTTTTTAATTTCTTCTTTATCTACCCATTTGTAAGCAATTGTTTCTCCTTCTTGAAGAAGAATGGAGTCTTTGTCACATTCGATATCGCATAAATATTCCACATAAATAGAATGATGTTTATTATGAACGACACGACCAATTTCGATTAAGTTTTCGGAACAAATGCCTGTTTCTTCTCTTAACTCTCTAACAGCACATTCTAAGGGGAGTTCTCCTTTTAATGCGGAGCCACCTGCGGTTAATTCCCACATACCGCCAAAATGCTTCCTTTTGTCCCTTTGCATAAGAAGATATTGTCCATCAGTATGTCGTACTGCAATTTCGCAAACTAAGTGATAAATCCCGTCTGGGATTTCATCGCCTCTTACTAACACAATGTTGTCAAGCTTGTTAAATTGATTATCATATGCGTCCCATAGTTCCAGCATAGTACACCTCCGCCAAATTCCGATTTGTAGGGCATATTAACCCACTATCATTTTATCACAATCAAACAAAAAAATCAACCCTTTTTTGTAAACGAGGAAGAGAGCCTTTCGGCTCTGCGTTCCGTTGATTTTCAGAAAAGGCTGTCAATCTTGTTGTATTCTGCTTTCAGCCTTGCAACCTCCTGGGCAATGCACTTCATTCTGAAACAGTTTCTGCAAGCCTTGCCTTCGGCGGTTAACTTTTCAATCTCCGCTTTGCGGCGGGCAAGCACCTCGATTTCGTTTCCGTTCTTTGCGTCCTTAAGGTCTCTTTCAAATCTTGTCATTTTCATGTCCTCCGTGTTTTGTTTTCCTTTCGGTATGTGTATATTAACTCTAAAAACACATAATAGCAAGCGGTTTTCGGAGAATATACTGCACAAAGATTTAACACGGAATTGTGTAATTTATCTGCCTATATTTCGGTGGATAATGCTGAGGATTTTATCCTGCTCAGCAGTATTTACGCCGATGCTCTGTAACGCCTCTCGTGTGCCGCAGTCGGGACAGATAGCGGTGTTGGGATAGTTTCTCGACATTGCCGGGTGCTCGCCGTACACCGCCCCACAGAGGGGACAGGTGCGAAGCATTGTTGCGTTATCTGATTTCATTTGCAACCCTCCTGCTGTTCTCCAATGCGGCGAGAAGAATACTCTCATCAAAACCAAAACCGCTGTAACCCTCAAGGCAAGTCCGAACATACGAACCGCTCGGCAAGCCCAGTGGACGCTCTTCATGCATAATGTACACGAAAGCCGTTCTGCCCACTGTCTTGCCCGAGAAGTACCTTACAGGCAGTTCGATTTCGGTCTTGTAGTAGAAAGTAGGGTATCCCTCGTAGCGGTCAAGGTTGAGTTCATCACTCGGTTCAACCGACCAGACTGCGACAGGAACTTCCGCTCCCGATTTCGGTTCGATTGTGAGGTAAGCGCCTGTCTTGCTGCCCTTGAAAAGCAGTTCGTAATCCTTGATAACCGCAGTTCCCACAGCCTTTGCCGTAGGACACCGCCATGCCATTTGCCGAACATTCAAGTTGCTGCCATAAGCAAGGTAGTATTTTTTCATTTGAAATCCGTCCTTTCTGAAAGGCGGTATCAGAAATCACCTTTCTACCACCAAAAGCCCCCGAGTGGGGGATTGGGGGCAGGAAGCTGATTCCTGCTTACTGCGGCCTGCCGTTGCGAAATGCCGTGTCGCCTTCGAGCCGCTTGGTGTAAAGTTCCCTTGCGGTCTTGAACTCGTCACCGATGAACCCGAGCCGCAGTAACCAAGTCCGCATTGCGTATTTAGGATTTTCGGTCTGCTGCGGATTTGCACTTGCTGTCTTGACCTGTTTTGCAAGCTGGCTGAGCGCCAGGCAAAGCTGAATGTAGCTTTTCAGCTGTCCTGCGTGAAGTCCGTTTTTCTTGTCGCCCGAGGGAGCGTCAAACTGAAAAAGCCGAAACTCGATTGTGCCCTTTGTAAATGTTGCGTGGAGGTTCAGCATATGGTAGCGGCTCTCGTTGTAGTGCGCCGACCTGCCGTAATCCGCATTCTGACTGCCGTACCAGGTGTCCGCAAGCGCTGCCATGGTTTTCGGCTTTTTGCGGTTGAGTTCCACCAGGAAATCCTTGCTGACCGTGCGGCAGTAGCGGTTCATGCGGCTTCTGTCGAGGTTCAGTGCGCTTGCGAGGAGGCTTTCATGGCTTGCCATAATGTTTGCTAGGTTTCTCAGGCTCTGCGGCGTGTGACCCTTGGCTCCGATGTGAATGTGAACTCCGCAGCCCCTTTTTGCGTCGCTCGTTGCACCCGCCTTGCGAAGTCTGCGGATAAGCTCCTGCAGGGTTTCCATGTCTGCGTAGGTGAGTATTGGGGTCACCATTTCGCATTTCTCGCTGTCGGGTCCCGCAATGCTCACGTCCTTCTGGAACTTCCACTCGCGACCCTCGCCGTCCCATGCGGAGTAGGTATCGTAACCGTTGCGGCCTGCGGTGTGCTCGTGTCTGCCTGTTCCGAAGAACTCGGCGGCAAGCTGCGCGGCTTTTGTTCTTGTAATGTTATTCATTTCAACCTCGACCCCTATGGTCTGGTTCATCATTTCTTCAATCTGCTTGGTGGTTTTCTCGTTCATTTTTGTATCCTCCGTTTGCTTTGTTTCCCTTGCGGTACACACATATTAACTCTAAAAGCAGTATATAGCAAGCGGTTTTACCACAATATATTGAACGAAATACACACGTAGAAATTGTGTATATCAGCCATGGATTTTGCGAACTACATCAACACCGAGAACAGCATTCAGCACGGAACCGTTATCCCAGCGGACGAGCAGATTTCCTGCGTCGTCAACGCCTTTAACCGTGCCGCGAGTACCTATCGGCGGCGCCTGGAAATCGTCCATTGAAACCAGTTCCACACGGCAGCCGACAGGGTATTCTCTGCGGTACTGTTCGATTGTTGCTTTACTCGGAAACTTCATTTGCAGCACCTCCATTTCTGAAAGCCGATGAGCCTTTGAGGTTTCTCAGCAGTATCTTCCGCTCCGCCTTGTACTCCGAACCGATGAATCCCAGCCGCAGGAGAAAGCAGCGGAACGCGTACTTATCGTTGTCGGTTTCCTTTTCCTTGGCCGTAACTCGTTTTGCGTTTTTGGCAAGTTCGCAGAGCGCCGAAATGAAATGCGCATAAGCCTTACAATCGTCAGCGCCGCAGTCTGCGAACCATGGAAACTTCACCGTGCTGTCCGTGACCTCAATCGGCAGGCTGTCCACTGCTAAGGCTCTGCGGATAAGTCTGCCTTTGGCTTCGAGCAGCTTGGTGAGGTTTTCGACTGCCGAGCCGTCAAGCGGAACTTCCACCGTAAGCCCCACAGATTCGCCGTGTTCGGCGCTGTCGGCGGCAGCGGGTACTTTCTCGGTATCCGTTTCCGGCGGTTCTGTGGCGCTTGTGGCGGCAACCTCGGCGATAAATCCACGCTCTGCAAGGAATTCAATCAGACCCTCGATTTCCTCGCTGTCGGCTCTGTCGTCAAATTCAAGGTTGCCCTCGCGGGTCACCGTGAAATAGTCGATTTGGTATGCGTAGGTCGGTGTCCTCATGTAAAATGCGTCCGCTCCCGTGAACTCGCTGATGGCTTTCACAAGCGGTTTTCTGTCCTGCGTGTTGTAGTAAATTGTCATTGTATGTACCTCCATTTCCTTTCGGTACTACACATTTTACTCGAATAGGGGGATAAGTCAACGGGTTTTAACAGAAAGCCACACATTCTGCGTTATGCACAATGTACGGCTCAACTATTAGTCTATAATGTAAACTCTGACTTCCACGCCGAGTTTGCGGCAGTTGTCAATGACGAATTTTGTTCCTTTGGATTTTCCGTCCCAGAATGCAAGCACGATATCCGAATACTCGATTATCGTGATATTCCGTTTCAGCGGAGCGCTCCTGCCGAACCTTGTGTATTCCGGCAGGAACTCCGTCAGCTTAATTCCGTGCGACAAAGCATACTCCCTTGCCGAGGTATCCACCCCTCTTGCCCCTCCCGAAACGATTTCAGTGGTATTTTTGGGGAGATATCTGCCTAAATCAGTCACGCTCAGCCCTCTTGAACCAATTACAGCTACTTTCATGTTGCCCTCCTTATAAACGCATTATGAACGCACTTTGAACCCACATCATACATTATAGCACATTATGATGTTAAAATAAACACATATCGGATATAAACAGGAGGAGTTTTATGGCTATCAAGAGTTTATCCATCAGAATTGACGATGAAATGCTCGACAAACTGCATTACGTTGCCGATTATGAGGCTCGTTCCGCAAATGGGCAAATCATCGTTCTGATTCGTGAGTGTATAGAAAAGTTTGAAGAAAAGCACGGAAAAATCGTGCTTGGCGATGAGCCGGGCAACGCTAATTCGAGCAAGAACTGACCCATACAATCCCTGAAAGGACAAAGTAAACACACGGCAGAGCAACACCATTTCCCCACAGCTTGTACTCGGCAGAGTCGCTGTGGGGATTTTTCAGCCATGCGCGGATCTGCTTTTCGGACTTCGGTTTGACTGCGCCGCCAACAATTTTGCGATGAGTTTCAAACACATCTTTCCAGAACGTCAATTCTTCATCTGTAGGCTCGTCCGTTCCGAGATCTGCGCACCACCAGTCGGGAAATCCCCTGTAAACGTGCGCACTCGGTCGGAGTAAGCCTGCGGACTATGTACTCGGATGAATTCACGGTAGGCGGGTCTTTGTAGTCGCTTGCCACAAGCGTATTTGCAAGGTTTTCCTCGGCTTCGGTATGGTAGGAATTCTTGCTTGTGCTGTAAACAAGCGTTTCAGAGCCTCCTCCGTACATTCCACCCGCGGCTCGAAGCGCACCGCATTTATCGTTTTCGCTGTACTTTGTGTAGCTGTCCTGCGAAAATGCTACTGCGTGTCGGTCGGTGGTGTTCAGAGTGAACGAAATGTCCTCGTTTACACCGCTGCCTCGAGGACCGTTTTTATCGGCTCTGCCTATCATTGAACCCTGGACGGCTACGACTGCCACGCCGCCTTGGTTTGAGTCGGGAGAATTACCGCCTGTATCTATCGTCCGGGAGGTATCTGTTTCATAGCAGTTCTGCCGCGCATTTTTCGTGCCGTCAGATGTGAAACGAACATCAAAACAGCGTGTATCTTCAACCACAAACGGCTGATTGTTGCCGCCTGTCCCGTAGGTTGAAGAAACCGTTGGAGCAACGCCGTGCAACTCCGTATAGCGTGTATCCTGCGAGTGATTTTCATAAACAGTTGCAGGAACTGTTCCGGCACGGAGGGTGGGCGAGGTTTCATCTTCGTAACCGATACCTCTCGCTTTTGCCGAGTGTTCTGTACAAAATCCGGCTGCGGATTCCATCACGCAGGGCGGGTGACCGTGTGTTTCCGCGCGAAGAGTTGCGGTTATATCGTGCGATATTTCTATGGACTGACCGCCCTGGTCGTTCAAGCAGACTGCGCCTGCCGTTCTAGAGCCGCTTTCAGCAGCGGCGGCAGTTCTTTGCCACGCTTTGAAGCCCTCTGCAGAATACCCCGACAAGCCTTCGGACTCAAACAGTATTTTTCCGGCGCATTCGCTATCAAAAACTGCGACAAGGAAGATGCGTTTTCTTCGTTGGGGGACTCCCCAGTATTGCGCGTCAAGCACTCGCCAGGCGACTGAGAAACCGTCTGCCACGATGTTTCCTGCGGCAGCCCACCTCTCACATCGAGGAACAGAAACGGTTTCGTCCCTGACCCTGCACAGGCTTTCAAGGACGCACCGGAAATCCTCGCCCCTGTTGGAACTGAACGCTCCGGGGACATTTTCCCACACGCAGAACCTTGGATATTTGCCATTGGTAGCGCACCTCATTTCTTTTATAATTCTGACCGCTTCATAGAACAGGCTCGACCGTGAACCGTCAAGACCGCTGCGTTTTCCGGCAATGCTCATGTCCTGACACGGACTGCCGAATGTGATTATATCCACGGGCGGAAGCTCCGCACCGTTCAGCGAGGACACATCACCGTAATGCTCCATCTGCGGTAACCGCTTTGTGGTAACCCGAACGGCGAACGGCTCTATCTCCGAAGCCCACAACGGTTTTACCCCCGCAAGCATTCCTCCGAGTGGAAAACCGCCGCTGCCGTCAAAAAGGCTGCCGAGCGTGAGTTCATTCTTCATCGGTGACCTCCAGTTCGGAATAAGCAATCGTTTTTCCATCACGGACCACAGACACATTCTCCGCAGAGCCGACCTGCTCAATATACCGCTTAACGATAACATCGCAGAACTTTTCATCAAGCTCGATGGTATGACAGATACGGTTCGTCTGCTCACAGGCGATAAGCGTACTGCCAGAGCCGCCGAACGGGTCGAGAACGATACAGTTGCTCATGCTTGAATTCTTTATGGGGTAGGCAATAAGTGGAATCGGCTTCATTGTCGGGTGGTCGCCGTTCTTCTTCGGCTTGTCGAACTCCCATATTGTCGTCTGCTTGCGGTCGGAGTACCACCGGTGCTTGCCGTTTTTCTTCCAGCCGAACAGGCACGGTTCATGCTGCCACTGATATGGCGAGCGTCCGAGAACAAGCGACTGTTTCTTCCAGATACAAGTTCCGGAAAGGTAAAATCCTGCGTCAGCAAAAGCCTTGCGGAAGTTCAGTCCCTCTGTATCTGCGTGGAAAACATAGATGCTTGCGTCGTTCGCCATGACTTTCTCCATGCCGGTGAAAGCGTCAAGCAGGAACTGATAGAACTTATCATTTTCAAGATTATCATTCTTGATTTTCCCCGCTGAACCCTCATAATTCACATTGTACGGCGGGTCGGTAACCACGAGATTTGCCTGCTTTCCATTCATGAGAACTTCGTAGGTTTCGGGTTTTGTACTGTCGCCGCAGACAAGTCTGTGATTTCCGAGCAGCCAGAGGTCACCGGGCTTCGTAATGCAAGGTTTTTCCAATTCACCGTCCACATCGAAATCATCATCTTTTGTGTCGGAATCATCATCAAAGAATGCCGCAAGTTCCTTTTCATCAAACCCCGTCAGACCGAGGTCGAAATCGTCCGCCTGCAATGCTTCGATTTCAACTTTCAGCATTTCCTCGTCCCAGCCTGCATCGAGAGCCATTCGATTGTCTGCGATTATGTACGCTTTCTTCTGCGCAGGTGTTAGATAATCCACAAACACACAAGGCACTTCGGAGATATTTTCTGCCTTGGCGGCGAGTATTCTGCCGTGACCTGCTATGACGTTGAAATCCCTGTCGATGATAACGGGATTGATAAAGCCAAATTCCCGCAGCGAGGAACGCAGCTTGTTCAGCTGTTCCGGCGAGTGCGTTCGTGCGTTGTTGACGTATGGTACCAGCTTGTCTATCGGGACAAGCTGCATTTCACTGGTCGTATTCATCTGACGTTCCTCCTTTTGAGAACCTTATGCAGTCCCTTGCGGGCGTCTGCAATATTTCCTTTAACAGCCTGTCCCTTGATTGTTCGGTATTGCTGTACTGTAAGGTTCGGACGGTTGCCTTTAAGTTCTCTGAAAAATTCGATGGTATCCTTTGACATGGTGTTATCCTTTCCTGGAACGCAAGAGCCGTTCCATAGCATCGTTCAAATCATCACCGACAGGCTCGGCGCAGTTCTCCTTGACTATTCCGTAAATCTCATACCAGATGAGATTTGCGTTCTTCTGAAACTGCTGCGACATCTGCACGAACGGCGAAGCAATAACGCCGCCCGTGGTCGGGTGCTTGCCAAGCAAGCCGTAAGTGCTGATTGCTTCCTCGCATTGAATGTATCTTGCGTATGCCTGCGCATAGGCTTCGATGAGCCGCTTGTTTATGAGGTTCTCGCAGTTCCTTTGCTTAAGCCACAGCCAGGTTTCTCGGTATATATCGTCAGCGCCGAGCGGAACTCCGTTCTTCTGCCGAGCCGAGAGATAGTCGCTTGGTTTCGGCATATCCGCGCCGTTAAGCACAGCGCCCTCCGGCAGGTTGACGGCTTCAAGTTCCGCTGTGTCGAGCGCAGGTATGTCGTTGCTTATGATTTTCACCGGAAGTCCTTTCTGCTTTTTCTCTGCGGCAGGAGCGGGTTTATCTCCGGCGCGAACCCGTCTGCCACCTCTGTTTGTGCCGTCCTTAGCCATGTTTTTCACCTCCGCAGGACAAGAAAAAAGGACGGTTCACACCGTCCAAAAATATTTCAAGGTTTAATACCCCGTTTGAACCCCAGTTTTTGCGCACGAAGCCCCGGGCCGCTGTCCGAGGTAACGGTCGCAGAGATTCTGACCGCCCCTACCGGTCGCCGAGGTCGTGATGTATCTTCGTGTGGCACGACTGACACAGCGACATCAGGTTGCTGAAATCATTACTGCCGCCGTGCGACACAGGAACGATATGATGTACCTCCTCGACAGGAGTGAGCCGACCCTCTTTCAGACACATCTCGCACAGTGGGTGAGCCGAAGCATACCGCTTTCGTATCTCCCGCCACGCTCTGCCGTACTTCTTGTTGCTGTCGGCAGAGCGGACGAACTTGTTGTAGCGGCGGTTCATAAGGCTTGCGTGTTCCTCGCAGTACTGTCCGTCACATCTGTTGGGACAGCCGGGGTAAGAACAAGGGCGCTGTGGTCGTCTGGGCATGGGGGTCATCTCTTTCCTTTTTTGCTGATTATATCATACCACAAAGGGGCTACTGTAAAATAGTTGATTTTACTGTAATGTTTCAGGAACGGTCACTTCACGCAGCGCCTTGTGGTGCATTTTGTAGATATTATCAATGCCATAACCCATCTGCACAGCAATCTGCTCCCATGTTTTGAAACACAGATACCGCAGTTCAAGTAACGTCTGATATTCAAGATTTGAAACACCGCGAATCACTCCGGCGATCTCTTTTTTCAGGTCAACCAGGTTGTCAATGTCTGCGTTTATCTCGCTTTCCATATCCACGATTTTGATTATAACATCTTCCATACGGTGAATATTTCTTGTGGAGTTTCCGGGCATATCGCTGAAAACCGTTGTCGCTTTCTGCGCAAGCAGGTTCAGCGAAGCTATCTGTTCCATCTTGCTGTTGATACGCTGATCTATTCTGTACGCCTGTCCGAGATATTCCTTTGCCGTCATGCCGAAACCTCCTCTTTGAGCTTTTTCAGAAGCAATTCTCCGTTCAAGTCAGAAAGTATCGAAAACCAGTTTGAACGAAAGAAATTTTCGATACTCCGCTTGTCGTGCTGTGCCGATTTATCGTCCGGTGTATATCGCAGACGTTCCACGGCATCTCGGTAATCCTTGACCGCTTGTACGATTATAGCATTTGCCAGTTCTTTATATGGGTTCATTTATGTACCTCCGCTTTCACTGCGGTGATAAGAGCCGCCTGCGTTGTGTCCTTGGTTTTCAGGGCTTTCATAATCTGCTCGTCGATAGTGCCTTTTACGATTATGTGCTGAATGACCACGGTATCCGCAGTCTGACCCTGCCGCCACAAGCGGGCGTTTGTCTGCTGATACAGTTCAAGGCTCCATGTAAGCCCGAACCACACCAACGTTGAACCACCGCTCTGCAAATTCAATCCGTGTCCGGCAGAAGCGGGGTGAATAAGCGCAACGGGAATTTTACCGCTGTTCCATTCGGAAATATCTCGGCTAGACTTGATTTCACGGATTTCAAAGCGTTTTCGGATACGCTCTAAATCGTGCTTGAACCAGTATGCTACAAGCAGAGATCTGCCGTTCATGCTTTCGATTATATCCTCCAAAGCGTCAAGCTTTCGGTCGTGTATCTCGATTACACTCTCGTCATCTGAGTAAACTGCGCCGTTCGCCATCTGCGAGAGTTTGTTTGAAAGCGATGCCGCATTTGCCGCAGTTACTTCTTCGTTGTCCTCGGACAAAACAAGGTCTTTTTTCAGCCGTTCGTATTTCTCCCGTTCCTTGTCGGAAAGCTGAACCACATATTCCGTACTCACAAGTTCAGGCATTTTAAGGTGGTCGGCGGCTTTCATGGAAATGGTGATATCCGAGATTTTGTCATATATCTGCCGCTCGGCGTTCGGAAGCGGCTTGTAGCTGTAAATCACCATTCCGTTACGCTTGTCCGGCTGAAAATAGGCGTTTCGGTACTGCCCGATAAGCCTTCCAAGCCGCTCACCCATATCCAGCAGCTTGAACTCTGCAAATAAATCCATCAGACCGTTTCCGGCGGGAGTACCGGTAAGCCCGACTATGCGTTTCAGCTTTGGCCTGACTTTCATGAAAGCCCTGAACCGTTTTGACTGATGATTTTTGAAAGAGGACAGCTCGTCAATAACAGCCATATCGAAATCGAGAGGAATACCGCTCTCCTCCACAAGCCATTGTACGTTTTCACGGTTGATGATGTAGATGTCGGCGGGAGTGCGGAGTGCTGAAATCCGTTCTTGTTCAGAACCGACAACCACGCTGTAACGCAGTTCCCGAAGGTGTTCCCACTTTTCGATTTCAGCTGACCATGTATCGCGAGCCACACGCAGAGGTGCAACTACAAGCACTTTATGTACCTCAAAGCTGTCGAAAAGCAGGTCGTATATCGCAGTCAGCGTAATGCTTGTCTTGCCTAAACCCATATCTAACAGGAGGGCTGATATTGGGTGGGTGATTATAAAGTCGGCAGCATAACGCTGATAATCATGAGGATTGTATTTCATCAAGTATCGCTCCTATCTGTTCCACGCAGTCAATGACATACACCCGAAAGCCGAGGTTCATCAATGTTTTGTGCCTTGCTAACTGAAGCGGTCTTGGTTTCTTGCCGGGCGCTTTCAGTTCTGCAAAGGCGATTTTGCCGTTTGGAAGAAGTATCAATCTATCCGGCATTCCATCAAAATTTGGTGATACGAATTTCAGACACAGACCGCCTTTTTTCTTAACCGCTTGCACTAGCTTCTGCTCTATCTGTTTTTCACGCATTTTCTGCTCCTTTTCCGTCAATGGTGGAGGTCGTAGGAACTCATTTCTTAAAACTCTCTATATGGTATTTTTTGTTAATAAAGCAGCCCTAAATGGGGTTTTATACTAAGACCTCCATCGACCTCCACCTTTTAGGTTCTTAATCTTCAAGAAAGTCTGTCTTTATGCGGATTCCAACGATATAGTTGCCATTCTTCAGCTTGCGTTTTTCAAAACCGGCAGTATCAAGCCCGGTATAGAAATCCGTGGTGCTTCTCGTGTATTCTCCCGTCCTCGCGCAGTAAGCACGGTACTCCTGGTAAAGCTCACCCGACTTCTGCGTATATGATGGGTCAACCTCGCAGCAGTCCTCAATGAACATTGAAAGCCAGTCGTTATTCTCACGATAATGCGCTATCGCATCACTGACGCACTGCGGAATGGACAGCTTGAAATTACGCTCTATGACCTTTTTCGCTCCCTCAATTATCCACGACAGCACAGCTCCGCCTGCTTTTTCAGCAAGGTAGTCCGCATAATTTTTGATGTCAGCCTTGCCCTCAATTTTTGCGTTAAAGGGAATGACGATAAGCCTGCGCCATGTACCCTCGTCATTAGCCCCGACTCTCGGAAGGTGATTCGTGTACAGAACAAGCGTATGCGTAGGTGTATATCTGAACGGGTCGCGGTATTTCTTTTCAGCGGAAACCTCGTCAGTCGAACACAGCTGTTTTACCACCGAGGTGTTCAGCCGCATACCCTCCTCGAGTTCTGCGGCTATGACCAGTCGCTTTCCCTTCAGTTCCGCCATTTCCGGCTTGACATTTCGCTTACAGCCAACGGTGAGGGCATCGGCAGATATACTGCCACTGTACGAACCGAGAACCCTCGCTATTGTGTTCCAAAACGTACTCTTACCGTTGCGACCCTCACCGTAGGAAATAATCAGCGCTTCCATGTAGACCTTGCCTATTGCCGCTAAACCAACTATCTGCTGAACATACTCGATAAGTTCGTCATTGCCGCAGAAAAAGCTGTTCACGGCTTCAAGCCAGATATCCATACCATCATCACCGGGAGATACAGCAGTCACCTTTGTTATGAGATCGTCTGCGGAGTGCTCCGAGCTTGTCCCGGTGCGCAAATCGTATGTAACTGCGGGGGTATTCAGAAGAAATTCCTGCGAATCGAAATCCTTAATATCCCGCAACAGCATAGGCTTTGCCGCTTGCAATGCAGAAGTGATATACTTCATATCCCTGCGTTTCATGACGAAAGACTTATACACAAGCGCCGCCATGTACTCTGCAAAAGCTTTCTCGCTTTTCTCGTCTATCGCCTTTTCGAGAGCCTTGCCGCCGGACATGACAGTTTCCCTGTCTATTCCAGATTTCATAAGAGCCTGCTGCGCCTTTTCCAGAGCGGTTTTAGCTTCGGTGAGCTGTTTGTCAAGAAAATCCTCGCAAGCGCCAACAGCAAGCTGTTTTGACTCCGCCCAGCGGGTCCCATCATAGCGCATATAGTCCGTAGCATCAGTGTATACAAGTTCGCCGCCGTACTCACGAGCGAGAACCTTAGCCTGTCCGATGTCAGAATAATCATCGGGCTTGAGATCAAAACCGGAATCATACTGCTCGGGCGGGATATATCCGTCCTGTTTTGCTACCTTTTTGCCGAATTTGACGGCGCTGTTCCAAATGGTCTGAAGCTCAGAATTGTCAAGAGGAGGATCGCACTTTTCAGCCTGTTTCAGATATTGTTTGTATGCTTCGTCAGTGTTCCCGAGCCGCTTTATAATGCGCCCCGCATAATGCGACATAGTGCTGTTGCGGCTGCCCTCGGGTACACTCGCACTGTTATTGTCCCACTGTTCAAAATCCTCATTGTCGAGGAAATCTACGACAGACATATCGCCGTTGTATATTTCAACCTGTGGTATCGGAACTCCGAAAAACAGTCTTGCGCTGTCGAGAGCGTTCTTGTCGAAATACGGAAATTCCGCCGCAATGCGCTTTTTCAAGGCTGTGTATTCTGCGCTGTCCGTAATCGGCTTGATAGGAAAGTACACATGAAATCTCGGTCGAGCTGATTTGCCGCTTTTCGGGAGCATATTATTGCGGCTGTACACGACCACGAACTCCACTCCAGGAAAAGCCATAGCCACCTCAAGCGGAGTTACCCAGTCGCTTGGATCATCGGAGTGGTCATTGTCGCAGTCCATTGGGATATTATCGGAAGAAATAAAGTCAGAATTATTACGACGGGAATTTCTGAATTCTGCGCACACATGATCGTAAATAACAGCCGCTCTCATATCATCTGCATTGCTGATTACAAGTCTGTTTGGATACAAATTGTTCTGCGGATTCCCAACGCAATTTGCTGTATAGAGTGTGAAATTCATCTTTTGACCTCCTTTAGTTCACTTGTGAAATAGCGAATAGTCTTATCCCAGTGCTTTGCAAGCCTTATTTCAGACTCCATTTCCTCTGTGATAACATCGCCGAACACCCACAGCTCGCGGCATTTTCCGAGCAAAACATAATTTATGGTATGTGTTGCGAGATACCGCTCCGCAGGGTCGCTATCATTCATGAACTGCGGATATAGCAAATGCGGCGCAATCGGAATAGCCCGGCTTTCTAACGCAAAACGGCAATACCGTCTTGCGTTGCATACATTCTCTTCAATATTCCCGGAATAAGGGCAGCATACATAAATAACAGGTCTGAACCCATCGCCGCCGGGAGCAGCTGCCCTGAGAGCAGCCTCCTCCTGGTTCAGAATACTGTTTAATGCGACATACGGTGTCGGGTCATAGTAGCGCTCGGAATTGTAAATATCAATCTTCACCGATAACCTCCCGTTCCATAATAGGCAATATACCGTTCTCTTTCAGCAGTCCATAGATAAACAGTCTGCCCTGCTGTGTCCAGTAGGTATGTATCTTGGTGTGAATAGTTCCGTCATTACCGGGATAGCTGTGCGTCTTGGTGCTGGTGTACCCTTTCTCAGCATACTTCTGGTAAAGCAGCCAGATTTTATTGCCCTGCTTGAACTGAACGCCCTTTTCGTAAAGATAACGGTTCATTCGATTCGCGCTCCAGCCGTAGTCCTTTGCGATAGTCGATATAGCAACGAGGTCTTTGCAGTTAAGCACTACATCGTAATAAGAAGCCTTAGGCTTCATTTCTGTGATCTGCTGGTTCTGAACTGCAACGGTATGTTCGAGCATTACTCTGTGTTCACGTTCTGCTTTCAGCTCAGTAAGAGCCGCTATCAACATATCCGGGTTTTCGAGAAGCTCATCAACAGCATATACACCGTGCTTGCGAATCGCCGGAAGTACCTCGTTTGTTATCCAGCGCTTGAACTTCTTTGCGTTAGGGAGCTTGCTTGAAAGCACCAAGCTATACAGACCGCTTTCGTTGATGAGAATGCCCATTGTTCCGTTAACGGTGAACGATTCGTTCACCGTCTTATCCTCGGAATCAACATGATCTCTGAGCGCTTTCTGCGGGTTAGTATACCCCAGAGCCTCAGCAACGTCCTTGCCGGAAAAATGAGGAGTGCCCTCTATTACAAAAGTACGAACGGCTCCGAATTCCGGGTTCTCATAAATCTTAATGTCACACATAGAAATGACCTCCTAAAAAATAATTTTGAGGTTACCCTCTACCCAATAGCCTCGATAGACAATCAGATTGGACAGTTCACCAGATTTTCGCACATTTCTTTTTTGCACGCTGAAGGCGCTTGTAGACTGTGTCCCTATGTACCCCTATATAAGCAGCGTATTCTTCGGGAGTGTTACCGTCGAGAATGACTGCAATAATGACATCTGCGTATTCAGGTTTCAACAGAGAACGCAATTTCTGACACACCTCTTCGTAATTTTCCTTACATTCACGCCGCTCCTCGTCTGAATAATCGGGAATGAGGTCAAGCCCATCGCTGTTATCTGCCTCTTCATCGTCTTTCCTAAACGTTCTTTTAGGTTCACCTCTATGCCTGTCCAACTTATGCCAGCTATTGTATTCCGGTTTATTGTATATCTCCTCAACCTTATCCTGAATAAGCTGTTCCTTTTCCTCCTGCGTAATGTTCGCCCCAGCCTCAAGTGACAGGCTGACCCACATTTTCTCGGCATCGACTTCAAGAGTCTGATAAGTGTTGTCATAACGCATTTTGATTTTCATGATTTGCCTCCTGCGCCGGAGGGCAATCATGGCAGATTAAAAATAGGTCTGCGTTTAAGATACACGCAGACCCGCAAAGCCAAAAAGAGCGCAGCAAGGTAAGGGTATCTCGTTACAGGACGCTCGTTGTCTTTATCACAACGAACAAACCTATAAGATATCCTGCCAAGATTGCGCACTCTGGCATGATTTGATATTTGTAGGCTCTACGGAACTTTCCGATTGAGCCGTTTATCCGAATTTTACATCAGATAAAAGATATATTATAAATCGCAGCGGACTGCAATTTACTGCAAAAATATAGTAAGTCAAGGCTGACTGCAAAAAACTGCAGATTTTTATTGTAAAGATAAGAAATTTATAGTTTACAAAAATCCATAGTGTAATCCGCTTTGTTATATAAACGTCTTTTTTCACATTTTTAAAACTTGTATTCATCGGTCTGACATTTTTAGGTTCCACCACTTTGCATTTACAAGATTTTCAACAATATCAAACTTTTCTTTTGTGTTTGCAAAATAATATGGACTTTTGCGAAGATTTGTGGTATAATATATGTAAAAAAGTCTTGAGCTTCAGTTCTAACTGCGCGAAGCTTTCTTACTCTTCTATTATAGAAGAATTCAGCCCAAAAGTATTTAGTGAGAATTTCGAGTGAAATTAGAGTAAAATTCAAGATAGAAAGGAAAGTTACAATGACTGAACTTTGTTTTGCTGAATTTGTTAGATGCCTGCAAAGTGCTATGCAGCCCCCAAATGATGACAAAGACATTGTTGAACTTTTATTAGGTTGGATCACTGAAAAGGCAAGTGTTGTTGACAGAAAAGGCAATTCTATAAATATTGCGCCATCACTAATCAGTGACCTTCTTAAGCGAAAAGTAGATGTTCCTAAGGCAATAAAGAATGCCTGCACCACAAAGCAAATCATCGCTGATGCTCAGAAACACTGTGAAACAAAGATAATCCCTTATATGAATGCAATCACCAGCGATGATATGTTTGAAGCAATGCGAAGAGCGCTTGACTCAGATGACGTGATTGCTGCAAAAAAGAAAAAGGAACTATTAGCTCTTCTCGACTCGGGCAAAGAGTCCGAGTTCCTTGGTAATTTACTTTTGTATGTAATAAATCGCGAAAACCGTTTGTCTGATATGCCGCTCGTCAGTGACGATATTCCGTTATTAGCTGAATCAAATTATGAATGTCCTATTTGTCATCAACCGCTTGTAAAATATGTAAAGAATACACCAGTAAAGAAATATAAAGTCGTAAACATTTACCCAGACAATTTTTCTGAAAGTAATTCAGAATTTTCTTTGATAAAAAAGCCCCAAAAAGTCGATGCTCCCAGTAATAAAATTGCTTTATGCTGTGATCACGCTGAAGAGTACGCTACTGAACCAACTGTTGAAGATTATACAAAATTAAAAACCCTTAAAGACCAACTAGCCTCGACACATCATTTACTTCTAGATATAAATGACATTGCACTTGAAGATGAAATACAAGATGTTCTATATGGACTTGCAGGAATAACAGACGATGCAAAACTAATTGAACTTCCACTCGAAGCGCTACATCTCGATCAGAAGATTCTTCCAGAAAATCATCTTTTAAAGAATGATGAGATAACACGAGTCTTACGATACTACAATTACATAAACAATATTTTTTCAACAATGGATAGAGATGGTACCGGTGATTTTAATTTGATTGCATCTGAGGTTAAGCTGTCATACCAAAAATTGGACAACGGACTTCTTTCACAAGATGAAATCGTAAACGGGTTGGCTGAATGGATAAAAAATAAATCAGGTGTTGGAAGTAAAAATATGCGTGCCTGTCATATTGTGGTTGCGTTTTTTATACAGAACTGCGAGGTGTTCCGTGAAATTTCCAAGTAAAGTAACTCCTTATCAAGTTAGTATTTTGGCTAAGTTTCCAATAATCTTGTCATATTTGGAAAATGAGGATTCAACTCCAAGTGCCTTATATAAAAATGTTAAATCCAAAGTTTCAGATGTTGGGGAATTTTTAGAAATACTAGACTGCTTATATGCTCTGGGTAAAATTGAATTATATGAAGAAGGGCTGGTACTCCATTATGTTGGTTGAAATTATGTGTGACAAGTTCATAAATCATGGCATTCCTCGTGGTCGTATTTCGCTCCACGCTGGATTAAATACAGTTATGGGAAGTTCGAATGGCTCAAATTCAATAGGTAAATCCACATTCCTTATGATCATCGACTTTGCTTTTGGCGGCGATGATTATGTTGAAAAATTGACCGATGTGCAAACAGAGGTTGGTGAGCATAGAATTTGTTTTGCTTTTCATTTTAAAGATGGAATGCATTTTTTCTCGCGCTCTAATGTAGATTATAAAAACATCCAAAAATGTGACAACAATTACCATCCGCTTAATGATGGATTGATTTCATTAACGCAATATCTGTCCTTTTTGCAAGTAAATTATAATATGGATTTGATTGGGCTAACTTTTAGGAATGCTATAGGACGTTTTATGCGCATTTACAAAAGAGAATCGCTTGATGAAGAACGCCCACTACACCAATCAAAACAAGAGACGGCAAAAGTGGCAATTGAAGGATTGCTGAAACTGACCGATTTGTATTCTGGGATAGAGGCTCAATTAAAAATCACTGCAGATGCTAAAGATAGATATTCAACCTTTAAAAAGGCTCAGAAATATCGGTATATTCCATTTGTCACAAAGCAGTCTGAATTTAACAAAAACCAAAATCGCATCAATGAATTAGCTAATCAGATTGAGGAACTCGCTCGAAAAAGTTCAGGTGGCTTGCTAGATTTGGACTCAATGCAAGCAGAACAACTTTCTATTTTGAAAGGAAATCTATCAAATTTTAAAAGACAACGTTCGCGATTACTTTCACAGCTTAGAGCACTTCACGTCGATCAGGACCTTGGAAAGAAGGGGTTTAAGAAAAACTACGATGATTTGCTTCACTTTTTCCCTGAAGTAGATTTGAAAAAAATCGAGGCAATTGAGGGATTTCATAAGCAATTAACTAATATTTTGAAAAACGAGTTTTCTGAGGCTGAAGAAAATATACAAGCTACTCTTTCATTAGTTGAAAATGAAATTGCACAAATAGAAATCTCTATCACACAAATAGCTAAAACAACCGATTTATCTAAAGCTGTACTAGACCAGTATGCAACTGTCGATAATGAGCTAAAGGAACTTCAAACTGCAAACGAAAATTACACGAAAAAGAAAGAACTGTCTGTAATAGCAAATGACTACGAAGCAGAATTAAACCGCCTTGTAGTTGAGCAGATGGCAATAATGCAGCAAAAAATCAATACAGAAATGACAGAAATAAACGATATAATATACGATGGGCGAAAGACCGCTCCAACTCTAAAAATAATAGACGCATCTAAATACACGTTCTTCACGCCGAGAGACGGTGGCACAGGAGCGCAATATAAGGGTTTAGTAGTTTTTGATTTAGCAATGTTGAAACTGACCAGATTGCCAGTGATTGCCCACGATTCTTTGATGCTAAAAAATATTGAGGATGATGCAATAGAAAAAATCATGGAACTGTATGCAAGTACGCCAAAGCAAGTATTTATAGCTATGGATAAGGAAGGCTCCTATACTCCGAAAGCGCAAAAAATTATGGAAGATAACAAGGTGTTACAGCTTAATGCTGATGAAGGGGCGTTATTTGGACGCACTTGGAACGATGTGGAGGTTGAGAACAACTGATGAGTACTACGAAAGAAGAAAGTTTGCGTTTTAGTTACAACAAGCTTTTTAAGTTGCTAATCGATAGAGGAATAAAGAAAAAGGAACTCTGCGAGATGGCTGAAATAAGTGCCACATCAGTAGCAAAGCTTGGACACGGAAAAAACGTTAACACAGAAGTGTTGCTTAAAATCTGTGATGCATTAAATTGTGATGTTGGCGATATAATGGAATTCCTTAGGGACGATAACGCTAAAATTTAGTTTATTTATAGCATTAAACAGCACAGATTTTTAGAGTCAGCATTATAAAATGATGACCGGACAGCGCACAAAGTCCTGATTATGGGACAGTAACGGGTGTAAAATAAAGGTAGTATGGCACTACAAGAACGAAAAGTGAGGTAAACGGCAAATGGCTGATAAGCAGATTATAGACGCAATGTGGGATGATTCGCCTGTCGATGTTTCCACGGAAGTAAACTTTATATGGTCCATCGCAAACAAACTGCGTGGACCGTACCGCAGCGACAAGTACAAGGATGTCATCATTCCGATGACGATCATCCGCCGCTTTGAGTGCGCTCTTGCGCCTACCAAGCAGAAAGTCGTTGAGCAGTTCAAAGCAAACCCGAATTTCCCGGCAAAGGCGATGTATCGCATTTCCGGCTTCCAGTTTTATAACACCAGCGAATTTGACCTTGCAGAGCTTGTAAACGACGCAGACCACATTGCCGCCAATTTTAAGAGTTATTTGCAGGGTTTCTCTGCAAATGTGCTGGAAATTCTGATGTCCAAGGAGCGCGGTCTGAACTTTGGTGAAGAAATAGACAAGATGGATAAGAACAACCGTCTGCTTTCCGTCATCAAGGCGTTCTCCGAGCTTGATTTCAATCCTCGCACCATCGACAATGTGAAGATGGGATACATTTTTGAGGAACTGATCCGTAAGTTTTCTGAAAACGCCGAAGCTGGTGATCACTACACTGGGCGCGACATTATCAAGCTGATGGTCAATATTCTGCTTGCCGAAGGCTGCGATGATATCTTTGACGATGGCAAGGTCATCACCATATTGGATCAGGCCTGCGGAACGGGCGGTATGCTCTCCACCGGCTACAATTTCATCAAGCGTTATAATCCTTCTGCGGATGTGCGCCTGTTTGGTCAGGAGATCAACCCGGAATCTTACGCTATGTGCCTTGCCGAAATGCTCATCAAGGGACAGAATGCCGAAAATATCTGCTATCAGGACACCATGAAAGCCGACCGCTTCAAGGGCACAAAGATGCGTTTTGTACTGGAAAATCCGCCCTTCGGTACTGCATGGGGCGGTAAAGATGCCGCCGAAGGCGTTGAGGATGCCGTCAACGCAGAATACCAAAAGGGCTTCGATGGTCGTTGGGGTGCGGGACTGCCCGGCTCCGGCGATATGCAGATGCTGTTTTTGCAGTCCGCCATCGACAAAATGGACGATAACTTCGGCCGTGCCGCTATCATTGAAAACGGCAGTCCGCTTTTCTCCGGCGGAACGGCATCCGGCGAGAGTCAGATTCGACGCTGGATGCTGGAGAACGATCTGATCGAAGCGATCATTGCGCTGCCCACCGATCTGTTTTATAACACCGGCATTGCTACATACATCTGGGTGCTTTCCAAGAACAAGCGAGCTGAACGCAAGGGCAAGATTCAGCTGATCGATGCCTCAACATTCTACAAAAAACTGCGTAAAGCCCTGGGTGATAAGAAAAACGAAATTTCTCCCGAAGACCGCAGTGCCGTTACCAAGCTGTATGCGGATTTCGCAGAGAACGAATATTGCAAAATCTATAGGAACGAGGAGTTTATTTACCGGGAATATACGGTGATGCAGCCTCTCCAGCGCAGCTATGCCATTACGCAGGAACGGATTGAGGCCATGCTCTCCAAGGGTGCACTTTCTTCTCTCTATGACCAGGCCAAGGTGGACGAGCTGGAAAATGCCGAGGAGCTGACCGGCAAGGATCAGAAAAAGCTGGAAGCCTATCAGAATAACCAGCCTGTTTATGAAGCAATCGTTGTTGCACTGAAGGCTACAGTTTCAGAGCAAATCTACAATTCACCGGCAGAGTTTATGCCCGTGCTGACTAAGGCACTTGCTTCGGCAACAGCTGATAAAAAACTGCTTGACAAGATTGCTGACGGTCTTTCCGTCATGGATAAGAATGCGGAAATTCAGCGTGACCGCAAGGGCAATATCATTTATGACAAGGAAACCAAGGACACCGAACTGGTGAAATGGGAGGAAAGTATCGAGGACTATATGGCTCGTGAGGTTCTACCTCATATCCCTGATGCTGCCGCTTTCTTTGAAGAAGATCTTGGAAAGAAAAAGCCTGTCATCAAGACCGGTGCAGAAATCCCGTTCACACGGTATTTCTATAAATACCAGCCATCTACGCCGAGTGAAGAATTGGAAAACAGGTTTAAGGAATTGGAACTTTCCGTGACCGAGCGTGTGAGTAAATTATTTGAGTAAAGGGGGCCACCACAGGTATGTTCAAATTCATATTTGATTTGTTGACCGACCCTCTGGGGCTGCCGATAGAATGGTACTGGGAGTATATCATTTTGCTCTTAATCGGTGCTGTTGCATATGCAGTCGCTTACCGTTGCGTAGGCGATATGTACAGCGGCGGAATGATTGATGGCAGCACAAGCGGATCCTTCTTTCACTGGCTGATTCGGCTGGTTTCGTTCGTTGTTCTTTGGGCCGTTACTTATGGAATTATTGCGGCGGTAAAATGGCTGACAGATAATTGGGTGCTGGTACTGAGCATTTTAGGCGGCGTTGTCGCTGTTGTTGGTATTGGTGCCATTGCTGCAATAATAGTCCGCAGGCGAAAGGAAAAAGCTGGAACGGGGGTGTCAGATGATGAGAGAAGTTAAAAGCAGTGGTATAGCCTGGATTGGAACTATTCCAAAATGCTGGGAAACAGATAAATTGAAGTACCATCTCAGAAGAAATGAACCCAGAAATCCCGGAGATGTTGTTGTGCTATCTCTATATAGAGAACTTGGCGTTATACCTAAAGACAGCCGTGATGATAACCATAATGTGACCTCTGAGGACACATCCAAGTATAAGTATGTCCGTCCTGGAGATTTCGTTATCAATAAAATGAAAGCATGGCAAGGCTCTGTTGCCGTATCAGAATATGAAGGCATTGTGAGTCCCGCATATTTCGTATATGAATTTACGGATGACGCCATTTTTAAACGTTATTTTCATTACTTGCTGAGAAGCTGCTATAAGGATGAATTTATGCGCTTGTCCGGTGGAATTCGTGTGGGTCAGTGGGATCTACCTGCTGACGCATTAGAGAATACACCAATTCTAATTCCACCAATGGATGAACAGCGCCGCATTGCCGATTTTCTCGATGCCAAATGCGCTGAAATTGATGCACTGACCGCCGATATTCAGGCCCAGATCGACACACTGGAGCAATACAAGCGGTCTGTCATCACCGAAACCGTCACCAAGGGACTGAATCCCGATGCCGAGATGAAGGACAGCGGGATTGAGTGGGTCGGACAGATGCCATCGTCTTGGGATGCTGTCCCAAACAAATACCTAATGTACAAGGTTAAGAATATCTGCCCGGTTTATAACGGCGAAGATATTCTTTCACTCACGACAAACGGCGTAATTATTCGAGACCTAAATGGTGGCGGAAAGATGCCGACATCATTTGATGGATACCAGAAGGTCGCTCCCGGCAATTTGCTTATGTGTTTGTTTGACATTGATGTAACGCCCCGGTGTATCGGCTTGGTAAAAAATTTTGGACTAACAAGCCCTGCATACAGTCAATTTGTTATGAGAACTGGCGCATATGCACCGTATTACTATTACTACTATCTAATGGTGGATTACACGAAAGAACTACTACATATGGCAAAAAATCTACGTCATTCGCTGACAGAGGATCAGCTTGGTGCAATCAAAGCTCCGAATCCACCTTATGAGGAACAGGTTCAAATTGCAGAATTTCTCGATAAAAAATGTGTGGAAATCAGTCGAGTTATCGAGGACAAGAATAAACAGCTTGCAACACTTGACGACTACAAGAAATCACTCATTTTTGAGTATGTAACCGGAAAGAAGGAGGTTGTCTAATGGCTACTTTTGAAGAACAGCTCGATTCCCTCTTGGAACGGGCAAAAACCATTGCATCACCTAACAAGTTAAAAACAGCCTCTGAAAAGCAGCCGGCCGATAAGTGGATGAACGATGTAGAGATTTTCTACAATAACTATCTTAAAGACCACGCGTTGGGTCAGCGCATAAATACAATACTGTTTCATCGCTCAACTGGTGCATTCGAGGAATTGGTTTCTTGTTTGGAGAGCGTTCGCAGTGACAATGCTTTTGTGGATGAAAAGAATGGAATTTCCACGGTTAATATCCCCAGATACCGCGCGAAAGACGTGCCTGAATATGATGTATTTATTTCCCATGCCAATAAGGATAAGGAAAACCTGATAGAGGAATTGTACAGCTCGCTCAAAACTCTTGGCGTAACAATTTTCTACGATAAAGAGTCTTTGGAGTGGGGTGATAATTGGAAAGATCGCATTCTGAACGGCACGAAAAAAGCAGAATTTGCAATTATCGTTATTTCAGAGAACTTTTTTGACCGAGAGTGGACCGAGCGAGAATTACATGAGTTTTTGAACCGGCAAAATCGAAGCGGACAGAAGTTAATTTTGCCGATTTTACACAACATCACGGCTTCGCAGTTGCAAGAAAAGTACCCATCTGTGGCGGATATACAAGCGATTGACTCATCTAAATATAGCTGCGACCAGATTGCTTTGCTTTTTGCACGGCAACTAATCAAGCGCCTGAAAAGCGAGTAAGGAGGTAGATGGCATATGAACAACATACTGACCGAAAAAGAATATCAGCACTTCATCATGGACAGGCTCTCTCAGGACAACGGTTACATCATCCGCAAGGCAACCAGCTATGACCGCCTGTTTGCTATGGATCGTGAGTTGCTGTTTCAGTTTCTGAACGATACCCAGCCGGATGAGATGGCGGCACTCCGCAAAATCTACAAATCCGATTTGGAGGACACCCTCGTCAACTTTATCAATGCCGAGGTGACCAAAGCCCGCGGCAGTCTGCTGGATGTGCTGAAGCACGGCATTGAGATTTCCAACATGAAGCTGGAACTTATGTACACAAAACCTGCAACCACCTTCAATCGTGACTTGCTGGCAAAGTACGAAAAAAACATTTTCTCCGTCATGGAAGAAGTCTGGGCAAGCGATGATGAGCGCATTGACCTGGTAATTTTCCTGAACGGGCTTGCCATCATGTCCTTTGAGTTGAAATGTAATGCTGCGGGTCAGTCCTATCAGGATGCCATCTATCAGTTCCGCGTTGACCGTGACCCGAAAACCCGCTTGTTCTGGTTTAAGGCAGGTTGTCTTGTGAACTTCGCTATGGATCTAGAGCAGGTCTATATGACCACCAAGCTCGCAGGCAATGCCACCTTCTTCCTGCCGTTTAATATGGGCAACGGCGAAGGAGTCAATGCGGGTGCAGGAAACCCTACCTTCAAAGACAAATACAGCGTGTCCTATATGTGGGAGGATATTCTGACCAAGGATACCGTCCTTGACCTCATCAGTAAGTTCATCTTTATCGAAACCAGGGAAAGCAAGGACGAGCTGACAGGGAAAACGAAAAAGTCCGAGAATGTCATATTCCCTCGGTATCATCAGCTCGATGTGATCCGCAAACTGCTGGGGGATGTCCGTGACAATGGCACAACACAGAATTATCTGATTCAGCACAGTGCAGGCTCCGGCAAAACGAACTCTATCGCATGGCTGGCGCACCGTCTGACTTCGCTGCACGATGCAGACAACAAAATCATCTTTGACAATGTTGTGATCATCACCGACCGAGTCGTGGTTGACCGTCAGCTACAAAAAGCCATCATGGGCATGGAGCATAAAGCCGGGCTTATCCGTGTTATGGACGATAAGTGCAACTCTGCTGACCTTGCTATTGCTCTGAACGGCAATACAAAAATCATCGCCACCACAATTCAGAAATTCCCATATATCGTGGACAGCGTCGCAGGGCTGAAAAACAAGCGTTTTGCGGTCATTATCGATGAGGCGCATTCCTCCACCGCGGGTAAGGATATGGCAGCTGTCACAAAGTCGCTGGGTGCCGGTGAGCAGAAATCTGCCGATGTTGAAGATATGATTACGGACGAGATCCGCAGAAATGGCAAGCAGGCCAACGTGTCCATGTTTGCATTCACTGCCACACCGAAGCCTACGACCATTCAGCTGTTCGGTCGCCTGAACACGAAAGGTCAGCGTGAGGCATTCCATATCTACTCTATGAAGCAAGCCATTGAGGAAGGCTTTATTCTCGATGTCCTTCAGAACTATACGACTTACGACACCTTCTATCAGATTAACAAAGAGATTGAGGAAGACCCACGTTGCAAAACAGTCGATGCAAAGCGGCAGATTGCCCGTTTTGTGGAGCTGCATGAAACGAACATTGCCCAGCGGGTAGAGGTCATTGTGGAGCATTTCCGCACGACCGTTATGCCCGAACTTGGCGGCATGTCAAAGGCAATGGTTATCACGGCATCCAGACAGGGCGCGGTGAAGTACCGTCAGGCTTTTGAGGACTACACCAAGAAGAAGGGATACTCGGACATTAAGGCTCTGGTGGCATTCTCCGGCAAGGTGAAACTCCCAGACGATGAAACCGAATACTCCGAGGCTTCCATGAACGGTTTCCCGGAAGATCGTCTAACAAAAGAATTTGATAAGGACGAATATCAGGTGCTTCTGGTCGCCAACAAATATCAGACCGGGTTCGACCAGCCGAAACTCTGCGCTATGTATGTGCTGAAAAAGCTGAAGGGTGTGTCTGCCGTCCAGACACTTTCCCGCTTGAACCGTATCTGCCCGCCGTTCGAGAAGAAGACCTTTGTGTTGGACTTTGTGAATACATATGAGGACATCAAGGCAGCGTTTGCACCGTATTATACGACCACCTTGCTTTCCACATCCGTAACGCCGACGGCGATCTACGATTTGGAGGCACAGATTGATGCGTACACCGTGCTTGACCCGGATGATATCGAAAAAGCCAACGAGCTGCTTTACAAGGGGAATATTTCCTCCAAAGATAAGCAGAAGCTGACCTTTTACTTCAAGCGGGCAAAGAATAGGATCGAGCAATACGTACTAATCAAACGGCATGAGATCGTGTCCACGATGCGCCATTTCGTCCGATTTTATGAGTTTCTGCTGCAGGTGTCCTGCTTCGAGGATGCCGACCTACATAAGAAGTACAATTTCATTACTTATCTGCTGGCATACATCAATATTAAGCATCCGGGCGGCGGCTATAATCTGGACGGCAAAATCAAGGCTACGAATTTCGTTCAGAAAAAAGCCGAAGAACATACCAATCCGAAGCTGGTAGCACAGCCGGTTGTAAAGCTGCCCACAGCCGAGAGCTTTGGCCTGACCGAGGCGAAAGAAGAGCGTCTTTCCCAGATCATTGCGGAGATCAACAGTCGCACAGGGAAAGCCTATGATAACGATGTGGCAGTCAAAGCGATGCTGCAGATTCGGGATATTCTGCTGAAGTCCGACAAGCTAAAGACAAGCGCACGGAACAATACCGTCAAGGATTTTGAGTTTTCGTATTTCGATGACATTGACGATGCGCTGATTGAGGGCTTGGAGCAGAACCAGGATTTCTTCTCGCTTCTTCTCAGCAACGATGAGATTAAGCGGCAGGTTCTTGGTATCTTTACAGATGAGATTTATAAAAGCCTGAGAGAGGCATAAAGGGGGGATATTATGTTTGACCAATTTCGATTGAAAGAAGTACTGGCACAGTACAAACAGAATTTTGTTTCCACGCAGTGGGGCAATGAAAAATACAAATGGGAAGCTGTCAAATGGTTTCAGGACAATTGGGATGTGAACGCTCAGAATTTCCCTGAAATGCTGAATCGCTCCCTTGATAAGACCTTTAATCTGCTGGCGTCCAACAACAATTTCACCAAGGGTATGATTGTAGGCTTTGCCAAGGCCGCACCGGAAGAGGTTCGAGCAATGTTTATTGCCTTGTTTGATGAAAGTAAGGATGTGTTTGAGCGCATGAATGCGTTCAAATTGCAGTCCTCTATTCTGCTTGAGAAATATGGAAACGGTGCGGCACAGCACTACCAGTACGAAAACGCCATCAGTACCTATCTCTGGTTGCGTTATCCGGATAAGTATTACATCTATAAATTTGGTGAAGTAAAAACCGTTGCAAGTGAGCTGGAATCTGACTATCGCTTCAAAAAAGGTGCTTATGCCGATAACATCCGGAACTTCCTGAAGCTCTATGATGAAATCAGCGTGGTCCTCAAAGAGGATACCGAACTGGTGAATCTCTTCCAGTCGCAGTTGACCGATACTTGCTATCCCGATCCGGAGCTGAAGACGCTGACTATCGATGTCGGTTTTTACATCAGCCGGTATTACTCTCAGAAAGATTCCGCTCCTGATACCACAAGTTGGTATGGCGCAGACTTTGATCCCGGCCTCTCTGTTGAGGATTGGAGCAAGCTGCTGAAGGATGAAACCGTCTTTACGACGGGTGCGCTGGAAATCATGAAGCGCATGAAGGATTATGGCGGCATGGCTTCCTGCACTCAGCTTGCTGTGAAATACGGCGAGACAAAGAACTTCTATAATTCTGGCTCTGTAGCGTTGGCAAGAAGGGTTTGTGAGTCCACCAGCATCACGCCGAACACCAGAGATGATGGTTCCACTCAGTGGTGGACGGTTCTCTATACGGGCCGTGATGCAGGAAAAGACGAGGATGGCAGCTTTGTATGGAAACTGAGAGACGAGCTTTCTGCCGCGCTCGATAAGACAGACCTCAGCGGTATCGAACTGTATGTCACTGCGGCTCCCGGTGAGCAGGATTGTGGTTATTGGTGGTTGAATGCCAATCCGAAGATCTGGAGCTTTGCAGACATCGCTGTTGGAGAGGTTCAGTCCTACACGCTCTACAATGAAAATGGCAACAAGCGTCGTGTCTTCCAGAACTTCCTTGATGCGAAGGCTGGCGATATGATCATCGGGTACGAATCCAATCCGGTAAAGCAGATCGTTGCCATCGGTCGTGTTAGCGCAGAACAAGACGGTGAGAAGCTGTTCTTTGAAAAGGTTGAAGGTCTGACTTCACCGATTGATTATGCCACCTTGAAAGGGTGCCCGGAACTTGAACGTATGGAGTATTTCCAGAATCCGCAGGGCAGCTTGTTCAAGCTCACTAGAGGCGAATTTGACTTCATCCTCGATATGATTCGTGAGGAAAATCCGGTAGCGCAGGAAGCCTCAATTGACGCTTACAGAAAGAGCGATTTTCTCGACGAAGTGTATATGACCGAAAAACGCTACGAGAACCTTGTGGCCGTTCTTCGCAATAAGAAGAACATCATCCTGCAGGGTGCTCCCGGCGTTGGCAAGACTTTCGCCGCAAGACGTCTGGCGTGGTCCATGATGGGTGAAAAGGATGATAGCCGCATTGAGTTCGTTCAGTTCCATCAGAACTATTCCTATGAAGACTTCATGATGGGGTATAAGCCGGTCGAGGATGGATTCGAGCTGAAGTACGGCATTTTCTATCGTTTCTGCCAGAAGGCTGCAAACCAGCCGGACAAGGAGTTCTTCTTTATCATTGATGAAATCAACCGTGGCAACATGAGTAAAATCTTCGGTGAGTTACTGATGCTGATCGAGAGAGACTACAGAGGCACAAAAGCGACTCTCGCTTATAACGGACTCTCGTTCTCCGTCCCGAAGAACCTCTACATCATCGGCATGATGAACACGGCAGACCGCAGCCTCGCCATGATTGACTATGCGCTCCGTCGCCGCTTCAGCTTCTTTGAGGTGGAACCGGGCTTCGATTCCGAGGGTTTCATTCACTACCAGAACAGCCTGAACAACGAGACGCTGAATGAACTCGTTAACAAGGTGAAGGACCTGAACCGTGAGATTTCTCTTGATAAGTCGCTGGGTAAGGGCTTCTGCATCGGCCACAGCTATTTCTGCGGCAGAGATGTTTGCACCGAGGAGTGGCTGCATTCCATTGTTGACTACGACATTCTTCCGATGCTCAGTGAATACTGGTTTGATGACGCCAACAAGCTCCAGCGTTGGGAGAACATTCTGCAAGGTGTGTTTCAATGATTAAGGATAAGAGCATCTTCATAAAAAACATATACTATATGCTTTCGTATGCCTTCACGACGCTGAATCAAGGCGGTTATGAGGATGTTGCTACCGAAGAGTTCGAGAACATGCATAACCTCTTCGCTGCGATTTTGGCGAAGGGCATCAGCAGACAGTTGAAGCAGGGCCTATACCGGGAGTATTTGAACCGCAAAGAGGATGTTGCTGTAGTCCGTGGCAAGATCGATATGCCGGGGACCATTCAGAACCGCCTTGCCAGAAAGCGGGTGCTGACCTGCGAGTATGATGAGCTTTCCGAGAACAATCTCTTGAACCAGATACTGAAAACGACTGTTATGCTTCTGCTCAGGCACACGAGGGTGGATCAGGAGTACAAGAGTGATCTGAAAAAGGAAATGCTGTTCTTCTCAAATGTTGACACAATCGATCCCACAATGATCCGCTGGTCAGCCATTCGGTTTCAGAGGAACAATAATACCTATCGTATGCTCATTAGCCTGTGCCAGTTGATTCTCGAAGGGATGCTGTTGACCACGGACTCTGGCGAATACCGGCTGGCTTCTTTCATCGACGAACAGTGCATGAACCGACTGTATGAAAAGTTCATACTGGAGTATTACGCAAAGGAATGTCCGCAGGTAACGGCAATGGCGTCTCAAATCCCATGGGTGTTGGACGATGGTATCGGAACTATGCTCCCAGTTATGCAAAGCGACATTATGCTGACTAGAGATAACGAGGTTCTTATCATTGATGCCAAGTACTATACACACACCACGCAAGCACAGTACGATGTGCACACCCTTCATTCCGGCAATCTGTATCAGATTTTCACTTATGTGAAGAACAAAGATGCAGAATTCGGCACTAAACCGCATCGGGTGTCCGGGATGCTCCTATATGCTGCGACTGACGAAGTAATTCAACCAGATAATATATACCAGATGAGCGGCAATAAGGTCAGCGTAAAAACTCTTGATTTAAATCAAGGCTTCTCAGAAATTGCCAAAAAGCTGAACGCAATTGTTGCAGAGAATTTTGAGTGCGGCTAATAAAGTGTATGATAAAATTGTATTACAATTCTTCTATATGTAAAATGCTAACATTTGCCATAGCATTATGTAATTATCTCAATTCCACCCTCAAATGTAATTTTCATGACTTCATCTCCTGCTTGGACATATTCCCCTATACGCACCCACAAAAGCAAGCGTTCCATCAAACCACAAAACCAAGGCAGACATTGTTTGCAACGGCTCGTGCCATGTGGAGTGCGTGGTTTCGATGTCACGCAAGGCGGAGTAAATCGGGATATGTGGCTTAACGGTGCGGTTTGTGAGTATTGGACAGACTACACTGTTTTGGTGGAATATGGTGATTTGGCGTATAGGGTAATATGTCTGCGGTGACAGCAGTTTCGCAGCGATACACGGGGTGTGGGTCGGGTGTGCGGAAGTGGTGTGATGGTGGGAGAAAATGATGTTTTCCATTTATAACACAATTAACATTTAAATCCATACGATCGGATTTGCTTTAGTAATATAGGTAAGTTTAAAACAAAAGTTAACCGTTAATTATAAGGAGGAATTAAGTGATGAATAAGGCAATTAACGAACTAAACCTCGGCTTTTCTGACGCTCAAAATTATCTTCAAAGAGGAAACAAACAAATGCTTTCAAGCGTTTTTGTAAAAAACTCGTATTTAGAAGATTTGCTTCAGCCGCATATTTATTATTTACTCGGTGAAAAAGGAACAGGGAAAACTGCATACGCTTCCTATTTAAGCAACTCTGAGTATAAAGGAAATAAATCATTACTTAAATTTATCAATGGCACCGATTATGAAAAATTTTACGAGTTAAGAAAAAGCAAACAAATTGACATAAGCGGTTATGTCGATATTTGGAAAACGATCATTCTACTGCTTATTGCCAAAAGTATTACGGAAAATGATAAAGTTGTAGCTTTATTTAATAAAAGTAATATCGGCGATTTAATATCAGCAATAGATGAATATTATGAAAAAGCATTTTCTCCAGAAATTGTGAATGCATTGAAAATTGTAGACAAAAGCGATTTAGCAGCGAAAATACTTTCCAACCATATTCAGGCTGGGGCAAATCAGGAAACAACTACAGAGTTCTGTGAACAACGTTTGCAAATGAATCTTTATTACATTTGCCAACAGTTTTCCAAATCCTTTGAAAAGTTAAAACTAACCAAAAATATAATTTTATTTATTGATGGAATTGATGTTCGTCCGAAACAAATCCCTTATAATGAGTATCTTGATTGCATAAAAGGACTCTCAAACGCCTGTTGGTCGCTAAACACTGAATTGTTTGCTAATGTTAGAGATTCTAAAGGGCAAATTAAGATTGTCCTTTTATTGCGCCCAGATATTTTTAACGCCCTTAATATGCAAAATGCGACGAATAAACTTGTAGACAACTCAGTTTTCTTGGAATGGAGAACCACTTATAAAGACTACCCCTCTTCCAATCTTTTTAAAATGGCTAATAAACTATTATGCTATGGTCAAACGAATATCAATAATATATGGGATAAATATTTTGACTGGGAGCTCAGGTCATCAAATCCTAATGAACGCAAATTCGACACCGCATTTATGGATTTTTTAAAAATTTCACTGAGTAGGCCTCGAGATATCCAAAGAATTCTAAAAATACAACAAGATATCATGAAACGAAGGGATTTAGGCAGTGAAACCAAATTTAGCTATTCCATCTATAATAGCGATGAATTTCAGAACCTTTATTCAGAGTATTTTCTTGGTTCACTCAAGGATCAGCTTGCCTTTTATTATTCAGAAGATGACTTTAACCTTTTCAAAAAGTTTTTTGACTATTTTTCGGATCCTGAGTTTACATTTGAAAAATACAAAGAAAAATATCAGAAATATACCGATTACATTCTAGATAATGCAAATGATATTCCTGCTTTTGTTGAAGACCCTAAATTGTTCTTGCAATTATTATATGATAGCAATGTTATCACAGCTATTGAGAACGGTGGAAAGTATTTTCACTTCTCGTATAGAGAAAAAAATTCTACCAATATCGCACCAGAAGTTCCATATGATAACAGCATATCATATCGCTTTCACTATGGACTTTACAAAAAAACGAATATGGGAAGATACTAACATACAAACTACGGTTCGCTCATTCCTGCCAAACTTATATCAGCATCTCAATCCTAACCCCCGACTTCAGTTCCACAGAAAATCTATCGTCCCAGACGACAATCTCCTTAAGCCACCGCCGGGCAAGGCTCTCGTCAAACTCGGTAAGCTCAGAATCCTGCTGCTCAATGAACTCGTTCAGCTCGTTGATACGCTTGACCTGTTCGTTACGGACGGCGGTGTCGGTGAAGTTCTTCTGTTTCATCTCACGAAGTCGGAATATCTCATCGGCGATGTCGTTGTAGTCCTCCTTGCGGGAAACGTGAAACAAGTCCCTGAGAAATTTCTGCACCGTAAATTTCTTTGAGGGTATCTTCAATGTCACGCCGGGACATTTCCTTTGCATACATTGCCATGATCTTCTACTCAATTTCATCTGTATGAGTCTGTCTTTTTTCAATGACTTTAGGCTCAAATTCACCATTGCGGTCACGGGGTACGGATATTTCGCATTCGCCGTAATCGCTGGTGATAGTTTTTTGCCATAGCCGTTACTTTGTTGCCCCCAAGTGCGGCGTCCATGCCGCACTTGGGGGCAACTGTGCAAACATCATGTTTGCGACTGTTGCCGGAATTGTTGCTGAGAACAGAGTTTTTCTCATAGCCGAGATGTTAGTTCATCTCAGCTTCAAGCATCTGTTCGATCGTTCCTGCAAACAGCTTTTTCAGTTTTACCTGAATATCTCCTGTGCTTTCACAGTCTGCCATCAGAAGCTGAACGAGCTCCTTTTCGCTTAATCCGTGATTTCTGTTTTTCATACCAATTTACCTCTAATTTTCTTTATGGTCATTATTGGCATTTACACAGTTTATTATTCAGACTCTCTATGCCGCCCATCAGGGCGGCATTTCTGCTTGTAGAAAAAGTATGTTTGTTTATAAAATGAAGCGCTGCACAGTTCAGTTTATATCTCCCCGAACTCCTCCAGTCTCTGCATAATTTCCTTGCTTCTGTCGACAAACAGCAGAGCCTTGTTATGCTCGTAATACTCCTTACATCCAAACTCGGAAATAAATCTTGCCGTGTAGCTGTTTGCGGTAAGCTCGGTTACAAGTATCAGCATTTCCTGTCCGTCGGTGTACACTTCATTGCAGATAATAAATGCGTTTGACATCTTATCCCGTGCCGTTTTCGCCGAAATTTTAAGCTCAGACACAAGATTGTCATATCTGCTCCTGATATCCGCAAACGCCGTTTTTCCGTCCTTGCCGACTGTGAGAGCAGTCATATTCTCAAGCTGTGATATTGCTCTTGCGAGCGTTTTCTGACGTGATACGGAAATGCTTGACGACTGCTTGCCGTTTTCAAGCTCATTTTTCTTTACCGCTATAAGCTCATTCATCAGCTTTTCTGCGGAAATATCGCTGTCATGCGTTCTCAGTTTGAATTCTTTCAGCGTTACAAGCGTTTCACGGAGCATATCCTCGCCGTCTGTTACCTGCTTTGCCGATGCCGTAACACTGTCAAGGATAAGTCCGAGCAGGGATAAACGCTCGTCAAACTTTGCGTTTTTAGCCCTGTCTTTTATGCTGTCACTTGCATTGCCGCTGAGTATCTCGTCTATCTGATAGTCGCTCCTGTACTTATTGAACAGATCGTAATATGCCGCAAAGCTTCTCGCTGTCCTATCGTGCTGTATGTACTGACAAATAAGCTTTATGTCGACCTTGATATTATTTTTCTCATACAGGGTTATCATCTGCGACAGGTCTTCCCAGCCTCTCGCCGTAACGAACGATTTTCCGTCAACCGTACTTTCTATGCGGTAAAAATCAGCTTTCTTAATTTCAAGATAGGTAAGCACAGAGGCATGAACGCCCGCCTTGTAAGCGTATTCTTTCCACGCTGTAAAATCAGGCTCGATGTCAATTCTTTTCAGTCTGTCCCATGTTACAATGTCAAACTCACGGACGGAATTATTGTATTCGGGCGGATTTCCCGCAGTGACTATTATCCAGCCGTCAGGCACTCTGTGTCTGCCGAACACCTTGTATTGCAGGAACTGGAGCATAATCGGGGCGAGCGTTTCTGATACGCAATTTATCTCATCAAGGAACAGTATTCCCTCTTTTACACCCGTATTTTCCATAAGGTCATACACTGCCGAGATGATTTCCGACATAGTGTACTCCGACACGTCATATTCCTTACCGCCGTAATTCTTGTGTACAATGAACGGCAGTCCGAGTGCGGATTGCCTTGTGTGGTGCGTCATGGAGTACGACAGCAGGCCTACTCCCATTTCCGAAGCTACCTGCTCCATTATCGCAGTCTTGCCTATTCCGGGAGGTCCCATCAGAAATACAGGGCGCTGTTTTTCAACAGGAATCGCATAGCCGCCCGTTTCGTCCTTTGTGAAATATGCCGTCATGGCATTCTTTATCTGTTCTTTTGCTTCTTTTATATTCATACTCTGCTCCTTTAGATTTCATCCGACGGAAGAACAAGCTTTATCGCCCACGGCGGAACATCTGGATTATTGTACTCATCGTCTATGAATACAAATGCCGTTTCATACGGCGGTTTTCTTGCGGGAAAATTCCCGTATCCGTCTGTAAGATATATAAGCCCCTTGAGATTTGTAAACTCTTTGCTTTGTATCAGCTTATCAACATAAGCGAATACCGGGCGGAAATCCGTACCGCCGAATCCGTGCAATTTCATTGCAGCAAGATAATCGTCAAACTCTTCCTGCGAGGTTATCTTTCTGTCCTCCTGTATGTCCGTGTCGCACTGGATAATATGAAGATTTATCTTTGTGAAAAAGCTTTCCTCGTTTTTGAGGATATTGTACGTCTTCTGAATGAATTTTTGTACAAGCTCGCCTGATACCGAACCCGATGTATCGATTGCTATAACAAATTCCTTTATTCGCTTTACTTCCTTGTATTCAAGCGGTTCTATAAGCGGCATACGCTCATATAATTTCAGTCCGTAGGTGTAGAAGATATAATCAAACTCATCATCGTTTACACGCATCGCTTCTCCCATTACAGAGAATTTTTTCAGAAATTGCGTATAGTCGTATTTCTCACGGTTGACGGCGTTCAGATTCTGAATGAAGCTGCCCCTTGTATCGCCTTTTTCCTTTGAAAACGCTTCTATTTCGATCTGCATTTTCTCCGAAATTTCTTTCCAGTCCTTTTCGAGCTGTGAGGCGGTTTCAGCTGACATCTGCATATCATTTCCCGTTCCGTCTTCATTTCCGGGATTTTCTGCGTTACCGTTTCTGTTGTTGCCATTGCTGTTATCCGTATCATTACCCGACTGTCCGTTATCAGAATTCATGTCATTACTGTTCCGGCTGTTGCCGTCCTTGCTGTCCTGATTGCTTTTGATCTGCGTTGAAGCTTCTGTTTCAGGCGGCTTTGCATACCAGATTCTGTGGTCGTCTTCCATAAACAGCTCCGACCAGGCATAGACCTGCAAATCGTCAACATTCCTCAGAAGATAGTCATATATCTTCTCTGCGGTGACAAACCGGCAATCCGTTTTGATTTTGTCGATAATACTACCCTGTCTGACTTGTCGGGGCGAAGAAAGCGCCTTTATATCGAGCTCATTCATGATATTCTCAGCGGCGATATCGCACGCCAGATTCCACCTGAGCGTGTCTACAAGCGTACCGACAATATTGTGGCGGAACACGCAATGAAGCATCATATGAAGATATGCCCGTGTTATGTTATATCCGGATTTATAGCTTTTCAGCACATAGCTTTCGTCATAGAAAATGTATCTGCCGTCAGTAGCAACAGTTTCGGTTATGATCGAGGTTTTGAGCGGCAGCATATTAATTGCGTTGTCAAGAAATCTGAGATTTACGGCAAGCGTATTGCGGGACAGCATAAGTATGTCGGTTGCAAGCGCCGAGAGCTTCTCGGCACGCTCCTTTGCCTTTTCGTATTCCTTATCCGTAAAATCACTTCCTTTGTCGATTCAATAAGTTATCCCGTTGTACCAATCGGTTATTTCATTGCCTGTCTGAGATGAGTAAATATGTATTTTTTCGCAACCGTAAAAAATTCTCCGTGAAATAAAGGTATTTTCACTTAGCGTCACCTTTTCAAGGGAAGTACAATTTGCAAATGCGTGTTGCTCTATAACTCGCACCGTATCGGGAATAGTCAGCTCCTTCAGCGAGGTACATCCCGCAAAAGCGGTGCCGTGTATATTACGAAGATTTCTGCCGAAAATCACATTTTTCAAAGAAGTGCATTTTTCAAAGGCTGATAAACGTATTTTGATAAGGCTGTCCGGCATGATAACTGTTTCCAGATTTGTGCAGGAATAAAATGTACCGGCAAATATTTCGCTTATACCATCAGGCAGTTTCACCGATTTAAGCGTATTACATTCATAAAAAACGAAGGCTGATATTGCCCGTATATTGTCAGGTATAATGAGGTTTTCTTCATTTCCGTTATATTTCAACAGAATACCGCCGACACTGACGAACTCTTCCTTGCGGTTTTCGAGAAATCCTGTACCGTCAAATGCTTTACTGTCGATAAATGTGACGCTCAACGGTATAACCAGTTCCTCAAGGCTTACACAGTCGCTGAATGTACAGTCAAGTGACTTTACGCCGTTCGGTATGACGATCCGCTTTATTGAACCGCACCCCCGAAAGGCATTTTTATCTATCATAAAAATGCCTTTCGGGACTATGATCTCCGTATCATCGGCTTCCGGTGTGCATTTCAGCAGATTGAAGTCTTTATAATAAAATTTAACCAAAGAAAACTCCTTTCCGAATTATATCACAAACAGTGTCCGATAAAAGTCACATATAAGGCTTATAGTTCTAGTGATGACAGCGGATTGCAAAAATTGTCGTGTTCCGGACTGTTTGCAACCGTCAGAAGAAATGCGGCGGCAGAGGTATTACCCTGCTCGTCTGCAAATTCAATAAGCCCTGTTACATTCCCGGCGGTGATCAAGCCGTTTTTCTTGCATATTCCGAGTAGCTCGGCACTGTCCTGCGTAATACAGTAACGCACAGCGTTTTCCGCATTATTATGCAGGAAATCAAGGTAATGCTCCTCTGCTGCGGCGCTGAGATTCACTCTGTACATAAGGCGTGAAAACGCTATCGCATATTGAAGATTTTCGTCCTGCAAAGCGGGGAAATAATTATCCTGCGCCGTGAAGTCAAAACCGCCTTTGTCCCAGATATTACGCAATATAAAATTGTACGCCGATGATCCGTCGGTCGCCGTAACTGCTTTATAAAGCGGTTTCCCGCTGATTGTGCTTCTGACGGTAACGCTTACACAATCGGAAAATGCGTCGCCGCCGACTGAAGCTATACCGTCCGGGATCTCAAGTTCATGCAGGCTTTCGCACATAAAGAATGCCTTTTCTCCTATACTTTCCAACCTGTCGGGAATATTTACCGATTTCAGGTTGTGACAGTTCAGAAATGCCATATTTCCTATTTTAGTCAAACTGTCGGGAAGCGTGATACAAGCAAGGCTTGTACACTCTTTGAATGCTCGCTCATCAAGCTCTGTGACTGTATCGGGCAGAGATACCGATATCAGCGACAGGCAACTGCCGAAAAGATTATATCCTATCTTAGTAACGCCTGCGGGAATGTCAATACTTTCAAGGCTTGTGCATCCCCAGAATGCAGAATTCCCGATTTCCGTAAGTTTGTTATCAAGATATATTGTATTGAGTGCACTGCACTGGGCGAAAGCACAGCTTCCGAGCCGTTCAACACTGCCCGGCAACGTGACAGAAGTCAGCGATGAACAGCCGTAGAATGCGCCGTCGTTTATGACTTTCAGACTTTCCGGGAGCGTAACGGCAATAACGCTCTGTAAGCCGCAGAGGGCGTCCTTGCCTATGGTCGTTACACCGTCAGGCACGGTAATAACAGTTTCGTCCTCTTTTAGCAGACATTTTTTCAGTACAGCATCCTTTATATCAAATTGTGCCAAAGCAATTACCACTTCCTGTTTCTGTAGTATAAGAGAGTTCATTCTTCTTTGTTTACCGCAATAATTCTATATGTCGATATCATTATCGTCAACAAGCGGAATTCTGACTTTTTTGCTGTGACGTTATTTATTTTACGGGTATTTTTTCAAACACGGTATTCCCTCCGATATTTAGAAAATTCATCATGAGCAAGGTTTATGCGTTTTATATCTTTATGGTTTAAGTATATCACAACGCAGCTGAATATTCAATGTTTAATCAATGTCCGTAACAACAGGAAAACCGCACTGATATAAAGGTGCGGTCTCAGTTTGTAGAAAAAGTATGTTTTTGAAACAAACTTCTAACTCACTACCCCTATCCCCCTGCCCCCTTTCCCCGGGAAAGGGGGATTTTA